>Ga0183260_10001523_pt1 | contig 19212 bp, 16 predicted proteins | sample AntDrymUQ4972206_2_FD_129768 | JGI IMG/M metagenome (GOLD analysis project Ga0183260, IMG submission 129768) | Polar desert sand microbial communities from Dry Valleys, Antarctica - metaG UQ497 (22.06) (version 2) (version 2) | ecosystem: Environmental > Terrestrial > Soil > Desert | place...
ATGCCCGACCTCGTCGCCGCCATCGGCAACGCCGTCAACCCTGCCACACCCCGCGACTACGCTGAAGTCGCCTGAACAAGATCGGGATCACCACCTCACTTCAACAGGAAGCGGGACATCCTCATCTCGTTCGTCGCGATGAGTTTCACGCAGGCCGAACTCACCGCCAACATCGCTGGACTCGGGGTCCTCCGATTGCTCGAGTCCGTGCGCATGGTCGGCGGGAACCAGAACACCCGATCCGGTTCTACCAGGCGTCATCGTCCGAGATGTTTGGCAAAGTTCGCCAAACGCCCCAGACCGAACTGACCCCGTTCTATCCGCGCTCGCCCTACGGATGCGCCAAGGTTTTCGGACACGACATCGTCGTGAACTATCGCGAGAGCTACGGAATGTTTGCGAGTTCGGGGATTCTGTTCAATCACGAAGGCCCTCGTCGAGGGCTCGAGTTCGTCACACGCAAGGTCACGAACGCGGTGGCCCGTATCAAGCTCGGCCTGCAGAGCGATCTCACCCTTGGAACGCTCGACACGAAACGTGACTGGGGCTACGCCGGAGACTACGTGCGCGCGATGTGGGCGATGCTGCAACACGACGAGCCTGATGACTTTGTCGTGTCAACCGGGGAAGCGCACTCCGTCGGCGAGTTCGTTCAAGCTGCGTTCGCCGAAGTCGGCATCGATGACTGGGAGCGCTACGTTCGCCAGGATGAACGCTTCATGCGCCCGGCCGAGGTCGACCTGCTGATCGGCGATTCGACAAAGGCTGGAGATCTGCTCGGATGGAAACCAGAAGTTTCCTTCGAGGAACTGGTCAGAATGATGGTCCAACACGATCTGATGTACGAGGCTGGACGCGCCGGCCACGGCCACTGACCGCCCTTCGACCCGCTGGAGTCACCATGCAATCAGCCGTCTACCTCGGACGGGACCGGCTGTTGGTCGAACTCGATCAGCTCGACATGGTGTATATCTGCGATTCGTCTGACAGCGAAGCCGTCACACGTCTCCTCCGTTGCGGCGAAATTGCACCTGCCGTGAGCGCGTACCTCCAGCGCAACGTTGGTCCGACGTGGACTTGTGTCGACATCGACGCCGGCCCCGGGTACTTCGCGTCGCTGCTCGGAAAACTCGCTTCAAACGGTCAGGTCCATGCGTTTGAATCAGCACCGATAATGTGGGCCCTTCTGGCCGAAAATATTGCCGCGAATGGCCTGGCCGCAACGGTCGTGAGGCGGCGGGCCGCCATCGGACGCGGCGCGGAGTATTGCGTTGGGCCAGGGACCCATGTCGAGGACTTCGCACCGACACTCACCCTCGATCTCCATTGGCGGCACGGCCTCGGCTGTGCCGCAATCGACCTCGTCCGGATCGGTGACCGGACGCTCCCTTCGCTGGCGATAGCGGGCGCGGCCGAGGCAATGGCTGCCAACCCCCTTTGCCATTTCCTCGTTCGGTGGGATCCGGCGGCGATTGAATCGCTTGGTCACGCGCCACGGTTCGAAGCTGCGCAACTCGTCCGTGCGCTGCCTCGTCCGGCTGTGCTCGATACTGATGGTCGCCTCGAGCCAACCGATTGGCGTGCGATTCTCGACAGCCCGCTCGTCGACATCGTCGCCACGATGGGCTGACACCCGCCGGGGGGAGCAGCCACGTTGGTTTGGCTCCACCCAGCGGCAAGACTACGGCTCGCATGTCGAGCGCAGCGGTGTCCGTCGAAAGCGTCTGGAAGGGATTTCGGCTCTACCACGAGCGCAACCAATACCTGAAGGCCGCCATGCTGCGCGGGCGACGCGCGAGATACGACGAGTTCTTCGCCCTGAAGGACGTGTCGTTTGACGTCGCCCACGGCGCGACGTTCGGCATCATCGGCTCGAACGGTTCGGGAAAGAGCACTCTGCTCAAGTGCATCGCCGGAATTCTGTTTCCTGAGAGAGGAACGGTGACGGCACGGGGCCGGCTGTCTGCGCTGCTCGAACTCGGCGCCGGATTCCATCCCGAGCTGTCAGGTCGCGAGAATGTGTTCCTGAATGGAGCCATCCTTGGCATGAACCGCAAGGAGATCCAGAGCCGCCTCGAAGCGATCGTCGACTTCGCCGGTCTCGCCGAGTTCATCGATGCGCCGGTGAAGAACTACTCGTCGGGCATGATCCTGCGGCTTGGGTTCGCGGTCGCGGCCAACGTCGAACCGGAAATCCTGCTGATCGACGAGGTCTTGGCGGTCGGCGACACATCATTCCAGCGCAAATGCGCCGAGAAAGTCGAGGAGTTCCGCCAGGACGGGCGCACGATTGTGTTCGTCAGCCATGCCACCGGCCAAGTCGAGCAGCTCTGCGAGGAAGCGCTCTGGCTCGAACGCGGCGAAGTGAAGATGATCGGGCCGTCGGCGGAAGTGGTCAACGCCTACACGGGCGCCAGCCACGGCGCGGTCGTCGACGAGGACACCGAAGAACACGGTCAGCGCTGGGGCACGCAAGAGGCCCAGATCGTCGCGGTCGATCTCCTCGATGAGCACGGCGAGACCACGAAGGTGTTCGCGACAAAACGGCCGATGCACATTCGTGTGCACGTCGTTGCCCATCAGCCCATCCGCGATCCCGTCGTCGGGATTCGGATTGATCACCTTCACGGACTCATGCTCTGGGGCACGAACACGCGCCGGCGACACCACACGATCAGTCTCCTCGACGGTCCGGCAACCGTTGACATCGAGATTCCAGCGCTGTCGTTGTTGGAAGGGGTGTACGACCTCACGGTTGCGGTCAGCGACCACACCGAGGCGCATCCGTTCGACCATTGGGATCGACGGATTCGATTCGAAGTTCGTCAGACCGACGTCTACGACGTCGGCACGTTGTACATGCCGGCGACATTCGCATCTGAGACGCGGCATCAGGCGAACGCCTGACGAGCACTGGTCGTACGATCAGAGTTCTTCGGCGAACCGGCGCGACAACCCGGCGAAGATGATCCAGCCGAGGCCGAGCGAGATCGCGGCAGTTGCCGTCAACGACAACGTCGCGACGAGTCCCGGTGGCCTGGCGTGGTACATCGTCCGGCGAAATCCTTCGGAGAACTGCGCGATCGGGTTCAGCTGGAGGAGCTCTCGAGCCCATTTCGGCACGGTGTCGTTGAGAAGATTTCCGGAATAGACGATCGGCGTGGCGAAAAACCACATCTGCGACAGGATCGACCACAGGTACGCCATGTCGCGGAAGTACACCCCGATGGCCGCTAGTGCGAGCGCGATGCCAGAGGCGAACGCCGCGAGTAACAGCATCAGCAACATCGTCATCGGGAACCACGGCAGAAGTGGGCTTCCGAAAATGAGCAGCACGACGGACAACAGGCTCATCTCGATACCGAATTGGACGAGTCCGTGCAGCACCTGGGCAAAGACCAGCGTCTCTCGGGGAAACGCTACCTTGCGAACGAGGGCGGCGTTGCTGAGCAGCGCCACCATGCCTCCGTTTGTCACCATCAGGAAGAAGTTCCACGGCAACAGCGCGCATAGGAGGAACAACGCGAAGTTGTTCACGCCGCTCGGGTCGCCGATCTCGGGGACGGCGCCCATGATGGTGCCGAACACATACCCGTAGATCGCCACGGTGGCGAGCGGGTTGAGCAGCGACCAGGTCCAGCCCAAGAAGGAGCGTCGATACTTGGTGCGCAGTTCCCGTAGCGTGAGATTCCAGAGGAGCTCACGGGACGAAAAGACTTGGGCAAGAGACATACGGAGTGAGCGCCTGGACGTGGGCTGCGACATGCTACCGGCTGACCGTCGAATGCACGCGACGCCGGTAGCCTGCGACGCGTCATGTCTGACGTACGGCCGACGGCCCGCATGGTGAGGAATTGAGAATGGGTCTGCTGAGAAAGGTGCTCATATCAGCGCCGGGGGTGCCGCGAGCCAGGCAGGTCGCCGAGTTCGCCGTCACATCCTCCGTGCGCAGCCGCCTTGATCATCTCGAGGATGTTGCGCAACGGTTTAGTGGCGTCGCCGACATGGTGAGACGACTCGATGACCAGCAACCAGCCGTGCTCAACGCGATCACGTCAACGAATGGGGTCGCCCGATTGCTGCGGCGAGAGTTAGACGAACTCCGGTCTGCCGTGACGACGCTAGATGAAACGAGCAACGAGCTCGCCCGACCGCTGCGGCGAGAGGTAGACGAACTCAGGTCTGCCGTGACGACGCTAGATGAAACGAGCAACGAGGTCGCTCGGCTCTCCGCGAAGCTGAGCGACCTCGAACTGGTCACCGGCGTAGACGCTGCGGGCGTGCGGTCCGACCTCGCGCCACACCTCGACACGATCGCGTGGCTCCTAACGAGGGTCGAAACGGTTCGGGCCGAGATGCTTCACGAATTGCGCTACGGTAAGTCGAACGACGCGGCGCTGATCGACGCCGAGATCATCAATCCGGCGGCGCTTAAGCCGGCCGACGGTGATATCAGGCTCAACCTCGGCTGCGGGCATATCCCGCTCGACGGGTTCGCCAACGTCGACTTGCGGCCGATTCCTGGCGTCGACGTGGTCGCGGCCGCCGATGACCTTCCCGTCGGCCCAGCGTCAGTGGCCGAGATCTTCAGCGCCCACATGCTCGAACACTTCGCGAACGAAGAGATGCGGCGAAAGCTGCTCCCCTATTGGTTCACGTTGTTGAAGCCTGGTGGTGTGTTCCGCGCCGTCGTGCCCGACATCGAATCGATGGTCGCCTCATACGCGCGCGGCGAGATCGAGTTCGAACAGTTCCGCCTCGTGGCGTACGGCGGGCAGGAATACGAGGGTGACTTCCATTTCAACGGGTTCACCCCGACGTCCATAGGCGCGCTTCTCGAAGCGGCCGGATTCGAACAAGTCGAGGTGATCGCCCAGGGTCGCGAGAACGGCGACTGCCTCGAACTGGAAGTTCGCGCCATTAAACCCGACACCTGATGCGCGTCTCCGTCGTCATTTGCACGCTGAACCGAGCCGTCGCACTAAGGAACACGCTCAATGCGTTGCGCCAACAGAACTACCCCGACTTCGAGGTCGTCGTCGTCAATGGTCCGTCAACGGACGGAACCGACGTCGTGGTCGATGAGTTCAGCGACCTCGTTCGAGTCGAGCGCTGCCCGCTCCCCAACCTGTCGGTCTCGAGGAATATCGGAATCAGGGCGAGTGGCGGCGAGATCGTCGCATTCATCGACGACGACGCGATCCCCGAGTTCGACTGGCTGAACCAGGCAATCCCTTCGTTTGACGACCCCGAAGTCGGTGGCGTCGGTGGCATCGTCTTCGATCACACCGGTGTGACGTTGCAGTATCGGTTCAGCGCCGCCAACCGTTTCGGCGAAGCGTTCTGGGACTCCAGCCTCCCATACGACCAGATGTGCGTCCCCGGTGGAACTTCGTATCCCTATCTCCAAGGCACCAACGCGCTCTTTCGGCGCCGCGTGCTCGAAATCGTCGGTGGTTTCGACGAGACGTACGACTACTACCTCGATGAGACCGACGTGTGCTGTCGCATTGTTGACGCCGGATTCGTCCTGCGGCAACTAGATCGGGCGCCGGTCCACCACAAGTTCCTGCCCTCAGGCGTGCGCGACCACCGGCGCGTCGTGACCAACGAGTATCCCATCGTCAAGAATCACACGTACTTTGGGTTCCGTCACGCACTCGCGGAACACGGGGAGGCCGAGGTGGTCGAGCGGGCCGGGCGGTTCCTCGAACACCGTGTTGCTGAGGCACTGAAACACGAGGGAGCCGGTCACCTCCCGCCAGGCGCCGCCGATCGGGCACGATCGACTGGTGAGGACGCGATGGCGGCCGGGGCGGCACTTGGGCGAGAACGTCACAACCTGCGGCTCGGGCCGGTGTCGTGGCCGCAGCCCAAGTTTAGGCAGTTCCCCGGCACCAACAATCCTGATCGCCGTCGATACGTGCTCATCAGCGCCGGTTACGGCGACAACATGACGGGGGGCGTCGCGCGATACACCACCGATTTGGCCGCGGGCCTGGCGGCGGCTGGGGCCGAAGTGCGCGTCCTCACCAGCACCACGGGGCACAACACGGTCGACCTCGAAGACGGCGTGTGGGTCCACCGACTGAACCCGAAACTGGTCGCGGAGGACGGTGTCGAGCCGTCCACGTTCGAGAGCATCAACCGGTTCACGACCGCGGTCGTGAACGAAGTGGAGCGGATCGGCGCGTGGGCACCAATCGATCTCGTGTATGGCGCGATTTGGGACGTCGAGCCGCTCGGTGTCCTCCGCCGAACGGCGCTCCCTGTAATGGTGCACCTCGTCACGCCGGCTGCTGTCGCGGCGCGAGAGGCGGGTTGGATGGACGAAGCTCAAGCCCGTCCGGCCATCGAGCGATTGATGGAGCTAGAGCACGAAGTCTTGCGCTCGGCTGACCTTCTCCATGCCAACGGGCGACCGGTCATCCTCTCGACCCGTGAGCACTACCCAGGGGCCCTCGATCCCGGGCGCATTCACGTTGCCCACCTCGGCCTCAGCGATCGGGCCCCCAACGATGTCGACATGAGCCTCGAGGCGGCAGCGCCAAAGTCGCCGGGATCCCAACTCAGCGTGCTTTTCGTCGGCCGACTCGAGGCGCGCAAGGGCATCGACTTGTTCCTTGGCACAGTTACAGCGCTTGCCGACCGATTGCCGAATGTTCGTTGGACGATCGCCGGTGCCGACTCTCCGCTGGCGCCAGGCGAACCGCTCGTCGGGACAAGCTTTCTCGACACCCACGCATTGGCGGGATGGATCGACAGAGTGCGCGTTCTCGGAGTTGTCGACGATGGCACGCTGCACGAACTGTATCGACACGCCGATGTCGTGGTCCTCCCGTCGCGGTACGAGTCGTTCGGTCTGGTGATGCTCGAAACCATGATGCACGGCAAAGCGCTCGTGTCGTGCGATGTCGGCGGAATCGTTGAGGTCGTCCGCAACGGCGTTGACGGCGTCCTCGTCGCGCCGGGCAATCAGCCCGCCCTCGACGCCGCTGTCGAGCAGATGATCCTCGACGGCGAGCGACGCCTCGAGTTCGGGCGGGCCGCACGACAACGGTTCACCGAGTACTTCGCCATGCCCCATGCAACCGTCCGGTTCATCGCGGCCGCCAACCGGGTGCAGTTCCACGCTGCTGATTCCCCGCTGTTCTCGATCGGTGGCGTGTTCAATTGGACTCAAGGGGCAGGCGGGCGCCGCTCGGCGCTCATCGAAGAGTTGACCAAGTGCGAAATTGAAATTCCCAAGAGCGACCAGTGGCGGCTCGCCGTGTCCGGCACCGGAAATCGCAGCGCCGAGCTGCTGATAGCCAACTCCTACACCACCCGGGTGACTGTCGAACCCGGGCGCTTCACTCGAATCGACCTGGACGGGCCGACGACGTTGACTGTCGACGGCCCTGGCTGCGTCGAGGTCGCCGGGCTGATCGAGCTCCGGGGTGGTGATGCCTCGTGACGCGGGTGGCTGTCATCACTGGTCTATGCATCCACAACGACGCAATCTCGGCAGCCGTCGCGGACCAGGTACGGATGCTCGATACCTTCCCGTCGGTCGACAGGGTGGTGCTGTTCGGAGAGCACATCCAACGCACCCTTCCGTGTCCCACATACGAAGTCCGGACGCCGGGCGAGCTCCTCGATCACCGCGAGTTCGCGTCCGCCGACATCGCGATCTTCCACTGGGGCATCCGCTACGGCCTGTTCGATGCGCTCGCCCTCCAGCCCGAACGTGGCCCGTCGATTGCCGTGCTATTCCACAACTGCACACCGGAGCATCTGGTACCCGAGCATTCGCGGGCCAACGCCCGCCAGTCGATTCTCCAGGCGCAGCTGATGCTGCGTGACGACATCCAGCTATGGACCTTCAGCGAGTTCAACCGGGCGACCCTCGAATCGTGGGGCGTCCCCGAGTCCCGAATCGCCACCGTCCCGTTCCGCATCGAATCGCCGCGGGCGCTCAAGGACAGGCGCCGCGCGGACACGTTCGACATTGCATCCATCGGTCGATTCGTGCCCGCCAAGGGCCAGCTCACGCTCATCGAGGCTCTCGCTCATCTCGACGACGAGCTTCGAGAGCGGACCTGCGTCCGGTTCGCGGGGAACGCCAAATTTTCGGACCCTGACTACGTCTCGCTGCTTCAGACACGAGCGCTCGAACTCGGTGTGCGTAGGCACATCTGTTTCGTCGGCGAACCGGTCGATGACGATCTGTGGACTCTGTTCGAGAAGAGCCACCTCGTCGTCAGCACGTCCCTCCACGAGGGGCTGTGCGTCCCTATCATTGAGGGGTACATCGCCGGATGCCGTGCGATCGGCACAACGGACGGCAACCTTCCCTTCGTGGTCCAATCGCCCGACTCAGTCGTTCCACCGAACGATCCAGCAGCGCTTGCCGCAGCACTCACCGACGCTGCCACGACGATCCGATCCGGGGTAGCGATCGATCGCACCGGAAGCGACCGGATCATCGAGTTCCACGGCGAGCACCACGTCCGGCGATCACTGGATCAAGCGATCCGTCTGCTCGTTGAAGGTTCCATCGGGCGGGCGGCTCTGAATGGTGTCTCGGTCCGCTGAAATCCTGTCGACCCTGGGGTCACGTGTGCGCTCTGGCGAGCTGGGCGGCAACTTGCCGTCAGCACGAGCGAGTGCAGGGATGCGGTGACACGACAACGCGAGCACCACGGCGCCGAGAACCAACGAACCAGAGGTACCGGTAGCTCGGCGCGATCGCTGAGGCCGTGAATGTCGTGAGGATCACTGCGCTGGCGGCCACGAGCATTCGCGCTTCAACGCAACGGCGGAGCCCAGCCACAATTCCACCGCCGACCAGGAGGTCACGATCCACACCTCGCCACACGACGTTTCAGCCTGCGAGCCCCGAGTCGAACAGCGCGCCGGAGCCCTATGGGACGCTCAGGCCGAGAAGGGACAACGTGAACGAAAGTCGGTAGGGTCGTGTTCAGGATCGAGCTCATGTGATGGCTGGCCCCGCGACGGTTCGACGCTACCGTTGGTGAGCGTGCCCCGAACTCCCACCATGGGAATCCAATGCTGTCGGTGGTGATCCCGGTGTACAACTCGGCTGCCACGCTCGATCTGCTCGCGACCCGACTCGACGGCGCTCTGGACACCGCCGACGAGGTGGTGCTGGTGGACGATGGAAGTGCCGACTCGAGCTGGCGCGAGCTGTCCCGGATCGTTGCGACGAGGCCGCGTTGGAAGGCACTCCGGCTGGGCCGAAACTCGGGTCAGCACAGCGCCCTCCTCGCCGGGATCCGTGTCGCGACTGGCGACGTGCTGGTGACGATGGACGACGATCTCCAGCACCCGCCCGAGGAGATCGGGGTGCTGGTCGGAGCACTGACGGAGGATGCCGATCTCGTTTACGGGATCGCGAAGGTGGAAGAGCACGGTCGGGCGCGCAGCTTCAGCTCGCGACTGGTGAAGCGCCTGATGAGGCGGTCACTCGGCGTCGCGGAGGCGGATCACATCAGCGCGTTCCGCTGCTTTCGCACGCAACTCCGCGACGCGTTACGACACCGTGAACGATCCGTTCGTGTCGGTGGACGTGCTCCTTTCGTGGGGCACCAGCCGGGTAGTGGCAGCGCCGGTCGACATGACCCAGAGGGAGGTGGGGAGGTCGAATTACGGTCTCCGCAAGCTGGCCCGACACACGTTCAACGGATCACCGGCTATAGCGCGGCACCGCTGCACGTCGTCGCCTACCTCGGACTGCTGCTGTCCGTCCTCGGTTTCGTCGCGCTCGCGTATGTGCTCGTCCGGTTTCTCGTCGGACAGTCCGACGTCGCGGGCTTCACGTTCCTCGCGTCGTTGCTGTCGTTGATCGCCGGCAGCCAGATGCTCGCGATCGCCGTGCTCGGCGAGTACCTCGCCCGCGTCCACTTCAGGGCGATGCGCAAACCGGCGTACTTCATCACCGAGACGCGAGGCGATGACTGACGGCGACGGGTGGTCGCTGTCGCGTCTCGAGTGGGACTCGGAGTTCTGGGGACGGGAGGTGGCGACCGCTCGACGCGCGCGGGGGGCACCGGCGCTCGACGCTGCACGACTCGCGTCGAGCGGGTTCGACTTCGTCTACGCGCTGTGCCGGTCCGGCGATCTCAGCGAGGTCCGCGACGCAGAAGCTTCAGGTTTCCGCGCCGTAGACCTGCGCTGCGAGGTCGTGCTCCGCGACCACCTGTGGCAGGTCTCGACGGTACAGCGCGCCCCCGCCCCCGGTCTTCCGATCCTCACGCCGGAGGACGAGGCGAGGCTCGACCGCATCGTCACCGGGTACATCGTGCTGATGGCACGAACTGAGCCCGAGCTCGATGCGGGCGTCGCCAGCCTCGGCGCCGCCGGATACGGAATCGAGCTGTCCGACGAGGAGGAGCTCACGTACGACGACTCCACGGTTCACACCCGCGTCGTACGCGTCGTGTCAGCGCCCGCATGAGCGGCGCGGAAACGTGAACGACGCGGACGTCTAGATCGATTTGGTAGGCCTAATTGAGTCACGGCGATAACCGCAAGCATGTTCGCCTGCGCTGCCATAGAAACTCCGCACAGTGCCAGGCGGCACCAATGACGACGAGACGCATCGCGAAGCGGGGCGAGGACGACGATCGCCCCGAGGAGTGGCACCGTGGCCCACTCGTCCTTCCCGACGTCGCGAAGCTATCCGAGCGTCGTTGGCGCAAGTGTGAGGCGGCGTCGGCAGCGACCAGGGCTTCAACCAGTGACTGACCAGGCGACGGGGACGAAACCCACGGTCTGGCCCGTGCAAATCAGTTCACGCACCTGCGAAGATCGGGCGGGCGGGCGGGCGAGTCGGCTTCGAAAAGTGATCGACGAGGGCTGGTTGCGTATGTCGAGCGCCTCGCGACCCTCTATCTGGGCACGAACGCGGCAAGCACAACCGCACAAGGCATTGACCAGCTCAGAACCGTTGAAACAGCAACTCGTCAACCGCTCCAGGAATGCGCGCTCAAGTTCGAGAGACCGAGAAGGCATGGTCGGATCTGTCCGGGTCGGAGAAGCCAGGGGGCCGCCGGCTGGGCGGCAGTAGCATGCCTGATCGCCGTCGACCGGCGGGTGTCCGCCAAAGGGATTCTACCGTGACCCAATATTCGAACGACGACGAACGCTTCGCAGCGCGACAGCAACGGCTGCTCTCCGTCCTCGCGTGCCCGAATTCGGCGCAGCCACTTGTACTGAAGGCGCCCGTCGTGATGGCCGGTGCAGTGCTTAACGGAGAGCTGTGGTCCACGCACGGAATGTCCGGCGTGATCAGGCAGTTCCGGCCGAGTTTCCTCGACCGTGACTTCGCCGACGTCCCGACGGAAGAGCGCGCCGGAGTTCGAGTGCCCATCGACGTCGGGGAAGCGGTAGGCAGGTCGGGGACGCTCTGGGAGCCCGTCGATGTCGGGATCCTTGCTCACGGCGATCAGCACGAGACGCTGACCTTCGAGTCAGACGGAAGCGAACTCGTCGTCACGTTCTTCGGGCACTCCTGGAGCGGTGTGGCTCGCATCGAGACCAGCGATGGGTTTGCGTCAGACGTCGACCTGTACCGACTGCCGGCGGAGGCAGTGCAAGTCCGCATACCACTGGGGAAAGGCAGCACGTCGACACGGATCGAAGCGACAGGCCGCCGGTCGAGCAACGCGGCCGCCGCCCAGGTCGTCGTCACGTCGATCGAAGAGGTCGTGGACTCCGCTCTTGTGCAGCTGCCGTCGCTCGGAGCCGTGAATCGCGGGAATCCTTACCCCGACCGATTTCGGAACCTTGTCGCCAACCTCCATCCGAACGGCCTTGCGCTCGACTGCGGCGGCGGCGATCGACGCTTCGGCGATGATCGCGTGTTCAACCTAGAATATATGAACTATCGGCTCCCTGACCTCTACGCCGACGGGTTACGACTTCCATTCAAGAATGACTCGTTCGACCTCATTCTGAGCCAGGCTGTTCTCGAGCACGTACCCGACCCACAACGTGCCGTCGACGAAATGATCAGAGTGCTGAAGCCCGGAGGTCTCATTTACATCGAGGTGGCCTTCATGCAACCCCTGCACGCAGTCCCATCGCACTACATGAACGTCACGCCCTACGGGCTGCGTCACCTGTGTACAGCACTTGACGTGCTCGATGAAGGAGTGTTTGGTGGACTGACCGAGACGTTCTCCTGGTTCGCCCGACTGATCGACGCACCGGGGAAGATCGGCCAGGGCAGGTGCGACGCGGTCCTCGCTTCGCTTCGGGACCTCGACGCGAAAATTTCCAACGAGGAATTGCACTACTTTGCCAGCGCAACGTTTCTCGAGGGTCGCAAGAAGCAGGGTATGGCTTGATTTTGGCGAAAGAACTTGTTAGACGCGGCGTTCGACACCTGGCCGATCGCCTCGTTCGGCCGTATATCGACGAGATCGTGAATCGTCAGGTTCAAGTGGCGGACACGCTCAACGATCCGGATCCGACCCCGTCGGATCCCGTCGATCTGCCCGCCCCGGATGAGGCACCGCCGTTCGCGAATGTTCCATCCGACTATTTCCATGCCGTGAATCACGAGCTACGGACCATTGAACTTGCCGGCGTTCCACGGGGGGCGGCACGAGCGTTGAGCGTCGGCGCCAACGGACGCTGGTACTTCGATTGGTTCGAGGCAGCGGTCGGAACGCTCGAACGACACATCGGCATCGAAGCGTTCGAACCGAAACCGTCTGACCTGCCCGATTACGTGACGTGGATACCGGACACGGCCGATCACATGGACGGCGTTGCCGACGGTGAAGTCGATCTGGTCTTCGCCGGCCAAACCACAGAGCATCTCTGGGCGCACGAGCTGTCCGGATTTCTAATCGAGGCTCATCGCGTGCTCAGCGGCAACGGAGTCCTCGTTCTGGACAGTCCGAACCGCCTCGTGACGGAGTTCCTCGCGTGGAGTCACGGGGGGCACACTATCGAGCTGTCGGCCGGCGAGATCGGGGAACTTCTCGATCTGGCAGGCTTCGACGTTGAGTCCGTGCACGGAATTTGGCGGTGCCGGTTCGGCGAAGTCGTCGTGCAACTCGAAGAGGGTCTCGCCGATGGCGCGACAGTCGTACACCGGATTGCCGACGCGCCAGGAAACGTCGATGATTCGTTTATCTGGTGGATCAACGCCCGCCGGTCAAGCCGGCAACCTCGCGTCGACGAACTCAACCGCCGAACATGGGAACTGTTCGAGCTGCACTGGCCGACGCGAGTCACTCGCGGGCTGTTCCCACATCCAGGCGCGGTCGAATTGCCGTTAGCGCTGGGAGACTCGGGATTGGTCGGGAGCACGTTGCCATTTCCGATTCACGGAGGCCGATGGCGGCTTGAGCTCGAGGCGACCACCGGCGCTCTGACCAACGTCCACGGCATCCAGGTGCGCTTCGTGGCCCCCGGCGGTGTGGTTCTTCACGAGCTTTGCGGTCGGGACGCGACCGAACGCGCACACGGCCTGTCCTGGGAATTCGACCAGGGCGAATTGACCTTCGCCGTTGTCCTCCAAATCCATGTCGATGGGGTCACGTCGCCGACACACGTTGCACTCCCAATTTCGTTGTTTCCAGTGCCTCGCGCGCAGCCTCTTACCGGCTCCTGAGTCGACGCTCCGACTCGCCGCTGAGTCGTCGCGGTAGGATCTCCAGCCGATGTCACGCGTTCTGATCACGGGCGGCGCGGGGTTCATCGGGTGTCGGCTCGCCGCTTCGTTGCTCGGCGCTGGCGACACGGTCGACGTCCTCGACAACCTCCATCCTCAGGTTCACGGCGGCCGCGGCGTGCCCGCAGAACTCCCGGCCAACGTCCGGGTCCTACCCGGCGATGTCACGGCAATCGACTCGTGGAACGCGGTACTGGAAGTGTCGAAGCCGAACGTGGTCGTGCACCTCGCGGCCGAGACTGGCACAGGGCAGTCGCTCACCCATCCGACGCGCCATGCCGCGGTCAACGTGCTCGGAACCGCAGCGCTCATCGAAGCACTCGAGAACTCCTCTCGCCGGCCGGACCACATCTTGCTGGCGTCGAGCCGTGCGGTGTATGGCGACGGAGCGTGGTCGACAGACGACGGAACTGTGTTCTACCCCGGGCATCGCACGACCCAGATGCTCGACTCTGCCCAGTGGGATCATCGCCACCCCGACGGCTCGTTCGCGCGCGCGCTGGCGTCGAGTGCGGGCGCCACCGTGCCTAATCCGACTAGCGTGTACGCCGCGACGAAACTCGCCCAGGAGCACCTGCTGTCGTCCTGGTGCAAAGCGCGCGACGTCGACTTGACCGTGCTCAGGCTCCAGAACGTGTTCGGGCCCGGTCAATCGGTGACGAACTCGTATACGGGAGTCATGACGTTCTTTGCTCGCACCGCCCTCGAGCGCGGTGTCATCGACATCTACGAGGACGGTGAGATCGTTCGTGACTTCGTATTCGTCGATGACGTCGTTTCGGCGATGTCGGCCGCGGTCAAACAGCCGGGAACGCGAACACTCGATGTCGGTTCAGGTCTTCGGACCACGATTGCCGACGTCGCAGCCCTCGTTGCCGACGTCTCCGGCGCGCCGAAGCCGAGGATCAGCGGCCGGTACCGGCTCGGCGATGTTCGAGCCGCGTGGTGCGATATCGCACCGACCACCGTCGCGCTGAAGTACCTTCCAGCAACCACGCTGGAAACGGGCGTGAACGCGTTGCTCGAGTGGATCTCGACGTCCGCGCCGATGAACGACCAAGCCGTCGCCGTCCCATGACCAACCTGGTTGCCGCGGTCATCGTTGACGATGCATCGCCCCGCTTTATCCCGTGTCTTCATGCCCTCCGTCGCGCACTCCCATCGTCGCGAATTGTCGTCGCTTCGGCGGTCGACGACATCGCCCTCGCCGGTGTCGCGGCCACGATCGGCGCCGAACTGGCGCTCGAGCACGATGCCGCAGCACTCGTCCGCACGTTCCGCGACCGGGTTGACGGCACGGTGCGCGCTGGCGACGCGTTTCCCACTCATGTGCTCCTGGTGACCGCCCCCGTCTTGGTCCCCGACGATCTTGTCGAACGTTCGCTCGAGTTCCTCGACCAGGACCTTCGGGTCGCGACTGTGTCGTTCCTCTCCAACAACGCCGGCTACTTGAGCGTTCCAGTCCGGAACACGCCGACGTACCACCTCCTTGGACAGCACGACCAAAACTCGATCACGCACCGGTTGCGAAACACCGAACCAGACGACGGATTCGCGAGCGTTCCGCTTCCCGCTGGCTCCGTTCACCTCATCTCGCGCCATGCCCTGTCGGCGTGCAACGGACTCCGGATCGACCTGCCGCTCTCGGCGAATGGCCTCATCAGCGAGTTCGCCCTCCGCGCCCAGCGCCGAGGATTCGTATGCGCGGTCGACTCCGGAACCTTCGTGCTCTCGCCGTCGGACGTCGGCGCCACCGGCGCTGACCCGATTGACGACGGGGCCGAACGCCCCGTCCTGCTCCGGGAACACCCATTCGTCGCGGCCACCGAACGGGCCGCGAAGCACGATGACGATTCGCCGGCCGCCCTCGTCGTGACGTGTGCGACGTCGAAGTTCACCGGGCTGCGGGTCATCATTGATGGTCGGTGTCTCGGCGACATGGAGATGGGCACGCAGGTGCACACGCTCGCAGTCGCCAAAGGGCTCGCCGACCGTGATGACGTGCGCATTGTCACGGTCGCCACCAACGGGCCGATCCCTCGCTACGCCGACTGCGTCTTCGCCCTCCCGAAGGTCAGACACGAAATCGTCAACGGCGCCGACTTCTCGACCGTGACGCCGTCAGACATCTTGCACCGCCCGTACCAGCCCGACGTCATGCTCCCGATCAACGAGTGGAGAAGGTCGGTTGGTCGAGTGCTCATCACGCTGCAGGACCTGATTGCATACCAGGTCGGGGCTTACGCCTCCGACGGCCACGCATGGGATGCCTACCGGCGCGCGGTGCGAAGCGGCGTCGAGCAGGCCGATGGTGTCGTCGTGATCTCGAACGACACCAAGGCCCAATGCGGATTCGAACGGCTGGCAATCAGCCAGGAACGGATCTTCGTCGTGCCGTGCGGTACCGACCACTTGACCGGTGACGAGTCCGACCGCATGCCAGGTGAGCTTCTTCGACGCGGGTTCGGCACCGTCCGCTTCCTCGTCGTCATCGGCGCCAACTACAGCCACAAGAACCGCGACCTCGCCATCGACGCATGGCAACTCGTTCGGGAGACCCACAGTGACGTGGCCCTCGTTCTCGTTGGTGCGTCTGTCCCGTTCGGCTCGAGCCGAGTCGCCGAGTCGGCAGCGGCGGCGCAGGCCGACCCGGGCCTGTACGTTCTTCCCGATGTCACCAGCGTCGAACGCAACTGGCTGCTCCGGCACGCCGAAGCCGTCGTGTACCCCACTTCCGCTGAGGGTTTCGGACTCGTACCGTTTGAATCGGCCAGCTTCGGAACCCCCACGGTCCACGTCGAATTCGGCCCGCTTGAGGAACTCAACCCACTCGTCGAAGGATCGGCGGCCTCCTGGTCGGCCGGCGAGTTCGCCGCCGCCATCAGAAGCATGCTCGACGATCCCGCGCTCAGGTCACGATATGTCGCAGCGACCGTCGAGTCGGGCGCCCGCTACACATGGAGCGCAACTGCGGCGGCGCTGGTGGCGGCCTACAGGCTTATCCTCTCCCGACCGCCAAATCGCGTTGACGTGACTTCGCTGTGAGCGGCATCACCCCATGAAGTTGTTGACATGACCCACGATCCCACCGTTGACGAATCGCTGGCTCCCGGCGCTGCCTCAGGACACGGCGCGGATCCCCAACTTGATCGAATCAATCTCGAGCAAGCACTTCGTGACTTCGAGGTCGCCAATCGCCGAGTGCTCGATCTCGCTCACCGTTTGGCGAGCATGCACGCCGAACTCCTCCAGACGCGGACCGAGCTGAGCCTCACGAAAATCGAACTCCAGGATGCCCAACGCTTCCTGAACCGCATCCGCCAGTCGCGGCTCTTTCCCCTCGTGCGCGCGCTCGCGCAAACTCGACGAATGGCCAAACGATGACTGAGCGAGCCCGGATCTTGCTCGCCATCACGGTCTATAACGGACGCGATCTCGTGCTCGCTGCCGTCGAGTCCGCCTGTGCCATCGACACGTCGACCCACGATGTCAACGTCTTGGTGCTCGACGACCACAGCCCCGACCCCGGCTGGAGTGAGGAACTCGCCTCCGTCTGCGCCGAACGCAGCGTTCGCTACTACTGCACACCTCGGAACCTGGGCATCCCGCGCAACGTGAACCTCGGCCTGCTCGCGGCCCATGACGGCGGGTACAGTCACGTCCTCATCGCGAATAGTGACGTCCTCTTCCCCCACAACCTCGTCGACCGGCTGATTGCTGCGAGCGAGTCGGACAACTCGATCGCGTCCGTAACGGCGTGGTCCAACAATGCGGGGATCTACTCAATTCCGAATGACGACCCGGTCGCCTGCCTCCGTGATCTGGAGCGTGTGAGTTGGCTGTCGGAAACGCTTCGCGATGAGTACGACGATCGGACGATCGACGTACCTGCCGGCATCTCGTTCTGCATTCTGATCCCGACCTGGGCCGTCGCCGAGGTCGGGCTGATGGATCCGGTATTCGGCCGTGGCTATTGCGAGGAGACCGACTGGACGCTTCGAAGCCAGTCCCTCGGATACCGGTGCACCGTGGCGCTGGGCGTGTTCGTGTACCACGCCGGGCAGGGGTCGAACGAGACCGCCGGACTTCTTCGCCAGGGCGCGACCACCGTCGACCAACACGAAGCCATCGTCGACATGCGATACCCGACGTTCCGCGCTGACGTCGGGGCATACATGGCGAGCGGAATGCTCGATGACCTTCACGCACAATGCTGCTTGACTATCTGCCGGTCCGCGGCGCGCGAATTCGGGTACTCGGTCGAAATGGGGAGGCTGAGTCAATCTGGCTCGCACATCGGGCCGACGATCATCATCGACACTGGTGACCCGGATCCCGTGTCGGTGCGTTATCTCGGGTTCAATGCCTCGCTCGGGCTCACCGGGAGCCCCGACGAAGGAGACATTGGCCTGCTCATCCGCGAGTTCGGCGGAGGACCGCCGCGTGACGTGAACGTCCTCGATCGCGGCCCGCACACGCAAGACCTCGTCGAGTCGCTCGGTGGATCGACGGTCGATACGCCGATCTATCCGGCGCGTGTCTGACGCCCGATTCAACCAACTTCAGGGGGCCGGGAAAGGTGGTGACCGCCACCAGCTGCCACCACCCGCCCAACTCATCGACTAGGTCATCGCCTGGGCAGCGAACCTGGAACACCAACGGCGACCATTCGTCTGGCGTAAAGCGCCGACCAATCCTCGAAAGCCTCAAACGCTATATCCAGCGAGTTACAGACTCTCAGAATTAGTTGGGCACCTCACCCGTCAACGGTCAGCCGGGGGCAACCACGGCGGACCAACCGGAACAAGTCCGATTGCCAGTCAGAGGACGACGACGACAGTGCCGGTGCCGGCCCAATTCCAGATCCACAGGGCGTCGTCGGACGATTGGCGGACGCAACCGCCCGACAATGGGAGCCCGAGCTGTTCCTTTGTCTGCAGCGGGCGGCCGTTCCGGTTGGGAATCTCGTGGAAACCGATGTTCCCGCCGCCAGGACCGCGGGCGAAACGCACCATGTAACGCCACCGCACAGCCGGGTTGTCAGCCGAGTAGGTGTGCAGCGAGCGGGAGAACACCCGGTACGTGCCGGCGTACGGCTCGTACATGCGGCCCGACACGCGGTGCGTCTTGGCTACGTTGCCGTTCGCGTCGACCGCCCAGATGCGTTGCTGCGCTCGGGAGTACACGATCCGTCGACCGGAGCCCGAATTCGCCGGCAGGCCGGCTCCAGCTGCCGAGGTTTGGGGGGTCGTCGGCGGCGGCGCGGCCACTGGAGTGGTGGGGTTCCAGATGCCATAGCGTTGCAGCGTGGCCGAGTCGGCGATGCCGGTGACCGGGAGTCCGACCGCGCCCTGGAACGCACCAGTCGCTCCGGCGGTGACCGGTCCGAAACTGCCGTCGACGCGAATGCCAGAGACGCGATTGCGGTTGATTGCCTGCTGCAGACACACGACGTCGGGTCCCGAGTTGCCTTGACGGAGCGTCCGTGACACAGTGCAGCCGCCACTCGGCGGTGGCGGCGC
>Ga0183260_10001524_pt1 | contig 19209 bp, 16 predicted proteins | sample AntDrymUQ4972206_2_FD_129768 | JGI IMG/M metagenome (GOLD analysis project Ga0183260, IMG submission 129768) | Polar desert sand microbial communities from Dry Valleys, Antarctica - metaG UQ497 (22.06) (version 2) (version 2) | ecosystem: Environmental > Terrestrial > Soil > Desert | place...
CGATCGGCGCCGAGATCCAGCTGCCCTTCGGGGGCACCAAACACACGGGCAACGGCTTCCGGGAGGCGGGGCGGCGGGGCATCGAGCAGTTCAGCGAGGTGAAGTCGGTGTACGTCGACTACTCCGGGCGTCTGCAGCGGGCCCAGATCGACGTCGAGCGGGAGGAGCGCTGACATGACGACCGTCGAGCAGGGGCTGAGCGGCTCGTGGCTGGCCCGGGACGAAGCGGTGCTGGCCCCCGTGCTGGGCCGCTACTCCGACGTCGTCGCCCTCAGCGGCCGGGGGCTCTGGCTCACCGACGTCGGCGGCCGCCGCATCCTCGACCTGACCAGCGGCATCGGCGTCACCCAGGTGGGCCACTGCCACCCCCGGGTCACCGCCGCCATCGTGGAGCAGGCGAGCCGTCTGGTCCACACCAGCGTCACCACCCACCACCCCCGCAGCATCGAGCTGGCCGAGCGGCTCGGCGCCATCTGCCCTGACGTCAACCAGGCCCAGGCCTTTCTCGCCAACAGCGGCGCGGAGGTGGTGGACGGGGTCATGAAGCTGGCCCGTCGCATCACGGGCCGGCCCGGCATCATCGCCTTCTCGGGCGGGTTCCACGGCCGCACGCTGGGGGCCACCAGCCTGACCACCACCAAGGCCCACTACCGCCTCGGCTACGAGCCGCTGGTGCCGAGCGTCTACATCGCCCCCTACGGCGACCCGCGCCGGTTCGCCTCGGCGGAGGGGGCGCTGGCCGAGCTGGACGCCCTGTTCGACAGCCGGGTCGACCCGTCGCAGGTGGCGGCGATGGTCGTCGAGCCGATCCTGGGCGAGGGCGGCTACGTGGTGCCGCTGGACGGCTGGCTGGCCGGGCTGCGCCGCCGCAGCGACGAGCACGGGATCCTGCTCGTGTTCGACGAGGTCCAGTGCGGGATCGGGCGCAGCGGGGCCTGGACCGCCGGCCAGCGCTTCGGGGTGGCGCCCGACGTGTACCTGCTGGCGAAGGGGCTGGCCGGCGGCCTCCCCCTCGCCGCCATCGTGGCCAGCCGCGCCACCTTCGCCGGCTGGCCGGTCGCGGCCCACGGCTCCACCTTCGGCGGCAACCCGGTGTCCTGTGCGGCCGCCCTGGCGGTGCTCGACGTCATCGCCGAGGAGGGCCTCCTCGGGCGGGCCGACCTGCTGGGTCGGCGCTGCCTCGAGGTCCTCGGCCCGCTCGCCGGGGCCGGGGCCGGGGGCGCGGTCGGCGGGGGTTCGGTCGCCGGGGGCGCGGTGGTCGGCGTGCGGGGCGTCGGCCTGATGGTGGGGGTCGAGCTGGTGTCGGGCGAGAGGTGCGAGGAGGTGCGACGGCGGGCCCTGTCCGAGGACGTGCTCCTCCTCTCCTGCGGGTCGCACGGCGAGGTGGTGCGCCTCGTCCCGGCCCTCACCATCAGCGACGACGAGCTGGAGCACGGCCTCGACGTCCTCGTCCGATCCATCCGGAGGTCCGCCTGACGGCTAGGAACGGGGCCATGGCCCTCGACCCCGCCGCCCTGGCCCCGGAGGTGCTCACCTTCCTCGCCGAGCGCCACCTCGCCACCCTCACGACCTTGCGCCCCGATGGCAGTCCCCACGTGGTGGCGGTGGCCTTCACCTGGGACGACGCCGCCGGCGTGGCCCGCATCATCACGGGGCGGGCCAGCCGCAAGGCCCGCAACGTGGGGCGCGGCGGCACCCGGGCGGTCGTGGCCCAGGTGGACGGCGCCCGGTGGCTGGCCCTGGAGGGCCCGGCCCGCCTGGTCGTGGACGCCGAGGGCGTGCTGGAGGGGGAGCGGCGCTACGCCGAGCGCTACCGCCAGCCCCAGGCCAACCCCGACCGTGCCGTCATCGAGATCCGGGTCGACCGGGTCCTCGGGCGCGGCTGAACCCGTCCCCTCTGAGGAACCAGCGGGCCACTGGTGGGGCTCCATCGCCTGAGAGGAACCAGAGGGGTCGCATCTGGTGCCCCCCGTGACTCAGAGGAACCAGGACCCCGGCTGCGGCCTCCCCGCGCCTCAGACCCGCGCCTCAGAGGGGACAGATCCCGGTTGGCTAGGTTCGCCCACCGTGGGTTCGATCCGGGCGCTGCGGGGGGCGACGACGTGCGACGTCGATGAGCCCGCCCACATCAGCGACCGCGTGGTGGCCCTGCTGACCCGGGTGCTGGAGCGCAACGAGGTGGACAAGGAGGACGTCGTCTCGATCCTGTTCACCGCCACCGACGACCTGCACTCGATGTTCCCCGCCGCCGCCGCCCGCACCATGGGCCTGGGCGACGTGCCGCTCATCTGCGCCCGCGAGCTCGACATCGAGGGCGGCACGGCGCGCTGCGTGAGGGTGCTGCTGCACCTGAGCACCACCAAGCCCCGCAGCGCCCTGCACCACGTCTACCTGGAAGGGGCGAAGGGCCTCCGCGATGACCTCCCCGAATAGCGACCCCGCCCCGCCGGGGCGACGCGCTCGCCGGGCTGGTGTCGTGGGCTGCGGCCTGATCGGTGGCTCGATCGCCTATGGGCTGCGGGCCGCCGGCTGGCACGTGACCGGCCACGACGCCGACCCGGCTCGGGCCCGGCGGGCGCTCGAGATGGGAGCTCTCGACAGCATCGGCATCGACCCCGAGTCCGAGATCACGTTCCTGTCGACCCCGGTGCAGGCGCTGCCCGAGGTGGCGAGCGCCGTCCTGGCGGCCACGGCCGGCCACGGCGGGGTGGTCACCGACGTCGGCTCGGTGAAGCGGTCGGTGGTCGAGGCGGTGGCCGACCCCCGGTTCGTCGGCGGCCACCCGATGGCCGGGTCGGAGCAGGAGGGCGTGGAGGGGGCGCACGCGGCGATGTTCGTGGGCGCCACTTGGGTGCTGACGCCCGACCACGGCACCGACCCCGCCGCCTTCGCCCTGGTGCGCTCGGTGGTGGCGTCCCTCGGGGCCGACGTGGTCGCCGTCGCCCCCGACCGCCACGACGAGCTGGTGGCCCTCGTCTCCCACGTCCCCCACCTGACGGCGGCCGCCCTCATGGGTCTGGCCTCCCAGGCGGCCACCGAGCACGCCACCCTCCTGCGGCTGGCCGCCGGCGGCTTCCGCGACATGACCCGCATCGCCGCCGGCCACCCTGGCATCTGGCTGGACATCTGCGCCGAGAACCGGCCAGCGATCGTGGCCACCCTCGATCAGCTCGGGGCGGCCCTCGCCACCCTGCGGGACGTGGTCGCCGGCGGCGACCGCAGCAGCCTGCTGGCCACCCTCGAGCACGCCCGGGCCGCCCGGGTCAACCTCCCGGCCCGAGCCGCCGGGCGACCGGCCGACGTGGCCGAGGTCAGGGTGCCAGTGCCCGACCGCACCGGGGTCCTGGCCGAGGTCACCACCCTCCTCGGCGAGCTCGGCGTGAACATCTACGACCTCGAGATCGCCCACTCGGCCGAGGGCGACCGAGGGGTCCTGCTCGTCCTGGTCGACACCGGCCAGGCCGACGCCGCCGCCGACGCCCTCGCCGCCCGCGGCTACCGCCCCGCCGTCACCCGCCTCTCGTGATGGGCGCCTCGGCCCTCGCCGCTCGGCCCGGTCTCCCATGAGCACCTTCGTGGTGGAGGGGGGGACGGGGCCGCTGCGGGGACGGCTGCGGGTGCCGGGGGACAAGAGCATCTCCCACCGGGCCCTGCTCCTGGCCGCGCTGGCCGAGGGATCCAGCCGCCTCTCCGGCCTCTCCACCGGTGAGGACGTCACCGCCACCGCCGCCGCGGTCACCGCCATGGGCGCCCAGATCGAGGGCGACGTGGTGCGGGGCGGCCGCCGCCGGCTGCACGAACCCGAGGGGGTGCTCGACGTCGGGAACTCGGGCACCAGCATCCGGCTGCTGGCCGGGTTCTGCGCCGCCCTGCCCTGGCTCAGCGTGCTGCAGGGCGACGCCTCGATCGCCCGCCGCCCGATGGACCGGGTGGTCGAGCCGCTCCGGCGGATGGGCGCCATCGTCGACGGGCGCCACGGCGGCCGGCTCCCGCCGCTGGTGGTGCGGGGCGGCGGGCTCGGGGGGATCGACCTCGACCTCGAGGTGCCCAGCGCCCAGGTCAAGGGGGCGGTGCTGCTGGCCGGGCTGGCCGCTGCCGGCGAGACCGTCGTCCGGGAGCGGGTGCGCACGCGGGCCCACAGCGAGGAGATGCTGGCCGCCTGCGGGGCCGACATCGAGGTGTCGGTCGACGGCCTCACCACCACGGTCCGCCCGTCGGAGCTGGCGCCCTTCGAGCTGGACGTGCCCGGCGACCCGAGCCAGGCGGCCTTCTGGCTGGTGGCGGGCTGCGTCGTCCCCGGGAGCGAGATCACGGTCGAGCGCGTCTACGTGGGCCCGGGGCGGGCCGCGTTCCTCGACGTGCTGCGGCGGATGGGCGCCGACCTCGAGATCGAGCCCACCAGCCCCACCACGGCGACGGTCACCGCCCGCCACTCGCCCGGCCTGCGGGGCACGACCATCGGGGGTGGCGAGGTGCCGTCCCTCATCGACGAGATCCCGGTGCTGGCCGTGGCCGCCGCCGTCGCCGACGGGCCGACCGAGGTGCGCGACGCCGCCGAGCTCAGGGTGAAGGAGAGCGATCGGGTGGCCACGACCGTGGCGCTCCTCGCGGCCCTGGGGGCGGCGAGCGAGCCTCGACCGGACGGCCTGGTCGTCGCCGGCGGCTCCCGTCTCACGGCCGGAGCGGTGCACTCGGCCGGCGACCACCGGATCGCCATGGCGGCGGCCGTCGGCGCCCTGGTTGCCCCTGGCGCCACCCGCATCGCAGGATGGGGAGCAGTGCGCACCAGCTACCCCCGCTTCCAAGAGGACCTCCGCCGCCTCCTCGCCGGCGGCGCCCCGTGAACCCCGGGGACCCGGCAGGCGAGCCGGGGGAGGCGACGAGGGAAGCCAGGGGGTCAGCGAGCCCCGATGCAGCGGCGGGAAACGCCGTGATCGCCATCGACGGGCCGGCGGGGTCGGGCAAGTCGACGGTGGCCCGCACGGTGGCGGACCGGCTCGGCCTGCCGTACCTCGACACCGGGGCCATGTACCGGGCGGTGGCGTTCGCGGCGCTGCGACGGGGCATCGACCCGGACGACGCCGACCCGGTGGCCCGGCTCGTCCAGCGGGTGGAGGTGTCGGTCGAGGCCGGGGTCGTGACCGTCGACGGTGTGGACGCGAGCATCGAGGTGCGCGGGGCCGAGGTGACCAGGGCGGTCAGCGCCGTGGCCGCCAACCCCGCCGTCCGGTCCGAGCTGGTGGCCCGCCAGCGGCGGTGGGCGGCCGAGCGCGGGGGCGGGGTGGTCGAGGGGCGTGACATCGGCAGCGTGGTCTTCCCGGCCGCCCGCCTCAAGGTCTTCCTGACCGCCTCGCACGAGGCCCGCTCCGAGCGCCGGGCCAAGGAGGCCACGGACGTGTCCTACGACTCGGTGGCCGCCGACATCGCCCGTCGCGACCACGCCGACTCGACCCGGGTCGCCGACCCGCTGCAGGCGGCGGCCGACGCGGTGGTCGTCGACACCACGGGCCTGTCGCTCGAGGACGTCGTGGCCGAGGTGCTGGGGCATGTCAACCGGTCGGGAGGGTCCACCCACAGCGGGGCCGAGAGGGCGCCCTGATGCCCCGCTGGAGCGGCCAGGTGCAGCCCATGGCCGGGTGGCAACACGTGCTCTACCGCTTCGTCCGAGCCGCGGTGGGGGGCTTCTGCCGGCTCTTCTGGCGGGTCCGGGTGCGGGGCCTCGAGCACATCCCGGCCGAGGGGGCCTTCATCCTCTCGCCCGTCCACCGGTCGAACGTCGACACGCCGCTGGTGTCGCTCATGGCCCGGCGCACGGTCCGCTTCATGGGCAAGGACACGATGTGGAAGTTCGGCCTGTCGGACTGGTTCTTCACCTCGATGGGCGGCTTCCCCGTGCGCCGGGGGACCCCGGACCGTGACGCCCTCCGCTCGTGCGAGCGTCTCCTGGCCGACGGCCAGGCCCTCGTCATCTTCCCCGAGGGCACCAGGCGCAGCGGCCCGGTGGTCGACGAGCTGTTCGAGGGACCGGCCTACCTGGCCGGCAAGCTCCAGGTGCCGATCGTCCCCGTCGGCATCGGCGGCAGCGAGGGGGCCATGCCGAAGGGGAGGAAGGGGATCCGGCCGGTGAAGATCTCGATCGTGGTCGGCGAGCCGATCGCCCCGCCCACCCCGACCGAGTCCGGGCGGGTCGGCCGCCAGGGCGTGCGGGTCCTCACCGGCCAGCTCCAGCAGCGGCTCCAGGAGCTGTTCGACGAGGCCCAGGCGGACGTCGCCGCCCGCTGACCCACGAGGGGCTTTGGCCCTCCCCCCAGGGGCTCAGCGGGCGATGAGGGTGTCGAGCACGTCGACGGCCTGCACGGAGCGGTCGTCGGCCAGGACGGTGGCGCCGCTGAAGGGACCCCCGAGGCTGAAGCTGAGCAGGGCGCCGACGGCGTCGAGCAGCTTGCGCAGCTCCGGCGGCGGCGGGAAGTACTCGTCCTCGGACAGGACGTTCACCAGGGTGATGCCCTGGGTCGGGGCCAGGCGGGCGATGACGGCGGCGACCAGCTCCTCCGGGGCCGAGGCGCCGGCGGTCACCCCCACCACGCCGTCGAGGTCGTCCGGCAGCTCCTCGGGCCCGTTGACCCGCAGCACCCGGGGGCAGCCCATCCGCACGGCCACCGCGGCCAGCGCCTTGGTGTTCGAGGAGTTCTCCGAGCCCAGCACGACGACGGCATCAGCCTTGTGGGCGATCTCCTTCAGGGCCGTCTGGCGGTTGGTGGTGGCGTAGCAGAGGTCGCTGCGACCCGGCTGCCACAGGTCGGGCCACCGGTCCTGGGCGGAGGAGAGGACGTCGCTCCACTCGTCGAGCGACAGCGTGGTCTGGGCCAGGAAGGCGACCGGCTGGTCGCTGGGCAGGTCGAGGGCGGCCACGTCGTCAGGCGTCTCGACCAGGTGGACCCGCTCGGGGGCCACCGCCATGGTGCCGACGGCCTCGTCGTGGCCGGTGTGGCCGACGTACACGATGTCGAAGCCCTTGCCGGCCCTGACCTTGACCTCGTGGTGGACCTTGGTGACGAGCGGGCAGACGGCGTCGACGACGACACCGCCCCTGGCCCGGGCCGCTGCCACCACCGACGGCGCCGAGCCGTGGGCCGACAGCATGAGCGGGGCACCGTCGGGGACGTCGTCCACGTCATCGACGAACACGACGCCCAGCTGGGAGAACCGGTCCACGACCAGCCGGTTGTGGACGATCTCGTGGTAGCAGTAGACGGGCGGGTCGAACACCCGCACCATCCACGCCAGGGCCTTTATGGCCATCTCCACGCCGGCGCAGAAACCTCGGGGTTGGGCGAGCAGCACCTGGTCGACCGCCATCGCCGGCGATGCTATTGGTGAGTCGCCTCTACTCCCACTTGGGCCCGCCCTTCCCGGCGCCACCTATCCTGGTTCCCTCATGTCCCTGCCCACGGTGGTGGCGGTGGCCGCAGGGTCGCCTGCCGAGCACGCCGGCCTCCTGCCCGGGGACGAGATCGTGGCGATCAGCGGCCGGGCGCCCCGTGACGTCATCCAGTACCGCCTCCTCACCGATGAGGCCGACCCCGAGGTCGAGGTGCGCCGCGGCGGGCTCCAGCTGACCATCGAGGTGGCCAAGGCCGAGGGCGCCACCCTGGGGGCCGAGGTGTCGAGCGCCCTGTTCGACCGGATCCGCACCTGTGACAACCACTGCGAGTTCTGCTTCATCTACCAGCTGCCCAAGGGGCTGCGGCCCAGCCTGTACCTGAAGGACGACGACTACCGGCTGTCGTTCCTCTACGGGAACTTCACCACCCTCACCCGCTTCACCGAGGCGGACCTCGAGCGGGTCGTCACCGAGGGCCTGTCCCCGCTCTACGTCTCGATCCACGCCACCGACCCCGAGGTCCGGGCCGCCATGCTGCGCAACCGGCGGGGGGCCACCAGCCTCCGGTGGCTGCGGGCGCTGCTCGACCACGGGATCGAGGTTCACGGCCAGGTGGTGGTGTGCCCCGGCCAGAACGACGCCGAGGTGCTGGAGCGGACCCTGGCGGGCGTCCTCGACCGCTTCCCCGAGCTGGCCACCGTCGCCTGCGTCCCCCTGGGCGTCTCCCGCCACTCGACCGAGCCGGGCCTGCGCCCGCACACCGTCGCCGAGGCCGCCGCCGTCATCGAGGTGGTGGAGCGCTGGCAGGCCACCTTCCTCCGGGCCCTGGGCCGCCGGGTCGTGTGGGCCAGCGACGAGTACCACCTGATGGCCGGCCTCCCGTTCCCCGAGGCGGAGGTCTACGAGGGGTTCACCCAGCACGAGAACGGGGTCGGCATGGCCGCCGCCTTCCGCCTGGAGTGGGAGGGCCGGGTCGAGGTGCCGCTCGGGCCGCGCGACGGCTTCTTCCAGGCCGTCGACTCGCCCGTCGGGTACTCGACGCCGGGGCGGCGGGGGACGGGGCTCTCCATCCGCCCCTCCCGTCGTGCGCCAGCCTGCGTGGTCACGGGCGAGTACGGCGCGGCCGTGCTCCGGCCCCTCGTCGGCGACCAGGCCCGGGTGCTGGCCGTGCCCAACGACTTCTTCGGCGGCAACACCGCCGTCGCCGGCCTGCTGACGGGCAGCGACCTGGGCCGGGCGCTGGGCGGCCAGCCCGAGGGCGAGCGCTACCTGATCCCCGATGTCTGCCTCAACGATGGCCGCTTCCTCGACGGCACCACCCCGGACGACCTCCCGAGGCCGGTCGAGGTCGTCCCCACCGACGGGCTGTCGCTCCGCCGGGCCCTGGAAGCGGCCTGATGGCCGCCGGCCGCCCCACCGTCGCCATCGTCGGCCGGCCCAACGTCGGCAAGTCGACGCTGGTCAACCGCATCACCGGGCGCCGCGACGCCATCGTCGAGGACACGCCCGGCGTCACCCGCGACCGCAAGGAGGTCGAGGCCGACTGGGCCGGGCGCAGCTTCACCCTGGTCGACACCGGAGGCTGGCTCCCCGGCGGCACCGACCTCGACGCCAAGGTCACCAGGCAGTCCGAGCAGGCCATCGCCCAGGCCGACGTGGTGCTGCTGGTCGTCGACACCACCGTGGGGGTGAACGACGGGGACGAGCGCATGGCCGCCCTGCTCCGGCGCCGCGGAGGTCGCACCTTCATCGTGGCCAACAAGGTCGATTCCGAGCACCGCGAGCCCGACATCTGGGAGTTCGCCGCCCTCGGCCTCGGCGACCCGGTGCCGGTGTCGGCCATCCACGGCCGGGGCACCGGTGATCTGCTCGACCTCGTCGTGGGGGCCCTGCCGCCGGCCGCGGACGAGCCGGAGCCGGACCCCGGCGACGGCGCCGCCGACGGCAAGGAGGGCGACACCGGTCCGGTCGCCTTCTCGGTGGCCATCGTCGGCCGGCCCAACGTCGGCAAGTCGACCTTGTTCAACCGGCTGGTCGGTGAGGAGCGGTCGGTCGTCCACGACCTGGCCGGCACCACCAGGGACAGCGTCGACACCGTCCTCGAGACCGACAGCGGGCGCATCCGCTTCGTCGACACCGCCGGGCTGCGCCGGCGGGGCAAGGAGGCCGAGGGCCCGGAGTACTACTCGCTGGTCCGGGCCCTGCAGTCGATCGACTCCTCCGACACCGCCCTGCTCGTCATCGACGCCACCGAAGGGGTCACCCACCAGGACCAGCGGCTGGCCGAGCGCATCGACGCCGCCGGCAGCCCCGTCGTCATCGTGCTCAACAAGTGGGAGCTGCTCGACGACGAGCGCAAGGCCGAGGTGCAGCACCAGGTGGCCGACATGCTGGCCTTCCTCACCTACGCGCCCGTGCTGAAGGTCAGCGCCCTCACCGGGCTCGGCGTGCACAAGCTGCTGCCGGCGCTGGGCCAGGCCGAGGAGGCCTACTCCCGCCGGGTGCCCACCGCCGTGCTCAACCGGGTGGTGCAGGCGGCCCAGGCGGCCCACCCTCCCCCGAACGCCAAGATCCAGTACGCCACCCAGGGCGCCATCCACCCGCCCACGTTCACCCTCTTCGCCAACCGCGACCTGCCCCCCACCTACCTGCGCTACATCGAGCGCAAGATCCGGGAGCACTTCGACCTCGGGCCCACGCCCCTCAAGATCCGGGTGCGGCGCCGCGGTGGCTGACACCGGCCTGCTGTCGCAGAGCGTCCTCGACGGGCTCGGCTGGGGCGTCCGGGCCGTCGAGGGCACGCTGGCGGTCGCCTGCCTGATCTCGGTCGCCATCTGGGGCCGCTCGGCCCGCCGCCTGCGCCGGGCCCTGGGCCGCATCGAGCGCACGCTGCAGCGCTCGGGCGGCGACGAGGAGGCCGCCGAGCTGTCCCGGGCCGCCTTCCGCAAGGAGCTGCACACCACGCTCCTGTACGCGGTGGTGGCCCTGGCCCTCGGGGCAGGGGCGATCGGCGGCGCCCGCTGGACCGCCGTCCCCCTGGTCCTGTGCACGGTGCCGTTGGCCATGAGCATCGGCTATGGGCGCAAGTTCATCTACGAGGCCGAGCTGGCCGAGTCGCGCTCGATGCTGCTGCGCCGGGCCGAGGAGGTCATGCAGCAGGCGGACCTCGCTCCCCGGCGTTGGGCCCAGCGCCTCGCCCCGTCCGAGCTGCCAGCCGTGGAGGGCTTCGAGGTCGGCACCGTCTACGAGCCCGGGACGGGCAGCATGGCCGGCGACTTCTACGACCTGTACCGCACCGCGCCCAGCCGCTTCGCCGCCATCATCGGCGACGTCGCCGGCCACGGCATCGAGCCGTCGATCACCGCCTTCCAGGTGAAGTACCTGCTGCGGGCCTTCCTCGAGCGCTACCGCGACCCGGCCCAGGCCGTCGAGGAGCTGAACAAGGTGATGTTCGCCTCGGGGCAGCCCGACGAGCTGGTCTCGCTGTGCGTGGTGGTGTTCGACCTTGAAGCCTCGACGCTGCGGGTGTGCTCGGCCGGGCACCCGCCGGCCTGGCTGTGGCACGACGGCGAGGTGCGCCCCCTGCGCTCCAGCGGGCCGCTGCTCACCCTCGACCCCAACGGCACCTTCTCCTCGCGGGAGGTGGCCCTGGACCAGGGCGACCTGCTGCTGCTGTACACCGACGGCCTGACCGAGGCCCGCAACGGCGAGGTGCTCTTCGGCGAGGAGCGGGTGGCCGCCACCCTGCGCCGCGAGCCCGGGCGCGACCCGACCTACTTGTGCAAGGCCCTCCTCGAGGCCGCCCGCGACTTCTCCGGCACGGCGCTGGGCGACGACGTGGCGATCCTGGCCATAAAGCGCACCTGAGGGCTCCAGCCGTCCGCGGTGGTCGACCGATCCAAGACCCACCACCCCTTGTGGTGGCGGGGTCACGCCGCTACTCTCCGCGGATCGAGCGCAGTTCGGTCGGTGCCGCTAGTGTGCCGGCCGCCGAGCGATTGACGGCCTTTGCGGGGGGATTACTCTTATGGCAACGAGAAGGACGTACAGGGTCCGGTTTGCGGTGGTCCTGGCGCTGGTGAGCGCCTGCGCCACCATTGGCCTCACCGTCAGCGGCATCTCGCCGGCGGCGGCCGACGTCACGGAGACAGAGGGGCGGGCCTTTGGGATCAGCGTTGACGAAACGTCCCTCTTCCCCTTCCCCCTCCCCCCCGTCCCCTTGATCCCACCGACGCCTGTGGTCCAGGGTGCTGGGTCCCCCGACTTCGGGCCTGTGATCGAGGCCACGCTGCCCATCGGCCTGCCGCTGGCGGCTAACTGCCCGGTCACCCCTGACAACGTCCCCATCGGCAACATCGTCGAGGTCTGCGCCATCACCGTGACCACCGAAGGGGTGGAGAACCCCGATCCCCACCTCAGCTCCGTCACCAGCACCGCCAGCATCGCGGGTGCGGCGGTGGGGGGCGGCCCCAACGGCTTGCTGACCGCCGGCGCCATCGAGGCCTCCTGCACGGCGGACGGGGACGAGGCGACCGGAGAGGTCTCCATCCTCGACCTCACGATCGGCGGCGAGCCCTTCGGCGTCGTCGGCCCCATCGCCGCGAACACCGTCGTCAACCTACCCGGCCTGGCGACGGTGTACCTCAACGAGCAGATCCCCGACCCCGACCCTGACACGGTCGGGATCAACACCATCACCGTGAACGCCGTCCGCGTCGTCCTGACCACTTTGTTGTCCTCCACCGAGATCATCCTGGGCCACGTCGAGTGCACCGCAATGGGGCCCGACGTGAACAACGTCGGCGACATCGAGATCGTCAAGGTCGCCCCTGGTGACGCGCAGGGCGTCCCCTTCGACTTCACCGTCACCTGCACCGGTTTCGACTTCGGCAACGACCCCGCCCCCCGCATCTTCAACGCCACGGTGACGGGGAGCGGCAGCACCTTGGTGGAGAACATCGAGGCGGACGTCGAGTGCACGGTCGAGGAGGATCCCACCCCCGGGTTCGCCGATCAGCCGCCCCAGACGGTCACGGTCGTGAGGGACGACACCCAGACGGTGACCTTCACCAACACCCGGACCGTGATCCCGACGGGCTCGGTGCAGGTCGTGAAGGTGGCCCCCGCTGATGCCCAAAACGTCGTCTTCTCCTTCAGCATCTCCTGCCCGGGGGCGATCGGGTCTCCCTTCACCCGCAACGTGACGGGCAGCGCCAGCGCCGAGGCCGTGAGCGGCATCCCCGAGGGCACCGAGTGCACCGCCACCGAGGCGCCGCTCGCCGGCTTCGTCAACCAGCCGGCCCAGACCTTCCAGCCGGTGCTGGCCGGCGTCACCCGGACGGTGACCTTCACCAACACCCGGGTCACAGGGGGCCCGGTCGGCTCGGTCGCCGTCGTCAAGGTGGCGCCGGCTGACGCCCAGGGCGTCACCTTCAGCTTCACCATCAGCTGCCCGGGAGCGGCCGGCTCTCCCTTCGTCCGCACCGTGACGGGGAGTGGCACCACCGCCCCCGTGACGAACATCGCCACGGGCACCGTGTGCACGGCCAGCGAGGCGCCCACCGCCGGGTTCATCGACCGGCCCGCCCAGTCCTTCGCCCCCGTGGCCACCGGCCTCACCCAGACGGTGACCTTCACCAACACCCGGGCCGACCCCGGCACGGGCTCTGTCTCGGTCGTCAAGGTGGCCCCGGCTGACGCCCAGGACGTCGACTTCACCTTCACCTTCGACTGCCCGGGGAGCGGGACGTTCTTCCGCACGGTGACGGGGAGCGACACCTCCGTCCCCGTCAGCAACCTCCCCGCCGGCACCGTGTGCACGGTCAGTGAGACGCCCACCGCAGGGTTTGTCGACCAGCCCGACCAGACGACGGCGGCAGTGGTCGCCGGCGGGACCCGGACGGTGACGTTCGTCAACGTCCGGGCGGGCGCCGACACGGGCTCGGTCGCCGTCATCAAGGAGGCTCCTGCCGACGCCCAGGACCTCACCTTCACCTTCACCATCAGCTGCCCGGGTGCGGCGGGCTCCCCCTTCACCCGTGCGGTGATCGGCAGTGACACCACCACCCTCGTCAGCAACCTCCCGGTCGGCACGGTGTGCACGGTGTCCGAGGCGCCCACCGCAGGGTTCGTCGACCAGCCCGACCGGGTCCTCCCGGCAGAGGTCGCCGGCGCCATCCGGAGCGTGACCGTCGTCAACACCCGGGTCGGTGAACCGGGTCCCCAGGGCCCGCCAGGGCCGACGGGTCGGACGGGCGCCACCGGGGCCACGGGTGCCACCGGTGCTCGGGGTCCCGCAGGCCAGGACGGCGCCAACCTGGCCCGCACGGGCGCCAACACCCTGGGCTTGATGAGGCTCGGGGTTGTGGCGCTGTTCCTCGGGAGCCTGCTCACGCTCGGCAGCAGGTCGGCCGACGACGTGCTGCCGGCGATGGCCCGGAGCGTCGTCGGGGCGGTCCGCCTCCGGCGCATGCCCACCTGGTCATCGGCTCGGTCCAGCCTGCTCCGAGCCGTGAAGCGGGCGGCCAAGCGGCGCGACGGCGCCTAACGCGGCCAAGCAGGACGGAGCAGCCCGGGCTGCCTGTGCCAGTCGCTCCTCGGGGTCCTGCCGGACCCCCGGAAGCGGTGGGCGCAGGCAGCTCCGCGTCCGGGTGAGCGCGAGGCGAGGCAGCCCTCCCGGCGTCGATCGCCTACCTTTCCCCCGCCATGGAACGCCGGATCGCCGAGGCCGCCGAGCGGGCCCGAGCCGGCAACCTCGCCGCGTCGGCGGAGAAGCTGGCCCGCCTCGGCAAGCTGTTCGTCCGGGACCGCCTGGCCCTCCTCCTCGACGAGGGCAGCTTCGTCGAGGACGGCCTGCTGGCCAACGCCCTGGCCGACGACCTGCCGGCCGACGGGGTGGTGACGGGGCGGGGGCTGGTCGACGGCCGGCCCGTCTGCGTGATGGCCAACGACCCCACGGTGAAGGCCGGGTCCTGGGGGGCCCGCACCGTCGAGAAGATCGTGCGCCTGACCGAGGACGCCCTGCGGTGGGAGCTGCCGGTGGTGTACCTGGTCGACTCGGCCGGCGCCCGGATCACCGACCAGGTCCAGCTGTTCCCGGGCCGCCGGGGTGCCGGCCGCATCTTCCACAACCAGGTGAAGCTGTCGGGCCGGGTGCCGCAGGTGTGCTGCCTGTTCGGGCCGTCGGCCGCCGGCGGCGCCTACATCCCGGCGTTCTGCGACGTGGTGGTGATGGTCGAGGGGAACGCCTCGATGTACCTGGGGTCGCCCCGGATGGCCGAGGAGGTGATCGGCGAGCGGGTCACGCTCGAGGAGATGGGTGGGGCCCGCATGCACGCCACCGTGTCGGGGTGCGGCGACAACCTGGCCGTCGACGATGCCGACGCCATCGACCAGGCCCGCCTGTGGCTGTCGTACTTCCCGACGTCGTGGCGCGAGCCGCCGCCCCTCGAGCCGCCGGCGCCGCCGGCCCGGCCCTTGACGAGCGACGCCATCCCCGAGGACGACAAGGCCGGCTACGACGTGCACGAGGTGGTCGAGGCCCTGGTCGACGAGGGCAGCTTCTTCGAGGTCAAGCCGCTGTTCGCCCCGGAGCTGGTGATCGGCCTGGCCCGGCTCGATGGCGCCCCGATCGGCGTCGTGGCCAACAACCCCGTGGTGAAGGGCGGCGTCCTCTTCAGCGACTCCGCCGACAAGGCGGCCCGCTTCATCTGGTGCTGCGACGCCTTCGGCCTGCCCCTGGTCTTCCTCTGCGACGTGCCCGGCTTCATGATCGGCAGCCAGGTCGAGCGGGGGGGCATCATCCGCCACGGTGCAAAGATGATCACCGCCGTCAGCGAGGCCACCGTCCCGAAGATCAGCGTGCTGCTGCGCAAGGCCTACGGCGCCGGCCTCTACGCCATGGCCGGGCCCGCCTTCGAGCCCGACGCCTGCCTGGCCCTGCCCACGGCGAAGGTGGCCGTCATGGGGCCCGAGGCGGCGGTCAACGCCGTGTACGCCAACAAGATCGCCGAGATGGACGAGGCCGATCGAGCCGCCTTCGTGGACGCCCGCCGCCAGGAGTACGAGCAGGACGTCGACCTGCTGCGCCTGGCCGCCGACCTGGTGATCGACGCCGTCGTGCCGCCCGCAGACCTGCGCCGCGAGCTGGTGGCCCGGCTGGCCGCCGCCTCGGGTGGCCGCCGGCTCCACAGCGAGCGCCGCCACGGCGTCCCCCCTGTCTAGGAAGCGACACCGCCCTCGCCGGCTAGGTCCCGGCGCCCGCCACCGGCGAGGATTGGGGCGATGCCCTTCTGCGAGGCGTGCGACCGCCACTGGACGCCACCCTCGATGCGAGCCGACGGCTCGTGCCCGACCTGCAGCCGCGTGCTGCCCCTGGTCGAGGCCAGCCGATCGCCGGCGGCCGACGAGGCAGGTGAGCCGGGAGTGGTGGGGGAGGCGGCCGATGTCGAGGGCCCGAGCGCCCCGTGGCACTTCAAGGTGATGCTCCTGGCCCTGGCGATCTACCTGGCGTGGCGGGGCGTGCAGGGCGTCGGGTGGCTGCTCCAGCACCTGTGATCAGCGGCGGACGACGATCGGCCCGTCAAGGCCGATGGAAGGCGGGTCACGTCCCGTTCCTCGCCACCTCGCCGGGCTACCATGCTCAGCCGCACAGCAAAACGGGCTGTGGCGCAGCTTGGTTAGCGCGTTGGTCTGGGGGACCAAAGGTCCCGGGTTCGAATCCCGGCAGCCCGACTAGGAAGGTCCAGGTCAGGGGGGGTGGAGCCCTCTGGCCGGGACCTCCGGAAGGGCCGGCTGGTCACGGATTGGTCACGGATCGGTCACGGACGACCGGCGTCAGACACCCAAATGCGCGCTGGAGGGCCGCTGGGACCCTCGACCAGCACCGGTTTCAAGCCGGCATGCAGGTCACCTCGAGCCCGGTCTTCATCCTCACTGGGCGTGACGATGGTCCCTTTCCCCAAGGTGCTGATCCGCAGCGAGCCGTACGTGGGCGGCCTGCTGGCACCCGTGCTACTGCGGGCTACCGCCGAAGAACAAGGCGGCGACGTCCTCGGCGGCTCTCCTCGCCATCTCGTCGGATGGGTGGGTATAGGTGTCGAGCGTCACCCGGATGCTCGAGTGGCCGAGCCGCTCCTGCACGAGCTTCGCCGGGATCCCGGCCTCGAGGGCTGCGGTCGCGTAGCTGTGGCGCACACCGTGGAGCGGGATCACGGGAAGGCCGGCGCCGGCCGCCGCCTTCTGGAACCAGTAGGTGACCGACTGGGGGTGGATCGGGGAGCCGTCCTCCCGGCAGAACACCAGGTCCCCGGTCCACATCCCGAGGGCCGCCAGCTTCTCCTCGGCCTGGCGGGCCCGGTGGCGCCGCAAGGCGGTGGTCGTGGCGGCGTCGAGGTCGATCGAGCGCACCGAGGCCGCTGACTTCGGGGTCGAGGTCACGACCCGGTAGCCGGCGGCCACGACGGCCCGCTCGACCGTCAGGCGGCCCTGGCCGGACGAGGGAAGGACAAGGTCGCTCCACCGGAGGGCGAGCACCTCACCTCGGCGCATCCCCGTGGTGGCGTAGAGCACCCACATGGCGGCCAGCCGGTCGTCGGCGGTGGCTCGAAGGAAGGTGCCGACCTGGGCCGGTGACCACAGCCTGAGCGGCGCCCGCTCGGGGCGGGGCTTCTCCATGTCCCTCGCCGGGTTGAACGGGATCAGGCGCTTGCGCACGGCGTCGTCGAGCGCCTTCCCGAGCGCCTTCTGGCAATGGCGGACGGAGAGGGCCGACAGCGGTCCGGCGTCGCCGCCTCCTCGGCGAGACTTCTTGCCGCTGCGACCCAGATCAGCGAAGAAGCGATCGAGGACCACGACGTCGAGCTCGGCGAGCGGCACGGCGCCGAGCTCCTCCTTCACCCGGCCCAGCCACGCCGCGTAGGAGGCGAGCGTCGATGCCTTGAGGACCATCTCCTTCGAGGCGAGCCAGCCGTCGAGGTAGTCGCCGAGCGGCATCTGCGACGGGTCCACGTAGCCGCCCCGCTGCGCCGCCGGCAGCTGGTCGTTCAACCAATCCCGAGCGGCCTTGCGCGTGGGGAAGCCGCGCCGCTTCTTCTGCCGGCGCTGACCAGTGGCGGGGTCATGCCCCGTGTCGAACACCGCGACCCACCCGGCGCCGTCACGGCGAACGCTGCCCTTCATCGGGCACCGGTGCCAGCAGTGGTCACGTCCACTCCCGCCATTTTGCCAGATCGTCGTGACGTCGAATCGCTTCAGGGCGCAGGACGCTCGGACCAGCAGGACGACAGAAAGGCTCGGATTGTTTCGGGCGTGTGAACAGATTTGGCAACGAGTACCGGTTGGTGCGCGGTGGTGCGCGCTGGTGCTCGCTGGTTCGCACGCCCTGCAGGGGGCCTCTTGACAGCGCGAATGACACGTGGGTAACTCGCTTGCCTATGCCTGAGGACAGGTTGGTCCGGTCGATCGACGAGCTTCCCCTCGCCCTGACGGTGCCGGAGGCCGCGGCCGTCCTGCGGGTCAGCCGGAACCCGGCCGGCGCCAGCACGCACCGGATCGCCCCGCCCGGGCCGGTCAGCACCCCGACCGCCTCCCGCTGATCCTCCCCCAACCACGGCCGGGCATCGACCACACCGGCCACCACTGCCGACGGGAACGGGTCCCGCATGGCGGCGGCCAGGGTGTCGAGCAGGCCGAGAACCCGGTCCTCGAGGTGGCGGTGGGCGACGGTCGACCACTCCGCCAGCCTGGCGCCCGGCTCGTCCGCCGCTGACGTGAGGCGCACCACCAGTTCGGAGGCCAGGAACCGGTCGACGTGTCCCTCGATCTCGTCCAACGTCAACCGGCCCGCTGACAGCGCACACACGTGCTCGACGACATCGGCCGTCGTAAACCGCGGACTGTGCCCGCACACGCCCGTCTCCGGGTTCAGCAGCGCGGCGGTGACCTGCTCGTACCCGAGAGGGCCAGCCGTCCGCTCCCCGAAGCAGACCCGCTCATCCAACGCCCGACCGGCGGTCAGGCCGGCGTCGGCGGCCTCAGCCTCCCACCGGCCGACAAGCCGCGCCGGGGTGAGCCCCTTGTCCTTAGCCACCCTGGTGGCCAGCGACGCCGCGTCATCCGCCCGGGCCCTCAGGCCGCCGCCCACCAGCCGGTCGGCGCCGACCGCGGCCAGCTCAGCCTCAATCTGGACCGTCCGCTTCGAGAACACCCCCAACTGATCCCGGCTGAAACCGTCGATCTCCCTCGTCCCGTGCCGATCCGGGCCCCACGCCACGCCCAACCGGGCCGACAGGGCCCGTTGCGGCTCCGCCTGGTACACCGACCCCGCCGCCCGAGCCCACACAAACAGCGGTCGGGCGTCCAACGCCACCACCCGACCATCCACCCGCCTGGTCAGTTTCACGGTCAAGCAGTGCGAGTGGACCTGCGGGTCGCCCTCCCGCGACGTGCGATGCACGAACCCGGCCACCGCCAACCCCTCGGTCGGCACCACGCTGCGAACCCCGGCGACCTGGCGGCGAGCCACCGACGCCCTCGCCTCCAAGAACCCCAACGCGGCAGCCACCGCGTCACGGTGGGCGCCCATCACCACCGAGTGAACCTCGTCGCCGCCCAACGCCCACAGCACCGACACGCTCTTCGGGGCCGAGAACGTCAGATCGATCGCCTTCACCTCACGGTCCCCTGCTTGGCCACCAGGTCCTCACCGGTCGCCGGATGGCGGCCCTCGATCAGCGACCGGAGATCATCGGCCTCGACGACGCCCTCAAGGCCGAGCTCAGCAGCCCACCGGCCCGCCCACACCCCCGGCGCCTCGCCGACGCCCA
>Ga0183260_10001525_pt1 | contig 19206 bp, 23 predicted proteins | sample AntDrymUQ4972206_2_FD_129768 | JGI IMG/M metagenome (GOLD analysis project Ga0183260, IMG submission 129768) | Polar desert sand microbial communities from Dry Valleys, Antarctica - metaG UQ497 (22.06) (version 2) (version 2) | ecosystem: Environmental > Terrestrial > Soil > Desert | place...
GAGCTGGCGGAGCGGCTGCAGCAGGCGATCGCGAAGCTCACGGTCGAGGGTCGTCCGCTGGGCGCGACCACCGGCCACGCGGTCTACCCGCAGGACGCCGAGTCGCTCAACACCCTGCTGGCACACGCCGACGAGGTGCTGCGGGCCAGCAAGGACCCGCGGGGGCGCTAGAAGCCGCCGGCGCGGGTTGGCTGACCCACTGACTGCTCACCAGGAGTCGACGAACCGGTGCCCGTGCGGGGCCGCCGGGGCGCCCGCCGCCGCCGCGAGGGTGGATGTGAGCACCTGGCGGGTCTCGGCGGGGTCGATCACGTCGTCGAGCTCGAACAGGGTCGCCGCGTTCAGCCCCTTGGCGTTCTCGTGGGCCTGCTCGGTGAGAGTCTGGACCCGGGCCTCGCGCTCGGCCGGGTCCTCGATGGCCTCGAGCTCACGGCGCAGGCCCAGGCGCACGGCGCCCTCGAGTCCCATCGGCCCCAGCTCGGAGGTCGGCCAGCCGACCGTGATCAGCGGCTCGTGCAGGCTGCCGCCGGCCATCGCCTGGGCGCCGAGGCCGTAGGCCTTGCGCAGGATCACCGCGAGCAACGGCACTCTCAGTGAGCCACCGGCCACGAACAAGCGCGAGCAGTGCCGGACGAGCGCGGTCGCCTCGGCGTCGGGGCCGACCATCATCCCGGGCGTGTCGATAAGCGAGACGATCGGCAGCCCGAATGCGTCGCAGAGCTGCATGAAGCGGGCGGCCTTGTCGGCGCCGTCGCTGGTGATCGCCCCCGCCATGTGCATCGGGTTGTTGGCGACGATCCCGAGCGGGCGCCCATCGATTCGGGCGAGCGCGGTGACCATTCCCGGCGCGAATGCGGGACGAAGGGTCACTACCGAGTCCTCGTCCGCGAGCGCCTCGATCACCTTGTTGGTGTCGTAGGCGCGCCGGCGGCGCTCGGGAACCGCCTCGCGAAGGGCCTCGCCCCCTCCTCCGCCCGCGGGCGCGGCCGGCAACCGCCCCTGGAAGAAGGCGAGCAGGCGCTTGGCGGCGACGACGGCCTCGGCCTCATCGGCCACCAGCAAGTCGATGACCCCGTTGCGGCTCTGAACGTCGGCCGGGCCGATTTCGTCGGGGTCGAACTTCCCCAGCCCGCCGCCCTCGATCATCGCCGGGCCGCCCATCCCGAGCGACGAGCCCTCGGTGGCGACGATCAGGTCCGACGCGCCGGCGATCACCGCGTTGCCCGCGAAGCAGCGGCCCGCGACGACGGCGATCCGCGGCACCAGGCCCGAGAGCCGGCCCCACAGGGCGAAGGCCCGGGTTTCGAGCGCCGACACGACGGCGTAGTCCGTGTCGCCCGGGCGCCCTCCCCCGCCCTCGGCGAAGAAGACGGTCGGCAGGCGCATGCGCTCGATCAACTCGAACAGGCGGTCCTTCTTCTTGTGTCCCAGGGCGCCCTGGGACCCCGCGAGCACCGTGTAGTCATAGGAGAGAACGGCGCAAGCCCCTCCCTCGTCCCCGAAGTGCTCGCCGTTGACGCGGGCCGTGCCCGCGATCAGCCCGTCCGCGGGTGTGCGCTCGATCAGCTCCGCCAGCGAGCGGCGGCCGCGCTGGGCCGCGATCGCGTGGCGCCCGTACTCGACGAACGTGCCGGGGTCGACGAGGTCCTCGACGTTCTCGCGCGCGGTCCGCCCACCGGCCGCGCGGCGGCGCTCGACCGCCTCGGGCCGCGCCTCGTCGCGGGTCAGCCGCCGGCGCTCGAGCGCCTCGGCCAGGTCCGGTCGCGGGTCTCCGTTGGGCTCGTCTTCCATTCCCGGAGCTTTTCAGAGTCTCGGGCGGTTCCCGCTTGCGCCGCCGGGTTGTCCTGTTAAGGTGCCGCCAGGCCTAATCCCCCCCGGCACGCCGGAGGGGAGCGGGGGAACCAACGGGAGAGCGTCGAAATCTCCCAGGGGCGAATCGGACCAGGTCCGTAGCGCTGCTCTTTCAGCGCGAGCCCGCCAGCTAACCCCGCAGGCCTGCGAAAGAGTGAACGTCCCGAACGCGAACAGACCACGCATGAACAGGGCCATTTCATGGGCCTCGCCGCTGCTTGTCCTCATCGCTTCGCTCGCCCTCGCGAACACCGCCCAGGCGCAGACGACATCGGGCGGCGCGGTCTCTCCCGGCGGCGGCACGACGACGACCCCGCCCCCCACCACCCCGGCCCCGGGCGGACCCACCCAGGTCTTCCCGATCCCTTCCGCGCACACCTTCGGCGACGGCTTCGGAGCGGGCCGCGGGCACCAGGGCGTCGACATCTTCGCCCCTTGCGGCACCCTCACCGTCGCGGTCATGAACGCCCGCGTCATCTACAGCGGCTTCCAGGGCGCGGCGGGCAACTACGTCGTCCTTCGCAACAAAAAGGTGAAGCGCGACTACGTCTACATGCACCTGCAGACCCCCTCGCCGCTCCTCAAGGGACAGAAGGTCGTGAAGGGCCAGTTCGTCGGCGGAGTCGGCGACACGGGCCGGGCGACCGGCTGCCACCTGCACTTCGAGATCTGGCGGGGCAAGTGGTACCGAGGCGGAAACGCGCTCGATCCGATGCCCAGCCTGCTGGCCTGGGACTCCTACTCCTGAGGCCCCACCGGGGCCCTCCGGCCCGGACGATGGCATCGCCGAGCGAACACGAACGGAGAGCGCAACCTTCGTCTCCCGCTCCTGTTCACAGGGGCATGCGCCTACGACTCCTCGCCGGCACGACCGCGGTCGCCATCGGCTTCACCGGGATCTTCGCGGCAAGCGCGCCCGCCCAGAACGGGGGCGGCGCGGGGTTCGACGGTCCCAGCCGGGCCCTCGAGCAGGCCTTCAAGGTGGCGCTCCTCGAGCGCCGCGAGACCCCTGACGGCTGCTACCCGGCTGCGAAACCGCTCGCGGCGGCCATCCAGGCCGGCACCTCTTTGACCGTCGGCGTGATCGCCAACCAGAAAGCGGTCAAGAAGCGGAACGTCGCCTTCGTGGTCAGCAGCCGAACCAGGTGCAATCGCGCCTACATCGCCTTTCTGGGCAAGCGTGTCCTCTACATCCTGGATTCAGACGAGGGCCCGATCTACGTGGTCGGCAAGGACGGCGAGCGCGTGCGCGGCAACGACGCCGAGGTCGGCGGCAAAGGGCCCCTGCGCTCCCTCCGCCTCGTGAGCAAGACGACGACGCTCACCACCGGCGACGAGGTGCGCCGCGAGACGGTCAGCTGCCCCACGGGCTCCTTCCCGATGGGCGGCGGGATGTTCGGCACCCCGGCGCCCAACCCCGTCACCCGCGAGGGCGCCTACCCCCACTCCTACGAGCGGCTCGGCGTCCAGCGCGGCTGGCACATCAACCCCGTGCTGATCGACCCCGACCGCTCGAGCGTCACGCCGCGCACTGTCACGATCCAGACTCTCTGCGGGCGCGGACTCGCCCCCACCGCGTCGCCGCACAAGACGGTCTTCGTGAAGCCCGGACAGACCAAGGTCGCCGTGGCCCGCTGCCCGAAGGGCACGAACCTCTACTCGGGCGGCTTCCAGCGCGCCGACTTCAGGACCCCGAGCGGCTCCTACCCGACCGAGTCGCGCGCCGTCGGCAACGCGTGGCAGGTCACCGGCCGCGCCTTCGGCGCCTTCGGCGGCGAGATCACGTCGATCGCCTACTGCTCGCCCGACAAGGAGGCCAAGGTGAAGACGGTCTCGGCCTCCACCCCTGTCCTCCTCAGCCAGTTCGCGGAGGCCACGACCCCGGCCTGCCCGGCGGGCACGAAGCTGGTCGCGGGCGGCTTCAGCTCGGAAGGGTCCACGACCCTCTTCTCCGACGGAGGCCACTTCAACCCCGCGGGCTCATGGACCGCCGGCGCCTTCGGCTACTTCGGCCCCGCCTCCAGCTTCACCGCCTACGGGTACTGCGCCAAGGGATAGGTTGTCCCGATGCCGGATGAGCTCGGATCGGACTACGCGAAGGGGCTGAAGGCCCTGGGCCTCAACTGCACGCTGAAGGCCTCGCCCGAGACCTCCCACACCGAGGCCCTGATGGAGCGCGTGATGGGCCTCATTGCCGACCACGGCGCCGAGACCGAGATCATCCGGCCGGTCGATTACGCGATCAAGTTCGGTGTCAGCTCCGACGAAGGCGACGGCGACGAATGGCCGCAGGTGCTCGAGAAGGTCCTCGCGGCCGACATCCTCCTGATGGGCATGTCGATCTGGTTCGGCGTGCGCTCATCCGTCTGCCAGATGGTGATCGAGCGCCTCGACGGAACCTACAACGACACCAACGACCAGGGCCAGTACCCGCTCTACAACAAGGTCGCGGGCGTGGTCGTGACGGGCAACGAGGACGGCGCCCACGCCAGCGCCGAGACGACCCTCTTCAACATGACCCACCTCGGTTGCGTCGTGCCGCCGAACGCCGACACCTACTGGGTGGGCGACGCCGGCCCCGGTCCCTCATACCTGGACGCCGGCGGCCCGGAGCACCCCTACACGCAGCGCACCAGCTCGTGGTGCGCCCACAACCTGCTCCACATGGCGGTGATCCTGCGCGACAACCCGATCCCGCCGATCGGCAACACGCTGGAAGGCCACGGCGGGGACGCGCTCCACGCGGGCTGATGCCGGGCTGGACGTCGCTTCAAGCATCCCCCTGCCCGGGTAGAATCGCCCGCAGGGAAGCTGCCCGTCTGAGAGTCCTCGGTCTCGCCGCCTTTCTGAACCCTTCGGCATCGCTCCTCCCTCGGTCGCAGTTTCACGAACCGCGTAACCGGGGAGCCAGTGGGTACACCTGGATCAAGAGCTTCGTGAACAAGGAGATATGCAGATGGCCAAGACAGCCAGAGACATCATGACCAAGGACTGCGAATGCGCAGGCGAGAACGACTCCGTCGCCGACGCCGCCAAGAAGCTCGCCGAGCTGAACGTGGGCTCGATGCCGATCTGCGGTGAGGACGACCGCCTGAAGGGCATGATCACCGACCGCGACATCGTGCTCAAGGTGGTCTCCGAGGGCAAGGACCCGGCCGACACCAAGGTCGGCGAGCTGGCCGAGGGCAAGCCGGTCACGATCGGCGCTGACGATTCGGTCGAGGAGGCCCTCGACACCATGTCCCAGCACAAGGTGCGGCGCCTGCCGGTGATCGACGGCCACGACCTGGTGGGAATCGTCAGCCAGGCCGACATCGCCCGCGAGGTGCCCGAAGAGAAGGTCGGAGACCTGCTCGAAGCCATCTCGCAGGGCTGAGCCCTCCGCGGCGGCCCTCGCCAAATGGACAGGTCAGCCTGAGCGCTGCAGCGCGCGCTCCAAGCGCGAAATGGGCAGCCGGCTTCTACGCCTGGCGGGACATCAGCATCGCCGGGGCGACCGACGGGCTGGGTGAGCCGCCGTCCCCCACCCCGAGCCACGACGAGGCAGCGGTCAACTCGGGCGCCAACGGCGCGAGCTAGACGCGCGCTTCCATCCGCTGGCGCAGCTTCTCCAGGCCGAGGCGCATGCGTCCCTTGACGGTGCCGGCAGGCAGGGCAAGCTCATGGGCGATCTCGCTGTGACTGAGTCCGCCGAAGTAGGCGAGTGTGATCACCTCCGCTTGGGCCGGGGGGATGTGGGCCAGAGCCCCGCGCACGGCGACACCCTCGCTGCCTGCGACGACTTGGTCCTGCACGGACGGTGAGACCAGATCGGGGAGGTCGTCCGCGAGCTCGTCCGCAGCCGGCCGGGCGGCCGGCCGCTCGCGGCGCACGGTATCGATGGCACGGTTCTGGACGACCCTCATCGACCAGGCCTTGAACGAGCCCTTTCCGGGCCGATAGCTGCCCCGGCTCCGCCAGATGGACAGGAAACCGTCCTGGACGGCGTCCTCGGCACTGCTGCTGGAACGACAGACCGATTGCGCGACCCGGTACGCGCGCGGCGAATGGCGGTCGTAGAGCTGTGCGAACGCCTCGGTGTCGCCAGACTGGACCCTGAGCATCAAGTCCTCGTCGGAGGCGGGGGTCGATCCGTTGAGCGAGGGAATCGTCAGCTCTCGTCCGTCGGCATCGGCTCGAGGAAGAACAACTCGCACGCCACCCCCGGTGCGGTCTGATTGGCGCTCAGAAAGGCCGTCACAGGGCGTCCGGTCAGCCGCTCGATCGCCTCGGTGAACTCGTCCTGAGCGCCCTCCTGGAAAGCGACCCTCCCGTCGATCACCTTCGCGCTCGCCCCGTCGGCTATCTGCTCCGTCTCGCCGGCGCTGAGGATGTCCTCGAGGACGCAGAGGACCACGTTGTCGTTGATGTAGGTCGTCGCGGTCGTGCGGTCGTGGTCGTAGAACTCTGCGTAGAGCTCGACCATCGCCGCCGAGATCGCGTCCGTCAACTCAGTCTGGAGAACCGGATTTTGGTAGGGCATTCGGGACGTCCTCGGGTCGCTTGTGAACAGTGAGGAAGTCAGGCGGCGCTGCTGGATCTGCTGTGTGAGCCGTGCGGATCAAGCCCCGGAGCGAATGCCCTCCTGCCTGAAGCGTACCGGATGCGCTTCAGGTGTTTTCGCTACCGGCGCGAGACTCGCTGGCGGCGCGGATCTCGGCCTCCTCGACCAGATCGGTCGGGCTCAGCACGAACACCTCGCAGATCATGTCCGGCTCCTGCTGGTTCCCGCTCATGAACCCGATCACAGGCCGCCCGGTGGCCCCCTGCACCACGGCCTCAAAGCGTTGGCGCATGACCTCTTGAAACTCCATTCGCTGCTGAATGACGGCCCTGCCCCGCCCGCCCGCCAAGAGCGTCTTCTCGACCCGCGTGAAGCCGCCGCGCAGCACACATACGACCAGGTCGTCGTGGTAGTAGGTCTTGGCCTGGGTCGGCCCGACTCCGTAGTACTCCTTCAGGAGGGATACCAAGCCGTCCGAGATCGCGGCCAGCGTCTCGCCGTGTTCCTTCGTGTCCGGGTGTGAATCAGCTCTAGACATCTCTGATGCGGCGACGCCGCCTGCAAATGGTAACTGTCAACCGAGCGGCTTTCGCATGAGGACGAGGCTTCCCGCCCCGACGTCCCGGCGTTCGTACTCCACGTAGCCGATCCGCTCGTACAGCGCAAGGCTCTCGGTCATCGTTTCGTGGGTGAACAGGTGGACGGCGTCGTACCCGGCGATCCGGGCCTCGTCCTCCGCGCGGAGGAGCAGCGCCCGCCCGGAACCGGTCCCCTGGTGGGCAGGGTCGACCGCGAGGTTGTCCACGGAGAACTCGCCGTCGCCCCGCTCGAGTGCGACGAGCCCGACGACTTCGCCCTCGCGCTCGGCGACCGTCAGCACCCCTTTGCGGACCAGCTTCCCGTAGTCGTCGTCCATCGGGCGCGGGCGCCCGCCGATCCGCTTGACGTAGGGGGCGTAGGCCGACTGAACGATCTCCTTGAGACGCGGGGCCTCGCCCTCCTCGGGCGCCCGCAGCCGCACCTCGCTCATCGCCGGTACCCCCCGAGCCCGTCGACCAGGTCAGTGGTTGTGTGTTCGACCCGGCCCTCGTAGCCCTTCACTGTCCGCCACGACTGCCAGGTGATCCTCAAGATCACCACGGTGATCGCGAGTCCGATCAGCGGGTCAAGCACGGGAAGGCCGAGCGCCAACGCCCCGGCGCTGCCGATCACCGCGAGGCTCACGTACGCGTCGGCTCGGGCGTGATCGCCATCGGCGATCAGCGCGGGGCTGTTGAGCTTGCGCCCGGCCCGGGTCCGAATTCCGGCGGCGAGCCGGTTGCCGAGGTACCCGATGAGCCCCGCGGCGGCCAGAGCACCGAGGTGGCTCACATCCCGCGGGTCGATCAAACGGTCGACCGCCTCGTACCCGGCAACGCAGGCGCTGATGAAGATCGCCAGCACCACGGCCAGCCCCGCCCAGCGCTCCGCACGAATGCTCCGCATCGCGAAGGCGATACCGAGAGGCAGCGCTGTTGCCGCGTCGCCCGCGTTGTGAATCAGGTCTGCGAGCAGGGCGACGCTGTGGGTGAGGCTGAAGATCACACCCTGGACGGCTGCGGTGAGGCCGAGCACCAGAAGCGAAAGCGCGACTGCGCGCATCCCTTCACGAGACCGCTTGATCGTCGGATCGATCAGTCCGTGGGTGTGGCCGTGCCCCTCGCCGGCATGGAAGCCGTGATCGCGAGCCGATTCCGACTCGTCGTGGGTGACGCTTGGGGACATCCCCAGAAACGATACGCGGCACACCCACGCTCCCGGAGTTGAGAAGGGGGCAACCACGCCTCAGGACTGCCCGTCGTGCTCCGCTCCGAGACCGGTGACAGGCCGGAGCACCTCACCTGGCTCCGCGCGGGCGACAGGGCGCGCCGGCATGTCGATCATCACCATGATGCCCGACGCCGCGCTGAGCGCGGCGACCAGGGCGATCGCGCCGCTGTAGCCGATCACGTCTGCGGCGAAGCCGGCGAGCAGACCGCCTGCGACGTATCCCATGTCGCGCCAGAAGCGGTAGACGCCCACCGTCGGCGCGCGCGCGACTGGCGAGACCGCGTCGGAGATCGCCGCGATCAGCGTCGGATAGACCAGCGCCGTGCCCGCGCCGAGCGCCACCGCCGCAGCGACGGCGATCTCCACCCTGGCCCCAGATGCCGCGAGCAGTGCGAGCGCGGCGGCCTGCAGCATCATGCCCGCGACGATGAGGGGTTTTCGCCCAATGCGGTCAGACCAATGCCCCGTCCAGATCTGGCCGATCCCCCAGACAGCCGGATAGACCCCGGCGACCAGGCCGAGCTCCGCGGGCCCGGCGCCGCCGGCTGCGAGAAACAGCGGAACGAGGCCCCAGGCGAGGGCGTCGGTGAGGTTGTTGACCAACCCAGCCTGCGAGCAGGAGCGAAGCGCGGGCCGGCGATAGCTCGCCTCAGCGAACGCCCGGCGCAACCGCGGAGGCTCGGAGAGCTTGTCGGCGTGGTCGCGCGCTTGCTCGAGCGCGACGTAGGGGGCGGTGTCACGCACGAACAACGCCGAGAGCAGCAACCCGGCCAAGGCGACGGCGAACGCGCTCACCACCAGCACGTCGCGCGCCACGAACTCGCTCGCCAGGATGCCACTGAGGGCGGCGGCGGCGGCCACCCCGCCGTAGCCCGCGGCTTCGTTCAGCCCCAGCGCGAAGCCGCGCCGCTCGGGCCCCACGAGGTCGATCTTCATGACCACCGTCATCGACCAGGTGAGGCCCTGGTTGACGCCGAGCAGCACGTTCGCGGCGACGATCCACTCCCAGCTCGGCGCCAACCAGACGAGCAGCGGAACCGGCACGGCCAGCGCCCAACCCCCGAGCAGCAGACGTCGCCTGCCGACCCGGTCCGCGAGGACGCCGGCGCCGAGGTTGGTGAGCGACTTGGCGAGCCCGAAGGCGACGATGAACGCGAGAACCGCCGCGTTCGAGCCGATCCCGAACTCGTCGCGGCCGATCAGCGGCAGGGTGGAGCGTTCGAGCCCGACCATGGACCCGACCAGGGCGGTGATCCCCACTAGCAGCGAGAACTGGGGCAGGTTCTCCCGGAGGCCCAGGCGGATGGCCGGTGCGCTCAAGGCGCCTGGGTGAACGCGCGCCCGCTGCGGTTGGCGGCAAGGATCTCGCCCTGCCGCTCGGGCGCGGGCGGAATGTCCTTGGTCAGCGCGGAGATGAAGGCCTCCTCCGAGCGGAACTGAAGCGCCGGGTTGTGGCGGCGCTCGAAGCCGATCGTGGAGGCCGGGTTCGCCGAGAGGCCCCGGCCGCATACCGAGCCGGAGTAATGGGCCGGGTAGAGCGCGACGTGGTCGGGGAGCGTCAGCAGCCGCTCCGTCAACGACCGGTACAGCGCCGCGGCCATCTCCTCGACGGTTTGTTGACCACCGGCATGGAGATCGGGGCGCCCCGCGTCTCCGACGAGCAGAGCGTCACCGCTCAGCAGCAGCCACGGCTCCGCCGATCGCTTGCGATCGGTGACCAGGTACGCATGGTGTGCGCCGGCGTGGCCGGGCGTCGCGATCGCCCGCAGCTCGGTGTTGCCGAGCTCCACGACCTCCCCGTCGCTGAGCGCCTGATGGTCGAACTCGACCCCGGCGCCCTCGGGTACATAGGCGGTGGCGCCGGTTCGCTGGACCAGCTCCGGCAGGCCGGAGATGTGATCGGCCTGCAGGTGGGTCTCGAACACGGCGACGATCGGGATTCCCTGGCCTTCGGCCAGCGCGATGTACTCGTCGACGAGATCGGCGTGCGGGTCGACCACGGCGAACTGGCTGTGGCTCTTGCATCCGAGCAAGTACGAGGCGCAGGCGGTGGGGTCGTTCAGCAGCTGGCGGAAGTACATGTAGGCCTCCGTAAGGGATGGTTGTCTGATCCAGTCTAATCAAGTAATCTATTGAATAGCAGATATGGCAACTCAAAGAACCAAGGACGCCGTCTTCGAAGCGATCGCGCTGATGGGCAAGGCCCTGGCGAGCCCGCGACGGCTGGAGCTATTGGGCCTGCTCGCTCAAGCCCCCCGGACGGTCGACGAGCTGGCCCGCGTCAGCGGCCAGTCGAGCGCCAACACCTCCCAGCACCTGCAGGGGCTGCACGCCGCCGGGCTCGTGGACCGGGAGCGCGAGGGAAACCGGGTGCGCTACGCCCTCGCCGGCGAGCGGGCCCTTCGCATCTGGGTGACTCTGCGCGAAACGGCGGCGGCACAGCTCGCCGAGGTCGAGCGCGCGGCACGCGACTACGTCGGGGAGCCGGTGGACGCGATCGGCCACGAGGAGCTGGCTGACCGGCTGCGGCGCGGTGACGTCATCCTCATCGACGTTCGCCCGCCCGAGGAGTTCGCAGCCGGCCACATCGAGGGCGCACGTTCGGTTCCGATCGAGGAACTCGAACGCAGCTTGAGCGAGTTGCCGCCCGATCTCGGGGTGATTGCGTACTGTCGCGGGCCCTTCTGCGCCTTCTCGCACGAGGCGGTCCGGCAGCTACGAGCGGCCGGCCGCGACGCGCGGAGGCTTGAGGACGGTTGGCCGGAGTGGCACCTTGCCGAGCTCGAGTCGGGTTCTTCGGTCGCTTGAGCTTGAAGCAGGCCGAGCTCGGTGCGCGCCGCGAACACCTGGAGCCTTGTCACCTTCCCGGCGTCCCGGCGTCCCGTACCGTGCCTCAATGCAAAGTCCGACGGGTCATCGCACGACGGCCTTCGCATCCGCTCTTGCACCTGCGGGCGGTTGATCGGGGGTGGGCGGCGGCGTCTCAGCCCGCGGTGCCTTGAAACCGCGCAGCCGAAGCGAGTTCGACACCACCGACACGCTCGACAGCGCCATCGCGGCGCCCGCGACCAGCGGGTTCAGCAGGCCGGCGGCCGCCAGGGGAATCGCAGCGACGTTGTAGCCGAACGCCCAGGCGAGGTTCTGCTTGATCGTCCTGAGCGTACGCCGCGAGAGCCGAATCGCGTCTGTTGCGGCGCGCAAATCGCCGGAGACGAGCGTCAGGTCCGAGGCCTCGATCGCGACGTCCGTTCCCGTCCCGATCGCCAGGCCGAGGTCCGCCTGCGCGAGCGCCGGCGCGTCGTTGACGCCGTCGCCGACCATCGCGACGACCCGCCCCTCAGCCTGCAGGCGCCTCACGATCTCGGCCTTCTGGGACGGAAGCACCTCGGCGATCACCTCGTCGATGCCGACGTCGCTCGCCACCGCGCGGGCGGTGGTCTCGTTGTCGCCGGTCAGCAGGATCGCGCGCAGCCCCAGCTGCTTGAGGCCCTCGATCGCCTCGGGCGAGGACTCCTTGATCGTGTCCGCGACCGCGAACACGGCGCGGGCTTCTCCATCCCAGGCCGCGGCGATCGCGGTCTGCCCCCTCGTCTCGGCTGCCGCCCGCGCCTGCTCGAGGGCGCCGGTGACGGGCACGCTCCGGTCGGCGAGCAGCGCGGGGCGGCCGACGATCAGGCCGTGGCCTTCGACGGTCCCCTCGACCCCGAGCCCTTCACGGTTGGCGAAGCCCTCTGCCCTGGGAAGCTCGCCGAGCTCCAGGCGCGCTGCCGCGGCGATCGCGCGGGCGACCGGATGCTCGGAGGCGTCCTCGAGCGCGCCGACGAGGCGCAGCGCCTGCTCGCGGCTGGTGCCCCCGGCGACGCTGAGCTCGGCCAGGCCCATCTGACCGCTGGTCACAGTGCCGGTCTTGTCGAGCAGGATCGTGTCCACCTTTCGCGTCGATTCGAGGATCTCGGGGCCCTTGATCAGCAGGCCGAGCTGGGCACCGCGGCCGGTGCCGACCAGCAAAGCGGTCGGAGTCGCAAGACCCAGCGCGCACGGGCAGGCGATGATCAGGACCGCCACCGCGGAGGTGAACGCAAAGCCCGCTCCCTCCCCCGCTCCCAGCCAGAACCCGAGCGTCGCGGCAGCGATCACGATCACGATCGGGACGAAGACGCCCGAAACGCGGTCGGCGAGGCGCTGCACCGGCGCCTTGCCCGACTGAGCGTCGGTTACGAGCCGCGCGATCTGGCTCAGCGCCGTGTCCGCTCCGACCCTCGTCGCCCGGACGATGAGCCGCCCGCCCACGTTGATCGCAGCTCCGACGACCTCGTCGCCGGGCGCCTTCTCGACCGGGACGGACTCGCCCGTGAGCAGCGACTCGTCGAGCGCCGAGGAGCCGTCCTCGATTACGCCGTCGGTCGCGATCTTCTCGCCAGGGCGAACGACGAAGCGATCGCCGGGACGGAGCTCGTCGACCGAGACCAGCCGCTCGCCGCCATCGGCGTCGAGCACGGTCGCCTCCTTGGCGCCGAGCTCCAGCAGCGCCTTCAGCGCAGCCCCGGCGTTCCGCTTCGCCTTGGCCTCGAAGTAGCGGCCCGCGAGGATGAACGTGATCACGACCGAGGCCACCTCGAAGTAGACCTCCTCGGTCCCGGCTCCCTGCTCGGGAATCAGGTTGAAGCTCATCTCCATGCCTGCGTCTCCGGCGCCCAAGAAGAAGAGCGCCACCATCGACCAGCCGAATGCGGCGAGCGTGCCCACCGAGATCAGCGTGTCCATGCTGGCTGCGCCGTGGCGAAGGTTCTGCCAGGCGACCCTGTGGAAGGGCCAGCCCCCCCACAGGACCACGGGGCCGGCGAGCTGCAGCGAGAGCCACTGCCAGTAGTCGAACTGCAGCGGCGGGACCATCGCCATCGCGATGATCGGCACCGACAGGATCGCCGAGACCAGCAGACGGGTCCGCAGCCCGGCGAGCTCGTCGTCGGGAGCATCCTCGCCCGGCCCATCGCTCCGCTCGTTCGAGGGGATCTCCGCCGCATATCCCGCGGCCTCGACCGCCCCGACCAGCTCATCGGCATCGACCAGCCGCGGGTCATATCCGACCGATGCGCGCTCGGTCGCGAAGTTGACGCTCGCATCGACGCCGTCGAGCTTGTTCAGCTTGCGCTCGATCCGGTTCGCACAGGAGGAGCAGGTCATGCCCGTGAGGGCGAGCTCGACTCGTTCGGTCGCGGGCGCGCTCATCGCTCGCCATCCTGCTGCGGCCCCGCCGATTGCGTGAAGGCGGCCGTCCTGACCTCGCCGTCGTGCTTGAACTGCAGGAAGATCCGGTAGCGGCCTTCGCTCGGGTAGGTGACCCGGAAGCGAATCGGTCCGCTCCCGCCCGGCTCCCCCTCGGGGTGGGTGTGAAGGTACCCGAGGTCTCCCTCCCGCAACGCGACGAGGTGCCCGTCAGCCCCGAGATAGGGCTCGACTCCGGGGAGCTCGCGACCACCGCGAGAGACGCGGAAGCGCAGCGCGGCGCTCTCCCCCGCTCGCAGCTCACCGCTCTCTACCGACACCTCGTAGCCGTCGCCGGCATCGGCCACCGGGGCCGGCTTCTCGAGGGGGACGGGCTCAAAGGCGCCCGGGACGAAGAGATCGCCACCGAGGGTGAGCGAAGCGCCACCGCTCGCGAAATCCGCGAAGGCCCTGTAGGCGCCGGGCAGGCGGCTGTCGAGGCGAGCGCGCCAGCTCCCGTCGGCCTGCTGGACCGGATGGAGGTGCTGGAAGCCGCTGAAGTCCCGTCGAACGACGATCAGGTGCATGCGGCGCTCGTGCTCGATGTCGAAGTCCTCGACCGTCGTGCCGTCTCCGTCGACGACGCGAAAGCCGATCGGCGCGCTCGCGCTCGGCTCGACCGTGGTCAGATCCAGGATCAGCCGGAGCCCGCCCTCGGCCACGGCCAGCCCGGGAACATCGGTCGCCGTCTCATGCGTCTGCATCCCGTCCTCCTCTTGAACGTGTGCCGGTTTCTCATCGTGGGGGCTCGCCTCCACTCCGGGGTCGACCTCCGAACCCGCCAGAGCCGCGGCGCCGAAGGCCAGCGCCACAAGCAGGGCGAACGAAGCGACGCGGGCGGCGGCGGCCATCAGGCGACCTCCGCCACGCTGTAGCCCGCCTCGGCGACCGCGGCTGCGATGGCCTCGTCGCTCGCCCCGGGACCGCGCACCTCAAGCGTGCCGGTCGCAAGGTCGACCTCGACGCCCTCGACGCCCTCGGTCTTTGACACCTTCGCCACGACTGACGAACGGCAATGCTCACAGGTCATCCCCAAGACGGTGTAGGTGCGGATCGAGGTGTCAGTCATCTGGCTCATCTCCATGTCTGTCGCGGGTCTTGTTGCCGGATCGGAAGGATCCTAACATACCCCATGGGGGTATGCTACTGTCATCTCTTCAAGGCACGATCCAGCCGAGAGGAGAAGCCATGGAAGCGACAGTTCACGACCACGCGCAAGAGCAGGCGATGCCGACGGCGGGCCGCGAACTCAACTCCCTGGCGTTCAGCGCAACGGTCCATTGCCTCACCGGCTGCGCCATCGGCGAGGTCTTGGGCATGGTGATCGGCACCGCTCTCGGGTTCTCCGACCTCGGCACCATCGCCCTCGCGGTCGGACTGGCGTTCTTCTTCGGCTACCTGCTCACCAGCCTGCCGCTGCTGCGGGCCGGCTTGGCTCTCGGGGCGGTGATCCCGATCGCGCTTGCCGCCGATACGTTCTCGATCGCGACGATGGAGGTGATCGACAACGCGATCATGCTCGGGATTCCAGGAGCGATGGAGGCCGGTGCCGGTGACATCGTCTTCTGGGCAGCGCTCTCGGTCGCCCTGCCGATCGCCGGGGTGATCGCGCTGCCGGTCAACCGCTGGCTGATCGCCCGGGGACGCGGCCACGTCGCCGTCCACAAGACCGGCGTGCACGGGGGGCCCCCGGTCCGCGTGGTCGCGACCGTCGCGGTGGCAGCGTTCATCTTCGGGACCACCGTGCTGGCGCTGGAGGGGTTCGATGCCACCGACGACCCCGAACACGGCGGCGAGCTCGCTGCGATACCGGCGACGCTCGACCGAACCTGAAACTCGACTCAAGGAGAGCTCCGATGGCAGCCACGACGACATACGGCTACACGGCCGACAAGGACGCCCTGAACAAGCGGCTTCGCCGCATCGAGGGCCAGGTGCGCGGGATCCAGGGGATGGTCGACCAGGATCGCTACTGCATCGACATCGTCACCCAGATCACGGCGATCCAATCGGCGCTGGACAAGGTCGCCCTCGGGCTGCTCGAGGACCACACCCAGCACTGCGTGGTGGGCGGCGAGCCCGAGAAGCAGGAGGAGCGCAGCGCCGAGCTGATGGGCGCGGTCAAGCGCCTGCTCCGCCACGGCTAGCTCCCCCGGTGTGCGATCAACGTCGGCCGGCGCGTCGAACCAGGTCACAAGCGTCAGCGATGCCAGTGCTTCCGCCGGACCGACTGGATCCACCGTTGATCGTCGCGAAACTCGCTCGGCGATCAGCGCGAAGCTACCGCACCAACGCTACGGTGATGCGTTGCAGAAACGACCTTCCTGGACGCGATCATGCGGTCGTGGGTATTGACTTTTCGGCTCGGGTTGCGGCCCGCAGGTCGCGGTAGACGCCGCGCGGGTCGCGCCAGTCGCCGACGTCGATCTTGGCATCGGGCCGGTTCGAAACGAGTGTGTATTGCGGGATGTCGAGCGCGAGCACGGGCACGGGCGCGATGTCGAGGTCGCGTAGCTCGTCGGCGGCGGCGTGTGAACCGAGGTGCAGTCGCGCCGAGGACGAGCCGAGCTTCGTACCGACGGTCGTCTCGGATTGGTATGGGATCTGGAAGAGCTTGTTCTCGACCGGGCTGAGCGAGTAGATCGAGAATTCGCGCCGTTGCTCCTTCTGGGTGCTGGTCTTCTTCACCGCGAACGTAAAGATCGACTCGCCTTCGAACGCCGCTTCGGCGATCCGTTCCGTCGACGACTCGGAGAGCTCGATCTCGGCGATGAACTTGGGGAAGCCGAGGATCTCCCAGCCGATCAGGAGCGCCTGCTCGGTGTCGACCGCCAGATGGGTGATGTACGAAGCGCCGCCCTGGGCAGTCAGCCACTTCGCGAACGACAGCCCGGGGACGTCGGCATGTGAGGAACGCCGCACCGGGATCGAGAACGCGAACTCGCGATAGGGCTCGATGTTCTTGTCGGTGTACTCCATCGCCTGCACCATTATCAGCGCACGCCGGGGAGTGATTCGCACCGGTCGCAACTCGTCAGAAGGCAGCAGAGCGTGCGCCTTGGCGGCGCTGATGGTGAAGAACGCGGCGAAGGTGCGCGCGCGGTACGTGAGCAGAGGCATCTGTGCATCGGTTCCGTCGCTCAGCTTCGTCGAGCCTTGCGACCCCGGCTGGATTCCCATCAGGTCTCGTGTCATATCGGACGCCTCAACCCCTAGTCAGACCGGGAGCAGCTTCGCCTTCTTCTTGCACTTCTTGCGCGCCTTGGATGTCGTCTTCTTCTTGCACTTCTTCAGGGCGGCGGCGCGCAGGCCAGTTGGGCCGGGCGGTGAAACAGAGGGCGGCGGTGGCGGTGGCGGCTGGATGTCCAAGGTAAGCGCCCAGGCCTTGATGTCGAAACCGACGAAGGCGCCCGGGTTGTCGGGGCCAGCGCGACGAGGAGCAGCGCAACGGGAAACAGGCAGAGACGGCGGGTGCGGCGCTTCATGCGTTGCGATCCTAGCCCACATTGACACCGAATCGCGTTCTACACGCGCTTTGCAGGCGATCTCACGGGGAACGATTCGGGAACGATTCGTGGAGTCGAAACAAAAACCCCCGCGTTTGCAGGGTTCCTGATGGGCCGGGGAGGACTCGAACCTCCGACCTACGGATTATGAGTCCGCTGCTCTGACCAACTGAGCTACCGGCCCTATTCCCATGGTGAAGCCAAATCTCGGCCCTCGCCATAAGGTGCAAACACCCGATTTGCTAACGGATTGCTAACGCGCAAGCTCAGTCGAGTAGAGCCGCAACTTTCGCCGCCGTCTCCTCCTCGAGAGCAGGCACGCTGGCAGCGTAAACGTCCATCGTAAAACTCGTGCTTGCATGGCCGAGCCGCTCGGAGACGGTCTTCACGTTGGCGCCGCTCTGCAGCATCAGGCTCGCGGCCGAGTGTCTGAGGTCATGCAAGCGGATCCGTGGCAGGTCGAGCTTGGCGACCTGGCGGTCGAACATCTGACTAAACGAGTCCGGCTTTAGCGGCTCACCGAGCGGGTCAGTGAATATGGACCCGTCCCGAGCCGGACGGCCGAGGCCGAGTGCGATGCGCTCCTCGAGTTGGCGCCGCCGGTGGGCCTCAAGGATCGCCACGGTCCGCGCGTCGAGAGCGAGGCTGCGACGGCCGCGTCGAGTCTTCGGCTCGGTGAAGACCAGCTCCCTCCCGCGCTGCGTCAGCGATCGCACCACCGCCAGCCGGCGGGTCTCCAAGCCGACGACGATCTCCACGTTCTCCTCCGACATCGCCTACTCCGACAGCCCGGCGGCTTCGAGGGCCTTCTCCCGCGTCCGAAGCCAGGCCACCCGCACGACCTTGCCGTCTCGGAACATCCAAAGCCCTGCCATGTGCTTGAAGGCGACCTCGACGCCGCTCGTCCGACCTTTGCCGCGGTAGGTGAAGACCACGATCACGTGCTCGTCCGCGTCTATCAGCTCATCCACGTCTGTCTCGAGGCCCTGAAATACGTCGTACCAGTCGCCAAACGCGCTCTGGATCTCACCCCTCCCCCGAAGCCGTCCGGCTGTCCTCATGAAGTCCGCAAACGGCGAATCGGAAAAGTCCATCTCGACCTCCGGGTCGTAAACGTCCATGACGCTTACGTCACGGCGACCCGCCTGGTCGAACGCCCGCCGCACGATCTCCACGTTCTCCTTCGACATCGCCTACTCCGACAGTCCGGCGGCTTCGAGGGCTTCTGCTTCGCTCGGAAACACTCCCCACCAAGTGGTCTTCCGGTTGCGCCACTTCATGACGGACCAGGCCCTCCGATCGATCGGAGCATTGCTTCCGGCCCCATGACCTCGCAAGCCGAGTTGCGCGACCGTCGCGTGTTCATCGGCTCGGGTATCGAGGATTTCCACGGTGAAGTCGGGGAAAATTCCGGTGATGGTGTCCCACCATTTCCGCATCCCTCCGTGGCCCCGGTATGGATCGCCACCCTCCATTCGCGTGATGAGGGCAATGAACTCGACATCGGGGTCGAAATACCCAAGGAAGGCATCGATGTCGCGCTGATTGAATGCCGCCAAGATCTGGCGGGAAAGCTCCACGTTCTCCTTCGACATCGCCCGCGCAGTATCCCGCGTAAGGGGGAGGGTCGCGATCACATCGCTCCGAGCCAAAAGACCGCCGGTGTAAGAACCTGGGGAAAACACCGGAGAAATCACGATGCCTGACAACAAGAAGGTCCTCAGCCACGACGACGTCCTTGCGTTGCTTTCCGCGAAGGCTCGGGACGGGAGCGTCACGGCGATGGTCTCGCTCGAGCGCGCTCTGCGCATGACGGACGACGATCATGACGAGCTGGACGACGAGCTTGATCGGCTCCTGCGACGCGACTAGCAATCGCATGGCAAGCGGCGGCTGAAGGGCGGCGGCGGTAATGACACGCTGCTCGGCCAGAAGGGCAAGGACACCCTTGAGGGTGGCCCGGGGGCCAAGGACAAGCTCAAGGGCGGCCCCGGCAAGGACAAGCAGATCCAGTAGCGGAAGCAGTTTCGCCGCGGGCTGTCGGAGCAGGCGATGACGAAGGAGAACGTGAGGATGGGTTGGCGGGCGAACTCACTGAAGCGTGATAGGAATCCCCTCACGGCAAGCAACTAAGGGGAGGCAGGCATGGGATCGAGGCTTCGCGGGACACGCTGTAGAGGACTAGTGGTCATCGGCGCGACATTGCTCGGGCTCCTGGCCGCGGCACCCGCC
>Ga0183260_10001526_pt1 | contig 19204 bp, 20 predicted proteins | sample AntDrymUQ4972206_2_FD_129768 | JGI IMG/M metagenome (GOLD analysis project Ga0183260, IMG submission 129768) | Polar desert sand microbial communities from Dry Valleys, Antarctica - metaG UQ497 (22.06) (version 2) (version 2) | ecosystem: Environmental > Terrestrial > Soil > Desert | place...
CAAGCAGTTTCCAAGTGAACGGGCCATAGTGACCATACACGGCCCCAGTTAATTGCATAACCTAATGGTTCATCCAAAGCTTTGACCAAAACATCACCTAGCTTTGATACTAAAACCTTAAAATTGGTAGGGTTAACGAGATCCTTTATCATACCTCTACACTTGATATATAATTACAATTCAAGTTATTAATATCTATTGGGTTCTACAAGACTACCAGATCCCTTTTCTCCCTGCCAAAAATAATGCATACCCCATAGCAGCGAACATAATTCCCAAAAATCCTATCATCGGCAATGTTGCTTCTTTAGGGATAGAAAAAAAGGTAACACCCCATGCATACAGAAAAATAGACATTACATCAAAGACGACAAACATTAGGATATAAGAATAATACTGCATCATAAAATGAGATCGTCCTTCGCCTGAAGGAACTTGACCACATTCCACTGGAAGAAATTTTACTGGATTATATCTTCTTCTTGTCATCAATAACCTCGACAAGACTATTGAAGCCACCCCAGCTAAAATCCCAAATCCAAATAAATATAATATTGGAAGAAATTGTGTAGCGGTTTCTCCTGCCAAATTAAAAGTGGCTGACAATATAAGATATTTATATCTTCTTATTTGATGCTTATAAAAGAACTATTTGTTTAATACAAGATTAAACAATTGTTTAACCATCAGTTTGGGATGGTTGAGAGCTAATTTGGCCATTTTAGTATAAGTAAAATCCGATTTAATGAAATCTAAAAATTCATCGATTGATAGTTCTTTTATTATTTCAATTTCTTTGTCCCATTCTGAATCAGAAAGACCAAGCCATCTTGATTGAACCTTTAATGCTGATTTTATTTTTCTTCCAAGGAGATTCTTGTTTGCGACTTCATAAGGCCTTAAAGAATCTCTGGATGAATTGTGTTGCAAAGATTCAGCTCCTACCTTCCCGGCCAAACGTCCGAACTCAATGGCGTATCTTATTCCTTCTAAAACCAGTGGATTTGCCTGACCTACAGTATCTCCAACCATTATCAGGCCATCAAAAACACTATTTGAACGCAATCCTTCATTTGGAATCATACCGTAATGAAACTCCAAAGGTTGAACTTTTCCAAGTTTATCTAGCGGAGGCAACCGACTTTTCATGATTTGGTTTAATTTATTTAATGGGTCAACGCTTGAATTTGGTTTCCCAATCCCTACCCCTATTCTTAGGCGATTTTTAGATAAAGGAAAGACCCAAGCGTAGCCGGCTTCAGAGTAAGCCTGACCTACCATAAGGCACAAAGTTTCACTATCTACGCTATCACAATAGCATTCATATTCTGCCCCAATGCCATATCTCTTCCAGGATTCAACGTATCCGAGTTTCCTTGAAACAAAACTGGTAAAGCCAGATGCATCTATTACTAAAGTTGCTTCCACATCCAATGGTCCACCAGGAGAATTTACTTTCAAAATGCTTGAATGCCTTTGTGGATTTTTTTGAACATCAATTACTTGGCTTTTCACTAGTAAGCTGCTACCCTCAGATGCTGCTCTTGACGCTAGATATTGATAAGTTCTCCTCACATCCAAAACACATGCAGAATTAAAAGACCCAGAAATCATAATTTCATTGGTAGGAGACACAAAGGAAAAATTCTTGATGGGATTATAGTATTCCCTTGTAATATCAAATTTTTCAATCTCCTCGATCCAGGTAACACCACTGGTCCTAACATTATGACCAAATGAAGGATCCTTTTCGAAGAGGATTACATTTGCACCATGTTTAGATGCAGAATATGCAGCAGATAATCCTGCTGGTCCTCCTCCTACTATCGCTATGTCATATTTCAATAATTTAATAATCTAATCTCCAAAGGGTATTATACATTTTTCTTTGTTTTCTATTGTAATTCAGTTGATAATCCTCTTGAAGTGCACAAATTGCTATAATACCGCTACTCCTCCCTCCGACTTCAACAATGTCGATACATTAGACGAGATTTTTTTCAAATAAATTTCTGGCTGTTATTCGTGTTACAAGCGGACTTTTAAATATACTATATAAAAGATTAGATAATTTGATTGTAGATTGTTTTCTTAAGATCTTCGTTTTAACAAATAAATAATAATTATGCGCACAAACAGTGTTTAGTTTGATATTTTTGCGAAAACAGCCCAAAGCGGATGACGACAGAGAGACTAAGCAATTGAATGAAAACATCCAGTCAATCATTAAATCAATTGAGGAAATTAGTGATGAACAGAGGGAGATGGTAAAGAGATTTAAATTGGATATGGAAATATTCGCTTCTGAGAGATCACTTGAGAGTTGCGTACAAACGCTCAACCTGTCAATGCAATTAGCAAATATCAGGGAACAATTGGTAGAAACGTACAAACATTATTGCTTGTTATTAGAACATGAATTAAAAAAGGCATTGGACAAAAAATCTAAAAAATACTGAATCATAATCTAAAAATAATCACATATGATTCCAACAAAGACGACCTATAAAGTTAGGTGGTTATATCACTCTCTTCAATTAAACAAGATCCGATTTCTGATCGTTCCCAATCCCTCAATAGAAATCTCTACTATATCATCCTGTTTCAAATACCTAGGCTCTTTCATTGACATAGCAACTCCAGCAGGAGTTCCAGTAGATATGATATCCCCAGGCTCAATTGTTATGAGATCACTCAAAGAAGATATTATTCTTCTTATCGGAATAACCATATTGCTACTTGATGAATTTTGCCTTAATTCTCCATTTACTTTGGTTGTAATGTGTAGTTTTTGAGGATCTGGAATCTCATCCTTAGTTGTTATCCAAGGCCCGCAGGGAGCAAATGTATCAATACTTTTCCCCCGTGTGAACTGTTTATCCCTAAACTGGATATCTCGCGCAGAAACATCATGGAATATCATGTAACCAAATACAGCATCTAATGAATCTTCTTCAGAAATTTTTTTGATTTGTCTTCCGATAATAACTGCTATCTCGGCTTCATAGTCTAGTCGCTTTACATAGGAAGGAGCGATGACATTTCCGTGAGGAGAATTTAACGCCGTTCTTGGTTTTAGGAATATCACAGGTTCTTCAGAAGGAGTTAATCCTGCATCACGAGCATGATCATAGTAATTAAAAGCGAGACAAATAATTTTAGGCGGATTGGGAAGGGGGGCCAACAAATCAACCTCATCAATAGGCAAATCGTATGTAAGGTCAGCTCCAATAGAATTTATTTCTGACAACCAACCTCCAAACAAAAATTCTTTAATTCGAGGTGGGATAGGGACTCCAGTCTTTTCCTGTATCTGCTCCTTAGTAATAATTTTATTTCCATCTTCGGAGACAATTCCGTATGTTTCTACTGAATTTTTCAATCTAATCCTTGCTATTTTCATTTCTTTCTTATCACCTATGTGTAAATATCGCTGTTGAGTAATCATCAATCTTACAGAATCCATATCTAACAAATTGAATGACAGTTCCCAGCTCAAGTTTTGATATATAGGATTCTGATAATCCGTAATCCTCTATTAAATTATTTTCATTGTATTTGTCTCCAGAGTACAGAGGTAATGGTCTTAAAATCCTATAATTTTGGGAGTCAGATTCAGAGACCCACTGAATCTTGGGCACATTATGAGAAATTTCATTTCCCTTATTTTTTGCATTAATAACAATAGTACGGCCATTTCCGCCGTTATTATCCATTTTGAGATTTTTTTCAATTGACAAAATTTCTATATTGCATAAGTCCATTAATCTTAATGTATCTCCGATTTTAAGTTTAACTGCATCATCGTTAGATATATAAATTATATTTCCTACCCGCACCGTCCTCTTACCCATGTCAAGAGTAGGATGATTTCTTATCTCAACTGCGTCAGTGCCAAGTGAATCTATGTTTAATCTGACTGGATTCTTGACAAAGAGAAGCCTGCGTGCTTTGGAGTCCAGCATCTTCCTGTTAAATGATTCCAGTATTTCCATCGAGGGTTTCGTTTCTGATAACGTAATACTGAGGGAAAGAACAAATTTCCTTATTGCTTCAGGCAGTATCCCCCGTCTTCTTAATCCCATGAGTGTAGGCAGTCTCGGATCATCCCAACTCTTTATTATTCCCTTTTCGATTAAGGGTGTAATTTTCCGCTTAGAAACCGGAATGCCTTCAAATTCCAACCTAGAGAATTCTATTAACTTTGGTTTTGTTAAAGACAGATTATCCAAGATAGAGAAATAAAGTTCATTACGTAATTCGTATTCTTTGGTCCTAAAGGCATGAGTAACACCGTCAAGGCTATCTTCTATAGGGGCAGCAAAATCATATGTAGGCCATAAGGAATATTTTGAGCCAACCTTGGGGTGAAGACCCCCTTTTATGATTCTAAAAAGAGTCGGATCACGCATTGCGGTGTTTAAACTGGACATATTACCTCTGTACCTCACAATTGCTTGGTTCTGGTCATAATTTCCTGAGATCATATTCTCAAATTCAGACAAGTTATTTTCAATCGAATTGTTAGTACATCCGCACGCAACAGCATTTAGGCGGTTTCTCTTAATATCTTCTTGTGAACACGAACAAACATAAGCAAAATTTTTCTTAATTAACTCTTTTCCATATTCATAGATTTTAAGAATGTCATCAGAAGTATTTTTGATCTCATCTGGTTTTACTTGAAGCCAATCAAGGCCATCTTTTATAGCACCATAATATTCAATCTTTTCTTTTTGAGGGTTAGTATCATCATATCGCAGGATCAATTTTCCTCCATACTTTCTAGCATATTCTTCATCAATTACCGCTGCTTTAGCATGACCAATATGAGGATAACCATTGGGTTCGGGTGGAAATCTTGTTACTACTTTACCTTGTACGGCCCCGTCCAGGTTTGGGAGTTCAAATTCGATTTCGTTTCCGGTTGTTGTTTTTTTCTTTTTATCTTCTAGAGTCTTTTTGGCATTATCCTTCGCCCACGTGTCATTTTTGAGATCTTCTAAATAATGATTATTCTCTAAAATAATTGAGTCATATAGTGTCTTTTTTTCTTCAATTGATATCCCGTTTAGCTCACTAGCAATTTCTTTTATATCTGGGACCAATTCTTTTATATTATTTTTCCCTACCAAGTATTTTGAAATTGAAAAAGTCTTTGAAATAACAACGTCAATTTTTATTGTGTTATTAAAATCCAGTGCATTTTTCAAAGCTATCAATTTAACAGTATTGATAAATTTCTGATCAGCAATCAATATGAATTACAAACTCCGCTCTACTATGTATTTTGCAGAATTTTCTAACGATATCAAGGCAGGAGACCTGTCATAACTTTGCAATGTCTTGAAAGCCGCCTCAGTGTAAGTATTCGCAATATCCCGAACTTGCTTATCGACTCTAATTTGAGCAATTTTTTTTACCATTTCTGCAATTTCAGAATCTTTCGCATTCTTACTGCCAAATAGTTGTTTTAATAAATCCCTATCTGTTGAACCCAGATTCTGAAAAGCTAACAAAACAGGCAGAGTTTTTTTCCCTTCGCGTATATCATTTCCTACAAATTTGCCAGTTATTTTTGAATCACCATGGATTCCAATCAAATCATCTATTAATTGGAATGCAATACCAATCTTCTCCCCATAACTAGACATATTTCTCAAGTCTTTTTCAGTAAAATCAGGTGAGGATAGAGTGCCTAATTCGCACGAAACCCTAAACAGGGCGGCAGTTTTTTTTTCAATCATCTTAATATATGACTCTGTTGACGAAAATTCGTCATCCTGAGCCATTTGGATATCCAAGGCTTGTCCCTCGCAAACATCTATACAGGAATAGGATAACAAGTCTACCATCCTCAACAGTACTGATTGGTCGATTCCAATCTTTTTTCCATGAATAGAGATTACTTGGAATGCTTTTGAAAATAGGACGTCTCCAGCTAAAATTGCCAAAGGAATTCCAAATTGCCGATGTACGGTGGTCACGTTATGCCTAACGTTATCATTATCCATTATGTCGTCGTGAACCAATGTAAAATTATGAATCAATTCTACAGAAGCAGCAGCAGGCAATGATGATAGTAAATTACCATTGAGAAGTTCGCATGATTTAACAGTCATAAAAGGTCTAAGCCTTTTACCCCCACTCTTGATGTAGTGTAAAGAAGCTGTATACAAACCAAAAGGTTGGCCGGAAATATTATTGAGAATAAACTGATTTATTTTAGAAGCAACAAAGTTGATTTCAGTTTTTATTTCTTCTGAACTCATAACTATTCAACATACTTGCTAATTTATCTTTCAATATATATCTTGTATTCACCAAGGAATCAATATCAGATGAACCTAACAAAAACATAGTACCTCTCAACTGTGCCAAAATTAATTGTGTAAATTTGTCTAATTCATCTTCGGACGCTGCCGCCCTTTTTAAGAAAGGAAATGCCATTGCACACATCTTAGCTCCAAGCATCAAACACTTGGCTATTTCCAGACCATTTCGCAGTCCGCCCGAAGCAATCAATGGGATATTTACATATTTTGAAGCCAATAATACACACAGCGCAGTTGGGATACCCCAGTCCCAAAAAAGGTTGCCCAAATTAGATTTTATGTAACTCTTGGCATTATCTGCTCTGATCTTTTCAATTCCGGCCCAACTAGTACCCCCCGATCCGGCCACATTAATAGCCCTTATACCAGCGCCTTGGAGTTTGACGGCTACCTCGGGCGAAATTCCAGAGCCTACTTCTTTGACTATTACGGGAATCTCGATATCGTTTACTAAAGAGGTTATCTTTTGTAGAATTCCCTTAAAACGTGGCTCCCCTTCGGGTTGAATTAGTTCTTGAAGTGGGTTCAAATGTATGGCTAATGCGTCTGCATCGATCATTTTTATGATTTTCTTGACATCATCCTTTGATAGTCCTTCAGCAAGTTGAGCCCCACCAATATTTGCAATCAAAAAAGCATTTGGAGCAACACTACGGGCAACAGAGTAACTCTGAATCAGTTTGTCACTCTTTAGTCCAGCCCTTTGACTTCCAAGTCCCATCGCAAATCCATATTTCTCAGCTATTTGACCAAGCCTTTTATTTATCAATAATGCTTCATCAGTACCGCCAGTCATAGAATCAATAATAATGGGCGCAGGAAAGGTCCTACCAAGAAAAACGGTATTCAATTTTATATCCTCAAGATTGATTTCTGGCAAAGCATTATGAATCAAATAAACATCCTCCAATAGAGTAGTAGTTTCTTTGCCTTGGACCTTTTCATTTAGTGGAATGTCTATCCCTTCCTTTTTTCTCTTTTTGATCATTTCAACTTGTTTTTCTGCTAGTGTATGATTATCGCTATCCAAATCTAACTCCCTTCCAGATCTCTGAATACCATTTTCGTGCTAACTCCCGGAGCTCATTCTTATACATGTACCGATGTATTCACGATCGTGAATTATATCTAATATTCTTTCTGGATGGAAACCATTTATCAAATACACATGAGTTCCTGAATTTGCAATTTGAATAGATTCAGTCATTTTCCGTTTCATTCCTCCAGTAACATCAAAAGAAGAATCAGGGTGTTCTATTTTTTCCTTACCTTCCGAAAGAATATTGCTAATATCTGTTTTATCTACTTGAATTTCCCGGACTATTTCCCCTTTCGACATGTCACTATATAATCCATCTACATTCGTTGTGAAAATAGAGAACTTTGGATGCAATTCTGTGCACAACATCGACATGATTGTATCTCCCGAAAGAATTGAAAAGTTATTTCCAGAGGTATGGATTACATCTCCAAACGTAATTGGTATCAGCTCATTCTCAGTGGTCATATCAACAATATCATGTATTCTTGCGGGATCTGCAGTACTGTTGAATACAAATGCGGAGGGTTGAAGTGAATATGGTTTTAATTTGGACTCTATAAATTTATTGGTTATTATGTGATTTAGTTCAATCATAGATTCATGAACGACTGATACTCCTAGATCCGAATACGGGTAGGGTTTGGTGTGCATATCATATTTTACAGACCAATAGTGACCAAAAGATCCTCCTCCATGAACAATGATAATTTTAAAATTTTTCTTAATCTCACCTAAAACCCCCAATATTTTTTCAATTCCATCGTAGTTTGGGGTCAAAGGTTTTTCTTTGAATGTAACGACAGATCCGCCTAACTTTATGATTATTAAATTACTACTCTTCAAGACGTATTAGACTAATGAAATATCAAGATATTATTAATTGTGTGATTTAATAAAATTTTTTAGAGAATTTTGATAGCCGAGTCAAGTTTCTGAGGTATCTAGTTATTGTAAGCGATCCTCAAGCCCTCCGGATCAATCTTTGCAAAGAAATACTTTAGATTTAACAAATCCAATCTTTTTTGTATATTTTTGATTACTGATAGATCCTCCCTAAGTATGAGCGACAAGACCGAGCCGCCACCGCCCGCCCCAGTAATTTTTGTTCCCAACGAACCCTCAGAATTGCAAATATTAATTATCTTATCTATTATTGGATTAGACAAAGACAGTTTGACTAGCAAGTCGTGATTTCTATTTAAGAGTTTGCCAATATTTCTAATATCTTTATGCTCAAGGAAGTTGAGTGCTTGATCGTAAATATCTCCATATTCGTTACATAGGTTACCAAAAGCATTAGGATAGTTATTCTTAATTCTAGACACCTTCTCTATCATAGAAAAAGTATCATGGGCAACTCCACTATCTATTATCAAGAACTGGTATTCACTAAAATCTGCTGAGATCCTTTTAAAACCATTTAATTTGTCGAATTGTCCCAATCCTCCAAATGTACAAATATTACAATCTGCTCCCGAAGTTTCTCTATTGATTATTTTCTCAGCGTTAATAGATTCAGAACAAATCTTATTGTTATTTACTTTGTTATTTATTGAATGGTAAAGAGCAGCTGTTAACGCAACACAAAAAGCTGAAGAGGACCCAAGCCCTCCCCCAAGCGGAATTTGAGAGTCTAAATGAATCAAAATGCCATATCTTGATTTCACATCAATGCCGGTATGAATCATTAGATATTTGATAACATTGTGCATCTTCTTGATGATTTCATAATATGCGTTATCCTGACCTAGTGGCAAGTCAAGCACTGACTTTCGTATGGTGGCTCTAAAACCTAAATTCGATTCAATTTTGATTTCATCGCCTGTAGATGGCGAGAAATGTACTCTTACCTTAAAAAATTTATCTATCGACGCAATTAACGAAGGATATCCATAAACCACAAAGTGCTCTCCAAAGAGGATCACTTTTCCTGGTGCTATTGTTACTATTTGGCGTTCAAAAGTGTTAGTATTTGAATTCAATCAATCTCCACCCCTCGCCCGTCTCCTCGAATCCTCTAAAGCATCAGTATTGAGGAATAACCCACCACAGAAGACTTGTTGCCGTCAATATCACCACTCGTAAGATGCTTTAATAAAATAACGTCAAAATTTCCCAATAATTTTGAAAATTCCATAGCAGTAGCTACACAACCATATCCACAAATATATTGAAAATAGTTTTTTAACGTATTATAAAAAGATTCCACGTCCATCTTAGAAATCTCCGATATCAGTTTTTTATCTACGGCATAGCATTCCTCATAACCTAGATAATGAGTAAAGTTGGAGGTAGATATTAATACAACTTTTTCATCCTGTGGTAATATACTTGCTAGTAACTTTGCTAATTTTATACAAGTCTTTTTGTCCTGTTTTCTTTGAAGTATAGGTAAAAATCTGAAATTATTCTTCTTTAGCACTTGAATAAATGGTAACTGGGTTTCGATTGTATAATCAATTTCAAATGAATATGAATCTATCTGTACAAAGCCGGCACTACTTTTCTTTATCAAGTTATTTGCCATCATCTCGTTAATTTGTGCTGGGCCTAATGGGGTGTTCCAAAAACCATGTTCTAACACTGAGATGCCAGGACTAGTCCCGCGATGATCGGAAGACAGTATTATGAAATTTTGGCATTCTATCTTGTCTATTAGGTAATAAGTGAATGCAGACACATACCCAGAGTAATCGTATGAACCATGAGGGACTATGAAACTCAGAACCTTCTTATCTTGAATGTACTCATTTACCATTTGTAAGAATTTGCTATCTTCAGAAGAGGAATTTAAAAGTGTAAAATAGTTTTGTATTGCAGCATTCAATTTCCCATAATCTTTAGGATAAAAAACTCCACTAAAGTTATGTTCACGTGACAAAACTTATTAAATTAATTCTTCAACTAGCTTTGCCTCGAAATCATCTATCGTCAATGGCATCTCAGAATCGGATTTTATCTTTCCTTGCTTTTTGAGGACTTCTTTTGTCAAAAGCCAATATACTGTAGCAAGCGCTTTCCTTCCCCTGTTATTTGATGGAATTACCAAATCGACTTTAGAGGTAATATTGTCACTATTTGATAATGCGATTACTGGGACCCCAGCTCTTGTTGCTTCTAGTACTGCCTGCTCATCTGCCTGTGGATCTGTGACTATAACTATTTCAGGCTCTAAATATTTTGGTAATGAAGGATTTGTAAAAGTACCAGGCATAAATCTTCCAAATATACCACGAGCACCGGTTAATTCACAAAATTTTTCGATTGGTGTTTTTCCGTACTCCCGTGCAGATGTTACTGCAACATTGGCAATATTAGTTCTACCAATAAATTTGGCGGCAACATCAATTCTGGCAAGGGTTTTACTAATATCAAGGATATACAATCCTTCTGGATTAGCACGTGTAATGAATGATGTCATAAATTTAGTTTTGATCGGAGTTCCTACCCTGATTCCGGTTGATAATATCATTTTCTCCATATTATTAGGATCTTCCAATGATTCTGATTGTTCTACCATTTCAGGGGAACTGCTTGATTCCTCATCTGCTAAGCTTGGTTGTTCAATTTGATCAGATGATTCAGATGATTCGTCTGCGTTACTAGTTGTATCCGTTGAATCTTCGTCCTCAGTTTTGGAAGTAGCATCATTAACAGTTTTATCTAGATGTTCATTATTAGAATTATTAAGAGAATCCAATTCTTCAGTGTTCATATTCATTATATATTGCTCCATTTAGCCATTCCTTCTATTAAACCATACTCTGAAACTCTTAATAGTTCATTTAATTTGGAAATCCTTTCGCCCCCTACTATACCAGTTTTTATCATTATTGAATTCGTAGCGATGGAAATATGAGAAATATGACTGTCAATAGATTCACCAGATCTATGAGAAGTAATGATTTTGATGTTGTTGTGATTGCATTCTTCTGCGAATACCATTGCATCGTATAGAGTGCCTGCTTGATTGACCTTCAAAATTGCTCCAGAACAAGCCTTTTTTTCAGCAGCAATCTTGGCTCTATTTCTGTTTGTAACCAGCAAATCGTCACCTGTAACAAAGCACCGTGGGTTATCTCTAGTAATAATCGACATGTTCTCAAAATCCTCTTCATGTAGTGGATCTTCGGCATAAACGAGGTTGTAGTCACGGATCAATTTATCTGCGTAGTCTATTTGTTCCTCGGTTGTTCTAATGATACCCTCACGTTGGTAATCATATACTTTCTTGTTATTATCCCATAAGGAAGAACTTGCAAAGTCTATGCCCATTCTAACTTCTTTCTTTGGATCATAGCCGCAGCTAATGATTGCGCTTTCAACTAGTTCAATGGCGCTATCATTTACAATAATAGGTGCCCATCCACCTTCGTCTCCCTTTCCATATGTAAATTTGCTGTCGATTTTTTCGATACTTTTTTTTACCTCCTTATGAATTTGCGAATTCAAAGAGATTGCTTCGGAGATGGATTTTGATTTAATAGGACAAATCAAAAATTCCTGTAAATCAGGTGTTCCGGGCCCAGCATGAGCGCCTCCTCCTAATACATTTCCCAAAGGGTACGGGAAACTAATCTTTTTCAGTCTAGGATTCAAAACTTGATAGAATGGAACATTCATGGCCTTTGCAGCTGAATCCACACTGGCTATAGTAAGAGCGTAAGCTACTGCTCCACCAATATTCGAATAATTATCAGACGGATCTACTGTTTTAATTGCATCGTGCAGATTTTTGAGGTCTGCACTGTCAATCCCTATAAATTTATTCTTTATACTTTTAAAATTATTGAGAGTTAATTCTGGATCATTTTGGACAAAGCTTTGTGCCTCATACATCCCAACGCTAGCCCCTGAGGGAGCACAAGCTCTACCTCGATATTTTTTATCAGACTGAACATCAATTTCGATGGATTTATCTCCTCGGCTGTTAAAAACTAATCTTTCCTCAATTGAAGTGATTTCAGGCAATGTTTATCATTCCATCTCAGACTGTATCTCCGCTCGTCGTTTCCTCAAAGCTTCATAATATGGAATGACTTGATATATAGTCTCTACGCTTGAAACAAACATCCTTCTACAACAATATCGTGTAATCTTCAAAGAATCCATAATTTTATTTGGTTCTTCTCCTTGTTTTAACTGGGTTAAATATTCATTATATATATGAGCTATCAGTTTTCCACATGTAAAGCATCTTACTGGAACAAGCATGGTATAAAAAAATGAACTCCATAATAAAAATCATTCAAAATGGCATCATGATATTAGTGGGAATATTCAAATTATCCCTCAAATAATAAAAGGTCAAAGCGGGAGTCGCCCAGCTTGGTCAAAGGCGTAAGGTTGAGGGCCTTATCCCTTAGGGGTTCGTGGGTTCAAATCCCATCTCCCGCATATGATATGACACTAATAAAATAAAGAAAAGACGATAAAACAGACATAAATTACATGAGATGAAAATAGTCATTAAATGAACATCATACCTGCCGTATCAGCACCAGAGTTTAAAGATATCAAGGGTTGGAGCGATAATGCTAAACATAGTATAAAGGAATTAAAGGGTAAGGTAGTACTTTTGGATTTTTGGACATATACTTGTATTTTTTGCTTAAGAACCATTCCAACGATAAAGAAGATCAAAGAGAAATACACGGATAAAGATTTGGCGGTTATCGGGATTCATTGCGCTGAGTATGAATTTGCTAAAAATACCGTTAATATTGAAAGGGCATTAAAGGAGTTAGGATTGGATGAATATATAACTGGATATGATACCACCAATAAGACTTGGGAGGTATATGGGAATTCATACTGGCCTAAGCACATTTTGATTGATAGGGAGGGGTTTGTTAGATACGAACATCCAGGTTACGGAACATTTGATGATTTTGAAGAAGCATTGACCGATTTGCTCGATCTCCCCTACTCAAATCCAAAGCTGCTACAGGAAAAAGAAGATGGAAAATCACCAGATTCAAAAGATAATGTATTCAATGAAAATGACAAGGACCAAGGGAACGACAAGGACCAAAATGAGGTTACTAAAATATATGGAATGCATTTTAGTGGAATGGCCCCTGAAATCTGCGTTGGGTACTCCCGTCTCAGAAGGTTTGGAAATAATCAGAAAGCTAAAATTAATGAATATAATGTGTTCACTGAACCTCCAACCGTCATGGATAATACAGTAAATTTAAGGGGCAAATGGAGATGGGATAAAGAGGGTGTAAAGGCATCATTTGATAATAAAGAAAAGCATCCCGCAATCATCTTCAAGTATAATATGGCTTCAAACGTGAATGTGTTGGTTGGAAGTACAGACGAAAAGCCTGCATTTGCAAATATCAAGCTTGATGGTGAATTTTTAACTGATGAACAATTAGGATATCATGTAAAAAAGGATAGTAACTCCAGTTTTTTCGAAATTACATGGCCACATATCATGAATATAGTCAAAACATCAAGCCCTGAAATTCATGTGTTAGAAATACTGCCTAAGACAGATAATTTCTATTTTTACACGTTTGTATTTGGTTAGTGTATAATGACAAGGGCAGACTTTAAGTAGAGATGCATGTTGAGCAGAAAGGCAGGATGAAAACAAACATGTATTTTTTAGTATACTAATACTACAATATGACAAATCAAGAAGGCTATGATGTAGTGAAAGTTAAAGAGGGCGACAAACCATTCGATTTTGAGTATCAAAACTCTAAGGGTGAAAAATTCAAGCTGTCAGAGCTGCTAAATCAAAAAAAAATAGTTATTTACTTTTATCCAAAAGACTTTACACCTGGTTGTACCATAGAGGCTGAGGAATTTACTAGAGATTATGCGGTATTTGAACAACAGGGGATCGAAGTTATTGGAATAAGTCCGGATTCTGACGATTCTCATGCAAAATTCAGAGGGAAAATGAATATCCCTTATATGCTAGCATCTGATCCCACTCATGAAATTTCTAAGGGTTACGGGGTCTACGGACTCAAAAAATTTATGGGCAAGGAATACTATGGTGTAACTAGGTCAACATTTCTAGTTGATCGAAGTGGAAAAATTGCCAAAATATATTCAAGTGTTAAACCAAGGGGTCATAGTACTGAAGTTCTTGAATCCTTTAAAGAAGAATAACATGTTCATTCAATTGCTGACTCTGCTATATCAAAACCATAAATTGATAAAAGAATTCTATTAATTTGGATTTCAGTTGCATCAAATTGGATGAAATAATCCATTTTGAGATTAATTTTATCTGTATTTTTATTGCTGAAACTATAAGTGACGCTGTCGTCCTTATCTCTTTCACGATATTCATGAGTTAATTCAGAAACCTCTAACAAGATAGCATTACCGTGTTTATTTAATTCAGTCAAGACCTTGGAGTTTATTTTAGGTTGAAGTAGCACATCGACCATCCTATTTATGAATAAGATAATAAGCAACCGAATCTTTTGAAATTTTAGCTTAAAGACATCGTGATCAGGTAGTGTTGGAATGTATTTACATATAAGAAACTGATACTCATCTAAATTTTTAGTTATAGCAAAGGAAACACCTATCCCGTCTATTTTGCCTTTTAAAGCATTAACATTCTTGCAACTAAGCAATACTTTTCCTGATTGGTCTTTCAGTAACAGGTTGTTAGATGAAATACCATCAGAAGCCAAAAATTTCTTGCAAGCTGTTGAAGAAATAACAGACTTTGAAACAAGTGAGTGCATGGATTCAGTCAAACTTTCAGTCGTAATCAGATAGTACTTTATACTATATAGTAATTCTGATATGCTTATCAATAAAAGATCAAAATAGATAATCTAGCGAATTTTCATATCATGGATATTATACGTAGGTGGACGATTCACCAAAGAATAAAATAAGAACCGGCAGTGATTGTGGTCTTTCCATTATATCTTTTAATTTCCACAATTTGGTGTACTTATATAAAACGATTTATATGTTTCATCAAATTCTCATAGAGTATTATTTGGGATCCAACATAAATTTGATTTGCGATTGCCCCTGTCATAAGAAATACGGCGATAAATCAATTTGTCAAAAGTGTATCGAAAGGCACAAAGGTTCTCCTTACTACAATATCATTAAAAAGTTCAACTAAATTAATTCATACGCTAAGATTATTTTTTCATCGTTATGATGTCTTGTGTAAAATTCAATTTAATTTATGATTTGCCATATCAAAATCGTTGCGAGAGCCTCGTAATAACCGAACTGGAAATGAAAGTAACTATTACTTAAGAAATAAAGAGAACAAAATATTTAACTAACTTGGCTTAAAACAGAGAATATTATGGTAGTAGACAATAAGGCAACTGTTTCATATATTAGGGTTTTAAAGGAAGACATTGCGATTTTTCATGTTAAACCAAATGAGGGCCAAATCCCAGACTTTAAACCGGGTCAGTTTGTTACCTTGGGTTTAAATGTTCCTAATGAAGGTAAGGTGATAAGGAGAGCGTATTCTATTGCCTCACCTCCCGAACAAAAAAAATACTTTGAGCTCATAGTGCGATGGGTTAAAAAGCCACTGCCTGGAAGGCTCACAACTCAATTATTTGATAAAAAAGAAGGTGAAGAGATTAATTGGGTTAAGCCTACTGGCATATTTACAATTAATGAAAAAATGCCTGATGGCAGTCCAGATGATAGGAGATTAGTTTTGGTTGGAGGCGGAACAGGTTTGGCTCCGTTTATATCATACTCATTACACCTGAAATCAAAGGGGACTAAAAGGCAAATCATAGTACTTCACGGTGCAAGCTATGTCGATGAGCTGAGTTATAGGGAAATATTAACCGAGTTGGAGGAGGAGAGTTTGGAAAAAGGCAGTAATGAATGGAACTTTAGATATCGAGCAAGTATCAGTAGACCACAGGAATGGTTCAATAGGTCATGGAATGGGCACAAGGGGAGAGTGGAAACTTTTCTACGTCCAAAGCCAGGCAAAGATAAATCACCCTTGGAAGAACTTGCGGGCGAGAAAATTACACCACAGAATACCTCATTTTATGTTTGCGGATGGCAGGGAACTGTGGATGGGGTTCTAGATTCTCTTGTACCAAAGGGTTTTGTAACCGAAAGGAACAAGAGAAAAGACGGTACATTTGACGTTAAATTCGAATCGTACGGATAAACCTTCTTTTTGTTATAAAGTTTATTTAACCTACTTTCAAATAGTTAATTTAAATGAAATTTGAATTTGAAGAATTCGAAACCATCGAAGATGTTTTGATTTATTTGGTTTCGGTGGCTCCCTATATGAAACAAATCCTTCCAATTAGTTCTTACAAAGGCTATGTTTTTTCGATGGTCCCAATTACCCCCCTATCAGGAGAGACATTACTAATGATTTATACAAAGGGGAATCTTGAGCATGGAATGTACGAATTTGATATCTCGGCAAAAAAACATAAGCTAGTCAATGTCATGGAGAGAGCTGATAAGAACTATTTTATTGTCATCACTCCCAAGAGAGACACCATTGCTGATGTAGCCTTAAGTCAAATTAGTTCAACACAATAGATTACTTGCCCTCCAAGATTTTATTCTTGGAATAACATCTTATATTTTCGCTCAATCCCGAGATAGAAACAAGACATAAAATTAGAGTTTTAAAATAAACTCGTTCTATTTTATAATTTTGGGGGCAGTGGAGCGGTCACAGAACGCGGTCTCACATACTTTGCAACAATATCTTCAGCTGGTTTACCTTCAAACAATCCCTTAGACAGGCCACGTAAATATTTCATTATGGCCCATGTTCCAAATTTTATTAACATTGCCATAAATACCTTCATCGCAGGCCCATACGACTTGTTACGAATAATTATTGGTATAATATCGCTTATTACCCTAAGATTATGTTGCCAACAGGTCCAGAAAAGCGCAAATTGTGATTCATTCAAATTTCCAAAGTGCATTGAATTTTTCTCGGAGAAATCCTGATATAACAACGGGGCGACTAATCCCCTCATATGCATTTGTCTGAAATCCTGGATCAAATCAATAGTGTATTGGGTCTCATCAGGTGTTTCATCAGGCCATCCAATTATTAGTGTTAATGCGGGAAACCAGTGATTTTGATTTAATATTTTGCATCCCTCTCTTACAACAGCTTCCCATTCTTCAGGTTGAAAAGGCTTTGTTTTTACCCCCAGGTGTTTTTTTACCATCCGTGGAGCAACAGTTTCAATTCCTAGGTTGGTGGCAAGCCAGCGACCATTATTTTCCATATCATTAACCTGTGAAATATTTTTTATCAAATCAGGAGAGGAAGCAACGGCGGACAAAGTCATGTGAGTGGTACCCACGAAATTAGCTCCTACCGATTTCAAGCCCTTCCAAACGCCTAAAATCGCGTCCTGATTTGGTATAAAGTCTTTGTTATCACAGCCATAAAGTAGCATTTCATCTGACTGCAGCCAAATCGAATCAAAACCATATTTTATGTTTATTTTAGCTTCTTCCTGCAATCTCTGTAACGGAATATCCTTTTTAGATCTCTTATTAACATCACAGAAATCACAACCTCGTCCGCAACCTCTCATGGCTTCAATTAATGAATTAATTGTTGGACCACGTATAACAGGAATATTCTCTATATTGCGTACAAAAGTATGAAGAAGTTCTGGAGCGTCTCCAGCTTCCAAGTCATGAAACAAATCTAGTGCTAGCTCATCGGCCTCACCTATCACCACAGTATCTATCCCGTGAATCTTCATCCTTTCAGGTTTGGCTAACTCCCAAGACCCATTACCTCCAACGACAACTTTAAAATCATATTTCTTTTTTAATTGGATGATGGAAGCACACATTTTTTTAAATTTCATTGCCACATAAGATAATTTTTCAGGCGACATTGTAGTTGTGACTGGAGCCATCCCCAACGGGTCCATGACATTTATTCCAACAACCTTGGTTTGTGGTCCAATACACTTTTCCAACATTTCTGGATGAGCTAGGAATACCTCGCTTTTATCATACTCTCGAATTAATGCACTTTCGATACGACGCAAACCACACTGGGCAACCTTGATTTCGCCAGTACTCTTATCAGTTTCAACACTTGGGCAAAAAAGTTTATCAAAAACAAATTCAGGAACAAGTTCATACGGGCCACATGCTATAAACCCATAAAGAAAATTACCTCTATAGTTGGTCATCAAACTACGATCGGCAGTTAGTACAATTCTTTTACCAGCAACCATTTTCTAATCTATATCCGCTTCTATTAATAAAACGTAGGTATAAAATTATTTTCATCGCATTTAGAGTATGCAGAGTAGGACTCTAAATTCCTAAATATCGATGTTAATAAAGGCCTCTTCTTCTGCCTTTTAGTATTATGGATTTCAGTTGACGGTGGTCCAGAAGCGAAAGCGCATCTTGATAAGTTGTCCATTTGAATCCTTCGTGTTCATTTGATATGGTGACTTCGCTAACGGGAGTAGTTGCAAAATAAAATTTTACTTCCTTCTCTGATCGAATTCCATCAGCTCTAAAGTATTTGTACTGAATCTTGCCGATGTATTGGTGTATATCCAAATCAACGATTCCAGTTTCCTCCTGTACTTCTCTCTGCAATGTCTGAATTTCATTTTCCCCTCTTTCTTTATGGCCTTGGGGAAACCCCCAAAATCCCCGTTTATTTCTCAAAAGTAGAAAATCTGAATGATCTCTATTAAATTCAACAGATTGATATCTTATTATTGCACCCACTGATAGCTCTATCGTCACTCTTCTCTATCCCAATTACGTAGATTGTAAAGTAATAAATATAATACTGTTTCTATGGATTTTGTTCTAC
>Ga0183260_10001527_pt1 | contig 19198 bp, 22 predicted proteins | sample AntDrymUQ4972206_2_FD_129768 | JGI IMG/M metagenome (GOLD analysis project Ga0183260, IMG submission 129768) | Polar desert sand microbial communities from Dry Valleys, Antarctica - metaG UQ497 (22.06) (version 2) (version 2) | ecosystem: Environmental > Terrestrial > Soil > Desert | place...
CTTCGAACCCGCGAAGCAGATAGCGCGTGTCATGCAGATAGGGGATGAGTGGATTGATCAAAACGATGAAAGAAGCTCCGGCATCGAGCGCGACGTCCAGGTTGGTGGGAGACCGAAGTCCTCCGTCCAGATACTCCCGCCCAGCGATGCGAACCGGCTCGTAGATGACGGGTATCGCAGCGGAGGCGGCTACTGCTTGAGATATGGGCGGGTTGGGAGAGCCCTCCATGCCGAAGACGACCCGCTCTGCTGTGTCGAGGTCTGTGGCGGTTATATACAACTCCTGACTGAGCTTAGCGAAGCGATCGGTCCGGCCCCGCATGGCGAACAGTTTGGCCAGGTACTCCTCGATCCCCTTCGTCGTGTACAGGGAGGACTTAAGGTCGTCGGCCAACGAGAAGAAGACGTCCACGAGCGATGTCCTTGTCCTCGTGCGCGCGACCTGCCGGGCCGTGCCCCGTATCCCTCCCGCCCATGCAGCGGCCCCGCGCGCGAGGCGATTGGATACGGGTCTTAGGATCTCCTGCTGACGGATGCTGGGTACGTGAGGCGGAGATTTCGTTATCTGAGAACGAGCGAAGTCTTCGACGGTGATCCCGTTCGCCAGGCACGCGCATAGGAAAGAACCAGCGCTAGTGCCCACCAGTACATCGAAGTCGTTCGCCTTGAAGCCCGACAACACGTCATTCAAAGCAAGAAGAGCCCCAACTTCGAACGACGCACCCGCGATGCCTCCTCCGCCCAGCACCAGGGCGCGCTTTCCTGTCTTCTTGCTGTGCTTCTTCGGGATGTCGGCGAAGCGCCCGCCACCGATGTGAAGGATCTGACCCATTGGTTTCTCGTAGAGTCTAGGGGCTAGCGGCAACTTCATGAGGAAGGCGAGGAGGGACAGACTCAAGTGGACGCGCACGAGGCGATAGCAACTAGGCACATGGTGCCCAAGGTGGGCCCCGAGCCCCCCTCACGCTCTCAGATAGAGGCACTTGTCGACGCAGCGGTAAGGGCCCCCACTCATCACCTGACTGAGCCGTGGCGCTTCATCGTGCTCAAAGGAAAGGCTCTCGACGGGCTCGGCGAGTCGATGGCAGAAAGAGTGAGAGATGAGAACGCAGGATCTGATGACCTCGAACACAAGATGCAGGTGGAAAGGTCGCGACCGCACCGCGCTCCGGTGATCGTGGTCGCCATATACAGGCCTTCTCCGCATCCAAAAGCGATCGAGATCGAGGACCGCTACGCTCTTGGGGCCGCCATACAGAACCTCCTTCTAGAGGCTCATGCTTCAGGGCTGGGTGCGTATTGGAGGACCGGACCGGCTGCAAGCGCTCCATCTGTCGGCAAGTTCCTTGGTCTTGAAGACGGCGAAGAGGTAGCAGGTTTCTTGTACGTTGGTACTCCAACGCACGAGCAGGAACGACCGATCACTCGAAGGACCAAAGCATCGGAGGTGACATCGTGGGTGGGATGGGAAGCATGAAAGGCACCATCGCAGCGATCCTTCTGCACGAAGAAGAGACCAAGCTCCCGAGAGCCGTGCCAACCGCAAAGATCGGCGCCTCCGGAGCCCTTCAAGGCGATTCGCACTCGGCTGCCCAGCCGAAGAGGAGACTGCTCGCCACTTCGAAGATGCATCTAGATGAAGCAGGGCTGGCTCCAGGAGACCTTCGCGAGCAGATAGCTGTTGAGGGCCTGGACCTTGATGCCCTGCCAGCAGGGACGAAGCTGAGGTTCGGTGGAGCCGAAGCCGAGGTGCTCGGCCCGTGCGCGCCCTGCCTGACGATCGGCGGATACCTGAAGGTCTCCGACCCAGAGGCCTTCCGCGAGAAGATGACCGAAAAGCGCGGCGTGTTCATCCGCTTCGACTCAGCCGGCTACGAGCTATCCGTTGGCGACGATGTCGAGGTAGTCCCCTCGGCGTAAAGATCAACGTATAGCGACTCGGCGATGCTCGACATGTCAGCGTCTCCGAAGCCGCGGGCGATGAGCTCGTCCTCGATCTTTGCAACATATGAGGAAGCCATAAGGTTCAATCCGGCCGCCTCGGCGGCAGCCAGAGCGATGCGAAGGTCCTTTCGGTGCAGCTTGGTCTTGAAGCCAAGTGGGTAGGCGCGCTCAAGCATCCGTTCAGCTCTGTTCGCCAGCACCCACGAGCTTGCTGCTCCAGTATTAAGTGCTGGTATCAGTTCTCCAGTGTTGAGCCCGAGAGCTGTGGCCAGAGTGATCCCTTCGGCAACCGCCAGGAATGTCCCGGCGATGATCACCTGGTTCACCGCCTTGGCCATCTGTCCGCTCCCCGGCGGACCGAGATAGGTGACCTTCGAGCCGAGGACCTCGAGCACAGCAAAGGCAGTTTCGAAGTGGTCGCGGCGCCCACCAGCCATTATCGAAAGAGTTCCGGCGGCTGCTCCTTCGGTTCCTCCGGATACGGGGGCGTCGACGAATCCGATCCCAGCTGTAAGGAGTCTTTGGGCGAACGTCGCTGCGGCGGAAGGGTCGATGGTGGACATGTCGATCACCACCGCGCCCTGCTTCAGGGCCGTCGCTACTCCCGATCGCCCGAACAAGACTTCCTCGACATCTGGGGTGTCCGAGACCATCGTGATCACGATCTCGGACCCCTTAGCTGCGGCCCCAGGGGTTGGGCATCGCTCGGCCCCGAGATCCACAAGAGGGGCCGTCTTCGCATCGCTGCGGTTGAAGACTTTTAGTTGATAACCGGCCGAAATGAGATTGGTGGCCATGGGAGTTCCCATCGCTCCGAGGCCGATGAACCCGATGTTCAAGCTCAGGTCCTTCCCGAGATCACACGTGTCGCTCCGAGAGAATCCCGCTCGCTGCGAACATCCCTGAACCCTCCCGCTCGAAGAATCACACCGACTCTGCGCGACAGATCAGGACTCACTTCGACGAGGATCCATCCGCCCCGTTTCAGCCATCCGGGGGCCTGTTCGGTGAGGAGTCGCACCAGGCCCAAGCCATCGTTCGAGTTGTCGGTCAGCGACACCTTCGGTTCGAAGTCCAGTATCTCTTTCGGAAGGGTCCTCACCTGGTTTCGCGCTACATAGGGTGGGTGGATGGTGAATGTGTCGATGGCTCCGCGAAGGCCTTCGGGGAGCTTGCCCAACATGTCACTTTCCAGAAAGGTGACATTGGAGATCTTGAGGGCCTTGGCGTTCTTGCGGGCCACCTGCAAAGAAGGTCGCCAGATGTCCACCCCAAAGACCTCGGCTCCTTTCACTTTGCTGGCGATCGCCATCGCGACCGGACCGATCCCGGTCGCAACGTCGACGGCAACTGGCGACTTCCGACGCCTCAGCCTTGCGATCGCTTTCTCGGCCAGAAGCTCGCTCGAGTTGCGGGGAAGGAAGACCCCCGGTTGAACTGCGAGCTTGAGTCCCAGGAAGTCGATGTACCCAAGGATGATGGCTACAGGCTCACCTCCGGCCCTTCGATCGACCAGTCGCTCGAACTTGCGGACCGAAGGCGTGCTTACCTCATCATCCAGATCGTCTCCGGTTATCTCTTTGCCGAGGACTTCACCTAGCAGTTCTTCCGCGTTGACGCGCGCGTCCGATGGTCGGTAAAGGTCGACGTTCTTGCTCTTCTTGATCGCAGCTTCGGCGCGATCCAACAGGTCTTCTACGGTTGGCATGCGTCGATCCTACCTAAGTGAAAGCACGATCTGTTCGAGTTTGGCATGAAGATGCGCGTTCCCAGCTGCGATGACGAGGGAACCGTAATTAGAAACGCATCCTCCAGCTGCTTCGATGATGGCGAGGCCCGCCGATACGTCCCAGTGATGCGTGTCCTCTTCATAGAAGCCGTCGAGCCTTCCTGTTCCCACCCAGGCAAGGTCGAGCGCGCAAGAGCCGGCCCGCCTTATGTCTCTCACGCGCGGGAGCAAGCCGGCAAGAACACCTGCCTGGCGGGCGCGGACCTCGGATGAGTAGGAGAAGCCGGTTCCTATGAGTGCTGATCCAAGGTCGGTAACGAAGCTTGGAGTGGAGGGGTCGAGGTCGGTGATGACATCTTGCCTCACAGGGTCGTACACGATCCCCGCACGCACCTCACCTTCGATCCCGATCGAGATACACCAATTGGGAAGGCCGTACATGAAGTTCACCGTGCCGTCCAATGGGTCGATCACCCAGATGACGCCGCTTCCGCCAGAGCGCGCCCCTCCCTCCTCCGCCACGATCGTGTCGTTGGGGCGGGCTTTGGTGATCGCCTCGACGATCAGAGCTTCCGCAGCCCTGTCCGCATCGGTGACGATATCGGTGGGAGATGTCTTAGCCACAGGGTTCGTCGGCGCTGTCGATAAAAGAAGCTCTCCTGCGCGAAGGGCGACTTCGAGAGCGAGCGACCGGATGGATGACTCCTCGTCGGTATCCAACTTCAAGCCGACGGCAGGAAATACATGAGCAGTTCGCGCGAAGGGTTGTCCACGTTGGTATCGACGATGGCGATGCTCTGCCAGGTCCCGAGCACCACCCTTCCGTTTTCAACCGGCAGGGTCAATGTGGGCGAGATGAAGGCAGGCAGAACGTGGTCCGCCCCGTGGCCAGGGCTCCCATGGACGTGCTGGTAGATGTCCGTGCGGCGCAAGAGCCGATCGATCGCCTCTAACAGGTCGGCTTCACTTCCCGAACCGAGTTCCATCAAAGCTAGCCCTGCCGTCGCGTGGGGAAGGCAGATATTGACCAGTCCGTGCTTCTCGGACGAGACGAAACTCTGCACCTCGCTCGTTACATCGAGGACCTGTCTTTGGCGGCCGGTCTCGACCGATATGCGTTTGCTCCTCATGGGCTAGGCTCAAACCCTAATGGACTACGTTCGACTCGGCGGCACGGGCCTTCGGGTGAGCAACCTCTGCCTTGGCTGCATGATGTTCGGTGAGTGGGGCAACCGCGACCACGATGAGTCGATCGAGGTCATACATGCCGCACTTGATTCCGGGATCAACTTCCTCGATACCGCCAACATCTATTCAGCAGGCGAGTCAGAACAGATAGTCGGCAAGGCCCTCAAGGGGCGGCGCGATCAAGTGGTCCTCGCAACGAAGTTCCATGCACGCATGGGAGAGGGGCCCAACGACGCAGGCAACTCAAGGGTTCACATCATGCAAGCGGTGGAGGACTCGCTACGGCGCCTTGGTACCGACTACATAGACATCTACCAGGTCCACCGGCCTGACCCGAAGACCGATGTCGACGAAACCCTTTCGGCGCTTAGCGACCTGGTGCAACAGGGGAAGGTCCGCTACTTGGGCTCATCGACCTTCCCGGGGGCGGACATCGTCGAGGCTCAATGGGCGTCAGAGCGCAAGGGCCTAACCCGGTTCGTCTGCGAACAGCCTCCTTACTCGATCATGGTTCGCGACATCGAGAGCGAGGTGCTGCCAGCTGCTTTCCGGTATCGCATGGGAGTGATCGTTTGGAGTCCACTCGCAGGAGGGTGGCTTTCGGGAAAGTACCGCAAAGGAGAAGCCATCCCGCTAACCGGCCGGGCCGCCAGGGTTCCGGCCCGCTTCGATCCCGCGATCGCAGCGAATCAGATGAAGTATGAGGTCGTCGAAAAACTCGTCCCCCTCGCCGAGAAAGAAGGCATCACCCTCGTCGAGATGGCGGTTGCCTGGACGCTAGAGCACCCCAGTGTGACCAGTACCATCATCGGCCCGCGTACCCTCGAACAGCTGAAGGGTCAGTTGAAGGCTGGGGAGATCCAACTGAGTACCCAGACCCTCGACGAGATCGACGAGATCGTCCCGCCTGGCACTACCGTGAACCGCGCCGATATCGGATACGAGCCGGTTTGGCTGAAATCCGGGTACCGGCGACGGTCCAGGTTCTCGTCTGGTTAGTCGGTTGCGTCCTTCGCAGCTTCCTTCACGTTCTCCAAGCCCTCTTTGAGGTCGCCCTTTACCTGGTCGGCCTTGCCTTCAAGCTCAGTTTCACGGTCGTTCGTTACTTCCCCGACCTTTTCCTTGAACTCGCCCTTCGCTTGGTCTAGCTGTGCATCGACCTTGTCATCGAGGCCCATGTGAGGCTCCTTTCTATCGGACAACTCTTTCGAGCACCATTCCAGAGGTTCTTACCCATCTCGTGTTGAGATAAGCCTTCTTAAGGAAGGGAGGCAGAGTGCTCAAGGATTTTCGTTCTTTCATCTTGAGAGGCAACGTTGTCGAGCTGTCGGTTGGCGTGCTCATGGGGGCGGCGTTCGGAGCGGTCGTTACCTCACTTGTGAAGGACGTCCTCACTCCGCTGTTCGGGGTGTTCGGCTCTCCCGACTTTGACAGACTTGTCATCCCAGTCGGAAAGGCGACGATCAGGTACGGCCTTTTCCTGAACGCGCTGGTCGCCTTCCTGCTAACAGCTTTCGCGGTCTACTTCTTCATAGTTAGACCAGTCAGCCGGTTGATGAATCGCAAGAAGACAGAAACGGATGTCGAAAGCCAGACTGTCAAGTGCCCCTATTGCTTGTCCTCTATTCCCGAGGAAGCATCCGTATGCGCCTTCTGTTCGCGCGAAGTTGCCGCGTGAAGCGACGCAGCGACCCCCTGGGCCGCCAACCTGTCTGCCTTTCCTGCCGCAGTCTTTGGCAGAGATTCGACGAAGAAGACATGCGACGGAACTGAAGAGGCGGCGAGGCGCTCTTTCGCAGCCGCTCGCACCTTCTGCTCATCAAGGGATCCACTCCTAACGACCAGAGCGATCGTTTTTCGCCCCCACTCGGCGTCGGGCACCGAGGTGAGCAGCGCGTCCACGACGCCCTCTATCTGAGCGAGCACTTGCTCCACCATCACCGGAGACACCTTCTCGCCTCCGGTGATGATCACGTCGTCCATACGGCCGTTAACGACAAGGATTCCGCCCTGGAGCGAGCCTAAGTCGCCCGTTCGAAGCCACCCATCCTGAAGCCGAGCCGCGCTTATCTGCGGATCCAGCCGGTAGCCGTTCATCACAACGTTGCCTTTGACCAAGATCTGCGAGGTTGCATCTATGTCGACTTCGACTCCGCCCAGGGGGGCGCCGTCATAAACGCATCCGCCGCAGGTCTCCGTCAGGCCATAGGTCGCGACGATGTTGCCACCACGCTCCTTGGCTTCACGCACCATCTCGTTCGGGATCGGCCCCCCTCCGAGAAGGATCGCTCTGTAGGGGGACGGGTCCCAACCAAGCTGAAGGAGGCGGTGCAGCATGGCCGGAACGAGTGAGATCAACTGGGCTTCGCCCTTGGCCACCAGGGCGGCGTCGAAAGGCAGGACCGTCTCCGGGTGCGTGCCGGCAAGGATCGAGCGCACCATCGTTGAAAGCCCCGCGATCCGAGACAGTGGAAGGCACGAGAGCCAGCGGTCTTCGGGCAAAGAGCCGGTCGCGGCTGCGAACCCCCTGGCGGATGAAGCAAGCGCCCGTGCGGAAAGCTCCACAGCCTTCGCAGCGCCGGTTGTTGCCGAGGTGGCAACCACAAGAGCGACGTCGTCTGCCGCTCCCAGCCCCCCAGCAATGGCCCTCCCGTCGGCCCACTGGGTGGGCCTCACCCGCCTAACCAACTCGCGGGCTTCGCCAGCAGGCATGCGGTGGTCGAGGGGGAACAGGGTGATCTCGCCATCAAGAGCGCGGCGGACAAGCTCGTAGATGAGCTGAGGATCCGAGGTATCTGCTGCCACGACCGGTCGCACTACCTGCTACGGTAGCTCCGACCGTTCGAGTTTTCACTCAGGAGCTTCTATTCGATGGATCAGCTGCCCCTGCCCGCCTGGGAATCCAAAGAGCGCTACGACGACATCTTGTATGAGGTTGCCGAGGGCATCGCCAAGATCACCATCAATCGCCCGGAGGTGCGAAACGCCTTCCGGCCCAAGACCCTGTTCGAGCTGGCCGAAGCTTTCGAGAAGGCGCGCAACGATCCGAAGGTGGGCGTGATCATCTTGACGGGGGCCGGCGACCTCGCCTTCTGCTCTGGCGGGGATCAGCGAGTAAGGGGCGACGATGGATACATCGACGACCAAGGCGTGGGCCGTCTCAATGTTCTCGACCTTCAGGTGCAGATCAGACGCCTTCCCAAACCAGTGATCGCTATGGTCGCGGGATACGCCATCGGAGGAGGACACGTCCTTCACATCGTCTGCGACCTGACGGTGGCGGCCGACAATGCCCGCTTCGGTCAGACGGGCCCCAAGGTCGGCTCATTCGATGGTGGATATGGAGCAGGACTTCTGGCGCGCATCGTCGGCCAGAAGAAGGCGAAAGAGATCTGGTACCTGTGCGAGCAGTACGACGCGGAAGCCGCGCTGGCCATGGGCCTTGTCAACAAAGTGGTCCCGCTAGATCGTCTCGAGGAGGAGACGGTCGCGTGGGCGAGAAGGATGCTCGAGATGTCACCGCTGGCTCTTCGCCTTTTGAAGGCATCGTTCAGCGCAGACACCGACGGTCTAGCCGGGATTCAGCAACTGGCAGGTGACGCCACCCTCCTCTACTACATGAGCGAGGAGGCCCAAGAGGGACGGGATGCATATGTCGAGAAGCGGAAGCCGCGCTTCGACACCTACCCCCGCCGACCCTGACGTTTCTCGCTTCGCGCTTTGGGTCGAAGCAGCGCGTCCCAAAACCATCACGGCCAGCGTTGTTCCGGTCTTGGTGGGAACTGCCGTCGCGTCGAACTTTCATCCGTGGCGAGCACTCGCAGCGATGGTGGTGTCCCTCGGCATGCAGATAGCGGTCAACTTCGCCAACGATTACTTCGACGCGGTGAAGGGTGTCGACTCACCGGACCGAGTCGGCCCCCGGCGCCTCACCGCCGCGGGCCTCATTTCGCCCGGTGCGATGAAGCGTGCTACAGCGATAGCTCTCGGTGCAGCGATTGCAGCTGGTCTGTGGCTGTCGGTAGTTGTCGGGTACGAACTATTGATCCTCGGAGTGCTCTGCGTCGCCGCGGCCCTCGCCTACAGCGGAGGGCCGCGGCCTTACGCCTCCTGGGGCGGGGGTGAGTTGTTCGTGTTCGCCTTCTTCGGAGTGGTTGCGACAGCGGGGTCGGGGTACGTGCAAGACGAAACGCTGTCACTGCTGTCTTTGGCGGCATCCGTTCCCATCGGGCTTCTCGCGGCGGCCATCCTTGAGGTGAACAATCTGCGCGACATCTCAACCGACGCCGCCGCAGGGAAACGAACCCTGGCCGTACGCCTCGGGGCGAAGAAGACCAGGGCCCTGTTCCTGGTGCTGGTCGTTGGGGCGCTCGTTTCTATCCCAGTCGTGGCTTTCGCGAAGGGCTCGTGGATGCCCCTGCTTGCACTTGCCGCTGCCCCTCTGGCGGCCAAGGCATGCATAACGGTGATGACACGGCAGGGGGCCGTCCTCAACCCAGCACTTGGGGAGACGTCGCGCTCTTTGCTGCTCGTCGGCCTTGTTTTGGCGGCAACAACGTGACCCTTGTCTATCGCGGGTTTTCTATCCCGCTCAAAGAGCCATTCCAGGGGGTGAGGGAGCGCCGAGGGGTGATGGTTGGTGGCCCTTTCGGATGGGGCGAATTCTCTCCTTTCCCCGGATTTCGGCCAGAGGCATCCGAGCGGTGTCTGAGCGCCGCCAAAGATGCGGCGATGAATCCATGGCCGGCCCCACTCCGCACCCGGATAGAGGCTTCGGTCGTGGTTCCCGATCTTGACCCTCAGGCGGCGCATCGTTTCGTTGTGGAGTCGCCTTGCAAAAGCGCGAAGGTGAAGGTGAGAAGCGAAGCGGATGAAGATGTCGTCGAAGCTGTGCGCGACGCGCTCGGATCTGACGGGGGCCTGAGGCTCGATGCCAATGGAGCGTGGGACGTGGATACGGCCGTGCGGATGCTTTCAAGGTTCAGCCGGTACGACCCGGAGTTCGTCGAGCAACCGGTCTCGACACTTGAGGAGATGGCCGAGGTGAGGCGAAGGGTCGAAGTGCCGATAGCGGCGGATGAATCGCTCACCAACATGGACGATGCGCGGGCTCTCAGACAGATGCAGGCGGCGGATGTCGTGGTACTTAAGGTTCAGTATCTGGGAGGCGTTTATGCAGCGCTCCTCATCGCGGAAGCATGCGATGTTCCCGCTGTCGTCTCCTCGCCCATCGAAACTTCGATCGGAGTCTCGGCAGGCTTGGCGCTTGCCGCCGCCTTACCCGAACTCGTCTACGCCACGGGATCGACGGGAAACCTTCTTCTGCAGTGCGATCCGTGTGCTCCATCCATCTCGCCTGATGCGGATGGCTTCATCGAGGTGACTCGGGCAACCATCGACGAGAAGTTGTTCGAAGGCGTCATGGCCGACTACGAGCTGGAGGCGATCGATCGAAGGAACATCTCGACTGCCCTTCCAAACACACCCGGTCGTTGAAGATGCGCGGCGTGCCCGGCGCCCTCGATGATCAAGAGCTGGCATCCAGCGATCATCGTCGACATCCGCTCCCCGATGGCTCGGAACTTCTCATCGCGCTCTCCAACGATCACCAGCACGGGGCAGCTGACCTCCCCGAGCCTTTCCCACAAAGGCTCCATCGTTCCGGTGCCCATCGTCCTCAGCGCCCGCACCAGGCCTGCTGGAGTGTTCCGCAGTCTTTCCTCCCATCCGAGATTGGGCAGCCCGGCGAACATCGGCTGCGCGAGCCAGTCCTTCAAGAATGGTGCGACGCCGAACTGTTCGATCCTCTGTGCGATCGCATCGTCGGCAGCCCTTCGATCCATGCGTTCGGCATCGCTCTCGATGCCGGGCGTTGCACCGACGAGCACCAGCCCAGCCACTACCTCCGGACGAGCAACGGCTATCCGCAGAGCGATACGGCCCCCCATCGAGTAGCCGATGAAGACCGCTCGTTCATTCGCAGAAGCGAGAAGCTCCGCAGCGGCTTCCAGCGAAGTGGCAGAGGGAGCGCCATTGTGGCCCGGGAGGTCGGGCGCGAGGTAACGCGGACCTTTCGGCAGATGGGGGATCACGTGATCCCACGTCTTTGTTGTCTGCGTGAAGCCGTGAAGCAGCACGACATCGCCATCGATGCTCATATGTGCAGTCAGGATGCCAGATGACCGAGCCTTCATCGGCCCCCCATCCATCCGATGCGATGGCGCGCTCTTTCGCCGACGAGCTTGCACGAAGAGGGGTTAGCCATGTCTTCGCCAGCCCCGGCTCGCGCTCGGCCCCCCTGGCCCGAGCGTTCTTGGAACACCCAGCCATCAAGCTTCACGTCGTTCTAGACGAGCGCTCAGCAGCCTTCGCGGCTTTAGGCTCGGCCAAGGCCATGCGCCGGCCCTCTGCTGTGATCTGCACATCGGGAACGGCGGCGGCCAACTTCCACCCGGCCGTGCTCGAGGCCCATCACTCCAGCACCCCGCTGTTGGTGCTGACGGCCGATCGACCACCAGAGCTCAAAGAAACGGGAGCAGGCCAGACCACAGATCAAACGAAGCTCTATGGCTCGGCTGTCAGGTGGTTCTTCGACCTCGGAGTTGCGGAAGATGCGGATCACTCCGAGTCCTATTTCAGGTCCGTTGCTGCCAGGGCACATGGCTACTCGGTGCAGCGCAAGGGCCCGGTGCACCTGAACATCTCCTTTCGAGAGCCGCTCACCCCGCCTCTGGCACCGGCGGGTTCGTCAAAGACGGTTCCTTCGACCGAAGTGGACGTTGGCAGAGCGGTGCTCACCGACGAACAGGTGAGCGAGGTCGCCGCGATGCTGTCGTGGGCGAAGCGCCCTTTGCTAGTAGCCGGAAGCTCCGGGGCCGATCCACACGCAGTCGCTTCACTGGCACGCAGGGCAGGCTGGCCGCTCATCGCAGAGATCACCTCGGGAGCGCGGCGAGATGGGGCGATCAGCTGTTACGAGGCGATGCTTAGAACGACGTCTTTCGCAGAAGGCCATCTACCAGATGCGGTCCTTCGGATCGGCGACATCGGGATATCTAAGTTGTTGCCGGACCTGTTGTCTCAGGCTGCGACCCAGGTCGTTGTTTCGGATGGATGGATGTGGTCGGACCCAGAGCGGTCCGCAACGAAAGTGATAGTCGCTGATCCGACTGCGCTGTGCAGCAGTTTGGCCAAGGTCCTCGGCCCACTGAAGGATCCTTCTTGGGCGCAGTCTTGGGCCGAGGCAGAGGCGAAGGCGAGGCTCGCGCTGGATGCGGCGATCGACGCGCAGGGCCTGACAGAGCCGCGGATCGCGCGCGACCTGATGCGCTCTATTCCATCCGGTGGCACGGTGGTCGTTGGATCGAGCATGCCGGTGCGCGATCTGGAATGGTTCGCAGGCAACCCCGGGGACGTCGCTATCGTTGCCAACCGTGGGGTGAACGGTATCGACGGACTGGTTTCTACCGCGGCGGGCGTCGCCGCCTCGAAGGGCGGTCCCGTGATCGCATTCACCGGCGATATAGGGATGATCCACGATTCGAATGGCCTGCAGACCGCCTCTGCGGCGGACGTGGATCTAACGGTTGTCGTGATCAACAACGATGGGGGAGGGATCTTCTCTTTCCTTCCGCATGCGGAGCACTCCGGTTTCGAGGAACTTTTCGGCACACCCCATCAGGTGGACATGGAGTTGCTCGCTGGGGCGTATGGATGGGAACACAGCTCGGTCCGAGATGCGAACGAGCTAGTCAGAACCCTTAGAAGCTGTATGGGTTCGGGAAGGACCCTTATCGAAGCCAAGACCAACAGAGCCGCAAACGTCGAGGACCACCGCAGCCTTTGGCGTGCGGTATCAGATTCCCTGGGCCGCTAGAAGCATCTCGAGTCGCCAGTTGTCCAATCAGTTTCTAGGGCTCCGGTTACCTCAGCGCCATCGAGATGGCTTCTAGTTTCATCTCGATCTCTTCCAGTTCCGACTTGGCCTCGGAGCCCACCACGAGTCCTGCTCCGGCGTGCACCAACGCGCGCTCACCATGAAGTTCCGCGCAGCGAAGAGCGATCGCCCATTCTCCGTCTCCGGCTGCCGAAACCCATCCGATCGGTCCGCTATATCGGCCTCTGTCAGCGGGTTCTAGCTTCCTGATCACATCGAGCGCAGCCTCCCTCGGCGTCCCGCATACAGCCGCGGTCGGGTGAAGTGCCCCGACCAGTCGCAGGATGCTCGAGGCTTCGGGGCAGTCGGCTCTCACGCGGGTGCCGAGATGCTGAACGTTCGCTAGTTTCACGAGATGAGGCTGAGGATCGACGGTCACCTTTGTGCATATTTGCCTGAGAGCGCTGACCACGGAGTCCACCGCTAGGGAGTGCTCCAGCCTCTGCTTGTCTGAGGTGAATAGCGAATCGCCGGCGCTTTCGTCTTCGATCGCGTCCCTTGACCTCAAGGCGGATCCCGCCAGGGGTATCGATTCCACCGAAGACCCGGTTTTGCGGACCAGAAGCTCCGGAGAAGAGCCGACGAAGTTGTAAAAGCCATAGTTGAAGCACGAAGGGAAACGCTGAGACAGCTTCACCAGAACGTCGCGCGCGCTCTTGCCTTCGGTCACGCTGACTTCGATCCCTCTTGCCAGCACCACCTTCTCAAGCCGACCTTCCCTCAGCATCTCGATAGAGCGTTCGGCCGACGCCAGCCACTCTTCTTCCGACGCTGTCCAAGTCCGAAGATCCATGGCAGTGTCGATGGATGGTTTGCGCATCGGCAAGTCGTCGGCAGATGTGAGCGAATTGACTGTCACCCATCCACGCGCGCCATCTCCTGCGATCACCACCTCGGGCACGACGAGAGCCGAGCCAGACGCCCTCTCATCGAAAGAGAATGAACCGAAAGCGACGGGACCTGAGCCGAAAACGCGCACCTCATCTTCGACCTCGGATCTATCAAAAAGCCGTTCGATATTCGATGCTGCGTCGTTGAAGCGCCCCGGCCCCCATCCCGGGTCGATCCTTATGGCCTCCCCCCACCCAGCCATCCAAAGCCCTTCCCTCAGCCACGCGAACCCACCGGACGCCGGAAGCTTTTCGAGGATGTTCGTAGTATCGACTTCCACTTCGTTCGTGCGGGAGATGAGGCGAGAAACAGCGGCCTGCTTACGCATCACCCGCGCCTTGCAGTTAGCAGTTGGGCTGCCCCGAGTCCAAGGAGCCTTCGCCTTACCTCGGTGAAACCCGCCTTCTCGATCATCCCGATGAGTGCTTCAGGCTCGGGCAGGTATTCAACCGAGCGGGGAAGGTAGCTGTAAGCTCGTTTGTCGGAGAGCAGGCCCCCGATCAGGGGGACGAATCTGTTGAAGTACATCGCGTGGCCAACCCGAAGGATCTTCTTAGACGGTTCTGCGACCTCCAGCAGAGCGATGCGCCCGCGAGAGCGAGTCACCCTAAAGAGCTCATCGAAAAGCAAGGACAGGTCTGTCACGTTTCGTAGTGCGAATCCGCAGGTGACTGCATCGACTGTTTCGTCCGCGAGCGGCAGGGCAAGAGCATCTCCCAGCACCAGTCGCGCGCCGGAAGTTGAAGCTGCCAGCATCCCGGCGGAATAGTCCACGCCGATCGCCTTCATCCCGCGGCGTTCGATCTCGTTGCAAAGGTCCCCGGTGCCGCACGCGACATCCAAGACCACCGAGCCTGAAGGAAGAGCTAGTGAAGAGACGGCGAGTCTTCGCCAGCCGACATCCATGCCGAAGGTCATCAACCGGTTGACCAGGTCGTAGCGCGGCGCGATCCGGTCGAACATCTGTCTCACTTCACGAGATTTCCGGCTCCCGGTAGGAAGCGGTTCTATACCGGCCACGATGGTTCTAGATTCTTCGCAGCCTCCGAATGGACCGCGTCGATCTCGCTGGGCTCCCCGATCTGCTCGATCCGAGTCTGCGCGGTTGAAATTAGAACGCGTCTGAAATGGTGCGCCACCAGAGCGACGGTTGCCGGAAGCATCTTCCTGAAGGATGCGACGAGCCTCTCTGCCGCTTCCTCGTCATCTTCGGTTGAGCCACGGATCGGCTCTCTGACGAATCGGTCGAACATCTCGACGGCCCGCTCGGCGATGAGGCGGGCGGACTCGTCGTATTCATGAGCAAGCTCAAGAAGGTCCGATAGCGGAAGGCCCGCTTCGAGCAAAGCAAGTCCCGCAGAAGCGGCAGCGACGTCGGCGCTCGTGTAGACATCTTCGCCGTTCACGGTCCGAGGCACGAGCAAGCGCTCCCTCGCTATCGCCTGAACGAGTGCCGGTGACACTCCCACCCGCTCTGCCAGCTCCTCGAGCGAAAGGAACTCCTCTTTTTCTGATCCGATCTCGCCGGCGACCGCTTCGACGAGGGCCTCATCTGCCGGATCGAGCTCTGCGTCGAGGAGTCTTCGGATGGAGCCGAGCGTGAATCCCTTGTTCTTGAGGTCGCGGATGCGCCTTATCCGGTCCAGGTGGCCCTGCGAATACCAGGCGGCGCGGCCCTCCCGCACCGGAGGCGGGAGCAGTCCTTGGGTTTGGTAGAAGCGGATGGTATCGACACTCACCCTAGTGCGGCCTGCCAGGTCATCGACTCGATATCTCACTAGCGTCCACTCTACGAGTGTTCCTTCGAACAGTCGAACGGTTGCGCCATGTCGATTCTGGGCAAGACCTTTGGTGCGATGGCTAGGCTAAGGACAGTTGACTCAAGTGGCCCGGGCCTTCGCCGCGTCCGGCGGGGTCGAGGCTTCAGCTACGTCGGTCTCTCGGGCAACAAGATCACGGACGAGGAAACTCTCCTGCGGATCTCAGCACTTTCCATCCCGCCCGCTTGGCAACAAGTGTGGATCTGTCCATTCGCCAGCGGCCACATCCAAGCGGTCGGCATCGATGCCGCTGGTCGGAAGCAGTACCTGTACCACGCCCAGTGGAGGGTAAGGCGCGACCAGGAGAAGTTCGATCACATGATCGAGTTCGCATCCTGCCTTCCCGCGATCCGCGAGGTCACGGCCGAACACCTATCCAGGAGGGGCTACGGACGCGAGCGTGTCCTCGCCTGCGCGGTCCGCCTCCTCGACAAAGGGTTCTTCAGGATCGGGACGGAGGGCTATGCGGAGCAGAACCAGACCTTCGGACTCGCAACGATGAGGCGAAGACATGTGAAGCTTGAGCCCGCCGATCTCATCGCCTTCGATTACCGCGCCAAGAGCGGGAAGAGACGTGTGTCCTCTGTCGTCGACCCTTCTGTGTTCAAGCTCGTGAAGGCGCTCATGGACAGGGACGACCCTGGCAAGGAACTTCTGGCGTACAAGTCTAAGAGTGGCTGGGTCGACATCAAGTCGCAGGACATCAATGCATACATCAAGCAGATCTCTGGAGGCGAATACACAGCGAAGGACTTCAGGACCTGGAACGCAACCTTACTTGCGGCGGTAGCCGTCGCCGTTTCATCAGAGGTGGCTATGACGCCGAGTGCGAGGAAGCGCGCGATCTCGCGAGCGGTCGGCGAGGTTGCCCATTACCTCGGCAATACTCCGGCGGTGTCGAGGTCTTCGTATATCGATCCGCGGGTATTCGATCGGTACAACTCAGGCTGGACCATCGCTGGTGTGCTCGGCGACCTCGGCGACGTGGCCGAGTTTGGAGAGCCGTCGGTCCACGGCAGGGTAGAAGAAGCCGTTATGGACCTATTGCATGACGAGCGTTCGGAGGCGATCCGGGCGGCGGCCTGAACACCGCGGACCACGATTGAGAAACGCCCTGAGTGGTGGTTTCAAGTACCCCGCGATTGGGCATGACTATGAAAGTCCAGTATCCCCGGCACAGAAAGAGGTGCGACAGATGGCTTACCGCGAAGAACGCGAGCCTGTAGTCGAAAGGCAGCAAGTGGTTCAGGAGCCCGGATCGTCGCTCACGAGCTATGCATTCGTGAAGTACGCATTCATCCTGGCGATCACGATTGTGGTGCTGTTCTTCCTAGCGAAATTCATCTTGCCGATGTTCAGCTAGAACCAGCACCGAAGGAGTAAAGAAAGGCCCCCTTGAAGGGGGCCTTTCTTCGTGGATCGTTAACTACTCAACGTCTTCCAAGACGTCGACGGCCTCGCCGTAGAGCGAGACGACTGCGGTGTCCATGTCGGTGACTCCCGCAGCCAAGAGTTCCGATGACTGGACGGCCCTCGGGGAAAGTTCTTCTTCCTCGACATCTCCGATGCGCGCGACCGCGAACCCGATCTGGGGCGGGATCGTGGCGGTGATCGTTATCTCTGCGATGCGATAGATCGAGCCCTTCACTTTCAGAGCAGCGTTCGCCTTCTCTTGACGGCCGAATTTCCCGGCCTGCTTGAGTTGAGCCCGGATGGCCTGGCTGGTGCCAGTGTTGGCTTGGGCCTGCTCCACAGCCTGGTTCGCTGCCACCTTTGCCACGTCAGCGGCCTGCTTGGCTTTGTCCATAAGGCCCATGGCAACAAGTCCTTTCGAAAAGGTGTGGGGCGATGCTATTCGCATCGCAGCCCCACGCGCTATGTTGGCTTGATGCGAGAGGATGCTTTGGAGGGCCTGATCCTTCCCCCGCCCACACTGACTGGCCCGCAAACCGCTGACGTGGCCGGGGTTGACTTCGAGGTATCCCAAAGGATCTGGCATGCGCTTGGGATGCCGCACGTCGAAGACGAAACTGTCGCCTTCAGTGATAAAGACGCAGAGGCACTGGGTGCGGTCAAGAGACTGCTGGACCTTGGTCTTCCCGTCGATTCGCTCGTAGCGGTCTCGAGGGTGATGGGCCAGGCGCTCGCCAGAGTGGCGGATGTTGAATCTCGACTCGCGCGCGAGCATCTCGCAGGCGGTGTGGACATCGGGGAAGCCATCGCCCCAGAGGCTAAGACTCTACTTGGCGAACTCCTCGCCGATTCCGGCTCTTTGCTGGAACACGTTTTCCGCCGGCATCTTTGGGTCGCGACACAACAGATGAATGAGACTGATCACACCGGTCACGCTGCACCGATGGGGGCAGGCTTCGCCGATCTCGTTGCATTCAGTCGAACGATGGAGGGCCTCGACGAAAAGGACCTGGAAGCTCTGATCTCAAGATTCGAACAGATGGTGATCGAACTTTGTGCCGACCATGGTGTGAGGCTTGTGAAGATCGTGGGGGACGCTGCGATGTTCGTGGGGCATGATCCCCAAAGGGTGCTTTCGCTGGCGGAGACGATCGTGAAGGAGGTCGATCGCGACGCTGAGCTAACCCAGGCCAGGGCCGGCCTTGACTTCGGCCCGGTCCTGCCAGTAGGTGGTGACTACTTCGGCAGAGCCGTGAACGTGGCTTCAAGGGCGACGGTACTTGCTCGGCCGGGCACCGTTGTGATGACCCGAGGGTTCCTGGATGCGGTTCCTGCCGGGTCCGTCGAGGTCTCTCGGATCGGACCAAAGCGTCTCAAGAACCTCGGTCGGGTGACGCTTTTCAGGGTCAAGACTCCTTTTAGTTAGCCTTAAAGACGCGAAATCCCGGACATATCGGACATCCCCGTTTGATACGTAGCAGATGGGGGGAGATATTCTCACCTAAAGCGTTGGGGCGAACGCTCCGAATAACTATCTGAAGAGATAGTTCCGCCGACGAAAGGGCAAAGCCGGGGGCAACCCGGTGGCGCAGAGCTAAAGGGCCCAGGACACAACCGTTCTGGGCAGCCAGCTACCGAAACGGCAGAAGAATGGGCCTTACGCCTGCGGAGCTCACAACCGACGCTGTTTGAAGGGGTCTACTAATGCGTAAGAGTCGCAAGTGGTTGGTGATGGCGGCGATGTCCGCCCTTATCGCGATGTTGGCCGAGGATGTCGCCAGCGCCGATACTTTTTCGGACGAGGATCGATTCGTCCAGTTGATAAATTCTGCGCGGGCGGGAAGCGGGCTCGGGGGGTTGTCCGTGGACGGGAGCCTTGTTAACTCGGCAAGGGCCCAGTCATCCCGGATGGCGGCATCGGGCAGCATCTTTCACAACTCGAATCTTCCGAATGAGTTCGCCGGACAGAACTGGGCGTCCTTGGGCGAAAATGTCGGGATGGGCAGTACGGTGGATGATCTGCATCAGGCATTCATGAACTCCGAGAGCCACCGGGCCAACATCCTCGGCAACTACGACCGTGTTGGTATCGGGATAGTCATGAGCGGTTCTACCTACTTCGTGACGCAGGTCTTCTGGAAGACGCAGTCGACGCCCACAGCGGGTGCTGCTTCTGCGACTCCTACCAAGGTCTGCCGAAGGGTGCGCGGGCGGACCCGCTGCACGATCAGACGCAAAGCCCCGATCAGACGCAACGCCAGGCGACGCAGAAGGCGC
>Ga0183260_10001529_pt1 | contig 19191 bp, 17 predicted proteins | sample AntDrymUQ4972206_2_FD_129768 | JGI IMG/M metagenome (GOLD analysis project Ga0183260, IMG submission 129768) | Polar desert sand microbial communities from Dry Valleys, Antarctica - metaG UQ497 (22.06) (version 2) (version 2) | ecosystem: Environmental > Terrestrial > Soil > Desert | place...
CGGCAATGTGCAGGTAAAAGCCTTTGATACCCTGCTAGTCGACTTCGCGCGCGAGAACGGAGCCCGGACGATCGTGAAGGGGCTGCGCGCGATCTCGGACTTCGAGTACGAGTTCGAGATGAACCAGCTCAATCGAAAGATGGCACCGGACATCGAGAGCATGTATCTCATGTCAGCCCCTGAATTCAGCTTTCTCTCCTCCAGCGGCGTGAAGGAAGTGGCAACCTTTGGCGGAGATCTGACCGGCCTGGTCCCCCCACATGTGGCTGAGCGCTTGAAGGAAGCGCTCAGGCGTTAGCGAACTGAGGTCTTCGAATGGATGTTCTGGTACTCATCGACAAGCTCGACGACACGGTGCACAACGCCAAGCCCGTGCCCCTCACCGACCAGGTGCGCGTCGACAAGGAGGAGATCTACGACATCCTCGATCAGATGCGGGCCACGATCCCCGAGGAGATCAAGCAGGCCCGCTGGATCGTCAAGGAGCGTCAGGAGATGCTGGCCGAGGCCAAGCGCGAGGCCGAGCGGATCGTCAAGGAGGCGCGTGAGGAGCAGATCCGGCTGATCGGCGAGGAGGAGATCGTCAAGCAGGCCGAGCGCCAGGCCGACGAGATCGTCGAGGACGCCCGCGCTCGCGAGCGCGAGATCCGCCTGGGCGCCGAGGACTACGCCGATGACATCCTCAACACGCTCGAGATCAACCTCGAGAAGTTCACCGCGGCCGTGCAGCGCGGCCGCGACCGGCTGCAGGGCAGAGAAGAAGCCGAAGTCGGCTGACGTCGCACGAGTCGCCGCATGAGCTGAAGGGGAGTACCTGCGCTATGGCGCTACTCCCGGTCAACGCGATGACGGGCCGCTTTCTTTACCCGCGATAGGACCGTCGATGCAACAATCAACGTGATGAAGGACGCTCGCCACCGGAAGCGTGTTCGATGAGCGAGACAGGCCCGCGCTCGGTGGCGAAGCCCGCGGTGATGACCTACACGGCAGTGATCACGGCGGGGGACGACGGCTGGTTCTGCGCCCAGGTCCCCGAGGTGCCCGAGGCGATCAGCCAGGGGCGGACGCTTGGAGAGGCGCGAGTGAACGTAGAGGAGGCGCTGCGGCTTGCGCTCGAGTGGCGGATCGCGGAAGGCGAGACGCCTCCCGAGCCGGTAGGTGTGACCGTAAGCCAGGTCACCGTTACGTCCTCCTGAGGCGATGAAGCGCGTTGAGTTGGAGCGCTGGTTGCGCTCCCACGGCGCCCAGCCCGTGCCCGGTCGCAGTCGAGGTGGGCACGAGGCCTGGCGACACGACGAGACAGGCGCGAAGTCGTTTGTCCCTCGTCATCGCGAGATCGGAGCCGCGTAGGACGGGCGATCTGCCGCCAGCTGTGCATTCCGCCGATCCCAAAGCGCTGACACGGATCTCTCCGACGAATTCCGGCCCTCTGGCGCTAACCTCGAATCGAGGTGACGCAGCGGGCTGACAGCTTCGATCTCGGGCGGCTGAGGCTCTCCTCGGGAGAGGCCGGCTCGGTCGACCTGGACGTGTCGGCGGATCCCCTGGCCTTCGGCGGTCAGACCTACACGGCCGGCGCCGGCGCGGTGCAGACGCGGCTCGACGTGTCGCGCACGACGGGAGCCGGCTATGCGCTGCGCCTGCGGTTCGACCTGCGCCTGTCGGGCCCCTGCATGCGCTGCCTCGAGGACGCCGGCGCGCCGGTTACGGTCGACGTGCGCGAGGTGCACCAGCCCGCCGACGACGACGAGAACCTGAACTCTGAGTACCTGGACGAGAACGAGCTCGACCTGCGGTCGTGGGTGCGCGACGCGCTCGTGCTCGCCCTGCCGGTCCAGATCGTGTGCAGCGAGCAGTGCCGCGGCCTGTGCGACATCTGCGGAGCCAACCTCAACGAGGACCCCTCCCACGCACACGAGCGCGAGCCCGACCCGCGCTGGGCGAAGCTGTCCGAGCTGAGGTTGGATGGCTGAGGCACCGCTTGGGGCTGCTAGCCTGCCCCCGTTCATGGCCGTCCCCAAGCAGCGACAGTCCCACTCACGCACCAACAAGCGCCGCTCCCAGCACAAGATCTCGGCACCCGCCATGGCCGTATGTCCGCGCTGTGGCGCCGCGCGCATTCCGCACCGGGTGTGCGGGGAGTGCGGCACGTACGCCGGCCGTGAGATCGTCGTCGCGGCGCCGCACGCGCACGACCACGACGACTGACCCGGATGAGGGTCAAAGGGGGGCACCGTCCCCCTTTACAACCCGGATGAGGGTCAAAGGGGGGCACCGCCCCCCTTTGCAACCCCCCTGTGGCGTGATCGCGCTCGACGCGAACGGCGCCGACGGTGGTCCGGGGGTGGTGGCAGAGGGCGCTCGCCTATCCGGCGAGCGCGTGACCCTGTTCGGCCCCGCCGCGCAGCTGTCCGGCGAGCACGTGGTCGACGCCCCGGTACGCATCTCGGGCGACAAGGACCCCGTGCGCGCCGTCCGCTCCCAGCCCGATGCGTCGATCGCGCAGGCCGCCCGGGCCGTGGCCGAGGGCCGCGCCGACGCCCTGGTCTCCGCGGGGTCGACCGGACCCACGCTGGCCGCCGCCACGCTCAACGTGAAGCGCATACGCGGCGTTCACCGCCCGGCCCTCGCCGCGCGCCTGCCGCTGCCCTCCGGCCCCGCGCTGCTGCTCGACGCGGGAGCCAACGTGGAGGTTCGCCCCGAGCACCTCGTGCAGTTCGCCTACCTCGGCTCGGCGTTCATGCAGAGCGTGAACGGGATCGCTCGCCCGCGCGTGGGACTGCTCTCGGTTGGCGCGGAGCCGGGCAAGGGCACCCCCGACGTGCTCGCGGCCGGCGATCGGCTGAGGGACTCGGCGCTGAACTTCATCGGCAACGTCGAAGGCTTCGACGTGACGGCCGGCGGTGCGGACGTCGTGGTCACCGACGGCTTCACCGGCAATGTGGCGCTGAAGGTGATGGAGGGCACCTCGCGCACGGTGCGCGAGGCGATCCGGGACGCCGTGCGCGCGGGCGGCCCGTTGTCGATGGCCGGCGGCCTCCTGATCCGCGGGGCCGTCGGCCGTGTGCAGCGCCAGCTCGACCCGGAAGGCTCAGGCGCCGGCGCCATCCTCCTCGGCCTGCGCAAGCCGGTGATCGTGGCCCACGGCAGCTTCGGGCCGCAGGGCATCGCTAGCGCCGTGGCCCTGGCCCGCCGGGCGGTCGACGAACGGATGGTCGAGCGCACCCACGCGGCGCTGGAGGCCGGCGGAGCCTTGCGATCCGCACCCGTTGGTAGCGTCGCGGACCGATGAGCCGAGAAGAGATCCTCGGTCGCATCCGCGAGCATCTGGCCACCGAGCTCGAGGTCGACCCGGCCGCGATCAAGGACACGACCCGCTTCAGGGAGGATCTCGAGGCGGATTCGCTCGATCTCGTGGAGCTGACCGTCGAGCTCGAGGACACCTACGACATCCGCATCCCCGATGAGGAGGCGGCGAAGATCCTCACCGTGGGGCAGGCCGCCGACTTCGTAGCCGCCCATGTCGAGGACTTCGAAGGCTGACAGCGTCAAGAGCCTTGCCGAGCTTCTGGAGCAACTCCCCGAGGACCTTGCGCGCCAGGCGTTCATGCACGTCTCGTGGGTCGAGCACCGGGCCGAGTCCTATGAGCGGCTTGCCTTTCTGGGAGACGTCGTCCTGAGCCTCTCGGTCTCCAACCACCTGTTCCCCCGCTTCGAGGCCTACGGCGCCGGCCGGCTCACCAAGCTGCGCGCGCAGGCGGTCAGCGGGCCGGCGTGCGCGCAGGTCGCCCTCGAGCTGGGAGTGCCGCAGCTGTTGCGCGAGGCGGCTCCGGCGGGCACCGGGCGCAGCTTCGAGGCGCTCGCGACCAGCGAACGGGTGCTGGCTTCGATCTGTGAAGCCGTGATAGGCGCGTGCTATCTCGCTTTCGGGATCGACCGGGTCGCGCCCGCGGTCGTCGCCGCGTTCGAGGATCAGATCGCCGATGCGCTGGAGCATCCGGTGGACTACAAGTCGCTGCTGCAGGAGCGCCTCGCCCGCAGGGCCGAGATCGTGACCTACCGGATCGAGTCCGAGGAGGGCCCGGCGCACGACCGCAGCTTCGTGGCGATAGCCGAGGCGGAGGGCCGCGAGATCGGCCGCGGCGAGGGGCGCACCAAGAAGGCGGCCGAGCAGGAGGCCGCGATGCAGGCCCTTGAGCCCAGGATGGCGGGCGGCTGATGCACCTGCGCTCGATCCAGATGAAGGGCTTCAAGTCCTTCCCGCACCGCACCAAGCTCGACTTCTCGCCCGGTGTGGGCGTGGTGGTCGGGCCCAACGGCTCGGGCAAGTCGAACATCACCGACGCCGTGCTGTGGGCGCTGGGCGAGCAGAGCCCGCTGGCCGTGCGCGGGCAGACGATGAAGGACGTGATCTTCGCCGGCGGCCACGGCGTCAGCGGCTCGAGCGCCGCCGAGGTCGAGGTGGTGATCGACAACTCCGACGGGCGCTCGGACAGCGACTTCTCCGAGATCTCGATCGTGCGTAGGCTGGATCGGGCCGGGGAGGGGGAGTACCGCCTCAACGGGGCGCGCTGCCGGCTGGCGGACGTCGTCGATGTGCTGTCGGACACCGGCCTGGGCAAGGAGATGCACTCCGTGGTCTCCCAGGGCCGGGTGGAGTCGATCGTGCTCTCGCGCCCGCGCGAGCGGCGGATGCTGATCGAGGAGGCGGCCGGCCTCGGCAAGCACCGCAAGCGCCGCCGCCGCGCCCAGCTCAAGCTGGAACGCACCGAGGAGAACCTGTCCCGCGCCCTGGACGTGGAGCGCGAGGCGCGCTCACGGCTGCGACCGCTCAAGCGCCAGGCCGAGGCCGCGCAGCTGCACGAGCGCCTGGCGCGCCAGAGCGACGAGACCCGCTACGAGGTGGCGCGCGACGACCTGCGCGGCGCGCGCGAGAAGCTGAGCGGCGCCGAGGCCGCCGCCACCGGTGCCCGCGCCGAGCGCGACGAAGCCGAGCGGCTGCTGGCGGGGGTCGCCGCCCGGCGCGAGGCGGCCGAGCAGGCCTTCGCCACCCTCAGCCGCGAGCGCGAAGAGTTGCAGGGCCGTCTATACGCCGCCCGCTCGGCGGCCGAGCGGATCGCCATCCGGCTCGAGCGCGCCCGCGACCAGGCCCGTGCGGCGCGCGAGGGCGGCGAGCGCCGGCGCGCGCAGCTCGAGCTGCTCGAGCGCGAGCTGGCGGACGCCGGCGACCCCGCCGGGGGCCTAGAGGAGCGCATCGGGACTCTCGAGGCTGAGCTGGTCAACCTCGACGGTGCCCGCGAGGAGCGCGTGCGCGAGGCGCTCGACGCCCTCCACCGTGAGCGCGAGGACGCCTCCGCGCGCCGAGCCGGGCTCGACGAGGCCGCCGCCCGCAGCCGGGAGGCCCTCGCCGAAGCCGAGATCGCTGCGGAGAGCTCGCGACGCGAGCGCCGCGAGGCCGAGCGCGCCGTCGAGGCCGCCCGGTCGAGAACGGCCAGGGCCGGTGCCGAGCTGGCCGCCGTCAACCAATTCCTGTGCACCGCGGCCGACGCTCGCGGAGGCGCCGAGGCGCTGTCGGGATCGCTGCACGTCGACCCCGGCTGCGAGACGGCGCTCGCGGCCGTGCTGGGGCCCCGGCTGGGCGCCGGGGTGGTCGACAGCATGGACGCCGCAGAGGCGTTGCTCGACCGGTCGGGCGAGGACGGCGGGGTGGTGCTCGTGGAGATGACATCGAAGGGGGGCAGCGCCCCCCTTCGCAACCCCCCGACATCGAAGGGGGGCAGCGCCCCCCTTGGCAGCCCCCCGGGCGGCGCTGCCTCGTCGGCGGGGGAGGTTCCCTGCGATGGAGCCGAGCGCCTGCTCGACCGCGTCCGCGCCACCGGCCCGGCCGCCGCCGTGGCCGCCCGGCTGCTGGCCGGCGTGTGGATCGTGCCCTCACTCTCCGACGTGCCCGCCGGCTTTTCCGGCACGGCGGTCACCCGTGCGGGCCGGGTCTACTCGACCTCCATGTCCGAGCTGCGCCAGGCACCGGCCGGCGGCCCCGAGAAGCTGCTCGAGCAGCGCAACCGGCGCACGGACCTGGTGGCCTCCTCGGAGGCGGCCGTGCGCGCCGAGGCCGCCCTGCGGACCGCGCTGGAGGAGGCCACGGAGCGCGTGGCCGCCTCCGACGGCGCCCGCGAGGAGGCCGAGGCCGCCCTGCGGTGTGCGGTGCGCGAGGTAGAGGAGGCGGACGAGTTGGTGCGCCGAGCGGAGTGGTTGATCGAGCGCCGCCGCGAGGCGCCCGACGAGGGTCCCGACGCCGTGCGCCGGGCGGAGCTGTCGGCGGAGGTGCGCGCCGAGCGCCGGATGGCCGAGGGGCTATTGCGCGAGCGGTCCGAGCAGGAGCGGCGGGCCGCGGGCCTGCGGGCGCGCGTGGGCCGCGACGGCGCGCTCGCCGACTCCGCCGGCCGGGCGGCCACCGCACTGGCGGCTGCGGGCGAGGCGGTGGGCGCGCGCGTGAACGTCGCCGAGGCCGAGCGGGCCGCGGGGGCCCAGGCCGGCGAGCAGACCGCGGCGGCGCTGCGCGCCTGCGCTCACGAGGAGGCCGAGATCCAGGCGCGCCTGCGGGCGGCCGGCGAGCGAGTGACAGCCACGGAGGTGTCCGCGCAGCAGATCCGCGACGCCGCGGCGGAAGCCGCCGCGGCGCTCGGTGGGATAGCGCAACGGCTCGGCCTCGAGGCCCAGCCGGCAACGCAGGCACTGGACGGCGAGCGCCGTGCCGAGCTGGACGCTCGCATCGAGCGCCTGACCCGCCGGCGAGAGCAGCTGGGTCCGGTCAACCCGCTGGCGGCGCAGGAGTACGAGGAGGCCGTGGCGCACGTCGAGGAGCTCGAGGGCCAGCGGTCGGATATGGAGGGCGCGCTGGCTGAGCTCGAGGGCCTGATCCGCGACACCGACCGCCGCATCCGCGACAGCTTCGAGGAGACCTTCGAGGCGGCGGCCAAGAACTTCGAGGAAGTCGTGGCCCACCTCTTCCCGGGCGGGCGCGGGCGGCTGCGTCTGGTGCACGCCGATCAGACGCCGCGACCCGTGCTGGGAGGCACGCAGCCGGAAGAAGCCGATCACGCGGAGGACCAAGCCGGCGCCGCCGCGAGCGCCGGGGGCCACCCGGCGGTCGCCGAGCAGGGCGTGGAGATCGAGGTGACCCCGGCGGGCAAGTCCACCAAGCGCCTGTCGCTCATGTCCGGTGGCGAGAAGTCCCTAGTGGCCCTGGCCTTCATGTTCGCGGTCTTCCTCGCCCGCCCGTGCCCCTTCTACATCCTCGATGAGGTCGAGGCGGCGCTAGATGACCTCAACATCGACCGCTTCCTGCAGCTCGTGCGCCGCTACTCCGATCGGGCCCAGTTCATCGTGGTCACCCACCAGAAGCGCACGATGGACGCCGCCGACCGGCTCTACGGGGTGAGCATGGGCGGCGATGGGGTTTCGCGCGTGGTGTCGCGGAGGTTGGGGGGACGGGCCGGGGCAGCGGGCGACGGGCAGGAGGCCGCCCCGGCCGTCGAGGCGGCCGGATAACGCCGGCAGGGGGAGCGCCGCCCTCATTGCTACGTGCCAGGCCACTTGCTTCTTCTCGCTGGCGTTCCAGGAGCGGACCGTCCCGAGGAGCCATTACCGCGACCTCTAGGCTCCCGCGCCCATGGCGCGCGAGTGGAACGAGCTCTTCAGGACCGATCGGGAGGCCACGCCGGAGACCGCGGGGAACGACGATGAGGCCGCGGGTGAGCGGCGGCGCGGCTTCTTCGGTCGCCTGCGGGAGAACATGTCGAAGACGCGCCAGGCCCTGGGGGCCGAGATCCAGGCGACGATGTTCGAGCGCCTGGACGACGAGGCCTTCGAGCGCCTCGAGGAAGCTCTGATCTACGCCGACGTGGGAGCTGCAACCACCGCGTCGATCGTGGAGCGCCTCGAGACCGAAGCCGGGTCGGGGGCGCTCGAGACCGGCGAGGACCTCACCCGCAGGCTGCGTGAGCTGCTGGCGGAGACGGCGACGACGGCCGGCAATGACACCATCGACCTCCGCCACACCCCGGCCGTGATCCTGGTGGTGGGCGTGAACGGGACGGGAAAGACCACGTCGATCGGCAAGATCGCCTGGCATTTGCGGCGCGAGCTCGGCCTGTCGGTGCTCCTGGGCGCCGGTGACACCTTCCGGGCCGCCGCGGGAGAGCAGCTGGAGGTGTGGGCCGAGCGCGCGGGCTGCGACATCGTCCGCGGCGCAGAGGGGTCTGACTCGGCGTCGGTGGTCTTCGACGCGGTCGAGGCGGGGGTGGCGCGCGGCGTCGACGTGGTGATCTGCGACACGGCGGGTCGGCTGCACACCCAGCAGCACCTGATGGAGGAGCTGGCCAAGGTGCGCAAGGTGATCGCCCGCAAGATCCCCGACGCTCCCCACGAGACCCTGCTCACGATCGACGCCACCACCGGCCAGAACGGCCTGCGCCAGGCGATGCTGTTCCGCGACGTCACCGACGTGGACGGGATCGTGCTCACCAAGCTCGACGGCACCGCCAAGGGTGGGATCGCACTCGCGATCGCCCAGGAGCTCGGCCTTCCGGTCAAGCTGATCGGGATCGGAGAGGGGATCGAGGACCTGCGCCCGTTCGATCCCCACGACTTCGCCAGCGCGATCCTCGGAGACGATTCGAAGCAGTCGGCCGCAATGCCGAATGCCTCCCGGGATGCCTGACGTGGCTCGGCGCGAAGGCGTACGCGACGCCACGCGCGTAGTGCGCGCCGGACACCCGGAGGCCGAGACGGGCGAGCCCTTCCTGCCCGGTCCCGTCTTCGCCGCTCCCTTTCACTCCGGGGGCGACCCGGCGGACTCGCCCTATGTCTACACCCGGTACGGCAACCCCACGTGGGAGCGCTACGAGCAGGCCCTTGGGGAGCTCGAGGACGCCGAGGTGGTGCTCTTCGCGTCAGGTATGGCGGCGGTGACGGCCGTCCTGCTCGCCGTGGTGGCGCCGGGCGAGTCGGTGGTGCTGCCCTCGGACTGCTACCTCGGAGTCCGCGCCCTGGCCGAGGAGCAGTTGGCGCGGCGGGGCGTCGCGGTCTCCCTCGTGCCCACCGTCGAGATGGATGCCTCGGCGGTAGGAGAGGGCACCGGCCTGCTCTGGCTCGAGAGCCCCTCCAACCCCGGCCTCGACGTATGCGACATCGCCGCCCTGGTGCAGGCCGGCCACGCGCGCGTGGTGGCGGTGGACAACACGTTCGCGACGCCACTGGGGCAGCGTCCGCTGGACCTGGGGGCCGACCTCTCGGTGACCAGCGCCACGAAGCACCTCTCCGGCCACGCCGATCTGATGATGGGCTACGTGGCCACCCGCGACCCCGGCCTGGCCGAGACCGTGCGTGACTGGCGCCGGATAGCGGGCTCGATCCCCGGCCCGTTCGAGGCGTGGCTGGCGCACCGCTCGCTGGCCACCCTCGAGTTGCGACTGACCCGCGGCTGTGCCAACGCGGCCGCGATCGCGGAGCTGCTGGTCGCCCGCGAAGACGTGGGTGGCGTGCGTTATCCGGGCCTGCCATCGGACCCCGCGCACGAGCTGGCCGCCCGCCAGATGTCGCGCTTCGGCACGCTCGTCTCATTCGACCTGGGCTCGCGGGAGCGCGCCGACGCCTTCCTCTCCGCCGCCGACCTGATCACGCAGGCCACGAGCTTCGGCGGCGTGCACACCTCCGCCGAACGCCGGGCGCGCTGGGGCCAGGACGAGGTGCCGGACGGCTTCATCCGCCTCAGCGCGGGATGTGAGGACCGGGCGGACCTGCTCGCGGACATCGAGCGGGCGCTCGCCGAGCTGGGCGGTGGGGGCAGCCCCCCAACCGGCACCGCCGCCGCAGTCTCCTGACACGGCGCCTCGCGGTCTACGATGGCGCCATGGAGGACTGGGTCCTGTGGATCATCGGCGCCGGAGTGCTCGCGGTTGGGGAGATGCTCACCCTCTCGTTCTTCCTCGGGCCGGTCGCGGCGGCGGCCGTGCTCGCGGCGGTGGCGGCACTGGCGGGCGCGGGGCCGGCGCTCTGCATGCTCATCTTCGTCCTTGCGTCCGCGGCCTCGGTGCTGGTGTTCCGGCCGATCGCGCAGCGCCACCTCAAGACCCCCTCACGGCTGCGCACGGGCGCCGCCGCGCTGGTGGGCGCGGACGCGCTGGTCACCGAGCGGGTGGACGGCCACGGAGGCCAGGTAAAGCTCAGCGGAGAGCTCTGGACGGCGCGTACCTTCGACGAGGACGACGTGATAGAGCCGGGCGTCCGCGTCCGCGTGATGCAAATCGAGGGCGCCACGGCGCTCGTGTCCAACGGGCTCGATTGAGGGCCGGCAAGGAGCTCGAACATGGCTGTTCTCATCGTTCTGATCGTGGTCGCCGTCGTGGTGCTGGTGACCATCGCCCAAGGCGTGCGGATCGTTCCGCAGGCACGGGCGGGCATCGTGGAGCGCCTCGGGCGCTACCAGCGCACGCTCGAGCCCGGCCTGGCCCTCGTCGTGCCCTACGTGGACCGGGTCAAGCCGCTGCTCGACATGCGCGAGACGGTCGTCTCCTTCCCGCCCCAGCCGGTGATCACCGAGGACAACCTCACGATCCAGATCGACACGGTGATCTACTTCCAGGTGACCGATCCGAAGTCCGCCACCTATGAGATCAACGACTACATCGCCGCTATCGAGCAGCTCGTGGTCACCACGCTGCGCAACGTCTGCGGGGGCATGTCGCTCGAGGAGACGCTCACCTCGCGCGACAAGGTGAGCACCGCGCTGCGGATCGTCCTCGACGAGGCCACCGGCAAGTGGGGCATCCGTGTGAACCGCGTGGAGCTCAAGGCGGTTGACCCGCCGCCCTCGATCCAGGAGGCGATGGAGAAGCAGATGCGCGCCGAGCGTGACCGCCGCGCCGCGATCCTCACGGCCGAGGGGGTGAAGCAGTCGCAGATCCTCACCGCCGAGGGCGAGAAGCAGAGCTCGATCCTGCGCGCGGAGGGTCAGCGCGAGTCGCAGATCCTGCAGGCGGAGGGCCAGTCCAAGGCGATCGAGACGGTGTTCGATGCCATCCACCGGGGCGACGCCGATCCCAAGCTGCTCGCTTACCAGTACCTGCAGATGCTGCCGCAGATCGCCCAGGGCGATTCGAACAAGATCTGGATCATCCCGTCGGAGTTCACCCAGGCCCTGGGCCACCTGGGCTCGGCCATCTCGCCGGGAGCGGGGGGCGGAGCTGAGGCGGAGGACCGCCCGCCGCCGGCCTCGCCGCCGCAGGCCTAGGTGAGTCTAGGAGCTGGACGGAGGTTTTCTCGGTCCTCGCCCGGGGCGGACGTGCCCATGCTGATCGTCAGCGTGGCGGGCGGCGGAGCCGAGTTGTGGACGAGCGGTGAAGGTTGCTTGTGTGATGGAGGTCTGGCTGGCATGATGCTTTTCGTCCCAGGGTTGGGCGTCAAAGCGCAGGGAGCCGCGCTGGAGCCGGTTACGACGGGGGTCCATCTTGGGACGCGTTGTCTTGCCTGGTCATTTTTGGCGGTGGTTGTCGCTGGGCTTGGTGGTCGTGGCGTTGGGTGTTCCGGCGTGGGCGGGGGCGGTAGGGGGCGGTGAGGATGACCGGGAGCCGGGTGGTCGTTCGGGTGGTGAGTCAGCGGCGATCCGAGAGGACCTTGAGCGCTTCCGCGAGGGGCGGGAGCGTCGGCGGGCGCGGCGCGCCTCGCCCGAGGCACGCGAGCGGCGTCGCCGTTCGCGGAGGGCGTTTCGGGGCCAGTCGAAGGGTGAGGCGTTGCGCTTGGCTCGGGAGCAGCAGCCGGAGTTGGTGCAGTCGCCGGTGTGGGAGCCGTTGGCGCTTGAGCCGGGCGAGCGGGTCGCGCGTTTCTTTGGGGAGACGGGCGCCCAGATCGTAGACGGGGATGGTGCGCGTCACGCGTTCGAGTCGACGCTGCCGTTGCGGTCTGAGGTGGGGGACGGCGAGAAGCGTCTGGTCGACCTCAGTCTCGCTGATGGCGGAGGGGCGCTGGAGCCGGTGAACCCGTTGATCAGGACCGCGATCGCGAAGCAGCTGCGGTCTGGGGTGCGGATCGGCGGCGACGGTTTCGCGCTGCGCCTGGAGTCGCCCAGCTCAGTTGAGGCCGAGGCTGTGGCGGACCGGGCGTTTTTTGCGAATGCGTTGCCCGATAGCGACATGGTGGTGATGCCGACTCCGAAGGGTGTGCAGGTGTCGCTGCAGGTTCGCTCAGAGGACGCGCCCGAGCAGGCCGTGCTCGCGCTTGACCTACCGGAGGGCGCTGCGCTGAAGGTGATCGCTGATGGCGCGGGAACCGGTGGGGCGGTGCCGGGCTCGGCGGAGATCGTTCGCGGCGACGAGCTGCTTGCGGTGATCCAGCCACCGGTGGGGTGGGATGCGGACAACGAGCCGCTTGAGGGGGTGCGCTACAGCGCTGAGGGGGACGATCTCGTGGTGCACTATCCGCACCGCTCGGCGGATGTGTTGTACCCGCTGGTGATCGACCCTCAGGTCGACAGGTCCCGCGTGGATGGGAACGGCCGTGTGATCGCTAACGGGCCGGGGTGGGTGATCGGGCGCAGCGACGACTCCGAGCTCGCGGCGTGGAACTACGGCAACGGCGGCGGCGGCTCACACCTCTTTTCAGGGTATCCGGGCCAGGCCGGCTACACCTATGAGCACAACTGGGTGCTGGCGCTGACCAGCGCGCCGGTTGGCGGTACCGGGTACGCGGCGAACGCCTATGGGCAGTGGACTTGGAGGGCGCCGCGGCAGTCTTGGATCTTCCGGGCCGACTTCGCCGACGTCGACCTCCAGACCGTCTGGCCGCCGATGTGCCTCGCGATGGGCCTTTACAGCCTTACCCGGTTTAACTGGGAGGCGGGCAACATGTACAACGGCTACGGCCACTATGTGGGGCGTTCGCCGTGGGCTAGCTGCGCCGCGCAGTCCAACGACAACAAGGCCCACTTCTCAGACTCCCCGACGCCGGGCAACCTCGCCGTCTATCAGATGTTCGCCTACGGGGACGGGGGGCGCGCCAGAGGCGCCTACTCTGAGATGGCCGGCATCAGCGTCGGCCTCGACGACGGCCAGGCCCCGTCGGTGTCCTCGGCGACGACGAGCCCCGGCGGCTGGGTGCGCTCGGCGACGGTTACGACGAGGGTCAACACCCGCGACGCCGCCCCGGGCGCGGGCTATGAGCAGGGTGGGCTGGGGATGTGGATAGATGCGCTGTTTGTCCCCGTCGAGGGCGGCGGAGCCGCCCAGCAGACCGTCTACGCGCCGTGCAACAAGGGAGGCGTGACCCGAATCACGCGCTGTGAGGAGTACGCGGACTTCAGCCACACCTACAGCACCGAAGGCGACCTCGACACGGCCACCCCAGGCGTGCAGCGGATGCCCGAGGGCGTCAACACCATCTACGGCGACGCCTACGACGCGATCGGCAAACCGACGCGCTATCAGGCCGGCACGGTCAAGATCGACCGCACCCCGCCCAGCGGCACCATCAGCGGGATCGGCGAGGGCGAGCTCGCCCGTGATCGCGACTACACCATCACCGGCACGAGTGCCGACCCGCTCTCGGGGAGTCGCACCGTCCAGATCACCCTCGATGGAGTCCAGAAGGCCAACCGAGACGACTGCCCCGCGAACGACAGCTCGTGCGAGTTGACCTGGACGCTCGATGGGGGCGACCCGGCGCTCACCGAAGGCACCCACACGCTTCGCGTGAACGCGACCGACCAAGTCGGCAACGGGCCTCGTACCGTGGCCACCCGCAGCTTTCGCGTCGAACGCACACCGCCGACGATCGATGTCGAGGGCTCGCTCAAGCCCGAGGACAGCGACTGGGTCGCGCGCGGCGAGCAGGACCTTCTGTTCGACGCGTTCGACGAGGGGGGCACCGGCGTGACGTCGGCAAAGCTCAAGGTCGACGGCGTCACGGTGCAGGAGGCTCCCGCGCAGAGCTGCGAGCAGGGGGGGTGCGCCTTGAGCCATGACTTCTACCCGACCACCGATGGCTTCGCGCCGGGCGAGCACGAGGTTTCCGTCGAGGTGACCGACGGCGCGGGCAACGTCGCGACGGCGGCCAACGCTCCCGAGGCCGGTTGGATGGTGCGCCTCGAGCGCGACGCGCCTTCGGTGGCGCTGTCGGGCTCGCTGTGGGACGCGCGCGGCCAGACGCTCGAGGCCGGTCGGACCTATGCGCTGAGTGCTGTGGCGACGGAGCCGTCCGGGGGGGCCACTCAGTCGCAGCTCGGCGCGCTGGAGTTCTCGGTCGATGGGGACGTGCTCGAGATCCAGGAGCAGCCTTGTGATCTGGGTGCGTGCGCGATGGCTCGCACGTTCGAGTACGTCGTCGATGACTTCGCGCAGGGCGAGCATTCGGTGTCGGTGACCGGCGTCGACCACGCCGGAAACGAGGCGGTCGAGACGTTCACGGTCGGGAATCCTTCGCCGCCTCCTCTTACGTGCGCGGCGCCGGTTCCGGGTGGGCTTTCGCAGTCCCTGCTGGGGTTGGACCCCGTGTTCGCTGAGCAGCTCTTTCGGGTTGCGTTGCCCGCGGCGTTCGGCGAGTCGTCGTCACTGCGGTTGGCCGACTTCGAGATCAAGCCCGGGCTCGGACAGGCGGGAGACATCTTCCCTGCTACCGGGGTAGTGGCCGACACGACGTTTGGGCGCACGGCCAGCAATGGTCCGACGAGGGTCACCGAGACTCCCGAGGAGCCCGCGTGTGTCGCGCTGACCGGTGGCGGCGAGGGGGCGTCGGCGCCGACGCTGGTCGATGGCGCGGCGGCGCTGTATGCCAACAGCCACCCTGGGACGGACACGCTGCTGCGCCCGAGCGCGGTCGGGTCCTTCGCCGTGCAGCAGATTCGCGACCCGAGGGCGCCGACGGCGTTCTCGTGGGATGTCGACCTCCACGGCGGCCGGGCGCTGAAGCGTCTGGCGAGCGGGGCGGTGGCGGTGGTCGAGCCGGCCGAGCAGGGCACGAGCGCGCCGACGGCGATCGCGGGTCTTCCTGGTCCGCCCACGACCGCCGAGCGCAAGGTTGCTCTGACCGATACCGCTGCCCAGGTCAGCCAGGCCAGCGACGATCTCGAGCGCGCCCAGGGCGGCGAGACCGATCGGGTGTTGGGCGTCATTGCGGCGCCCTTCGCCGAGGACAAGCTCGGCAACCCGGTCGCAACTTCGCTGGCCGTCGAGGGTTCTAAGGTCACGATGGAGGTCTTGCACGGCGCGGGGGCCGTCTACCCGGTCGTCGCGGGCCATGGGTATGTGAGCCGCGACGCGGTCGATGAGTACGAGACGCTCAGGGCTGCCGCCTCGATCGGCGACTATGCGTGGGGAGAGGGTTCGGAGCCCGCGCCTTCGCCGACGCCGGCCGGGACGAGCGCGCAGCCACCCGCGCAGCCCCCCGCGGGCGAGTCCGAAGAGGGGCTCGAGGACGACGGGCTCGCGGGCGGCGGCGACGACGACCCGGCCGACGGACCGGTGGTCGTGGGCGCGGGCGGCCCGGAGGCGTCGAGTGAGCCCAAGCGCGCGGACACGGCCGCCGTGGGAGACCTCAAGGTGGGCATCACCGCCAACAGCGCGGCGAACATCCGCAGCGCCGACTTCGCCGACGGCCCCGGTCAACCCGCGCGCGCGGGCCGCTTGAATCCCCCGTTCGTGCGTCCGTTCGCCCCGTGGAACTTGAAGACAAACAAGAACCCCGGGCCGTGCGTGCGCTTTGACAAGTGGAGAAACTTCGCCGCCGCCGCCAAGGAGCGCAAGCTACGGGTGGATCTCACCATCAACCCCGACGCCCGGCTCGGACGCGGAGGGACGGCAAACTTCACCGTGCGCGAGTATGGAGGAGCTCTTAAACTTCTGCTAGACGACCACGGACGCAAGTTCGACACCAACGGCACGGTGATCGACGACGGCATCATCGACAACCTGATGGCCTGGAACGAGCCGCAGTACGGCGGCACCAAGAGACCGGGCAAGTGCGGAGTCAACCGCGGCAACCCGCTCAAGAAGCAGCCGCTGGACGCCGCCCGGCTGTGGTTCCAGGCGATGGCCGCGTGCTTCCCCGAGGGCCCCGAGGCCCAGTCTTCGCGCTGCGGGCAACGGACCGCCGACGGCACCTGGAAGTCCGGCCGCGTCGTCGCCGGCGAGTTCGTGGGCACGGCCAAGCCCTACCCGCTCACCTTCCGAGGACGCAGACTCGACTACGTCGAGCACTACAGAAACCAGATCGAAAGGACGGCCAAGCGCCTCGCCGGCTCCTCGGGCGGCCACCTCCGGCGGATGCCGCGCGTGTGGAGCTTTCACGACTACGGCGACTTCAAGCGCTTCGCGATCGGCAACCGCCGCAAGGCCAGCAGACTGCCCATCCTCACCCGGTTCACGAAGCTGTACGACAAGTCTGAGTACGAGTACGCCGAAGACGGGAGCCGGCGCAAACCCGAGATCTGGATGACCGAAGGCGTGGTCAACTACCGCTTTAACTGCGAATCGGTCGGTGACTCGGGGTCGCTGGAAAGGTTCTGTGACAACGCCCCGGAGAACATCTCGCTGCTCGGGATGCGCCGCCAGGCCGAGACGATGGCGTTCTTCTTGAAGTCCTTCGCCGACCGCCCCCGCGTTAGCCGGATCTACTACTACCACCTCGTCACCGCGGGCGAGTGCAATTCCCATGCCGAGGAGCTGCGCCGCGAACCGTTCTTCTGTCCGCTGTCGGAGTTCGGCCTGCTCGGGGCAAACGACGACGACCTCTACGCCAAGAGCACGGAGACCGGCACCCCGGACTTCGTCATCCCACATGGCGGGAGGGGGCCGATCGCGCCCAACAACAACCGGTACTCCTACCCGGGCGAGCGCCGCTTTGCGTTCTGCCTGCTGCGCGATCGCAAGCCATCCGAGATCCGAAGGCCCGCCCGGATCAACAGGGCCAGCTGCCCGGCGGGACCGAGTTGAGCGTTGGCCGGTTCTGTGGAGTTGGGGCGGCGCTCGCGGCGACGGTGGCGGGGGCGTTGCTTGGCGGCGGTGGTGTGGCCGAGGCGACGTTCGCGGGCCAAAACGGGCTGCTCGCCTACAGCACCAATGGAAACTGCGATGCCGACGCGCCCGAGGGTGGCGGCTGCCCCGGTTTCTACGTCGAGGTGGTGAACCCGCGCCAGCCCAAACAGCGCCGCGCGGTTAGTCCGAAGGACGCCACGTGCTGTGCGGGAGACCCCGATTGGTCGCCCGATGGGAAGCGGTTGCTATATGACAGCGAGGGCGATGTCTTCGTCACGCGACGAGATCGCTCGCTCAGTCGTCGTCTGATCCGGCGGGCAATCGAGCCGGCGTGGTCTGCGAATGGGCGCAGGCTCGTCTTTGCCCGCGACCTACACCCGGTCGGCGGCGGCCGAGACGACAGGGACCTCTTCGTGCGCTCGCTGCGGGGCGGCCAGGCGAGGAGGATCACCCGGGGCGGCGGTGATAGCGCTGACTGGTCCTCGCGGGGAGAGATCGCGTTCGTGCGCACCGACCGGAGGTTCAGGACCGACGTATACGTGGTGCGCCCCGACGGGACCGGGCTGCGCCGGCTCACCCGCGGCAACACGGGCGATCAGCCGAGTTGGTCGCCGGACGGCCGCCTGCTCGCGATCGAGCGCCGCGGATCTGATGACCGGCTCAACATCGCCGTGATCGACAGGCAGGGACGGCTCAAGCGCACGCTGACCCGCGAGGGCGCCACCGACCCCGTCTGGTCGCCCGACGGCACCCGCATCGCCTTCAGCCGCCGCTCCAGGCGATTCCCCATCTCTCTGCTGTACACCGTCCGCGCCCGCGGCGGCGGGCTGCGACGACTGCTGCCGCGCCTCCTGTCCGTCCACGACCTCGACTGGCAGCCCCGGCCGCGCCGATGACCCCAGCGCGCGCGTCCTTCTCGGCGCGTCGCAACCGTCGCCTTGCCTTCTGCCTGCTGCGCGATCGCATACCGGCCGAGGTCCGAAGGCCCGCCCGGATCAACCGGGCCAACTGCCCGGCGGGACCCAATTGAGGGTCGGGCGGCTCTGTTTGGCCGTGGGGTTGATCGCCGCAGCGGGGGTGGGAGCCTTGCCCCCGGAGGTGGCGGCGTGGCCGAGGCGACGTTCGCGGGCGCAAACGGGCTGCTCGCCTACAACACCGACGGAAACTGCGACGCCGACGACCCGCTGGCGTTGGGCGGCTGCCCCGGGATCTATATCGAGGTGGCCAACCCGCGACGGCCCGAACAGCGCCGCGCGATTACCAGCAAGTGCTGTGTGGGAGGCCCGGTGTGGTCGCCCGATGGGAAGCGGTTGCTGTACGATAACAGCCAAGGCGATATCGGCGTGTCGTGCAGAGACGGCTCACGCAAGCGGCGTGTTGTCATCGGCCAGGCGGCCGACCCGGCGTAGTCTGCGGACGGGCGCAGGCTCGTCTTTGCCCGCACGCTGGACGGATTCGGTGGCCGCTATGAGCAGGAGCTCTTCGTGCGCTCCCTCCGGGGGGGCAAGGCGAGGAGGATCACCTGGGGCGGCGGCTACAGCGCTGACTGGTCGTCGCGCGGGGAGATCGCGTTCGTGCGCACCGCCTTCGCCGGCAGGAGAGTAAGCTCCGACGTGTATGTGGTCCGCCCCGACGGGACCGGGCTGCGCAGGCTCACCCGCGGCGACACGGGAGACCACCCGAGCTGGTCGCCCGACGGGCGCTTGCTGGCGATCGTCCGCCGCGTTCGCGGCCGCCGCCGCATAGAGATCATCGACAGGAGCGGGCGGCTCAAGCGCACGCTCACCCGCGCGGGGGCCACCGACCCCGTCTGGTCGCCCGACGGCACCCGCATCGCCTTCACGCGCGACCGCCAGCTCTACTCGGTCCGTGCGCGCGGCGGCGGGCTGCGGCGAATGCTGCCGGGCCTCACATCCTTCCAGGACCTCGACTGGCAGCCCCGACCGCGCCGATGACCCCAGCGCGCGCGTCCTTCTCGGCGCGTCGCAACCGTCGCCTTGCCTTCTGCCTGCTGCGCGATCGCAAACCGGCCGAGGTCAAAAAGCCCGCCCGGATCAACCGGGCCAACTGCCCCGCGGGACCCAATTGAGGGTCGGGCAACCCCTGTGCGACCGAGGCGGCGATCGCGGCCGCGGTGGTCGATCCTGATGAGCACGCACTACATCGA
>Ga0183260_10001530_pt1 | contig 19186 bp, 16 predicted proteins | sample AntDrymUQ4972206_2_FD_129768 | JGI IMG/M metagenome (GOLD analysis project Ga0183260, IMG submission 129768) | Polar desert sand microbial communities from Dry Valleys, Antarctica - metaG UQ497 (22.06) (version 2) (version 2) | ecosystem: Environmental > Terrestrial > Soil > Desert | place...
CGGTCACCACCATGCCCGCCGCCACCGAACGTGCCACCCACCGCCGCACCCTGCTCGCCGAACCCACGTGTTGCCTCCTGAGGTGCGGCCGAGATGCCGCTCGGAGAGAGTGAACACCACCCCGAGACATTCTGCTGCCCATCCCGCGCCCATATCACCCTCTTGGGCGAGAAGTCTCGGCGAGGAGCGGTGTCACGGTCGTGGGACCCCGCGACGGAAAGTGGCTGGATTTGGCCTTCTCGGTGCCGACGTGACGTGGACCGACGGCGAGGCGCTGGCCTCGGGCCGGCTCGGGCACCCGGGTGAGCGCGGTGCGCCGCCCCGGTGCGCCGGAGCCTGGGTGCCGCCGGACCGTGCTCCCGCCGTGCCGCGTTCCGGCCGTCGGAGGAGATCAGCGGAGGGAGCGGCGGGCCGAGGCGCTGACGAGGTCGACGGCGATCGACACCGCGACGAGGGCGAGGACGGTGGCCAGCATGCCCGGGTAGTCGAAGGCTGTCCGCTGCTGCTCGAGCAGGCGGCCCAGCCCGCCGGCGCCGACCACGCCCACCACCACCGTCTCCCGGGCCGCCACCTCCCAGCGGTACAGCCCGTAGGCCGCGAACCGGGCCCCGGCGAGGGGCACGGTGGCGTAGGAGAAGACCGTCAGGCCGGGGGCGCCGAGGGCGTGGAGCGACGCCGCCGGGCGGGGGTCGAGGTTCTCGACGACCTCGGCCATCAGCCGCCCGAGGATGCCGAAGTTGTAGACGCCCAGCGCCACCGCCCCGGGGAGCGGGCCGGGGAAGAGGACGAACAGCAGCAGCAGGGCCCAGACCGGCGGGGGCACGGCCCGCGTGACGAGGAGGGTCGAGCGAGCCGCCCCGGCCACCGCCCGACGCGGCCACGTCGTGCCGCCGCGAGCGGCGGCGAAGGCGGCGACGACGGCAAGGGTGCTGGCCAGGGCGATCGCCAGCAACGACATCTGGACGGTCTCCAGCGAGCGGCGCACCAGGCCGCCCCACCCGTCGGCCGGCAGCGTCGGCGGCCAGGCGGCGGTGGCGACGTCCACCAGCAGGGTCCGGGTCGGCGCCCCGAACAGCCGGCCGAGGTCGGGGCGCAGGTGCACCCAGCTGACGGTGACCAGCGCCAGCCCCGCCAGGGCGGAGAGCCCCACCCGGCCGTGGCTGCCCCGCCGCCGCAGCCCGGAGCCCCACAGGTCGGCCAGGGCGCTGACGGCGATGAGGGCGTAGATCAGGGTCCACATCCGCCGGTACGACAGGCCCTGGAAGGCCAGGTTCAGCTCGGCTCCCAGGCCGCCGGCCCCGATCATGCCCAGGATCACCGCCGAGCGGAGCGAGCACTCGAGCCGGTAGAAGGCGTACGACACCATGTCGGGGAGGGTGGCGGGCAGCACGGCGTAGGCCAGGGCGCTCACCCGTCCGGCCCCGGCGGCCCGCACGGCGTCGAACGGCTCGCGGGCCGCCTCGTCGATCAGCTCGGCGTAGACCTTGGCCGTGATGGCACCAAAGGGGATGGCGATGGCCAGGACCCCGACCAGCGGGTCGCGACCGAGGACGTTCACCAGGAACAGGGCCCACACGGCCTCGTGGATGCCCCGGGGCACCCCCCACGCCGCCCGGCCCACGAACCAGCCCGGCCGCAGCCGGCGCCGCCCAGCTCGGGCCCGACGCCACCACGTCTCGCTCGTCAGCACCCCGCCGACCAGGCCGACGGCCACCGAAAGGGCGGTCCCGAGGACGGCGAAGGCGACGGTGGTCAGGGCGGCCCGGCCCGCGGTGGCCAGGAAGCCGGGGGAGAGCTCGGGCGAGGCGGCCGCCGCCCAGAAGCGGGCCACCAGGGTCCAGCCGCCCGGGTTCACGAGCGACGAACGCCCCACCCCGGCCGACCACAGCGACCAGCCGACGGCCACCACGCCGACCAGCGCCCACCGCCGTCGGACCGAGGGGCCCGAGCGCCGGCGCCGTCGGCGGCCCCAGCGTCCGGCGGGCTCGCCCCCGAGCAGACCGACCTCGTGCCGGGTGAGGTCGGTGAGGTCGTGCGTCGTCGTCGTCGTCAAGGCCGGCTTCCGGCCTCGATCCGGTAGAGGTCGTGCCCCAGGTCGTCGGTGACCTCGTCGGCCGGCAGGTCGAAGGCCACCCGCCCGCCGCGCACCCCGACGATCCGGTCGCAGCGCCGCCGGGCCAGGGCGAAGTCGTGGAGGCTGACGAGGAGCGTGCGGTGGCGGTCGACCACGACCTCGGCCAGCAGGTCCATGACCTCCTCGGCCCGGGCCGGGTCGAGGCTCGACACCGGCTCGTCGGCCAGGATCAGGTCGGGACCCTGCACCAGCACCCGGGCCAGCGCCACCCGTTGCTGCTCACCGCCGGAGAGGCGGTCCGTGCGCTCGAGCAGCTTGTCGGCGATGCCGACCCGGGCCAGCGCGTCCCGGGCCTGCTCGAGCCCCACCGGCCGGAGCAGCGACCGGAGGGCCCGGAACCGGCTCCACGAGCCGAGGTGGCCGGCGTTGACGTTGTGGACGACCCGCAGCGGTCCGATCAGGTCGAGCTGCTGGTGGATCGTCCCCACCCGCCGGCGCACGTCGTGCAGCTCCGACGGGCTGGCCCGGCCCAGGTCCCGGCCCAGCACCGAGACGGCGCCGGCCGTCGCCGCCACGCTGGCGGAGCAGAGCCGCAGCGCCGTCGTCTTGCCGGCGCCACTGGGCCCGACCAGGGCGACGTGCTCGCCGGCGAAGACGTCGAGGTCGAAGCCGTCCAGCGCGGCGTGCCCGTCGTAGACGACGTGCACGCCCCGCAGGGACACCACGATGTCAGGCACTGGTGATGAGCTTGAGCTTGCGGCCGATCTGCTCGATCTCGCGGTAGTTCTCGGCGTTCGTCGGGAGAAGCCGCTTGGCCCCGTAGAGGGCGAGCAGCCTGGCCTGCTCGGGGTCGCTCCCGTCGAGGGACGTGAGGGCCGCGGCCAGCCGGTCGGTGAAACCGGGCCCGAAGCGCTCGTTCGTCTTCGGCCCGGCCATCCAGTGGTAGTCGTGGTAGGTGGGCGTGGTGAAGATCTCGGTGACCTTGGCCAGGTCCACCGTGCCCTTCTCCTTGCGGGCCTTCCACACCTGCAGGTTGAGGGCGCCCGCCTCGTAGGTGCCCGACTGCACGAGGTCGATCGTCTTGTCGTGCGAGCCGGAGTAGCCGGGCGGCCCGGCCAGGTCCCTCTCGCTCGACAGGCCGGCCTGGTCCAGGAAGTACTCGGGCATCAGCCGGCCGGAGGTCGACGACTCGCTGCCGAAGGTGAACCGCTTGCCCTTGAGGGCGGTGAGCTGCGGCACGTCGTTGATCGTTTGGAGGCCGGCGGCGGCGTTGGCGATGAAGACGCTCTGGAAGGCGTCGTCGATGTCCCGCTGGGCCAGGAGCACCGCACCAGGTGTCTGCAACCTGGCCTGCACCCCGGTGAGCCCGCCGAAGAACACCATGTCGAGGTCGCCGGTCTTGAACAGGCTGACCGAGGCGGCGTAGTCGGTGACAGGCACGAACTCGACCTTCACGCCCAGCTTGGACGCCAGGTAGGCGGCCATCGCCTGGTTGATCGTGGCCAGCTTGGCCGGGTCCTGGTCGGGGATGGCGCTGATCTTCAGCGTGCGGTCGGGGTCGGGTGCCGCCGTGGAGGTTGTGGTCGTGTCGCCGCAGGCGGCGAGCGCCACGGCGAGCAGGGCGAACAGGGCGAGGACGGCGCGGCTGCGCCGGGGAGTCGTGGGCAACGAGGTTCCTTCGGGTTGGTTCCTGCGAACGAGTTCGGGAACAACCGCGAGCGGCTACGTCAGCTCAGGGATGGGCGCCTCAGAATGGACGAGGAAGCCGCTGCGGTCGTCGGCATCCGACCGGACGCCGGTGTCAGTGGCTCAGCTGAGGCGCTCGAACAGCGGCATCTCCCCCCCTTTCGCTCGTTGGTGGCAACGTAGCCGGGGCGGTGGCCCAAGTCGAGTTCGCCGGGCGTCCCGTCAGCCCGGACCGCCGGCGCGGGCCCGGTGCTCCCGAGCGGCGGCGTAGACGTCCTCGACGGCGGCCACCCGGCCGTCCCAGGACAGCTCGGCCCGGGCGTGGGCCAGGGCGTTGGCCCCCCGTCGGGCCACGTCGGCGGGCTGCTCGACGACCTCGACCAGCGCCGAGGCCAGGCCCTCGACGTCGTCGGGCTCGACCAGCCACCCCGTGGGCCGGGCCGGGTCGAGGTTGATCATCGCCGGGAACCCGCCGCTGCGGGTGGCCAGCACCGGCCGACCCGCGGCCATGGCCTCGAGGGCGGTCTGGGCGAACGAGTCGTTGACCGACGGCATGACCAGGACGTCGGACGCGGCCAGGCCCTCCGGCAGGTCCGTGTGGCCCCGCCACCCGGCGAAGTAGATCCCGTCGGCGCCGACCTGGCGGGCCACCGTCACCGGGTGCTCGCCCTCCCACTCACCCGGGTGGCCTCCCCACACGAGCAGGGCCGGCGGCCGGGCCGTGCGGGTTCGGGCCCGGGCGAAGGCCCGCACGAGCAGGGGCACCCGCTTGGCCGCGGTGAACCGGCCGACGTAGATGAGCACGGTGCCGTCACCGGCGGGCCCGAGGAGGCGGTCGAGGTCGGCCTCGCCGTAGACCACCGACCCGGGCCGGGCCTGCTCGTCCCAGCCCCTCGGGTCCTCGACGAGCCAACGCCGCAGGCAGGCCCGGCGCTCGTCGGGGCCGAGCAGGCGGGGCCGGAACCGCTCGGTGTCCACGCCGTTCGGGACCGCCGTCACCCGCTCGGGCGCCAGGCGCAGCAGGGGCACGGCGCTGATCCGGTCGGCCGGCGACACCGTGACGACGTGGTCGGCCCGGGCCGCCTGCCCCCGCAGGTGGGCGAGCCAGTGCTCACCGTGGCGCCACTGCGACCAGCGGGTGCTGCGGAGGATCTCGACCTGCGATCCGTCGAGCGTCCACGTGGCCGCCGAGTCGGCGCCCACGGCCTCGGGCATGGTGGCGAGCCGCTGGCCGAGGGCGGCGGCGACGGCCATCCGCCGCTCGACCTCCTCGAGGAACTTGATCTCGGTGCCGTGCAGGTGGGCGACGACGGGGACGCCCGGCCAGCGGCGGGTGACGGCGTCGTGCTGGGGTGTCAGGTGGTGGAGGTGGAGGATGAGGGCCTCGGCGGCACCGGCCTCGGCCAGGGGCGCCTCCCACACCTCGGCCAGGTGGCCGGCCCGGCCCGGGTCCACTGCGGCGAGGACGGCGTCGGGGGCGCCGGCCCGGTCCTCGTAGGAGGGGTGCATCGGCACCGGTGCGGCCAGCGGGTCGCCGCCGGCCGAGGCGGCCTCGACCGCCGGGGTGTAGTCGAGGTGCTGCAGGTCGATGCCGCCGAAGAACGTCGGGGCGTGGGTGCCGTCACCCGGTCCGCCGAGGGAGCCGGCGACGAGCGACACCGACCACCCGGCCCGCTCCAGGGCGACGGCGAGGTACCGGGTCACCTGGGCCGATCCTCCTCGCGGGAAGAACAGGAGCCCCATCACGACCCGGCCCGCGCCCACCGGGGCGACCCTAGGTGCCGCCCCCGCCGCCGCCCCCCGGGCGGCCCTCGGTGGTGCCGTGCCAGTCGAACAGCAGGACCGTGGCGTCGTCGCGCAGCTCGCCCTGCTGGTAGTCGAGCAGCGTCCGGACCAGGTGCCGGACCGCCTCGTGGGGGCGCTTGGAGGCGGTGGCCAGGAGGCTCGCCTCCAGCCTGGCCTCCCCGAACTGGTCACCGCCCTTCGAGGCTTCGAGCACGCCGTCGCTCAGCAGCAACAGGCGGTCGCCCGGCCGCAGGTCCAGGTCCTCGGTCTCATAGGCCGTGCCGGGCATGACGCCGAGCGGGAACTGCGGCGTCAGCTCGATCTGCTCGATGCGGCGGTCCCGCAGGCGGTACGGCCACGGGTGCCCGGCGCTCAGCGCCTGGCCCTGGCCGGTGGTGATGTCGACCTCCAGCGCCACGGCCGTCACGTAGGGGACGGTGTACGGGTTCGCGCCGAACTGCCGGCGGATCGCCTCGTCGGCGGCGGAGAAGCGCTCGGTGAGCCCGAGGCCGGCCCGCCGGGCGTTGCGCATGGCCGTCACGGCGAGGGCCCCGAGCATCGACGCGTTCAGCCCGTGCCCCATGGCGTCGGTGGCGTACACCGAGGCCAGGCCCCGGTTCACCACCCAGTCGTAGGAGTCACCGCCGACGTCGTAGGCGGGGACGAGCTGGCCGGCCAGCGAGAACTCCGGGCAGCTGAAGGCCCGCACGGGCTGGAGGCCCCACTGCACCTCGGCCTCGATGCTGAGGGGCCGGGCCCGCCGGGCCTGCTCGAACAGGTCGGTGAAGCGGCTGGCCGCCAGGATGACGTAGCCCAGGATGTCGGCCGTGGCGGTGAGACCGGTCACCGTGTCGGCGCCGAGGGGCTGGGGCAGGAGCACCCCGAGGACGCCGAGGCGCTCGTCGCGCACGCTGATCGGCAGGTAGACGTGGAGGCTGCCCCCCTCGGGCACCGTCACCGTCGCCTGGGTGAGGTAGGCGTGGCCGGCGTCGCTGTCGTCGATCAGGACCCGCCGACCCGACACGAGCGGGTCGCCGTCCTGGCTGCTGAGCGACCGCAGCTCGCCGAGGTCGTAGTCGGCCAGGAGCAGCTCGACCTCCTGGGCGTCCACCGCGTCGGAGAGGAAGCTGTCGAGCACCTCGACCAGGTGGGCCGGGAAGGCCGCGTTCAGCAGGGGCAGCAGCTCGCCGACCCGGTGCTGCAGCGACACGTGCCCTCCTCTCTCGACGGATGGGGGACGCTACCCGCCGGGTGGCCGGGAGCACCCTGAACCGGGTCCCGCAGCGTCTCTGTCACACTGCTGCCGCCATGTCCGAGGGGGTCCGCGCCACCAGCACCCGGTCGCAGCCGACGTCGCCGCCGCTGGCCGCGGTCGACATCGGCACCAACTCGTTCCACCTGGTGGTGGCCCAGCCCACCTCCGACAGCCGCTTCGAGGTGATCGACCGGGAGAAGTCGATGGTCCGGCTCGGGTCGGGCTCGGGCGACATGAAGCGGCTGGAGCCCGCGGCCATGGACCGGGGCATCGTCGCCCTGAAGCGGTTCCGCCAGATCGCCGAGAGCGCCGGTGCGTCGATGCACGCCGTGGCCACCAGCGCCGTCCGCGAGGCCGAGAACCGTGACGAGTTCCTGCAGCGGGCCCGGGCCGAGGCCGAGGTCGAGATCGAGGTCATCTCGGGGGCCGAGGAGGCCCGGCTGATCCACGTGGGGGTGCTCCAGAGCGTCTCCGGGCTGGACCGCCGGCACCTGCTCATCGACATCGGCGGCGGCAGCACGGAGTTCGTCATCGGCGAGGGCCGTGAGGTCCTCGAGGCGGTGAGCCTCAAGCTCGGCGCCATCCGGCTGACCGAGCGCTTCCTGCGCCGCGAGCCGCTGCGCAAGAAGGACGTCGCCGAGTGCCGCCGCTACGTCCGGGCCTACCTGACCCACCCCGTCCGCAGGGCCGGCAAGCTCGGCTTCGAGGTGGCGGTCGGCAGCTCGGGCACGATCGCCAACCTGGCCGAGATGGTCAACGCCGCTCGAGGAGGTGATCCGCTCAAGACGGTGAGCAACTTCACCTTCTCGGTCGAGGAGCTTCGGGACGTCGTCGCCCGGCTGGCCAAGGCGCCGACCGCGACCGAACGCCTCGAGCTGCCGGGCCTCGACGCCAAGCGGGCCGACATCATCCTGGGCGGCGCCGTCATCCTCGAGCAGGCGTTCGCCGAGCTGGGCATCCAGGAGATGACCGTGTCGGACCACGCCCTCCGGGAGGGGGTGCTGCTCGACGCCCTCGGCCGGCGGGAGCGGGTGTCGCTCGGCCACCTCGAGGACCTCCGCCGCCAGAGCGTGCTGCACCTGGCCGCCATCTGCCCCGGCGAGCGGAGCCACGCCGAGCACGCCACCGGCCTGGCCCTCGAGCTGTTCGAGGCCACCCGGGCCTGGCACGGGCTCGACGACCAGTGCGAGGAGTGGCTCGAGGCCGCCGGCCTCCTGGCCAACGTCGGGCTGTTCGTCTCCCACGACCAGCACCACAAGCACTCGTACTACGTCATCCGCAACTCCGACCTCCTCGTCGGCTTCACCGACCACGAGATCGAGGTCATCGCCCAGGTCGCCCGCTACCACCGCAAGAGCGAGCCCAAGGCGAGCCACCCCGAGTTCGCCCGCCTCCCGGCGCACGACCAGACGACGGTCCGCACCCTGGCCGGCATCCTGCGGGTGGCGTTCGCCCTCGACCGCACCCGGTCCGCCCTGGTCGAGAAGCTGTCGGTGCGGCCCGGCGCCGGCGACCGTGACCTCGAGGTCGTGGTCGACGCGGGCGGGCGGGACGTCGACCTCGAGCTCTACACCGCGGAGGCCCGTAAGGGCCTCCTCGAGGCCGCGCTGGGTGCCGAGGTCCGCTTCGTCGTGGCCTGAACGGCGACGGGGCCGACTAGAGGCGGCGGTAGCGGGCCTCGACGAAGGAGAAGAGGCCGAAGGCGGCGAGGCCGGCGGCGGCCAGGACGAGGAGGAGCTTGCCGTAGGGCTGCTCGGCGATGGTGCGCAGGGTGCCGTCGATGCCCTTGGCCTCCTGGGGGTTGAAGTCCTTGGCCGCCTTGACGAGCAGCAGGCCGGCCAGGGCGGCCACCACGCCCCGGGCGGCGTGGCCCACGGCACCGCCCACCAGCGCCGCCTTTCGCAGCGGGCGGGGCATCGATGCGGTGTCCAGGTGCTTCTCGAACTTGGTCCGCACGCCGCGCACCACGAGCCACCCGCCCACGCCGATGACCGTCAGGCCGCTCACGCCCACGAGGATCCGGCCGCCGGGCAGCTCGAGCACCCTGGACGTCCAGATGCTCTCCTGCTGGCCGCCTCGCTCGTCGCGGCCGAAGAGGATCGAGGCGGTGGTGGCGGCCAGCAGGGCATACACCAGCGCCTTTCCTCCCGACAGGGCCCGCTTGGCCGTCCGCTTGGCGTCGTCGCTCTCGTCCTTCCGTCCCCAGGCGGCCTCCGCCGCCTGCCACAGGGCGTAGCCGGTGAAGCCCACGACGAGGATGACCAGCAGGGCCAGCCCGAGCGGCGTGTCGGACAGCGCCCGCACCGCCCCCTGCTTGTCGGCCCGCTCGCCACCCCGCCCCCGGGCGATGCCGACGGCCAGGAAGGCGACCGTCAGGTAGAGCAGCCCGCGAGCGGCGAAGCCCACCCGGGCCACCCGGTCGAGCCAGGTGCTGTCGCCCGCTCGCCTCGCCTTGCGACCTGCCCGCTGCACCGCGGCCCCGACGGTCATCCGCCCCCCCTGTCGTCCCCGCCCAGGCTCCCCCGGCGAGCCGGGCCGCAACCCCGCTGGCGGCAAAGGACTCGAAACGTCGGCAGGGGGCGATCCCGGACCTGGTGCTCGCGAAGGTTTGCGCCGCGCTGCCTCGGGTACGGCTACCAGGCGGTAAACCCCCCGACGAACCAAGAGGAGTGTGGTGCGTGTGAACGTAGGAAAGATCGACCTGACCCAGCTGCGTGGGATCTCGGACAAGGGCATCGGGCTGGCCAAGGAGCTGGCCGGCACGCTTGTCGGCAACGAGTCGCTGCAGCGCCAGGGCGAGGCCCAGCAGGACCGGGCCTCCGAGGAGATGAAGGCCTTCCGCAAGCAGGCGGAGGCGCAGGCCAAAGAAGCCAAGGCCGACACGTTCGAGCAGAACCAGAAGGCGGCCCAGCGGGCCAAGGAGGCAAGCTGACATGGGTGCGTTCGAAGAGGCCAAGGGCAAGGCGAAGCAGGCCGTCGGTGATCTGACCGACAACGCCGACCTCAAGCGTGAGGGCGACGCCCAGGAGTCCAAGGGCGAGTCGGAGCGCGAGGCCACCGAGGCCCGTGCCGAGGCGAAGGCCCACGAGGTCAAGGCCAAGGAGAAGGAGCTGGAGCAGGAGGCGGCCGAAGAGGCCAAGTAGCCCTGCTTCGTCGCCGGTTTTGCCGGCACCCACCGGGGTCGGGCTCGACAGGGCCCGGCCCCGGGGCAGGCGGACGGGGGAGCTCAGGTGGTTTGGAGGGTGGCGCGGCGCCGGCCCGAAGCGGCCCCGATGGCGGCGGCCACCAGCGCCGAGGCCCCACCGAGGACCAGACCGCTCCGGGGACCGAAGCGCTCGCACACCGCGCCGAGCAGCGGGCCGCCGAACGGGGTGCTGCCCAGGAACACCATCGCCTGGAGAGCCAGGACCCGTCCCCGCATGGTCGGCTCGGCCCGTAGCTGGAAGATCGTGCTGGCCGTGGTGAGGAAGGCGATGCTGCCGAAGCCGACGAGCAGGGCCACGGGGAAGGCCACCGCCAGGGTGGGTGCGGCGGCGAGGAGCAGCATCGCCACCCCGAACCCGGCCGCGGCCACGCTCACGTGGGCCACGGTGACGGTGGTGCGCCGAGCCGCGACCAGGGCACCGACGAACGACCCCAGGCTCAGCACCGAGAACAGCAGGGTGAAGGCCGTGTCCGTCCCGCCGAGCGACCGCCGGACGAACAGCGGGACGACAACGCTGAAGTTGAAGGCCAACGTGCCGACCAGGGTCATCATCAGCAGAGGGATCCACAGTTCGGGCACCGATCGGGTGTACCGGAGACCGGCGCGGATCTGGCCCCGGCCCCGCACGGCGGCCGGCGCCTGCCGCAGCTGGGTCGGGTCCATCCGGGCCAGGCCGAGGAGCACGGCGGTGTACGAGAGCCCGTCGAGGGCGAAGCACCAGGCGAAGCCGACCGTGCCCACGAGGAGGCCGGCCAGGGCGGCGCCGAGCACGCGGGCTCCCGTCATCAGCGCGCTGTTCAGGCTCACGGCGTTCTGCACGTGGTCGTCCGGCACCATCTCCACCACGAACGACCGGCGGGCCGGGTGGTCGAAGGCGGTGGCCAGCCCGCCGGCCAGGGCGAAGGCGTAGATGGCCAGGAGGGGCGGCCGGTCGAGGAGGGCGACGGCGGCCAGGGCGAAGGACTGAGCCATGGCCAGCGACTGCACCACGAGGAGCAGCCGGCGCTTGTCGGACCGGTCCGCCAGCAGCCCGGCCCACGGCCCGACCAGCAGAACGGGGGCGAACTGGCAGGCGGTGAGGATCCCGACTGAGACGCCGTCGTCCGTCAGGCGCAGCACCAGCAGGGTCTGGGCCAGGATGGTCACCCAGTTCCCGACCTGCGAGATGAGCTGGCCGACGAAGAACAGCCGGAAGTTCCGGATCTCCAGCGATCGGAAGGTGACGCTCATCCCCGGCCAGGTTCCCCCAGGTCGGTCAGCGGTGCCCACCGCCCCGGGTGCCCGGGCCGGTCACGGGTGCACCAGGGTCGCCGGGTCGGCTGCGGGTGGGGCCACCACGTCCCAGCCGCCGCCCCGCCGCTCGCAGCGGTACCAGCGGCCGTCGCGCCCGTAGCGGAGGTGGACGTCGCCGCCGCTCAGCCGGTTGGCGTCGGCCCGGACCCGTTGGCCCCGCAGCAGGGCGGCCACCACCGTCCGAGCCTCCTCGACCACCTCGGCCGGCGGGTCCCACGGCGGCCCCAGCACGTCGAGGGCGCCCGCACCGCCGTGGCTCCACGCCGTGGCCAGCCGCAGCAGCTGGCGCTCCGGGGTGCGCGAGCGCACGGCCAGCTGGGCGAGGCGGGGGGTGCCGAGGGCGGCCGCGGCCCGCCGGGCCAGGTCGGCTTCCGAGCCCAGCGCCAGGCCGCCGTCGCCGGCGCCGGTGGCCAGCTGCCAGGCCCGGCCGGCGGCGTCGGCGGCCAGCGCCAGCAGGTCGTCGGTGGTCAGCCCGCTGCCCTCGGGTGGGTCGACGCCGACGGGCGCGGGGTGGCCCGGGCGGGCCGGGGGGAGGGGCGGCCGGGGGAGGGTGGCCCGGGCGGCACCGGCCGCCCGAGCCGGGAGGTCTCGACCCGCCAGCCCCGGCTGCGACGGACGGGCTTTGGCGGTCGGCCCGCCGCGCCGGGCCCGCAGGCCGGCCAGCACCTCGTTGCGGGTGCGGCCCCGCAGGAGCAGGAGGGTGAACGGGTCGTCGTCGAGTAGGCCGGCCACCAGGTAGCACACGGCGGCGGCGTGCTTGCAGGGGTCGGCCACGTCCGGGCACGAGCAGGTGGTCGTGATCTCGCCGGGCCCGGGCAGCAGGTCGATGCCGACGCCGGCCAGGTCGGCCGCCACCTCCGGGCTCAGCTCGCCGTCGAGGAGGGCGGCGGCGTGCCCGGCCCGGCCGGCGACGGCGTCGAGGGCGGTGGCCCACTCCTCGTCACGGAACCGCCGCACCCGCACCCGCACCCGGTAGGCCGCGGCCCGGCTGCCGATGACCGGCGCCCGCACCTCACCGGGCTCGGCCAGCAGCCGCCCCACCCGGCGCCCGCGTGCGTAGGCCCGGCCTCGCGGGAGGCGGTTGGGGTCGAGGTGGGCCCGTTCCTCGAGCGCCGCCACCCACGCCCGGCCCCACCACGTCCGGCCGTAGGTCTCCCGCCCGGACGCCTGCCGGGCCCGCGCCGCGCCCAGCCGGGCCCGCACCCACGCCTCCAGCTCCTGGGCGTCGCCGCTGGCCTGCCGCTCGTCCATCACGCCGTCCGCTGGAGGGTGACGAGGGCGGCGAGCTCGTCGTCACCCAGCTCGGAGAGCCAGCCCTCGCCGCTGCCCACCACCGCTTCGGCCAGCGCCCGCTTGGTGGCGAGGAGGGCGGCGACCTTGTCCTCCACGGTGCCCTCGGTGACGAAGCGGTGGACCTGCACGGGGCGGTCCTGGCCGATGCGCCACGCCCGGTCGGACGCCTGGTCCTCGACGGCCGGGTTCCACCACCGGTCGTAGTGCACCACCTGGGTGGCCCGGGTGAGGTTGAGGCCGAGGCCGCCGGCCTTCAGCGACAGCAGGAAGACCGGCACCTCACCGGCCTGGAAGCGGGCCACCATCTGCTCCCGGCGGGCCACCGGCACGCCGCCGTGCAGGAACAGCGTGCCGACGCCGGCGGCGGCCAGGTGGCGCTCGAGGAGCCGGCCCATCGTCACGTACTGGGTGAAGACGAGCACCGACTCGCCGTTGTCCAGCATCGAGGGGAGCAGCTCGTCGAGGGCCTCGAGCTTGCCCGAGCGGCCGGCGAGCGGACCCTCCTGGTGCAGCAGCTGGGCCGGGTGGTTGCACACCTGCTTGAGAGAGGTCAGGAGCTTGAGCACCAGGCCCCGACGGGACATCCCCCGGGCCTGGGCGATCTCGGCCAGCGCCTCGCGCACGACCGCCTCGTACAGGCTGGCCTGCTCGGCGGTGAGCGGCACCACCTCGTCCATCTCCGTCTTGGCCGGCAGCTCGGGGGCGATGCCCGGGTCCAGCTTGCGCCGCCGCAGGAGGAACGGCCGCACCAGGCTGGCCAGGGCCGCGGTGGCCTCGGGGTCGCGGTGGCGCTCGACCGGCACGGCCACCCGGCGCTGGAACGTGGCCAGCGACCCGAGCAGGCCCGGCGTGGTCCAGTCCAGGATGGCCCACAGCTCGCTCAGCCGGTTCTCGACCGGGGTCCCCGTGAGCGCCACCCGGGCACCAGCCGGCACCAGGCGCAGCTCGCGGGCCGTGCGCGACAGCGGGTTCTTCACCTGCTGGGCCTCGTCGGCCACCACCACCCCCCACGACACCTCGGCCAGTCGGCGGCGGTCGCGGCGCAGCACCCCGTAGGTGGCCAGCACCACCTCGTCGGGTCGCACGTCGTGCAGCGAGCGGTCACCGCCGTGGAAGCGCCGCACGGCCAGCGCCGGGGCGAAGCGCTCGACCTCGCGCTGCCAGCCGCCCAGCACCGTGGTTGGGCAGACCACGAGGAGGGGGCCGGCGGCGGGTCCGAGGGTGGCGTGGCGGTGGAGGTGGAGGGCGATGGCCTGGAGGGTCTTGCCCAGGCCCATGTCGTCGGCCAGGCAGCCGCCCAGGCCCAGCGAGGTCATCTCCGCCAGCCAGGCCAGGCCGCGGCGCTGGTAGGGGCGCAGGGTGGCGGTCAGGCCCGGAGGCTCGGGCAGCTCGCGCTGGACGTCCTCGTCGCGGCAGGTGCGGAGGCGGGCGACCAGGTCGGCCACCGAGCCCTCAGCCCGGACCTCGACGCTCGTGCCGTCGCCCGCCTCGACCCGGCCCACGAGGGCGGCGGCCAGCGCCTCGCCCTGGGACAGGGTGCGGGCCCGGCGCTGGCGGACCTGCTCGACGAGCGCCGGGTCGGCCACGACCCACCGGCCCCGGAGGCGGACGAGGGGCCGCTTGGCCTCGACCAGGGCGTCGAGGTCCTCGCGGCTGAGCTGCTCGCCGTCGAGCGACGCCTCGAAGCGCAGCTCGACCAGGGAGGCGAGGGTGAGCCCGGCGCTGGTCACGGGCACCGGCGCCGGCGTGGCCGCCCTGGCCTCGTGGCCCGTCGGGCTCACCACCGCCCGCAGCTCCACCCGGCCGGAGGTCAGCTCGGCCGGCCACAGGACCTCCAGGCCGGCGGCGCCCAGGTCGGCGGCCACCGGCCCGAGCAGGTCGGCGGCCTCGTCGTCGGTGAGGGCCAGCCTCGCCGGCCGGGCCTCCTCCAGCAGCCGGGCCGCCGGTGGCCACACCCGCCCGGCCCGCCGCAGGCCGATGAGCAGGTCGGCCTCGGCATCGGTGCCGAGCCGGCCCAGCACCACCGCTGGTGCGTCCCACAGCTCGGCGGCGTCGACCACCAGGCTGGGGTCGAGCTGGCTGCGCAGCTGGAGCACAGCCTCGAGGTCGCCCTCGGGTCCGAGGGGGAGGCTGAGCCGCAGGCCGGGCCGGGCCCGGTCGCCGGGGGTGCCGCCCGCCGCCTCCAGCCAGGCGCCGACGGCACCGGTGAGCGGACCGCCGCCCGGGGCCGAGAAGGCCCGGCCCCCTTCGGCTGGCGCCGCCGCCGTACGCACCAGGCGGTCGGCCACGGCGTCGAGGAAGCGCCGGCCCGCCTCCTGCGGCGCCACCACCCGGACCGGGCCGCGGCCGGCGATCGGCAGGGCATGGGCCGACGGCGGCAGGGCGGCCACGAGGTCGGTGAGGCGGCGGTCGTCGTCCGGGTCGAGCGGGCCGACCTGCCAGCCGGCGCCGCCGTCGGGGGTGGGAGCGGGTCGCAGCCGACCTCTGGCCACCAGGTCCACGGCCAGCTTGGCGGCGACGGCCCAGCCGGCGAGCGAAGGCTGGACCTCGGCGTCGACGGGCAGGCCGACGAGGTGGGGGAGGGCCTCGCCGATCGGCACCAGCCGGGCCCGCACCGTGCGCCGCCGGGGCCCAGCAGCCGTGGGCAGGACAACCTGGAGCGGGGCGCCGCCCCGGCTGGGCCACAGAGCGATGACCCCGGCCCCCGGGGGCTCGGACGGGACGAAGGTCGCCTCCATCCCGCCGGTCAGCATCCGGCGAACGCTACGCGGGGTTGGGCACCAGCTCGACCACGGGGATCTCCCGGTCCGTCCGCTCCTGGTAGCCGGCGTAGCCCTGGTAGGTGCGGGTCACCACCGGCCAGACCGCCGCCCGCTCCTCGGGGGACAGCACCCGGGCCAGCATCGGCGTGGTGCGGCCGTCCCGGTTCACCACCACCTCGGGGTGGGCCACCAGGTTCAGGTACCAGGCCGGGTGACGGTCGTCACCGCCCTTGCTGGCCACCACGTAGGTGTGGCCGTCGGCCTCGATGGCGGTGAGGGGCGTCGGCCTCGGCTGGCCGGTCTTGCGACCGGTGGTCGTGACGACCAGCACGGGCATCCCCTTGATGCTCCCCCCGACCCGCCCGCCGCTCAGCCGGAGGATCAGGGGGTGGAGCCGCTTGCTCACCTTGAAGAGCACTTCCTTCACGTCGATCGCCATCGGGCCATCCTCGCCGGGTTCCTCCGGCTGTGCACGGGGAAGGCATGGGGCGTGGAGCACCGCCGGCGGGAGCGACGCCGTGAGCCCTGACGACGAGCAGTCGGCCTCGGCCGAGGAGCGGACGACCGATGACGCCGCCGGGGCCCCCGCGGGCGACCGAGACCTCGACGACCTGCTCGACGACCCCGATCCCGCCTCCGCCTGACGGAACACCCCGACGGTCCCGGCTGTTGGTTCGGGACGCAACGACTTTCGAGGAAGGCACCCCCATGGCCATCCAGCGCCTCAACCACGCCGTGCTCTACGTGTCGGACCTGGCCCGCAGCGTGGCCTTCTACACCGACGTCCTGGGCTTCCGGACCAAGGTCGACCGCGGCCGCGCCGCCTTCCTCCAGGCGCCCGGCAGCACCAACGACCACGACCTCGGGTTGTTCGAGGTCGGCGCCGGCCCCGGGCCGTCCCAGGCCGGCCGCACCACCGTCGGGCTCTACCACCTCGCCTGGGAGGTGGACACCCTGGCCGAGCTCCAGCGCCTCGCCGCCACCCTCTCCGAGGCCGGTGCCCTGGTCGGCGCCACCGACCACAGCACCACCAAGGCGCTCTACGCCAAGGACCCGGACGGCATCGAGTTCGAGGTGTGCTGGCTGCTCCCCGCCGACCTCCTCGACACCGTCGAAGCGGACCAGGCCATGGCCCTGCGGCCCCTCGACCTCGAGCGGGAGATCGCCCGCTACGGCCCGGACACCAAGGGCGGCATCGGCGTCTCCTCGCCGGTCTCGGCCTGAGCCCACACGCCCCTGCAACTCAGGACCTGCGAGAGGTCGACGCCCACCGCCGACGGGAGGGCCGCGTCGCGGGTGGGGAGGACCGAGCCACCGTCGCAGCGCGTAGGTTCGAAGAGGTGTCCGCCGTGGCCCCGCAGCCGACCCGGACCGTCGACGACCAGGCCGCCCATCGGATCGGGGTGGGCTCGGGGGTCGCCGCCTACGCCATGTGGGGCGTCTTCCCCCTCGTCTTCCGCCTCCTGCGCTCGGTGGCGCCGATCGAGATCCTGTTCCACCGGGTGGTGTGGTCCTTCGTCGTCGTGGTGGTGCTGCTGGCGGTCCAGCGGCCGCGGGGCTGGCTCGGCCCGCTGGTCAGGGACCGGCGCCGGTTGGCCCGCCTGGCCCTGGCGGGGCTCCTGGTGGCCACCAACTGGCTCGCCTACATCTGGGCGGTCAACAGCGAGCGGGTGGTCGAGGCCGCCCTCGGCTACTACATCAACCCGCTGATCACCGTCGCCCTGGGGGTCCTGGTGCTCGGTGAGCGGCTGCGGCCCCTCCAGGTGGTCTCGCTGTCCCTCGGCGCCGCCGCCGTCCTGGTCCTCACGCTGGCCTACGGGAGGCTGCCCTGGGTGGCCCTGGTGCTGGCCCTCACCTTCGCCGGCTACGGCTACCTGAAGAAGGCGGCTGGCATCGGCGCGGCCCCGTCGCTGGCGGTCGAGACGGCGGCGCTGCTGCCGGTGGCCCTGGTCGGCGTGGCTGTCCTGCAGGCGCGGGGTGACGCCGCCTTCCTCCACGGCAGCGCGGGGCGAGACGCCCTGCTCGTGGCCCTCGGCCTCATCACCGCCGTCCCCCTCCTCGCCTTTGGCGCCGCCGCCAGCCGCATCCCGCTCTCGTTGCTCGGGCTCCTCCAGTACCTCACGCCCACGCTGCAGCTGCTGTGCGGCGTGGTGATCCTCGGCGAGCCGCTCCCGCCCGAGCGCCTGGCCGGGTTCGTCCTCGTCTGGGCCGCCCTCGCCGTGCTGACCGTCGACGCCCTCCGCGCCAGCGGCGCCCGTCGCTCCGCCGCCGATCCGGCCGCGGCCCTGGGGGCCGATGGCGTCGTCTGACGGGTCGTTTCGGAGGCGGCACGAACCGGAGGGCCTCCTCCGTAGCATTGGGCCCGTGACGCGCCGCACGAGCCCGACTGCCCGCCCCCGCACCGTCCTGCTGGCGGCGGTCGTCATGGTGCTCGGGCTGTCCGGGTGCTTCAAGGCCAGCCAGGACGTGAAGGTCAGGGCCGACGGCACGGGCGCGGTGGTGCTCCACGCCGAGGTCAACAAGCGGGCCCTGACCGCCTTCGCCCGCAGCTTCGGCGGCCTGGGAGCGGCGGCCGACCTGCAGTCGCCCTCGTTCAAGCTGGTCGACCGGACGTTCCCCGACGGCACCAAGGTTCGCACGACCGACGACGCCGACCGCTCCGTCCTCGACGCCTCCTTCACCTTCGACGGCTCGGACGACTACGTGCGGAAGATGGAGCAGGTCAACGAGGCCATCACCCCCGGCTCGGACGAGCCCACCCGGTCCGACGGCTCGCTCAAGGTGCGTCGGGTCGACGATCGCATGGAGGTGGCCCTCGATCTCGGCCGGGTGACCGAAGATGTCGTCGACGTCGACCTGTCCGTCCTGGGCGGCATCCTCTCGCCCGACGCCCAACCGCGCGCCGCCGTCACCATCACCATGCCCGGGCGGATCCTCGAGACCAACGGCACGGCGAACGGGCGGACGGCCACGTGGGACGTGCTGAGCAAGGGGGCGCCGGCCACCCTCACCGCATCATCCGAGATCGACGGCGCCGGCCTGCCCGGCTGGGCCCTCCCGGCTGTCGGGCTCACCCTCGTCCTCGTCGTCGCGCTCGGCCTCGTCGGCATCCTCCTCAGCCGGAGGAGCCGGAGAGATGACGAGCCGGTGGTCCCCCACCAACCCGGGTCCGTCCAGCCCGCCGGTGCCCCGGGGACGTTCTTCCCGTCGCCCCCGGCGGGATTGCCGCCCCGCCAGCCGGTCGAACCCTCCCCGGGGATCCCCGCACCGTCCGCCTGGGGCTCGGGCCCACAGCCCGGGGCGGCGCCCGGCCCGCCGAGCCCCTGGTCGCCACCCCCGGCCGAAGGCCCACCGCCGTCCGCACCCTGGGAACCAGCCTCCACAGGTCCACCGCCCGCCGCCTCGACCGCTCCTCCTCCCACGGCCCCGCCCGAGGCCGCGCCCGTTGCCCCCCCGACTGCCCCGCTCGCCGCCGCGCTGGCGGCCGCACCCGCCGCCCCGCCCCCGGCGGCTCCCGCTGAGGATGCGCCCACGCCGAGGCTGTCCATCTGGGGAGCCGGTCAGCCAGCGCCGCCGACCCGGGCCGGATCCTCACCCCCGGCATCGCCGAAGCCGAAGGGGTCGTCGCCGCCCGACGACCCGCTGCCCTGGCGGGTGTCGCCCGCGGCTGCTCCCCTGGAGGCGACCGGCCCAGGGTCGACGTCCGACCCGGCGACGTCCGACCCGGCGACGTCCGACCCGGCGAGGTCCGACCCGGCGAGGTCCGACCCGGCGAGGTCCGACCCGGCGAGGTCCGACCCGGCGAGGTCCGACCCGGCGAGGTCCGACCCGGC
>Ga0183260_10001531_pt1 | contig 19183 bp, 19 predicted proteins | sample AntDrymUQ4972206_2_FD_129768 | JGI IMG/M metagenome (GOLD analysis project Ga0183260, IMG submission 129768) | Polar desert sand microbial communities from Dry Valleys, Antarctica - metaG UQ497 (22.06) (version 2) (version 2) | ecosystem: Environmental > Terrestrial > Soil > Desert | place...
GGGATATCCGGTATTAGCACCGGTTTCCCGGTGTTATCCCAGTCTTCGGGGCAGGTTGCTCACGTGTTACTCACCCGTTCGCCACTAGGTCTTCCCCAGTCTTGCGACTGGTTGGACCTCGTTCGACTTGCATGTGTTAAGCACGCCGCCAGCGTTCGTCCTGAGCCAGGATCAAACTCTCCATCGAGACCTTCGCCGGCCGAAGCCGACAAGATCAGTGTGTTGTTTGGTTCCTATGGCGCAGTACGGACGTTGTCCGTGTTTGCGTCATTTGACAGTTGCATGAACGCCCACGAACCGAGGTTCGTGCGCGCCCGCACTGGTTTTTGGCGCATCTCTGTTCCGTTGTCAAGGAGCTCCACCAGCGGGCCGGCACGTGTCCAGAAGGACAGCGGTGCGGTGGGACCGCCTGCTCTCGAGGGTTGCCGACGCTGTGCGTGGCACTTCCTCGCTCCGCTTGCTCGGCAGTGTTGCTTGCCTGTGCGGCGGGAGGACGAATGTAGACCCTGCCGGCGGTGGTGTCAAACCGCTCAACAGAGGTTTTCACCCGTCCTGCAGCCGTTGGCGGGCGGCGCGGCGAACTGCGGCGAACGTACGTCCCTGCGAGGCTACCTGGGGTGGCCCGGTCCCCCCGTGTGTGCGCCGTCGACTCACCGGCGTGCCCGGTTCGAGGAGGTCAACGGCCTCGGAACCCAGCGCTGGGTGGGCCTCGATCAGCTCGGCGAGGGGGACGTGGCGCTCGATGGATGCCCGGACGAGCTCGCCGACGATCCCGTGGGCCTCGCGGAAGGGCGTGCCCTGCTCGACCAGCCACTCCGCGAGATCGACGGCCGCGCTCTCGGGGCTGTCGGCCGCCGCTCGCATGCGCACGTGGTCGAACGTTGCCGTCGCCACCAGGCCGCTGAGCGCGCGAAGGGCCAAGAGGGCTTGGTCGACCGCGTCGAAGAGCGGCTCCTTGTCCTCCTGGAGGTCGCGGTTGTACGCGAGGGGCAGGCCTTTGAGCGTGGCGAGGAACCCAGCGGCGTGCCCGATCAGCCGGCCGGCCTTGCCCCGGGCGAGCTCGGCGATGTCGGGGTTCTTCTTCTGCGGGAGCATCGAGCTGCCGGTGGCGTACGCGTCGGCCAGGCGCAGGAACCCGAACTCCTCGCTCGACCACAACGCGATCTCCTCGCCCAGGCGGGACAGATGGACGCCGAGGAGGGCGAGGTTGTTGAGCGTCTCGGCGACGAAGTCACGATCGGACGTCGCGTCGATGCTGTTCTCGAACGTCGCCGCGAACCCGAGCTCCGCGCCGACCGCGATCGGATCGAGCGGCAGCGAGGACCCCGCTATTGCGCCAGCTCCGAGTGGCGAGACGTCGACGCGTCCTCTCGCGTCGAGGAGCCGGGCCACGTCGCGCTCGAGCGCCCAGCCGTGCGCCAGGAGATGGTGGGCGAGCAGCACGGGCTGCGCCCGTTGGAGGTGGGTGTAGCCGGGGAGATAAACGTCGCCTGCGTCCGCGGCGCGCTCCGCGAGGACATCGGCGAGGTCCAGCGCGGCGCCGGCGACCTCGTCGAGCGCCTCCTTGGTCCAGAGTCGCAGCGCAGTGGCGACCTGATCGTTGCGGCTGCGGCCGGTGTGGAGCTTGCCTCCCGCTGGACCGGCGAGCTCGAGAACGCGCCGCTCGATAGCCGTGTGGATGTCCTCGTCCGACGCCGCGAAGGCGAAGCTCCCCGCCTCGAGCTCCTCCCCTACGCGCTGAAGGGCGACGACGATGACGTCGCCTTCCTCCCTTGACACGAGTTGGGCGCCCACGAGACCGCGCACGTGCGCGATCGAGGCGGTGACGTCGTACGGCGCCAGCCGCCGGTCGAACTGCAGGCTCACCGTGAACGCCCACAGCGCGTCGGCCGGCCCGCCGTCGAAACGCCCCGACCAGAGCGTGCTCACTGGCGCGCCTCAGGGCTGTTTCCATTGGGTCCCGGGCTTCGCCCGGGACCTTGGCGAGCGGCCCACGTCTCGACCGAGAGACCCCAGAGGCGCACGAAGCCTTCGGAGTCCTCGTGGCGGAACGTGTCGGCGGCGTCGTAGGTGGCGAGGCCGTAGTCGTAAAGCGCGTCAGGCGAGCGACGGCCGATCACGCGGCACGAGTTCGGTTCGAGCCGGAGGCGCACCTCCCCGGTTACGTGTCGCTGGCTGTCGTCGATGAACGCGTCGTACGCGCGCTTGAGCGGCGAGAACCAGAGACCGTCGTAGACGAGCTCGGCGTAGCGCGGCTCGAGGCGAGCCTTCTCACGGGCCAGGTCGCGCTCGAGCGTGATCGATTCCAGATCTGCGTGGGCGCGGATCAAGGCGAGGCTCGCCGGGCACTCGTAGGTCTCGCGGCTCTTGATGCCGACCCGCCGGTTCTCGACCATGTCGACGCGGCCCCAGCCGTAGCTACCGACGATCCGCCCCACCTCCTCGATGAGCTCGACCAGCGCGAGTGGCCGGCCGTCGAGCGTCACGGGAACACCGGCGGCGAACCCGATCTCGAGGTCGCGGGGCTCGGTGGCCGTCGGCACGGTCAAGGACCAGACGCCGGGCGGCGGCGTGGCCCAGGGGTCTTCCATCTCCCCGCACTCGATCGCCCGCCCCCACAGGTTGTCGTCGATCGAATACAGCTTCTCCTTGGTGGCCGTGATCGGGATTCCGCGCACCTCCGCGTATCGAATCGCGTCCTCCCGCGACAGCCCCCAGAGCCGCACCGGAGCGACGACGTCGAGATCGGGCGCCAGCGCGCGGGTCGAAACCTCGAAGCGCACCTGGTCGTTGCCTTTTCCCGTGCACCCGTGGCCGACCGCGCTCGCCCCGTGGCGCCGCGCGGCGGCGACGAGATGCTTCACGATGACGGGCCGGCTCAGGGCCGACACCAGCGGATACCGCCCCTCGTAGAGCGCGTTCGCCTTGAGGGCGGGTACGAGGAAGTCGGCCGCGTACTCGTCGCGGCAGTCGACGACCTCAGCCTCCACCGCGCCGGCCGCCAACGCTCGCTGGCGCACCGCTTCCAGGTCGCCACCTTCCTGGCCGACGTCGACGGCGACGGCGATGACCTCGGCGTTCATCTCCTCGCGGAGCCACGCAACCGCGACCGATGTGTCGAGACCGCCCGAGTACGCGAGCACAACCCGTTGACTCATGTGACTCCTTCGTTCATCACAGTTCTGTTCATCGCAGGTCTCATCACAGGCCCGCGAGCTCGGCGAGCCTTCGGGCGACTTCGGCGCCGGTGGTCGTCTCGGCGGCGACGACCATCAAGGTGTCATCGCCGGCGACGGAGCCGAGGATGTCCGGGAGCCCAGCCCGATCGATGGCCGAGCCGACCACGTGCGCCGATCCTGGCGGCGTACGGAGCACGACGACCTGCGCGCTGTGGGCCACGTCGACCAACCACTCGGCGAGCACGCGGCGCAGATGGTCCTCAGGCGCCACCCGCTCCTGTGGCAGGTCGGGCAGCGCGTAGGCGGACTCGCCGCCGCGCACCCGCACCTTGATCGCGCCGAGGTCGTCGAGGTCGCGCGAGACGGTGGCCTGTGTCGCGACGACGCCGTCGGCGGCGAGCAGCTCGACGAGCTGCGACTGGCTGGTCACCGCCTGCGTCTCCAGCAGCCGGGTGACGCGGTGCTGTCGTTGGTGCTTCGCCAGTCTCACGGCCTCGGTCCTGATTCGTCGAGCGCCCACCACAGCGCGCCCCGCGCTGCAGGAAGCCGGTTGGCGGCCTGCGCCCACACCAGGCTCCGCGGCCCGTCGACGACCTCGGCGTCGACCTCTTCGCCCCGGTGCGCCGGAAGGCAGTGGAGGAAGACGGCTTCCGGTCCCGCCGCTTCGAGAACCGCGTCGGTGACGGCAAAGCCCTCGAACGCCTTCCGCCGGGCGATGGTCTCGGCTTCCTGGCCCATTGAGATCCAAACGTCGGTGTAGACGGCGTCGGCGCCGTTCGCGGCGAGTTCGGGACGGTCGGCGACGTCCAGCACACCGCCGAGGGCGGCGATCTGGTCGCGGTCAGCGTCCGAGGGTCCGAAGCCTGGCGGCGCCGCGACCACGACGGACACGCCGCTCATCGCCGCGGCGATCGACAGGGAGCGGGCGACGTTGTTGAAGTCACCGACGTAGGCGATACGGAGACCCGCGAGCGCGCCGAACCGCTCGCGCAAGGTGAGTAGGTCGGCGATCGCCTGACACGGATGCGCCGCGTCGGACAGCAGGTTGAGCACCGGCACGTTGCTCACGGCCGCCATCCGCTCGACTACGCCATGGTCGAACACGCGCGCGCCGATAGCGGCATGGAAGCAAGCCATGGTCCGGGCCACGTCCTCGGCGGTCTCGCGCGTGTCGATACCGACCTCGTCGCCCTTCATCGTGACCGGATGGCCCCCGAGGGCGACCACGGCCATCTCGGTGGCGCTGCGCGTCCGCGCGCTCGCCTTCTCGAAGATGAGCGCCACGCCGCGTCCGGCGAGCACCGCGGGGGGTGCCGGCTCGGCAGCCCGATCGAGTACATCGGCCAACTCGGAGGGGTCGAGGTCGTCGACGTCGAGGACGTGCCGAACGCTCATGTGAGGACCTCCGCGCAGATCGCGAGCGCTTCGTCGATCTCGTCGCCGGCGACGTTCAACGGCGGTGCGAACCGCAGAGCGGTCTCGGTGACGGCGTTGACAACGAGCCCGGCATCGAGCAGCGCGGCCGCGGCTGCCTTTGCGGCACCGCGCTCGAGCTCGGCTGCTAGGAGGAGGCCCAGGCCGCGCACGGAGGCGACCGCGGGGAGCGCAATTAGCCCCGTGGTCAATCGCTCGCCGGCCACCATCGCCCGCTTCGGGGCGTCGATGGCCCTCAGCTCGGCGAGGGTGGCGCGCGCGGCGGCCGCCGCCAGCGGCTGGCCGCCGTAGGTCGACCCGTGATCGCCGGGCTCGAAAACCCGCGCCACCTCGGAGCGGGCCCAGCACGCCCCAATCGGCATCCCGTTGCCGAGGGCCTTTGCCATGGTGACGATGTCGGGGCGCACGCCCTCGTGCTGGAAGCCGAACCACTCGCCGGTGCGGCCGAAACCGGTCTGCACTTCGTCGACCGCGAGGAGCAGCCCGCGCTCGTCGCACAGCTCACGCAGCGACCGCAGGTAGCCGGGCGGGAGGACATTCACACCGCCCTCGCCTTGGACGACCTCGACCAACACCGCCGCTACCGACGGGTCGATGCTCCGCTCGACATCCGCGAGGTCGCCGAAAGCCACGTGACGGAATCCTTCCGGCAGCGGCTGGAACTTCTCGTGCTTGGCCGGCTGGCCAGTGGCGTGGAGAGTGGCCAGCGTGCGCCCGTGGAACGACCCGAACGCCGAGACCACGACATGGCGTCCGGGCCCGCCGGCGAGGCGCGCGAGCTTGATCGCGCACTCGTTGGCCTCGGCGCCGGAGTTGGTGAAGAAGATCTGGCCGCCGCCGCCGATGAGCTCGTCGAGTGTCGCGGCGACGTCGGGGCCGATCGTCGTCCGGAAGAGGTTGGAGACGTGGAGCAATGTCCGCGCCTGGTCGCCGACGGCGGCGGCGACCGCTGGATGGGCATGGCCGAGCGACGTGACTGCAAGCCCGCCGAGGAAATCGAGGTAGCGCTTGCCCGAGTCGTCCCACAGTTCGGTCCCGGCTCCGCGCACGAACGTCACCGGCGCGGGCGCGTATGTGGGCATGAGCGGGTTCATGCGGGCTCCTCGGTCACCATCGTGCCGATGCCCTCCGCGGTGAAGATCTCGAGCAGAAGAGCACGGGCAACCCGCCCGTCGAGGATGTGCGCCACGCCCACGCCGGCCTGGACTGCTTCGACACAGCTGCGTACCTTCGGGATCATCCCGTCACCGACGACGCCGTCTTCGATGAGCTGCTCGGCCTCAGCCGGTGTGAGCGTGGAGATCCGCGACGCGGGATCGTCCACGTCGCCGCGAATCCCCTCGATATCGGTGAGGAAGACGAGCTTCTCGGCCTGCAACGCCTGGGCCACTGCCGCGGCGGCGGAATCGGCGTTGACGTTGTAGGCCTGCCCGCCGGCGTCCACGCCGATCGTGGCGATCACCGGGATCAGCTCCTGCTCGAACAGCCCCGTGAGCAGCTCGATGTTGACGTCGGTGACGTCGCCCACGAACCCGAGGGCGGGATCGCGCTGCTTCGCCATGAGGAGCTGGCCGTCCTCGCCCGACAGTCCGAGCGCCAGCGGTCCGTGCGCGTTTATCGCGGTGACGATCTCGCGGTTGACCCTGCCGACGAGCACCATGCGGGCGACGTCGAGCGTCGCCTGGTCCGTGACCCGCAAACCGTCGCGGAACACGGGCTCCATACCGAGGCGCTCCATGAGCTCGCCGATCTGCGGCCCGCCACCGTGTACGACGACCGGGCGCATGCCGACCGAGCGCATCAGCACGATGTCCGCCGCGAACCCCGCGAGACCGTCGCCGAGGCCCGCCCCGTCCCCTGCCCCCGCCAGAGCATTGCCGCCGTACTTGACGACCACGACCTTCCCCCAGAAGCGGCGGATATAGGGCAAGGCCTCGGCGAGCACCGCGGCCTTTTCCGCGGGCGAGATTGCGTCGTTCACGACGTGCCCATGTTCTCGTCGACATAGGCGTGGGTGAGGTCGTTCGTGAGGAGCCAGTGGGTGCCGCGTCCGAGGCCGAGGTCCACGACGACTTCGATGTGGCGCTGCTCCAGATGCGCGGCGACCGCGGCCCGGTCGTGGTCGATCTCCATGCCGTTCTCACAGACCGTCGTCGAGCCATACGCGACGCACACGCGATCGACGTCGAACGCCGTCCCGGCGCTGCCGGCCTCACTGACGATGCGCCCCCAGTAGGGGTCCTTGCCGTACCACGAGCACTTCACGAGTTGGCTTTCGGCGACACGACGGGCGACGCGCTCGGCGTCCGCGTCGCTGGCCGCACCACGCACCCACACGGTGACGATTTTGCTGGCGCCCTCGGCATCTCCGACCATCTGTGCGGCCAGATCCAGGCACACGTCGTCGAGCAATGACCCGAGAACTGTGGCGTCGACGACGCCACCGGCGCTGTCGGCGCGGCCGCTGGCCATGGCGATCACGGTGTCGTTCGTCGACGTGCAGCCGTCGACCGTGATCCGATGAAAGGAGCCGGCCACCGCGTGCGCCAGCAACTCCTGGAGCGTCGCGGGAGCGACGGTTGCGTCGGTCGTCACCACCGCGAGCATCGTGGCCATATTCGGCGCGAGCATGGCCGCGCCTTTGGCCATCCCTCCGACCGTGACGCCACCCGCGTCGGCCACGGCCTCCTTGCGGTGGGTGTCGGTGGTGCGGATGGCCTCGGCCGCCGCCGCGCCCGCTTCCGGGGTGGCGGCCAGCGCGCTTGCGAGCGCAGGCACACCGGTCTCGAACGGCTCGAGCGCGAGCGGGATGCCGATGAGGCCGGTCGAGCAGACGAGCACGTCGTGCGCGCTGCACCCCAACGCCGCTGCGGCAAGATCGCACGCGCCCTCTGCGGTCGCGCGACCTCGTTGTCCGGTGGCGGCGTTGGCGTTGCCGGCGTTGAGGAGCACGGCCGCGGCCTTTCCGGTAGCCGCGAGATGGTCGCGGCTCACTTGCACCGGAGCGGCGGCGGCGAGGTTCGTCGTGAAAACCGCCGCTGCGCTGACCGGGTGCCCGTCGTCGGTCGCAACAAGGGCCAGATCGTCGACGCCGCCCGGCTTGATCCCGCCGCTCGCCGCAGCTGCGACGAAGCCTCTCGCGGCGGTGACGCTCACGGGTACAGGCCGGCGGTTGTGAGCCCGGTCGTCTCCGGCGCTCCGACGATGATGTTCGCGCACTGAACCATCTGACCGGCGGCGCCCTTGCCGAGGTTGTCGAGCGCGCAGAGCACCACCACCCAGCCGGTGCGGTCGTCGAACCGCGCCGTGAGATGAGCGGCATTCGAGCCGAGAGTCGCCTTCGTCGAGGGCAAGCGCTCGCTGACGATGACGAACGGCTCGTCCGCGTACGCCTCGTGCAGCACGGCGAGCAGGCTGTCGGTCGACACCTCCGTCGGCGCGTGCGGCCGCGCGTAACAGGTTGCGAGGATGCCCCGGTTCATCGGTGCCAGGTGGGGCGTGAACAGCACCTGCGCGTTGATCGCCTGCTCCATCTCCGGCGTGTGGCGGTGATTCAGCAAGCCGTAGGCGGTGAAGTCCTCGTCGACGGCGTTGAAGTGCGTGCTCGGCTTCGGCGCTTTGCCTGCACCGGAGACGCCGCTGGCGGCGTCGACGATGACACCGACGGGCTCGATCACCTCGGCCCGAACGAACGGGGCCAGCGCGAGTGCGGCCGCCGTCGGATAACAGCCGGCCGCCGCAGCCAACCCGGTCTTGGCGATCTCGTCGCGGTACAGCTCGGGTATGCCGTGCGCGAACCGGCTGAGGAGCTCCGGCGCAGGGTGGGTTTCGCCGTACCAGCGCTCGTAGAGCGCCGGGTCCCGCAGTCGGAAGTCGGCGCCGAGATCGACGATGCCGTCGACGCGATCGACGATCTTCGGCACGATCGCACTCGACGCACCGTGGGGAAGCGCAAGGAACACCAGCTCGCACTCCGCGGCTCGGCCGGCGTCCACGGGCTCATACACGAGTTCCGGATAGGCCGCAGCCAAGTTGGGGTAGACGTCGGCGACGGTCTCCCCGACGGTCGAGTCGCCCGCGGCGTAAACGACGTCGAGCTGCGGGTGGGCGGCAAGCAGCCGCAGGAGCTCGGCACCCGCGTAGCCGGAGGCTCCAAGTATGGCTACGCGGTGCATCGCATAACCATACACTACTGCTAGCCCCGCAACGTCGCTCCGTGCCCGGACTCGACCGCCTTGATAGCGGCGGCTCGACGCTCCCCTACCTCGGCGTCGGTGAGCGTGCGGTCAAGCGCACAGAAGCGCAGCCGGTAAGCGAGGCTGCGTCCGCCCTCTCCGACGCCATGACCGCGGTAGACGTCGAACAGCGCCAGGTCCGTGAGCAAAGGACCGGCGGCCGAGCGCAGCGTGGCGCCGATGTCAGCCGCCGACACGTCTTCGCCCACGACGAACGCGAGGTCGATGTCGCTCGACGGGAAGCGGCTGACATCGACGGTCTTCTCGGGCCGGCGCTCCGCGAGGTGGAGCGCGGTCGCGTCGAGATCGAGCCACGCGACCCGACCTTCTATCCCCCACGCCTCGACGACAGCGGGATCGACCTCGCCGAGCACGCCGACGACGGCGCTGCCGGCGCGGGCCACCGCGACCCTCGTCGGATGCAGGCCAGCGGGCGCGTCGTCGCGAGTGACGGCGGGAGACTCCACTCGTAACGCGTCGCTGAGAAGGTCCCACACCGCGGTCGCGTCGGTGGCCTCGGCCGGCCAGAGGACGACCGCGATCCGCTCCGACTCCACTGGCAAACCCGCGGCCGCGCCGACGGCGCGACGGTCGGGCTCTTCGGGCGCCGGCGCATCCAAGGAGGGGTCCCAGACCTTGCCGACCTCGAACAACCGCGTTTCCGATGCCCGCCGGCCCACGTTGAGCGCGATGGACCGCAGCAGTCCGGGAAGCAGCGATCCGCGCAGCACCGACTCCTCCAGGGCGAGCGGTCGGTCGGCGACGATGCGGTCGCTCTCCGGAAGTCCGGCGCGGGCGTGGTCACCGGGACCGAGCAGCGGCGAGCTCATGGCCTCGTGGATGCCGAGGCCGCACAGCACGTCGCGCACGAAGCGCAGCTCGCGCTGGCGGGCGGTGAGGCCCCCGACGCGCGGCGCCGTCGGCACCGCGTGCTCGATGTTGCCGTAGCCGTGGTGCCGCGCGATCTCCTCGATGAGCGCTTCTTCGATGGTGACGTCGGGCCGCCAACTCGGCGCGGTCACAACCGCCCGTTCCGCGCTCTCGCGTGTGACGGTGAAGCCGATCGCCGTGAGATATCCGTCGATCGTCTCCGGCGACAAGTCGGTACCGAGGAGTCCGTTGACGCGCTCGGTGCGCATCGTCAAGGTGGCCGGGCGGGGCGCATGCTCCTCGGAGCTCCACGTCGTGCGGGGTCCGACGGTGGCGCCGCACAGCGCCACGGCGAGCTCGCAGTACCGCGCCACCGCCCGCTCCACCCCGGCGACGTCGACGCCCTTTTCGAAGCGGATCGACGCCTCCGAGCGCAGGCCGAGACGCTTGGACGTGCGGGCGATCGCCATCGGGTCGAACCACGCCGCCTCGAGGACGATCGACATCGTTCCGTCGTGGATTTCCGAGCTCCCTCCGCCCATGATTGCGCCGATGCCGACGGCCGCGCCGTGCGCGTCACCGATCACGCAGTCGTCGCCGGCGCCGAGCGTTCGGGTCTCACCGTCGAGCGTGGTGAGCTGCTCGCCGGGCTCCGCTCGGCGCACGCTCAGGCCACCGCCGGGCAGCCGGTGGGCGTCGTAAGGGTGCGTGGGCTGACCTAGCTCGAGCATCACGTAGTTGGAGATGTCGACCGCGGTGTTGAGCGGGCGCATGCCAGCGAGGGTCAGCCGGGTCGCGAGCCACGAAGGCGACGGGCCGATGGAGACCCCGGTGAGGAGCGTGGCGGTGAACACCGGGCAGAGATCGGGCGCGTCGACGCGCACCGACGGTCCGGCGTCGCCGGCCCCCGGCAGGGTGACGGCCGGCTCGGCCAACTCGAACGGGAGACCGAGCCGTGCGGCCATGTCCCGGGCGATGCCGGCGATGCACAGCGCGTCGGGACGATTGCCCTCGATCGCCAGGTCCAGCACGGTGTCCGGGACAATGCCGAGCGCCTCGACCAGCGGGGTTCCCGGGATGAGCGCGCCGTCGAGCAGCATGATCCCTTCGGCGTCGGCGCCTAGCTCGAGCTCGCGCGCCGAGCAGATCATCCCGTGCGACTCGACGCCCTTCATCTTGCGTTTGCCGATGGCAAAGTCGCCCGGCAGCACGCTGCCGACCGGCGCGAACGCAACGGTGTCGCCCGCTTCGAAGTTCCATGCGCCGCACACCACAGGCGTGGGGTCGGGCGCGCCGGCGTCGACGCGCACGCGCCGGATGCGGTCGGCACCTTCGATCGCGCCGACCTCGAGCACCCGCGCGACGACGACGTCGCCGATCCCTCCGCCGACTTTCTGCACCCCCTCGACGACGAAGCCGAGCTCGTTCGCCGTGTCGACGAGCGCGTCGACGTCATCGCCGAACGGCGCGAAGTCGCGCAACCACGAAAGAGGTACGAGCAACAGACTCTCCTAGAAGAAAAGAACAGCGCGGAGGTCGATCCGGCTTTGCCGGTCGGCCGGAGCTCGATTGAGCTCGCACAAGCGAAGCGAGTGCGACATTTTAGAACTGGGTGATGAAGCGCAGGTCGTTGTCGGCCATCACCCGCATGTCAGGAATGGCGTGGAAGACCTGCGCTAGGCGATCGATGCCGAACCCGAAGGCGAAGCCTGACCACTCCTCCGAGTCGAGGCCGACTGCGGCGAAGACATTGGGATGGACCATCCCGCAACCGCCGAGCTCGATCCAACCGGTCGACGAGCATGTGCGGCACCCGTCGCCGCGGCAGATCGGGCACCCGACCTCGAACTCGGCCGACGGCTCGGTGAAGGGGAAGTACCCGGGCCGCAGCCGCGACTTGATCCCCTCGCCGAAGTAGGCCTCCGTGAAGGTGGCGATCGTGCCGGCGAGGTGCCCGAAGGTGATGCCGCGATCGACGACAAGGCCTTCGATCTGGCTGAACGCCGGTGTGTGGCGCGCATCGGGGGTGTCCTTGCGGTACACCCGCCCTGGCATCACCGCGTATATCGGTGGGCGGCGCTCGAGCATGGTGCGGATCTGCACCGGTGACGTGTGCGTGCGCAGCAAAGTCGACTCGGGAGTGCCGTAGTCGAAGTACAGCGTGTCCTGGTTGTTGCGCGCGGGGTGTGCGGTCGGGATGTTCAGCGCCTGGAAGTTGTGCCAGTCGGTCTCGACCTCGGGGCCCTCCTCGACGGTGTAGCCCATACCGACGAAGACGTCCTCGAGCCGATGGCGTGTCTGCGTGACGAGGTGGGCGCGTCCACGTCGACGCGGTGGGAGAAGCTCCGTGAGGTCGAGCCGATCAGCCTCGAGCTGCTTGGCCCGTTCGACCGACGACAACTCGCGGCGCCGGGCCTCGATCTGTTCCTTCACCGCCGTCAGCGCGGCGTTGATGCGCTGCCCCGCCTCGCGACGGGCCTCGGGCTCGAGCGTCCCCAGGCCCTTCTTGGCCACCGCCAGCGCACCCTTCGGGCCTACGGCTGCGTTCTCCGCGCCGCGCAGGTGGTCGAGGGTCGTCGCCGCGGCGATGGCGACGAGGGCGCTCGACACCGCTTCGTCGATCTCGTTTCGATCAGGCATCGGTACCGTGCAACTCCTCAAAGGCGGTGAGTGGCAGGGTAAATCGGAAGGTGGTGCCGCGCCCGGGAATTGATTCCGCCGTGAGTCGTCCTCCATGGGCCTCTACGAGCCCGCGGCTGATCCAGAGCCCGAGGCCCGAGCCGGTCGGGCGCCCTTCGCTGCGGCGAAAGAATTTCGTGAACACCCGCGGCAGGTCCTCGACCGGGATGCCCTCGCCGCGGTCGCCCACGGCGACGGCGACCGACCTTTCCTGTCCGTCGCCCACCTCCGCTCGCACAGTGATTCCGGCCGGAGATGCGTACTTGCACGCATTCTCGACGAGGTTCGTGAGGACCTGCTCGACCTTGTCCGGGTCTGCGTAGATCTGTGGCAGGTCGGGTGGGAACTCGACCGCGGCATCGAGGTCCGGGTACTCCATCCCGACCTTCTCGACGACGGTGCTCGCGACCTCCGCGAGGTCGATCATCTGTCGCCGCAGGACGAGCCGCCCAGTTTCGAGCCGGCTGATGTCGAGCAATTCGGTGATGAGGCGCGTCACCCGGTCGGCGTCGTGGTGAACCTGCTCGAGCATCATCTTCTTCTGGTCGTCGCGCAGCCGGTCCCACCGGTTGATCAGCAGGCTCGTGTAGCCCTTGACCGACGTGAGCGGCGATCGCAGCTCGTGGCTGACGGTCGACACGATCTCGATCCCCGCGGTAGACGCATCACGTCGCCGCGCCCGCGGCCGGAAGCTGAGGGCAGCACCGCTGATGCGTCCGTCATCGTCGCGCTCGTACACGCCGGTGACGAGCGCTGTCACATCGCTGCGGTCGGCGCGCCGCAGCAACACCTCGTGCTCGGCGATTGCACGTACTGCGCGCATCGTCTCCGCGGCGCGGTCCCAACCGTCGACGAGGATCACCCGACCCTCGCTGGTACGCGGGGCTAAAGCCTCCGCGACCGGCTGGCCGACGAGCGTGGCGCGATCGATGCCGACGAGCGCCGTGAAGGCGTCGTTGACGTCGGTGATGCGCCGGCCAGCGTCGAGCACCATGACACCGTCGGCGAGCCGCTCGATCATGCCGCGCCCGCGCGCGCTCGCGCTTGACGGGCGGCCTCGAAACACAACACGGCTGCGGCGACCCCCACGTTGAGGCTTTCTACTGGCCCTGGGAGGGGGATGGTGAGAAGGCCGTCGATTCCGGGGAGATCCGCAGGAAGGCCATGGGCTTCGTTTCCGAGCACGAGCACAACTGGGCCAGTGAGGTCGGCGATCGAATAGTCCTCCCCGTCGCGCGCCACTGCGGCGTAGCGGCGGCGCCCGGCGGCGCCCAACTCGGCGAGTGCGGGCCCTGGTTCGACCGCGGTGACCACCGGGATCTTGAAGAGCGCGCCGGCCGTCGCCCGCACCGTCTTCGGGTTGCCGAGCTCGACGGAGCCCGAGCACAGCACGACGCCGGCCGCTCCGGCTGCGGCCGCGGAGCGCAGCAAGGTCCCGGCGTTCCCGGGGTCGCGCACGTCGACGGCGACAACGACCACTCCGTCGCCCCGCAGGTCGCCGATGCCGACGGCAACGTCGCGTACCACGGCGCAAACCGGTTGCGGCGTGCTGGCATCGGCGATGCGCTCCATGACGCCGGCCTCGAGCGCGAAGACTGCCGCGCCCGCATCGCGGGCTTCGTCGACCAGGCGCAGGTCGACAGTTGGTGCGTAAAACACACTTTCCGGCACGTGCCCGGACGCCAGCGCTTCGCGAAGAAGCGTGACGCCCTCCGCCACGAAGACGCCTTCGGCCGCACGCGCACTGCGGCGCCCGATGAGGCGCCGCAGCCGTTGGACCTTCTGGTGACGGATCGGGAGCCCCGTCCTCAGCTGGCGGCCTCGGCTTCGTCGGTGACCGGCGCGTTCCGAGCAATCTCGACCAGCGCACCGAACGCCGTGTTGTCGGTGACCGCGATGTCGGCCAGAACCTTCCGATCGACTTCGACGCCCGCAGTCTTGAGCCCGTTGATCAAACGCGAGTAGCTCATCCCCTCGGCGCGGGCCGCGGCGTTGATCCGCTGGATCCACAGCCGGCGGAAGTCGCCCTTGCGGGCGCGACGGTCGCGATAGGCGTAACGCAGGCTGTGCATGACCTGCTCGTTGGCTGACTTGTAGCTGCGGCTCTTGTTGCCGTAATAACCCTTCGCCTGCTCGAGGACGGCGCGGCGGTGCTTCTTGCCATGAACTGAACGCTTGACCCTGGCCATGGTGTTCTCCTAGATCCCGAGTTGGCGCCGGATACGACGGTTGTCAGCGGGTGACACCTCGGACTCGCGGTTGAGGCGACGCTTCCTGCCTGCGGACTTCTTTTCGAGGATGTGGTTCATCCCCATGCTGCGGCGGCGCAGACGACCGGTGCCGGTGATCTTGAACCTCGCCTTCGCACCGGAGTGCGTCTTCATCTTCGGCATTGCATTACTCCTCGGTTGGTAGTGCTTCCGACGGGCTCGCACCGTCCGGGCTCTCGGTCACGACCGCAGCCGCAGCCTGAGCACGCTTATCGGGGGCGAGCACCATGATCATGTTGCGACCGTCGAGCTTGGGGCTCGACTCGACCTTGCCGATGGCAGCGACGCGCTCGGCGACGTTGTCGAGGATTCGGCGGCCGAGCTCGGGATGGGTGATCTCCCGGGCGCGGAACATGATCGAGATCTTGACCTTGTGTCCTTCTTGCAGGAATCCCGCCACCTTGCGGGTCTTGGTGTCGAAGTCGCCAGTCGCGATCTTGGGGCGGTACTTCATCTCCTTCAGGCCGACGTTGGTCGACTTGCGGCGAGACTCGCGGGCCTTCTGCGCGGCATCGAACTTGAACTTCCCGAAGTCCATGATCTTGCACACCGGCGGGTTGGCCGTGGGGGCCACCTCGACGAGATCGAGATCCATGTCCCGCGCCATCGAGAGGGCCTCGGGCAGGGGACGGATCCCGAGCTGGCCTCCGTCGGGATCGACGAGACGAACTTCGCGAGCCCGGATTTTTTCGTTGATCCTGGGCTCGTTGGTGGCGGCTTGTGCGGCGATGGCCTCACGCTCCTCGTGGAATGAATGGGATCTGTGCGCTGACGCGAAACGACGCGGGCGCAACGAAAGCAACGCCCGCGTCTGCGGTCATTCGACCAGTCGCACTGTTCGTGGGCTGGTGGGGCGGTGAGGCCCGCTTCCGTCTTCGGTTGTACTGCTCTGAAGCGCTATTAGGGTAACCCACTCGTGAGCAGTTTGTGGACTCCTGGCGGTGAACGACCGGTGCAGCGGCCCGCGCCGTCGCCGTCTCCCCCGCCGCCCGAGGCCGACGAGACCCCGCTCACCGAGGAGGAGATCGAGGGTCGCATGGCGGAACTGCGCGAGCAGCTCGCGCAGACGCCCGTCGAGCGCATCGTGGCCCAGGCCGCGTATCAGCTGTTCGAGGTGGCCGCGCTCCACCTGTCGGTTGTACCGCCGCAGCTGCCCCAGGCGCGGCTGGCGATCGATGCCTTCGGTGCCCTCGTCGAGGGCCTCGCCGGGCGCCTCGGGCCCGACGACGACGCGCTCCAGGACGGGCTAACGCAACTCCGCATGGCCTTCGTCCAGGTCAGCCGCGGCCCGGCCCCCGAAGCGGAGCCGGGCCCGCCCGAGTGATCACGACGAATCAGACGCGGAAAACCGCGCCAAGAGCGGTTTTCCGCGTCAAGAACGCAGCAGACTGCTTTTGATGTCGTGAAAACGGGGTGATTCAAGGCCGCGGTCGTCGGATCACACGGTTTTCACGACATCAAAGTGGGGCGATCTGGGCGGCTTCCCAGCGACCGAGGCCTCCCGCGACCAGGTCGAACTCGACCGGTGAGCCCGCCTCGATGGTGCGGCTGCCGTCGGCGATAGCGGTGCAGTGGAACGGGTGCTCGGCGCCGGTTGCGTCATCACGGACGAGCCCGAGACCGGCGTGCTCGTCAAAGGCAACGACTCGTCCGGTCAATGGACGATCTTGGCGAGTGGCAACTCGATGATGTCGGTCGCGCCATGGTCCTTGAGCGCGGGGATGAGCGTGTTGATCTCGTTCTTGGGCACGACGGTCTCCACTGCATACGCGTCGTCGCCGAACAGCTTCGAAACGGTCGGCGATTTCATTGACGGCAGCAGGGCGATCACGGCGTCCAGTTGCGCGGCGGCGACGTTGAGCTTGACGAGCACTTTGCCCCGCGCCTCCAAGGTCCCTTGCAGCAACGTCAGGATCTGCTCCATCGCGTGCCGCTGCTCGGGGACGTCGTACGCGCCACGGTTGGCGATGAGCTCGGTGTAGCTCGTGAGAACCGTGTCGATGACGCGGAGCCCGGCGGCCCGAAGCGCTGATCCGGTCTCCGTGATCTCGACGACGGCGTCGGCGATGTCAGGCACCTTCGCCTCGGTCGCGCCGTAGCTGAGCTCGACGCGCGCATCCACCCCGTGCTTCTCCAGGTACCGACGCGTCAGTTCCGGGTACTCGGTCGTCACGCGCACGCCGGCCGGCAAGTCGGCGACCGACTTCCACGCCGAGTCCGCGGCTACCGCCAGCACGATGCTGGTAGGTCGTGCCGTTGCCTTGGAGTAGTGCAGCTCCCCGAGGCTCACGACCTCGCTCGAGGTCTCTTCGATCCAGTCCCGGCCGGTCACGCCGAGGTCGAAAATTCCGTTGGCGATATACCGCGGGATCTCCTGCGGTCGGAGAATCCGGACGTCGACGATGCGCGGATCGTCGATCGTCGCGCGGTAGTCGACGCTCGAGCCGCGCCGCACGGGCAGGTCGGCGGCCTCGAACAGCTCGAGCGTCTGGCGCTCGAGCGATCCCTTCGGCAGGACGAGGCGCAGCATCAGCGACTCTTGCCGTAACGTTCGATGGCGTCGAGCGCGTCGAGCATCTCCAGCGCGGTCGCGGCGGCCTCGCCGCCCTTGTCCATGCGGGCCACGCTGGCGCGGTCGATCGCCTGCGCGGTGTTCTCGGTGGTGAGCACGCCGAAGACCACCGGTGATCCGATGTCGAGCTGCACCTGCTGGAGCCCTCGGGCGCACTCGCCGGCCACGAAGTCGTAGTGGGTGGTGTCGCCGCGAATGACGGCACCGAGCGCGACGACCGCGTCGACGCGTCCGTGGAGCAGCAGAGCCCGCGCCGCCAACGGCAGCTCGAACGCGCCCGGCACCCATACTTCGCACACGTCCTCGTCGGGCACGCCCGCGGCACGTAACGCGGCGCGGGCGCCGGTTACGAGGCGGACGGTGATCGCGTCGTTGAAGCGCGCCGCGGCTATGCCGATGCGACGCCCGCCGTCAGTCACGCGCCGAACTCGTCTTGTTGGTCAGGGCGGGCTTCGTCGAACTCGTCCATCAGGTGCCCGAGCCGCTCGGTCTTCGCCCGGAGGTAGTCGACGTTGTGGGGGTTCGAGTGGATCTCGAGCGGCACGCGCTCGACGATCTCGAGTCCGTAACCCTCGAGGCCGCCGCGTTTGCTCGGGTTGTTCGTCAGCAGCCTCATTGTCGTGATCCCGAGATCGACCAGGATCTGCGCCCCGATGCCGTACTCACGGCTGTCGATCGGCAAGCCGAGATCGACGTTGGCATCCACCGTGTCGCGACCCTGGTCCTGCAATGAGTACGCCTGGAGCTTGTGGGTGATGCCGATGCCGCGTCCTTCGTGGCCGCGCAAGTACACGACGACGCCGAGGCCTTCCTCCGCGACGCGCCGGATCGCGCCGTCCAGTTGCGGGCCGCAATCGCAGCGCAACGATCCGAATACGTCGCCGGTAAGGCATTCCGAGTGCACCCGCACGAGGACGTTGTCCTCGCCCTGCACCGCTCCGCGCACGAGTGCAAGGTGCTCCTCGCCGTCGACGAGGCTCTTGTACCCGTAACAGGTGAACTCGCCCCACTGGGTGGGAATCCGCGCTTCGGCGACACGGCGGACCAACTTCTCGCGCTGGCGGCGGTACCGGATGAGATCGGCGATCGAGATGAGGAGCAGGTTGTGCGCCTCGGCGAACTCGATCAGTTCAGGCAGCCGCGCCATGCCGGTCTTGTCTTCGCTGACAACCTCGCACAGGATCCCGGCGGGATAAAGCCCGGCCATGCGCGCCAGGTCGACCGCGGCCTCGGTATGGCCGGCGCGGTTGAGGGTCCCGCCCTCGCGATAGCGCAGCGGAAAGATGTGCCCGGGCCGGGCGAGGTCCACGGGGCGCGTCCGCGGGTCGATGAGCGCAGCGATCGTCGACGCGCGATCGGCCGAGCTGATGCCGGTGGTGGTGCCGTGGCGATAATCGACGCTCACGGTGAAGGCGGTGCGGTTCGACTCGGTGTTCACCGAGACCATCAGCGGCAGGTCGAGCTCGTCGAGGCGTTCGCCGAGGAGCGGCATGCAGATGACGCCAGACGTGTGGCTGAGGAAGAACGCGATGCTCTCCGGGGTCGCGAACTCCGCCGCCATGATGAGGTCGCCCTCGTTCTCGCGGTCCTCGTCGTCGACCACCACGACGATTTCCCCTCGGGCGATCGCAGCAACGGCCTTCTCGATGTCGGCGAACGGCATCAGCTCTCCTTGGCTCCTGTCGCCCCAGTGTGGCCGGTCATCAGCCGTTCGACGTATTTGGCGACGACGTCGACTTCGAGATTGACGCCGTCACCAGGAAGCCTCCACCCCAAGGTCGTCGCCTTCATCGTGTGAGGAATCACCGCGACGCTGAAGTGATCGGCACCCACGCCGACGACCGTGAGACTGATCCCGTCGACCGTGATCGATCCCTTCTCGACGATGTACTTCGTGAGTCCCCCGTCGCAGCGGATCTGGAGATCCGGCGCGCCCTGCACGAC
>Ga0183260_10001532_pt1 | contig 19181 bp, 12 predicted proteins | sample AntDrymUQ4972206_2_FD_129768 | JGI IMG/M metagenome (GOLD analysis project Ga0183260, IMG submission 129768) | Polar desert sand microbial communities from Dry Valleys, Antarctica - metaG UQ497 (22.06) (version 2) (version 2) | ecosystem: Environmental > Terrestrial > Soil > Desert | place...
ACCCGGGATCGCATGGCAACCGATGCACATCGACACCGGTGCACCATTATTTGCAGGTCCCTGAGTTCCCTGAGCCAGAGCGGGTTGGGCCACGGCGACACCTACGCCTGCCATCAGCGATGCAAAAAGCTTCATCCGGAAAATCCTGTGTCGAGCAGCGCGGGATTGTAGCCGCAGTGGTTACGCGTTGACCGAGCTTCACGATGCCCGTGGGTATACTTGATTTACCCTACGACCCTCGATATTTCGCTGCCGATGTTGCGTTTTGAAGGCTCAAAAACTTATGTTGCAACTGATGATCTGAAACTTGCGGTCAACGCTGCGCTGACGTTGCAGCGACCGCTGTTGATCAAGGGCGAGCCCGGCACCGGCAAGACGATGCTTGCGGAAGAAGTTGCGAGTGCGCTCGGCATGCCGTTGCTGGCATGGCATATCAAGTCGACCACAAAGGCTCAGCAGGGCTTGTACGAATACGACGCCGTTTCACGGCTGCGCGACTCCCAGCTTGGAGACGCGCGCGTGCAGGACATTCAGAACTACATCGTCAAGGGAGTGCTGTGGCAGGCATTCGAGGCCGAGCAGCCGAATGTGTTGCTGATCGACGAGATCGACAAAGCCGATATCGAATTTCCGAACGACTTGCTGCGCGAGCTCGATCGGATGGAATTTTTTGTGTACGAGACGCGCCAGACGGTGCAGGCGCGCCATCGACCGCTGGTCGTGATTACGTCGAACAACGAAAAAGAGCTGCCGGATGCGTTTCTTCGGCGCTGCTTTTTTCACTACATCAAGTTTCCGGACAAGGAGACGATGCAGGCCATCGTCGACGTTCACTTTCCGAAGCTGCGCAAAGAGCTTCTGCAAAACGCGCTGTCGGTTTTCTTCGGCACGCGCGACCTGCCGGGCCTGAAGAAAAAGCCATCGACATCTGAATTGCTCGATTGGCTGAAGCTCTTGGTGGCCGAACAGATTCCGGTCGACGCGCTGCGCTCGAAAGACGACAAGCTGGTTGTCCCGCCACTGGCCGGCGCGCTGTTGAAGAACGAGCAGGACATGCATCTGTTCGAGCGGCTCGTGTTCATGGCGCGCCAAAATCGCTGATGATCCGCGTCGCGCCGCTGACGCTCGAGGGACACGGCGTGCGCCTGGAGCCTCTGCAGCCAGAACATGAAAACGGGCTGGCCGCCGCTGCGGCCGACGGAGAACTGTGGAAGCTGTGGTTTGCGACCGTACCGGAACCTGCCGGCACGCGCTCGTACATCGACGCCGCACTGGCAGGTCAACAAGCTGGGCACATGCTGCCGTGGGCGGTGCGCGAGCTTTCCACCGGCGCGGTAGCCGGCAGCACGCGTTATCACGACATGGTGCAAGCAGCCGATCGCGTTGAAATCGGCTACACGTGGTACGGCGCGCGCTGGCAGAGAACCTCTGTCAACACCGCGTGCAAGCTGCTGCTGATGACACACGCATTTGAACGCGTCGGCTGCCGGGTGGTCGGCCTGCGTACCGATAACTTCAACTTCAGATCTCAGCGCGCGATCGAAGCGCTGGGCGCAAAGAAAGACGGCGTGATTCGCCACCATCATCCGCGGCGCGACGGTACGGTGCGCGATACGGTGATTTACAGCATCCTCGCGTCCGAGTGGCCTGACGTGAAGCGGCATCTCGAATTGCGATTGGCCCGAGCACGTCCTCACTAAATGCTGATCGATTTCTTCTTCCACCTGCGCGGCGCGAAACTCAAGGTTTCGATCAACGAGCTGCTGACGCTGCTCGACGCGCTGAAGCGCGGCGTGATCGGGCCGTCGATCGACCAGTTTTACTTCCTGTCGCGCACGACGCTGGTCAAGGACGAAACGCAGTTTGACCGCTTCGATCGTGCCTTCGGCGAATATTTTCGCGGCGTGCAGACCGCCATCGACTTTGCGAAAGAAATTCCCGACGAGTGGTTCAAGCAAATGCTCGAGCGCACGTTCTCGCCGGAGGAGATGGCGAAGCTCGAGAAGCTCGGCTGGGACAAGCTGATGGAAGAGTTTCGCAAGCGGCTCGAAGAACAGGACGGAGCGCACCACGGCGGCAACAAGTGGATCGGCTCGGGCGGCACGTCCCCGTTCGGCCATGGCGGCGCGCATCCGGAAGGAATTCGCATCGGCGGCGCGTCCAAGGGCGGCAAGTCGGCCGTGAAGGTATGGGAGATGCGCGGCTATCGCGACTACGACGACTCGGTCGAGATCGGTACACGCAACATCAAAGTGGCGCTACGCCGCCTGCGGCGATTCGCCCGCGAAGGTGCCGAGCTCGAACTCGACATGCACGGTACGATCGAGTCGACGGCGAAGAACGCGGGCTGGCTCGACCTGAAGCTGGTGCCCGAGCGGCACGATACCGTCAAGGTCCTGATGCTGCTCGACGTCGGCGGCACGATGGACGAACACATCAAGCGCACCGAGGAGTTATTCAGCGCCGCCAAGAGCGAGTTCAAGCACCTCGAGTTCTATTATTTTCATAACTGCGTATACGAGTTTTTGTGGCGCAATAATCGTCGCCGCTACACCGAGCGTCACGCAACGTGGGATGTGCTGCGCAAGTATCCGCACGACTGGAAGCTGATCATCGTCGGCGATGCAACGATGAGCCCCTATGAGGTGCTACAGCCCGGAGGATCGGTCGAGTACAACAGCGAAGAGGCCGGCGCAGTGTGGCTGCAGCGGCTGTTCGCAACTTATCCGAAATCGGTATGGCTCAACCCCGAGCCCGAACAGCTCTGGCAGTATCGACAATCGATTTCGTTGATTCGGCAGATCGCCGGCGGAAAGATGTTTCCGATGACACTCGACGGATTGACGCGCGCGATGCGGCAGCTGACGAAGTAGACCTGATTCGTCTAGACAAGCCATTGTGTGGACCGACCTTTTTACTTCGGCAATGATGCACGCCGCATGCAGGTGCTTTACAAAGGCGAGGGCTGCCTGATCTTTACTGGCGGCAACATCTGGGGTGGAGCCGGAGGCGACTTGATCCAGATCGAGGTCGACCCGTCAGGCGCGTGCTATCAGCCTTAAGCGCCACGCCTCGCACTCAGGTAAAAACTTCGTACCCGTTAGGTCGTGAACGGCGGCGCGGCTTTCAGTACTTCGTCCATTGTCGTCACGCCGTTTGCGATTTTCTGCGCGCCGGATAAGCGCAGCGATTTGAGTCCGTCGCGCGCGGCCTGCCCGCGCAGCTTGACAATATCGCTGGTCTGCGACACCAGCGCACGCATGGCATCCGTCATCACGAGCATCTCGATCAAGCCGGTGCGCCGCATGTAGCCGGTATTGCGGCATTCGAGACAACCCACCGGCTTGTAGACCTTGTCCGGAATGTTCGACCGCCATGGATTGACCAGTTCCTTCCAGAGCACCGGGTCGATCGGCTCGCCCACGGCCTTGCAATGCGGACACAGCGTGCGGATCAATCGTTGCGCAAGGATGCCAACCAATGTCGCGTTAACCAGATAGTTCGGAACGCCCAGTTCAAGCAGCCGCGCGATGGACGAAGCAGCATCGTTTGTGTGCAGCGTCGAAAAGACCAGGTGCCCGGTCAGCGCGGCCTGCACGGCCATATCGGCGGTTTCCTTGTCGCGAATCTCGCCGACCATGATGATGTCGGGATCCTGCCGCATCAACGCGCGCAGTCCGTCGGAAAAACCGAGGTCGATGCCGTGCTGAACCTGCATCTGGTTCAGCGCCGGGTCGACCATCTCGATCGGATCTTCCACTGTACTGACGTTGACCTCATCGGTCGCAAGCTGCTTCAGCGTCGAATAGAGGGTCGTGGTCTTGCCCGAGCCAGTGGGGCCCGTCACGAGCACGATGCCAGAAGGCCGATGGATCCAGTGTTCCCAGATCTTCGCTTCCTCGTTTGCGAAACCGAGCTCGGCGTAGCTGCGTACAACGACTTCGGGATCGAAAATCCGCATCACCAGTTTTTCGCCGAATGCCGTCGGTAGCGTCGACAGGCGAATCTCGACTTCGCGGCCGGCATTCACCCCGGTACTGACCTTGGTCTTGATCCGGCCGTCCTGCGGGCGACGTTTCTCGACCACGTCCATGCGCCCCAGCAACTTGATGCGGCTCGTCATGGCGCCCATCACACCGGCCGGCACCTGGTAGACCTGATGCAATACACCGTCGATTCGAAATCTCGCTACGCCGAATTCGCGGCGTGGCTCGAGATGAATGTCGCTGGCACGCTGATCGAAAGCGTATTGCAGCAGCCAGTCGACGATGTGAATTACATGCGCATCGTTGGCTTCGACCTTGCCACCGAGCTCGACCAGCTGCTCGAAACTGGAGACCAGTGCGGTACTACCGGTCTTGGCCGCGCCGCGAACCTGCTGTGCGAGCTTGAAGAATTCGGTCGTATAGCGCGCGACATCGAGCGGGTTGGCGACGACGCGCAACACGGTCTTCTTTGTGATCTGCTCGATCTCGCGATCCCACCCGGTCAGAAACGGTTCGCTGGTGGCGATCGTCACTTCCGAGGCGGTCAACGCCACCGGGAGAATCGAGTACGTCGTTGCGTAGCTCGACGACATCACGTCGACCACGCGTGTGAAATCGACTTTCAACGGATCGATATGGAAATACGGGAGCCCGGATTTCTCGGCGATCCAGTGCGTCAGCGTTTCCAGATCAAGCAGCTGATGGTCTGCCTGCGGCGACCGATAATTCATTTCGGCAAGCACCACCAGCGGATGCCCGGAGCGGGCGCTGCCGCCGGTAGCCTTGAACCGCTCGGCGTCGGCCTGCGTCAGCAGACCATCAGCCACCAGCTGTTTCATCACGAAACCGGCGCTAACGCGCCCAGGGGGCGCCTGCACCGGTTGCACGCGGGGTTTTTCGCGCGACGCTGCCGGGTGTTTCAGGACAGAGGCGCCGACTTTGGCGTTCATGCCGGCTGCGAGGCCGCGTATCGACCTGCCATCGATCGCGCCCGATCCGGCGCGTTCTCGAAGTCAGCAACCACCAAGTCGACCGCGCGCTTGGTCAGCGGCACGCTTTCCAGCGGCTCAATGTATTTGCGCGCCAGGTAAGACTTCAGCATGTCGGCCGACATTACGTGCGCCTTCTGGTCGTGTTCGCTGGCAAACAGGAACAACGTGCGCAGTGGGCTCATCCAGCGCAGCTTCGCGCGCGAAAACTCAAGCCCATTCCAAAGCTTGAACCAGTTGCCGCGCTGCCAGCGGCCGATTTCTTCCTGCACCCGCGCGTCCTCGACGGGATCGAGCTTCGCAATGTCAGTGACGGGATCGGGCATCACGATATCGGCCTTGTGCTCGGCGGCGGCGCGCATGATCAACCCGGTCGACACGCGAATGCCGCCCGGCACCGTCGTCACGGGGAACACGCCCGACAACTGCATGCCGTCGATCTTGGCGCGCAATTCCGAGGCGAGCAGGCTCGACTTGATGTAAGTGGCCTGGTCGACCGGCTTGACCGCCATCGCGTGCGATTCCATCAACTGCGTGAAAAAGAGCTCGCGCTCGCGCTCCGGCGCATTGATCAAGCCAAAACCGTCACGCAGCACACGGATCATCGGCGGAATCAACTTGACAAGCTTGCTGCGGTCTTCCGTGCTTGCCTTGGGCTGCACAGACCACACGACTTCATGAATGACGTCTCGAAAGGCCTTCGCAAATCCGGGAGTCTTCTCCTGCCGTACGGTCGCCGCAACCAGCACCTTCACCCAGGCGCCTAGCAAAAATTCCTTGATATACGGCTCGAGGTCCACGCGCTCAAAGGCACGCCGGACCTGAATCGTTGTATTGATCGACAAGATCTCATGCTTCTCCGCAGCCTCAAGCGCCTTCTTGGCGCGCGACACCGGGTCGTTTTCCTCCGGTGTGATATCGGATACGAACTTGTCAAACTCGCTGTACAACCGCTCGAACACCCCGAGATCGGTTTCGAAATTCTTCAGAACTTCGGTGATCACACGGTCGACTTCTTTCAGATAGCGCTGATTGTCATCGCCGTACGGCTCCCACCCGGTGGAGGTGCCAGCGATACGATCAATCAGCTTGCGTGCCGGGTGCGCGCTCGAAGCAAAAAATGCCGCGTCGATCAGAGCCGATTTGAGAACCGGAAACTGCAGCCTGGAAATGCGGGCCTTGATTTCGGACGGAACACCTTTGTCCTGCATCACATGATCGAACAGCATGCCGACCAGTTCGATGGTCAGTTTGTCGACCACGCGTGTTGACTTCGATATCAACTCGTCGCGCAGTGCGCCGATCGATTCGGTGGGGAGCGCAAAATCGCCACCGGGTCCAAGCTCATGCAGATCGTTACGCTGAAACTCGCCAATCGATTGCAGCAGCTGCTGCGGCGCCGATCCGTGCGAAGGCAGATGCGGCAAACGCGACCCGCGCGCGTTCGCCTGCAGACGCGTCAGCAAACCGCCGAGCAGCATGTTGGGCTCCTCGGGACCGGAGGGGCCAGATTCCTGCTGAGTGCCGTCACCAGTTCCCTGCGCGCTTCCTGCGGCGCCACCCGGGCGGCCCGAGCCTGATGCAGTGCTGTCCGCATTCCGAGCGGTGCCAGCATTCCGCGCGGCGGGCGTACCGGGCGCCGCCGGGACCTGCCAGGGACTGGGCGAATTCTTGGGCGATGCGCGGGTGCGACGAATGGCTCTGCTGTCGACGCCGTGGTTGGTGTAGTGATCGAGCAGCTGCCGCACGATGCGGCCGAGCTCCTCGGCCAGCGGCTTTTCAAAAATCGTAAGGAAAAATTCCCACGCTTCCTTGTGCAGGTCGGTGTCTTCAGCCGCACGAAGCAGCGCACGCACGTACACCGCCGGTCCAAGCGGATTCTCTGAACTACGCACGTTGGTCTTGCCGAGGAGGAACGCCACCACGAGATTCAGATCGCGCATCAATTGTTCGATCTGGCCTGCGACCTTGCTGGCGTGACGCTCGACCACGGTGCTGCTCTCAACGGACAGCGAATCGACCAGCGACAGCGTTTCTGCATCAAGCGAGCCGGGCGGTGCTTGAACTTGCCCTACGGTGATGTCGTTGAAATATTGATCCTGCGTTTCCTGCAGACGCGCCATAAAGGTCGGATGCAGATCGCCGAGCTTTGCAGCAAGATGACGCTGCACAAGCGGTGATCCAACATCGAAGTCCCACTTGCCGGACAGCTCTTCAAGAATAGTTCGCGCGAACTCCGGGAACGCGGCGCCCATCAGCTCGTTGGAAATCGCCATGCCCGAGCGCAACAGCGCGGATGCTTGCGCCGCCGTCACGTACGGCACCTCAGCGCTTGCGCGCGAGGCGTCGGAGGCCGGAGGAAACTCCATGCAGTCCTGGGCTTTCGCTAGGTTAAGGCAGCCGCACGCTCAAGGGCTCGCCACGTAGACGTCGGACTCTATCTGCGCAGCAAGGCGTGTCAAGCGAGTTTAAGCAGTTAGTGATGTCCGAATGTCCTGAAATTGAAGGCATTGCCCCAACGTTTAGCGTCTTTTAAACAGCGAAACGCGCACCGAACGCGTTCTCGCTGCGCAGACCGTCTACCCATCCGCTGGCATCAAGCTGCCAGCGCGCCTCGAGTTCGCGCGCGCGCATATCAAGTGCCGCAAAGGGCACATCCAGCGGTGGCCCTTGCACAGCCAGCACGATGCGGTTTCCGGCATCCGCTTCCGGCAATGCCAGCACACGGTCGTCGAAGGCGGCCGCGATCGCGGCGAAGCTCGGCTCGAAGCTCGCGCCGAAGAGATTGAACGATGCAACACCTGGTGACCGCAGCGATTTTCGGCAGGCGCGATAAAAAGTGACATCGTCATAAACGGGGCCGCGCGCGTCTTCATCGTAAAGGTCGACCTGCAACCAGTCGGCTCGACGGCGCTCCGATGGCCGGCTAATGAATTCGCGCGCGTCTGCGTTGACAACCGCAAGGCGCGAGCCATCGGGTGGCACGCAAAACCACGCCCTTGCCGCATCAATCACCGTCGTGCTGAGCTCTACCGCAACGATCGTGGCACTGGCCACATAGCGCCAACAAAATTTGGTAAGCGCGCCGGCACCCAGACCTAGTTGAACAACACGCTGCGGATCCGGCAAGAACAGACCAATTGCCATCATCTGTTGCTGATATTCGAGCTCGAGAGCAAACGGTCGCGAAATGCGCATGCCGCCTTGAATCCATTCGGTACCGAAGTGCAGATAACGAACGCCATGTTCTTCGGAAAGCGTGACGGCCGCAGCTTTTCGATTGCGTGGCACCTTACGCGGGCGCGCCTTCGGGCTGCAGATCGCGCATCATGCCATCGACCATGCGTTCGAACAGCGGCGCGCGTTCGGCTGTCCTGATTCGCCCGGCCCGCACATAGCCGCGCAGGATCAGCGGCGCAAGACTGTGCGCTTTGCCGGTATCGGCCGACGTAAAAAGATAAAAATTCCGGCGTGGACTGATCCAGCGCAGCCTGACACGCTCCGTTTGCTCGCCGGTCCACAAATCGAACCAGGTACCGCGCTGCCATCCCTCGACCATCTTGTCCAGCGCATCATCGGACAACTCCTCGATCGAGATCATTTCCTCAGGTTGCACCGTCAGTGGTGCCTCGATCAGGTTGACCTCGGCGTGGTTCGCGGCAACGGCGCTCCGCAGCACTTCGGGAGTAATCGTCAGAGGCTGCTCGTGTTCATTTTCGACCACTGGCGGCGGCTCGACGATCTGTACTTCGTCGAGCCTGCGCTTGAACGCAGCCGAATCCAGGGGTGCCCCGGTGCCATAGGCAACCTCCAGCGCCTTGACCGCCTGCGCATGCGAGCCCATCAGACGCGAAAAAAATTCCTGCGACTGCGCCGCTGTGAATTCGATCAGCTGCAGTCCTTCGCGCACGGTGCTCAGTACCGCCGGGATGGTCTTGACGAGGCGCTTGCGATCATCGGGATTGATCTTCGGTTGCACACTCCAGACGAGGTCAGGAACGACGTCGCGGAACTTTTTGGCGAACGACGGCTGCGTCCGCTCGCGCAGCGTCGCCGCAACGAGTACCTTGACCCACGCATCGAGCAGAAAATCGCGTAAATACGATTCGATCTGCACGCCATCAAACGCGCGACGGATGCCGATCGCCGCGTTGATTCCCATGATCTCGCGGGTTTCGGCTTCTTCCAGCGCGCGCTTGGCGCGCAGCACCGGGTCGTCATCGCGCACGCGTTCCTCGGCGAGGTACTGGTCGAACTCGCTCAGTGCTCGCTCAAAAACCGGCGGGCCTTCATTGATTGCGAGCACTACAGTGTTGACGGCTTTGTTTACTTCGCTCAGGTAGCGAACGTTGTCCTCGCCCTCTGGGCGCCATCCGATTCCGGTGGCAGCAATCCGGTCCATCAACCGGCGTGCCGGCTGAACCGGCGACACGAACAATTCCGAATCTGCCAGTGCGACCTTCATGATCGGAAATTGCAGACGCGAGATCGCGGTCTTGATCTCGGCGGGCAGATGCTTGTCCTGGTGAATCCGATCAAACAACATGCCGACCAGTTCGATCGTCAACTTGTCGATCTGCTTCGTGGCTTTTTCAGCCACGTGCGAGCGCAGGTGCGCTTCGTCGCGCTCGCTGATCATCGCCGCGGCCGCCCCACTCTTGCCGCTCATCGTGGCAAGTGCGTTCAGTCGCTGCACTTCGTTGATCGACGCCAGCAATCCGGGATCGATCGCCGCAAATTGCACCGGCGTGCCCGGAGCCAACGGTGTGGACGACGTTCCCGTAATCACAAAGCCAGGCGACATCATCCCCGCACCGGTCACCGGTGCCACACGATCAAACATCGGCGCCGACGGAGGCATTTGCGTATGCGGCATCTGCGGCGACCGAGCGCCGCCGGGTACCGTGGGCACCTGCATGCGTTGATAAAGGGCGCTCAGCAACTGCTCTGCTGTTGCCCCTGTGATCGGGCCGTGGGAAACACCGCCCGGTGGGCCTTGGGTGATTCGGCCACCGCTGCCGATCATCGTATTTCGAAAGCCGGCGTGCTTAGAGCCCGCAGACTGCGCCGCGCCGTCCTGCACCCCTTTTCCTTCAAGCTCGTCGTTCAGCGCGGTATAGACCGCCACCAACGGCTTCAGCAGACTGACGTCGAAGGCCTTGAGAACGGCATGGCGCTCGTCGCCTTTGAATCCCAGTTTGTCGATAGCGTCGCCGAGCGCGCGGCAAAAGCGAATCGGATGAAAAGGGTTCTCGCGATCTCCAAGGCCAGGGATCTGCAACGACTTGGCGAGACGTTGAGTTAACGGCGTGAACGATGTGTCGGCCGCATTGCGAATACGCGAAGAGAAGCGATCGACCACCATCGCTTCTTCCATTTCGTCGTAGTCGACCAACGATAAGCTGGTGGCCTTGGCTGGTTGCGCGGCTGCTTTGTCCTGGTTACCCGCAAACAGTTCGTTGATCGCGGCATCGATCTGAGTATCGACCGCGGTGAAAAACGAATTTGAAAACTCGCGCTGATCCACCAGCAACCGGCGCACGGATTTCTTCAGTGTCGCTGACGCGTCGTCGTCCGAGTCGATCACCTGAATTGCTTCGCGTGCCGCGTCGGGCAACATGGGGTCGAGCTGCGCCCGGACGGTCTTGCGCATCTCGCCAATCACACGATGAACCGTCGTGCGGCTGGCGCGTACTGGGCTGGAAGAAGACGGTGAACTCACAGGTACGGTTGTATAGGGCGCGACGGCCGGGCCCGAGGGTCGAAAGATTAGCCGATTAACCGAGCCTGGCGGACCGGTAATTGCGGTTCATTTGCCCCCTTCTTGACCTATCACGGGCGTCGAGTAGCTGGATTTTCGGGCTCGGATGCGTCCCACCACTTCTTCCAAATGGTCAGCTTTTGCTCGTAGGTGCGCCCCGCATGTGCGGGACTCGACGACGGAAGCACGGCAACCTGAAAGCCGCCGGCCGCAAATGTTGGAGCAAAGCGCCCCGCCGTTTGTCCGTTGAAAGCAACGGACGCCACCGATGGAGCCAACCGGCGCAGGCGCGTAAATGTGTTGGCTTGGTAGTTTCGAATCGCTGCATCGCCACTGCCCTGCCGCTCGCACGCGTGCAACACATCCCAAATTCCGATCCGATGCACAAGTACCCGCTTCAACCGCTCGCCATACGGCCGAGCCGCAAGCGGCTCGCCGATCAGATCGCCCAGTAACCGCCAAAACTGGTTGCGGGGGTGCGCGTAATACTGACCGGCCGCGAGCGAAGCCTCTGACGGAAAGCTGCCGAGGATCAAGCGGTGCGCATGGCGATTGATGATTGGCGCAAATCCTTGCAGCAACCGATCCGCTGTTTCAGGCTCCGGCATTCATCAGCATCGTATTCAATCGCCTGACGAATTCCGCCGGATTCTCGAGCCGTCCACCTTCCGCAAGAATGGCCTGGTCAAGCAGCAGGGCCGACCATTCAGCCAGCTGCGGGTCGTCGGCCTGGCTGTGCGTCGACAGCCGTTGCACAAGCGGATGATTAGGGTTGAGTTCGAGAATCGGCGCCGAAGCAGGAGCACTCTGGCCGGCATCCTTCAGCAGCCGCTGCAAGTGCTGGCTCATCGCATGCTCGTCGGCGACAACGCACGCTGGGGAGTCAGTAAGCCGTAGCGTCACCCTCACCTCTTTGACGCGCTCACCCAGCGCCCCCTTGACAGCTTGCACCAGCGCCTTGTTCTGCTCCACGGCCTTGCGCTGCTCTTCTTTCTCATCGGCCTCGGCGAGATCGCCCAGATCGAGATCGCCTTTGGCGACCGATAGCAGCGGCCTGCCGTCATACTCGTCGAGGAACGAAAGCATCCATTCGTCGACTCGGTCAGTCAGCAGCAGCACTTCGACGTCCTTGCGCCGGAAGATCTCCAGATGCGGGCTCGCCTTACCCGCAGCCAACGAGTCTGCGGTCACGTAGTAAATCGCTTTCTGCTTGTCGGTCATCCGGCTGACATAATCGGCGAGTGCGACCGTCTGCGCGTCACTCGTTGTCGTTGAAAAACGCAGCAACTTCGCGATTCGCTCACGGTTGCCGGCGTCCTCGCCAATGCCTTCCTTCAACACCTGGCCAAACTCGTTCCAGAACTTGGCGTAGTCGTCCTTCCGGTTCTCCGCCAGGTCCTCGAGCATCGTCAGAACGCGTTTGCTCGAACCTTCGCGGATCGCCTTCACGTCGCGGCTCTGCTGCAGAATCTCGCGCGACACATTCAACGGCAGATCCGACGAATCGATGACCCCGCGCACGAATCGCAGATAAGTCGGCATCAGGTCGCCCGCGTCCTCCATGATGAAGACGCGCTTGACGTAAAGCTTCAGGCCGTGGCGCTGCTGCCGATCCCAAAGGTCAAACGGCGCACGCTCAGGCACGTACAACAGCTGGATGTATTCGGAGCGACCCTCAACGCGGTTATGGGTCCACGCGAGTGGGTTTCCAAAGTCGTGCGAGACGTGCTTGTAGAACTCGCGATACTGCTCCTCGGTAACGTCAGTCTTGGCCCGCGCCCACAGCGCGCTCGCCTGATTGATCGTTTCCATTTCGTCGGTCAAAATGTATTCGCTTTTATCTTTGTCCCAGATTTCCTTGCGCATACGGATCGGCAAGGAAATGTGATCGGAATAGCGCGTGATTACTGATCTCAGCTTGCCCGCCGCCAGGAATTCGTCTTCACCTTCGCGCAGATGCAGGGTCACATCGGTGCCTGATTCAGCGCGCTCAGCAGGTTCGACGCTGAATTCGCCACCGCCGTCGCTTTGCCAGCGGACGGCCTCGGACACCTCGCTACCCGCACGTCGCGACACCACCGTGACGCGGTCGGCGACGATAAAGCTCGAGTAGAAGCCGACGCCGAACTGGCCGATCAGTTGCGCATCTTTTTGCTGGTCACCCGAAAGCTGCGCGAAGAATTCGCGGGTGCCCGATTTTGCAATCGTCCCAAGATGCCCAATGGCCTCGGCGCGTAACATACCGATTCCATTGTCGGAGACCGTCAGCGTGCGTCCGGCCTTGTCGAGCGAGACCGTGACGCCAAGCTCGGAGTGACCCGCGAGTAAACCGGGTTGCGACATCGCCTCGAAACGCAGCTTGTCGCACGCGTCCGAAGCGTTGCTGATCAATTCGCGTAAGAATATTTCCTTGTTGCTGTACAGCGAATGAATCATCAACTGCAGCAGCTGTTTGACTTCGGCCTGAAAGCCGAGCGTTTCCTTGCGGTCTATATCTTGCGTTTCCATGTTGGAATGGGTTGCATAAAGGGGCGCGCATTATCGCGCGGATTGCGCCGTGATCGTGGACGCTAGGTTGCACGCACCAGTTCCCACCTTGCCCCGCGCGGAAACCTAGGATCGCTTCATTCGCCGATTTTTTGCAGCAGGTAGAGCCGCTGGTAGATGCCGTCTTCGATTTGCATCAGCGCGTCGTGCGTGCCCTGTTCGGCGACCCGGCCGTGGCTCAAGACGAAGATGCGGTCGGCAGCGCGGATCGTCGACAGCCGATGCGCGATCGCGATCACGGTGGTCTTGCCGTGCAGAAGCGTCAACGCCTGCGCGACCTGTTGCTCTGTATCGCTATCGATGCGTGACGTGGCTTCGTCAAGAAACAGCACGCGCGGCTCACCCGCCAGCGCGCGTGCCACTGCAATCAACTGCTTCTGCCCCGACGACAGGCGTGCTCCGCCCTCGCTAAGTGGGGTGTCGTATCCCTGCTCGAGCGCGCTTATGAAAGCGTCCGCACTAGCCGCATGCGCAGCCGCTTCGATCTGCGCCATCGACAGACCGCGTCCCATGTCGATGTTCTCGCGCGCACTCGCCGCCAGCAGAAACGGCTCCTGCGGCACCAGGCCGACGTCGGCGCGAAAGTGCTCGTCGCCGATCGTTGCCAGCGGAATCCCGTCGATTTCCAGACGCCCTGCCTGCGGCGCATAAAAGCGGAGAAGCAGCGAGAGCAATGTCGATTTGCCACTGCCGGTATGGCCAACGATGCCGACGAAGTGGCCGGCCGGAATGTCTATGGTTATGTCGTGCAGCACCGGAACCTGAGGGTCGTAGCCGAAGCTGACGTCGCAGAGTCGAACGTGGCCGCGATCGATTCGCCGCTGATGCGTGACGCGCTGCGACTCACCTTCGTCAAGCAGCGTATTGACGCGTGCGGCTGCCACCAACGCCTGCTGCAACAGCGAAAATTGCATCGTGATCTGAATCAACGGCTCAACCACGCGCGCCACATAGCTGATGAAGGCGTACAGCAGCCCGACTTCAAGAGCGCCTAGCGACTGGGTGCCAAAGGCCGCGATGATTGCGACGATCAACAGAACGTTAAGCATGTCCAGTGCCGGCCGAAGCAGCCATGCGTTCGCACGCGCTTCCCCGAGACGCGCATCGTAGTGGTCGCGATTGGTGCGCACAAAACGCTGCGCGAACCGATGGGCCGCGCGAGTTGCCTGCAACACACTCATGCCCGCAATGCTTTCCGCCATTTGCGCATTGATATCGCTGCGCAGTTCGCGCGAACGCCGCACCGAGTGCGATGAGAGCCTCTGATAACCGACGACAATCGCGACCGTCGCCGGAATCAGCGTCAGCACGATAAGCATCAGCCGCCAGTCGAGCCATGCCATCGCCGCGACTGCGCCTAACAGCACCGTCACGCCCTGCAGCATTTCGAACAGCACCTGCACATACAGCTGACGGATTTGTTCGGTGTCGTTCGTGATACGGCTTACCAGCTGCCCGGTGATCGCCCGATCAAAAAAAGCCATCGGCAGCCGCAGCACATGTGTATAGACGCTTTCGCGCAACCGACGCACCGAACGCATCGCAAGTCCGGCCAGTCGCACCAGTTGAAAATAGCGCACGACGCTTGCGCTGAATCCCGCGCCAACAATTCCCGTCAACAGCAAAGTAATCGACAACCCGTCAATCTTTCGCGGCAACAAATAATTGTCGATGAACACCTTTCCAAAAATCGGGCCGAGCGCCTCCAGTCCACCCGCCACCAGCAGGAATGCGCTCGCCCACAGCAGCTGCTTCCTATCGGGTCGTGCCGCTTGCCACAGCAGCGCAAACGCCTGGCGGCGCTCGGCGCGGTGCACCAGCCGCGGGCTGGTGGACCCGAGGGCGCCAGTAGTGGCGGCCATTACACGACGACCGGGGCGGACTTCGCCGACCCTTGCTCGCAACGGCCTGGAAGACTCAAGCCGCCTCCAGACTGGCTGCGAGCTGCTGATAACGCCACTGCGACGCGTACCAGCCATTTGTGACCAACAGCTGCTGGTGCGATCCGACTTCAACGATGCGCCCGGCTCGCAGTACCAAAATGATGTCCGCGTCGGCAACCGCCGATAAGCGATGACTGACGATGATCGCGGTGCGGTGCTGCTGCGGCGAACCCACCCGCTGCTCGGAACGTTCGGCTCGCAAATGCGACAGGATCCGTGTCTCAGTGCCGGTGTCGACAGCGGACAGCGCGTCGTCGAGTAGCAGCATCGGCTTTTCGGTCAGCAGCGCGCGCGCGATCGCGACTCTTTGCCGCTGGCCCCCCGAAAGCGTAACGCCGCGCTCGCCAACCAAAGTTTGATAGCCCTGCGGGAATTGAGCAATGTCCTCGTGCAGCGCCGCGAGCTCGGCCGCATTCTCGAGTTCAATATGGGTTGCATCGCTACGCGCGAGCGCGATGTTTTCCGCAAGCGTCGCGGAAAACAAAAACGCCTCCTGCGGAACCCAACTGATCGCACCGCGCAGCGCATCGAGCGAGTAGCCCTCGATCGGAGAACCGCCCCACGTGATTCGGCCGCTATTCGGCGCGTAATGGCGTAACAGCAGCGCGAGCAACGTGGACTTGCCGGATCCTGTGGGCCCGACAATCCCGAGCGTGTGGCCAGCGGGCAGCTCGAAGGAGACGTCTTCGATCGCGTTCAGCGATTGCGATCCATAGCCGAAGCTCACCTGCTCGAAGCGCAACGTGCCCGTGAGCATCGCATCAGTTGTGCCATTGTCGGCAATTGACAGGGGCTCCGCGAGCGTCGGCTGAAGGCGCGTCCAGCCTGCCTTGCCGCGCTCAATCAGCGATAGCACCCAGCCCGCGGCAAACATTGGCCAGATCAGCTGCGACAGATACATCGCAAAGCTCGTAAGTTCTCCAACAGTCAGTTCCTGCTGCCACACAAGCCATCCACCCACCCCAAGCGTCAGCGCGGTGGCGGTGGTCAGCGTCAGTCCCACTGCAGGTTCATACGCCGCCTCCCATTTCAATGCACGGAAGTTGGCATCGGCGGCTGCACCTGCGCGTTGCGCGAACTCGCGGCCCGCGTGCATTTCAAGCCCGAGCGCGCGCAGCGTTCGCACACCGCCAATGGTTTCCTGGACATGATCGTTCAGATTCGAAAACCGATCGAGAGAATCGCGCCACGCAATGTGTACGCGCCGCGAGATCAGCCAGAAGGCGAGCGCCATCAGCGGGAATGGCAGCAATGCAATCAGCGCCAGTCGCCAGTCGATGCCCAGCGCCATCATCGCGATCACGAGGATCAACGTCAGCGTGCCGTCGAATCCCGCAAGGAAGGCCTCACCCGCGGCCATCTCGATCGCATCAACGTCGTTGGTGGCGCGCGCCATCAGGTCGCCTGTACGACTGCGGTTGAAAAACGACGGTCCTTGATGCGCCAGCCGCTCGTACAGGCGGGTTCGAAGTTCGACACCAAGTTGGTACGCCGCAGAAAAAAGCTGCAGCCTCCAGCCGACCCGCAGCAAGTAAATGACCGCCCCCATAATCACGAGCGTGAAAAGCTCGCGCGCCAACGCGCCGCCGCTCAATGTGCCAGCGATGAGTCCGTCGACCGCCTTGCCGACAATGCGGGGTACCCAAACGGTCAGCACAGCAATGCCGATCAGCATTAATGCCGATGCGACATAGGCGCGCCAGTGGCGCGCGACAAATCCACCGATAAGTTGATAAAGCGACACGAAACAGAAGCCGGCCGGGTAGCCGGCCGCTACAGCAGAGCGCGGCCGATCGTTGCAATCGCGATGGTGAGAACGCCGAGCCCGAGGTTAAGCGCAACGAGCTTACGGACGGTTTCAAGATTGGCCGCCGCGGCCGGCCAGTCGCTGGTGACCACCGCCGCCCGCATGCGCCGGAACGGACCGAACCGGATATGCAGATACAGCGCCATCATCGCAAGCCCGACGCCGAGCATCAGGTGCACTGACAAGTGTGCGTTGCGAAATCCGCCACTGGCAAAGATCATCGCGAGTCCGCTTGCCAACACCACGATCACCGCCAACGCTGCCCAAGACATGAATCTGCCCAGGATCGAGGACAACAGGGTCAGGCGCATTGACGCCTCCTGCAGGCGCGCAACCGATGGCCGCACGGCGAAATGCAGAACGAACATGCCGCCAACCCAGACGACGACACCCAGAACATGCAAGAACAACAAAGTGGTGTAGAGGATCCGCATGCGTATTACCAATGTCCTGTGACTGCGAGCAGTGCCGAAGTGTATTCGCCCTTACCGCGGACACTTACTCGATGTTGTCAGCCGGTTTTCGCAGATCAAAAGGCGGTTTCAATCTTGCGTCCACGAGCTTGCCCTTGCGCGCGCGATGACCGCGTTGCGCTGCCAGCGTTTGCCCTGCGAGCCTGACCTCGCTCGGCTTGCCTGAACTGCCACGAGTCCCTGTCAGGATCACGCCGTTGGAAATCGGCAGCGCCGCCAACAGCTTCTCGCCATCGTCGAGATCCATGAGCGCCACGCCCCGCCCTCCGCCCGATAACGCTTTCAATTCAGCCGCATCAAATATCAGTACACGCCCGCGCTCGGACAGAGTTGCAATCAGGTGATCTGAAGATGGATCGGCGAATTGCGGACGCAGCGGCTCGGCTCCCGCGTCGACATTGATAAATTGTTTTCCCCCACGCTGGCGCGATGACAGGTCACCTAGTGTTGCCGCAAAACCGAACCCATTGCTCGTAGCCAGCAGTACAGGCTGCGAGAGGGCGCCCGCGACGTAACCCACGAGCCGCGTTTCGGCTTCCAGATCGATCAGCGACGTGGCCGGTGCGCCGTCGCCGCGCGCCGACGGCAACTGGGATACAGGCACCGAGTAGACGCGCCCATTGCTGCCCACTGCAATGAGCGCGTCGACAGTGCGACACTCGAACACCGCATGCAATGCGTCGCCCGTCTTGAACGCAAACTGGCCAGCGTCGTGCGCATGACCGGAGCGTGCACGCACGAAGCCTTTCTCTGAAACGATCACGGTAATCGGCTCGTCGGCCACTCGGTTATCGACAGTGGCCCGTTCCGCGGTTTCGATCAGCGTGCGCCGCGGATCCTTGTCGCCATATTTCTTGGCGTCATCTTCAACCTCCTTGCCGACCAGCTTGCGCAGCGCGGGGTCCGAATTGAGCAGCTTGCCAAGCGCGGCTTGCTCTTTGCGCAGTTCCGCGATTTCCTGTTCGATGCGAAATCCCTCGAGCCGTGCAAGTTGCCGCAGCCGAAGGTCGAGAATGTCGTCGGCCTGCCGCTCAGAAAGCTTGAACGTGCGCATCAACTCGGGCTTGGGCTCGTCGGAATTGCGAATCAGCTTGATCACCCGGTCGATCGATAGCAGCACCAGCTGCCGTCCCTCCAGAATGTGCAGGCGATCATCAACGCGCTGCAGCCGGTGCTCGGTCCGCCTGCGCACAGTGGCAATGCGAAATTCAATCCACTCGAGTAGCACCGTGACCAGCGGCTTGCAGCGTGGCCGTCCGTCGCCGCCGATCATCACCAAATTGATCGCCGCACTACCCTCCATGCTGGTGTGCGCCAGCAGTGCACGCGTCAATTCGTCGCGATCGATCTTCGAAGTGCGTGGCTCAAACACCAACCGGACCGCTGCATCCTTGCCTGACTCATCGCGTACGGTATCGAGCAACGACAGCATCGTCTGCCTGGTCTGCTGCTGTTCGCTGGTCAACGCTTTCTTGCCCGCGCGGACTTTCGGGTTGGTCAGTTCCTCAATTTCCTCAAGGACGCGCTGAGACGTTGCGCCTGGGGGAAGTTGGTTAACGATCAATTGCCATTGCCCCCGCGCCAGCTCCTCGAACTCGAATCGCGCGCGCGCCTTGACGCTGCCACGTCCGCTGGCATAGACATCGCGAATATCGCTCGGGGACGAAATGATCTG
>Ga0183260_10001533_pt1 | contig 19177 bp, 12 predicted proteins | sample AntDrymUQ4972206_2_FD_129768 | JGI IMG/M metagenome (GOLD analysis project Ga0183260, IMG submission 129768) | Polar desert sand microbial communities from Dry Valleys, Antarctica - metaG UQ497 (22.06) (version 2) (version 2) | ecosystem: Environmental > Terrestrial > Soil > Desert | place...
CCGGTGCAAAGTGCCGAACTGGCACCTCCCGACCCGTACGTTTTCTTCGAGCCCAAACAGCCCGCGCCAAACGAACCTGAACAGCCTGCGCCAAACGAGACCGAACCAAACATTGGCCGCGCCGATACAGATGGTCGCAAAGGCCCCAAGCTCAAACCTTTGTCCGAAGGCACGATCTTAAACGGCCGTTACGAGATAGTCCGACGTATCGGCGGCGGTGGCATGGGTGCCGTCTACCTTGCCAGCGACAACAACCTCGGCGGTGTCCTGCGTGCGGTCAAGGAAATGGTGCAGGCCCATATCGAAGAGGAACAACAAGAAAAGTCTGTCAACGATTTCAAGCGTGAATCGATGATCCTGTCGACCCTCGACCATCCGGCGATACCCACGATATACGATTATTTTTACGACGAAAGCGAAGGCCGGTTTTACCTGGTGATGAAGTATATCTCGGGCGGCGATCTTTCTTCGCGACTCCGCGCGGCTCCGGCCGGCAAGATCGACGAACAGATCGTAACGCAGTGGGCGATCCAGATCATTGACGTGCTAGATTACCTGCACAACCAGCCGTCTACGATAGTTTATCGCGACCTAAAGCCGTCCAATATTATGATCGACGGTAATTCGGGACGCGTCATGTTGATCGACTTCGGCATCGCGCGTTCAATCTCGCATAAAGAAGAAAAAGGCGTTACCGCAGTGGGAACAATGGGCTATGCCCCGCCGGAACTGTTTAGCGGCAATGTCGAACCTCGATCCGATATATACAGCCTCGGCTCGACAATGTTCCACCTTTTGACGGGTGCTGACCCGCAGAGCAATCCGCTGCTGATCTTCGATTTTCAAAAAAATCCGCGACCGCGTCAGATCAACCCTCAACTCTCCGATCAAATGGAGCGCATTCTGATGCGAGCTGTCGAATATAACGCCGATGCACGCTTTGAAACGGCCGCCGAGATGCAACAGGTGCTCGAAGAACATCTCAACAATCTTAAATCCGGCAGTGTAAGCTATGGCATAAAGGAAGTGCCGGCTGCGGTAAGTCTGGAAAACCAGGCCGTATTTTGCGGCTTTTGCGGTCAGCGCATCGTCGCGACCGATCTGTTTTGCGCGTTTTGCGGCTCGAAACAGCCGATCGCACAACAGGGCGTGCATTCCGAGATCTACGCGCGGTCCGCGACAACGGCTCAACTCGTTATCGAGGGCACGAGCGAACTCGGCACACCTGCATTCTCGCTGCAAAAGGACGAAAATCTTTTGGGCCGACGCGATCCGATGTCCAATATATTCCCCGAGGTTGATCTGTCCAAATACGATCCGCAGACAAAGATCTCGCGCCGCCACGCCCGCATCTGGCGCGAGGGCGGCAAGTTTATGGTCGAAGACTTGGGATCTTCGAACGGAACTATTCTTACCTCAGCTTTGCAGGACGCGTTTCGGCTTCCGCCGCGACAGCCTCACACTTTAGCGAACGGGGACAAAATAAAACTCGGTGATACGACGCTGCATTTTATGATCGGCCGGCCTAAATGACGGATTATGAGCGGTAATGCAGAAGTCGTCAGGGCCAATACGCCGAAAAATCCGGAAATAGTAGTACGATTTTCGCCGGAAGGTGTGCGGGCGCCCTTTCTACTCCGATGCGGGGCTCTGCTGGTCGATTATCTGCTGATCGTGACCTTTCCCGCAGTATTCCTGGTGTTTGGCCGCCTTAGTGGCGACGACGGAGCCAGGCTGTTAAGCGGTTCGTGGAATACCGTAGGCTGGCTGATCGGCTTATTATTCGCGGTGACAAATATCGTGGTGCTGCCGGTCTTCAGCGGGCAAAGCATCGGAAAGATCGTGACAGGAATTAGAGTTGTTGCGCTAAACGGTTCGGCCCCCTTGCACAGGAAGATGCTTTTGCGTCAAACACTGGGCTATTTTGTTACGGGCCTCAGCGCAGGTTTCGGATTCCTATTTTCGATTTTCAGCAATAAGGGGCGTGCATTACATGATTATATTGCGGGAACCGTAGTAATTTATGCTGACCGCAATGTGCGAGACAGGTAGAAACTATGGCTCAACTGATCTTGAATAACGGCAATCAGTTGCCGGAGATGGTACCTCTTACTCGACTGCGGACGACGATCGGGCGGTCGGCCCGGAGCGATGTGTGTATACCGGATGCTTTCGCATCGCGTCTTCACGCGGAAGTACGCCAGGAAGGCGACGGTTACTGGCTGCAGGATCTGGGTTCGGCGAACGGCACGCGTTACAACGGCATTCCGGTAAAGATGCCTGTCCCAATGAATGCGGGCGGTGAGATCCAGATCGGTGAAACCACAATCGTTTTCGACGACGAACTCGTTGCTTTGCAATCTGGCGCGACACTTATTGCAGACAACACCGAAGCGCTCGATCCGTCAAAAACCATCGCGCTCAAAAGTCGGAAAAATCCTACCACCGAATTTCTCGAAGGGCAGTTTTCCACGCGCACAGAACTTCTCGCATTGATAAGCAAAGTCGGCGTCGCATTGCTCGCGGCGACAGGGCTCGATGAAACGCTTAATGAGGTCGCTTCGCTGGTCTTCGAGGCCGTGCCGGCGCAACGATGCGTTATCATGCTTCGCGACGGAAAGAGCGGCAGTGAGATGAGGATAATGGTCGCACGAGTGCGGGGTAAGGACGAGACATTGGAAGAGGTACGTCTAAGCCGCACGGTAATGGACGAGGTCCTGAAGAACGGGAAATCCGTGCTCACGGCCGATGCGCAGCACGACCCGCGGTTCGCGAGTCAAACTATGACACTCCTGGGAATTCGGTCCGTCCTGGCGGTACCGCTAAGCGTCGATGAACGTGATGTATTCGGATTGATTTACGCCGACTCTCCTACCTACGAGACAACATTTTCGGAAGAGCATTTAAACATTCTGACAACACTCGCTTCGGTCGCATCCATAAGGGTGGAAAATGCGACTCTGCTCGAAGAGCGTTTCGAGCGAGAACGAATGGAGCATGAGCTTGAGCTCGCGACCGAGATCCAGCAGCGTTTTCAGCCATCGTCGCCGCCAGTCGTCGACGGCTACGAGTTTCAGGGTATCTCGTTTTCCTGCTATGAGATCGGTGGCGATTACTACGATTTTATCGCACGACACGACGGACGAATGCTTATTGCGTTGGGCGATGTTTCCGGTAAGGGAACGGCAGCGGCCCTGCTGATGTCCAGCCTTCACGCGGCGATCCACGCACAGGTCTCGGCCAAAAGCTCGCTAGAGGAAACCGTTGATTCGGTAAATCAATATTTAGCGGACAACACGCCTGCCAATCGTTTCGTCACTTTATTTATCGCGGAACTCGAGCCTTCGACCGGCGGGTTGAAATATATTAACGCCGGCCACAATCCTCCTTTGATCGGACGCGCCGACGGAACAATAGCGCAATTATCTTCGGGCGGCTTTCCGCTTGGTATTATGCCAGGAGCGGAATTTGAAGTGGGACAAAATACGCTGTCGACGGGTGATGTTCTCGTCGTTTACTCTGATGGTGTTTCCGAAGCAAACAATATTCACGATGAAGAATTTGGAATGGAAAGGCTTGAAGAAGTCGTCAGGAAAAACGTGACTGCTTCGGCGTCGGGACTGCGGGATAAGGTTGAATCGTCGCTCTCGTCGTTCACGCAGACCGCTCCGGCCAATGACGACATAACACTGGTGATTGTAAAAAAGATTTGATAACGGCTAACGCCGATTAATCCAAGCCATTCGCGCCATGTTTAAACTTGTTGATTTCGCCTCAACTATCAGATAGACTCTTAATGGCGTTGCTCTACGCTCTTCGCGCTCCCGCCTCAATGTTTCCAACCAAACCAAAGATCAGCCTTGTTTATTTCGTTACGATCACACTATTGCTGGTCGGCATCTGTCCTATACTTATAACGGGCTGGCTGTTGTCCGAGCGCAGCGCTCGTGAATTGCGCTCGGTCGAGAATCGGTATCAGATCCAGCTTGTTCAGGAAAAGGCGCGCCAGATCGAAATGTTTGGACAGCGTTATGGGGACATGGTGCGAGGACTTTCGCAGGCACTCGAACTGTCAAATAGCACGACGCTGCTGTCGTCAACGAAAACCGAAGAAAAACTCGGAAAAATGTTGACAGAAAATCCGAGCGTCCTGGCACTTTATGTTAAACCAACGGACGCCGATTCGTTGTCTCTCTTCCGGCCAAACGTCTTTGCGGCCGGTGAATTAGACGCCATAGCTTCAGACGCCGCGGAAAAGCTCAGCGCGAATGATTTCCTTGCGGGACAACCGCAAAAGGTATCGCTCTCGGGCGAATCGGTAATGACACTAGCTACGCCGGTGATGCTGGATGGTCAGAAAGCTGCCTCGGTAGTTGCTGTGGTCGCTTTAAAGGAGATCTCCAAGTCGATAGTCGGAACAAACTTTACGACCGAGGATGATCTGTGGAAAGCCGGCCTGCCAATCGTCTTCGTGGTAAACCAGTCGGGAAACACGATCTTTCATCCGGATAGTTCACTGGTCGACGAGCAGCGTCTTCAGACGTCGCTAAAGATAGTTACAGAATGGCAGGAATCCAATAGCCAGATACAGTCGGGGCTTGTACCATTTCGCGCCGAATACGGCGGAGATTCGCACGACATGATCGGAGCTTATTCGACTGCGCGATTCGACAAGGACGTCTATTTTGGTGTTATTGCGATGCAGGACGAGCGAAAAGCTTTGGCGTCCGTCGGCGAGATGCGCACGCAGACATGGCTGATAAGTCTCGCATTTGGGCTCGTCGCTCTCATCATCGGTATAGCAGCCGCAAGGGCGCTTTCTTCGCCGATCTTAAAACTCTCGGCGGCAGCTGAAAAGGTCGCATTGGGCGACCTTAGCGTACGCGTCGGCACAAAGAATATAACCGAGATCGGAACCTTGGGTGCGGCCTTCGATACGATGAGCGGCAGACTTGAGGAATACATCGAAAGTCTGGCGCGTGCCGCAACTGAGAATCGCGAACTGTTTGTTGGCACAGTAAAGGCCCTTGCGGCGGCCATCGACGGAAAAGACAGATGCACACGAGGCCATTCGGAACGGGTCGCGCGCATTTCGGTCGCGATCGGCAAGGAAATGAATATGTCCGACGACGAACTAGAGACGCTTCGCATAAGTGCTCTTTTGCATGACGTAGGCAAGATCGCGATAGACGACGCAATACTTAAAAAAACCTCGGCACTCACCGATGCAGAATACGAGATTATGAAAACGCATCCGCAGAGGGGCTATAAAATCATGTCGCAAATACCCGCAATGAAGGAATTTCTGCCCGGGATGTATATGCACCACGAAATGGTAAACGGCCAGGGTTACCCGCAAGGCCTAACCGATAAACAAATACCGCTCCAGGCAAAGATAGTTTCGGTTGCAGACACGTTTGACGCGATGACAATTGACAGGCCCTATCAAAAGGGAATGCTTTTGCCCGAGGCACTTGAACGAATTCGAAGTTTCGTCGGCACACGGTACGACGCTGCAGTGGTCGAGGCTTTGATCCGTGGCTGCGCGGACGGTGAGATCGGCCGGGGTATCGTAAAATTCATGGCGGACCACCCGAAAACTTTCGGGAAAGGTATAGTTGCGGAAGAATTGAAAGTAGCCTGAGATTTTTTTTAACGCCGTCCGCCGCAGTAACGCGGGTATGCAGAACCGACTCGATATCGCACGTTTGTTAGACGTGCGATATTTTTTTATAATCGAAAGTTTACGAATCACACGATAAGCGGGCAATATGGCTTTTTTTTGGCGCCGAAAGGCGGACGACAAGTTTTCATCATCGATCCTGGGCCTCGACAAATCGCTTGAGGAGTTAAAAGAACGTGAAGCCGCGGTCGAACGTGAAATAGGGGTTCGATTCACGAAAGCGATCGAAAAAACGCGTGATTCGATCAACACGAAGCTCGATACGATCTTTGAAGGACGCAAACAGATCGACGACGCTCTGATCGACGAGCTCGAAGAAATGTTGATCTCGACGGATATCGGCGTGCAGACAACGATGCAGGTCCTCGAAGCGGTTCGCCGCGGAGTTTCACGCCAGGAGATAAGTGACCTTGCGGCCTTAAAGGCAGTGATGAAGAATGAGCTACTCGAGATCCTCGAGCACTCAAAAGAGTCAGGCATTGCTTCCGAAACCGATGTTGACGAATCAATAAAACCCTACGTTCTGATGGTTGTCGGCGTGAACGGTGTTGGCAAGACGACCACGATCGGCAAGCTGGCGCAGCGTATCAAAAACGAGGGTAACGACGTGCTTATATGCGCCGCCGATACTTTTCGCGCAGCCGCGTCGGAACAGTTAGAGATCTGGTCGACGCGCGCGGGCGTTCCTTTGATCCAGCAAAAGCACGGCACGGATCCTGCGGCAGTTCTTTTTGATGCGCTCCAATCTGCAAAGGCGCGTAACTCGGACGTCTTGATCGTCGATACGGCGGGCCGCCTCCATAACAAAGCGAACCTAATGGCCGAGCTTGAAAAAATGAAACGCATTGCCGGCAGGGAAGTTTCGCAGGCGCCACATGAGACGCTGCTCGTGATAGACGCTGTGACAGGCCAGAATGGCCTCGAGCAAGCACGGCAATTTATGAAAGCGGCCGATGTGACCGGAATTGTTTTGACCAAACTCGACGGAACAGCTAAGGGCGGTATCGCCGTTGCTATAGCAAAAGAACTGCAACTGCCGATCAGGTACATTGGCGTCGGTGAACAAGTTGCCGATCTAATGGTCTTTGATGCTGAGAGTTATGTCAACGGATTGTTTAACTGAGCGTATATAACTGTTTCATTTTGTAGTTTTCACTTTTGACGGTAGGAAGCAATCGCCATAAATTTGTATAACAAATTTGATATAGCCATGACTGCGCGGGCGCTGGAACTTTCCGCTCTCGGCATTGGTCTCGTGAGTCCAAATCCGCTTGTCGGGTGTGTTGTTGTTTCGTCTGCGGGTGAGATAGTAGGCGAGGGAACATACACTTATGACGGGATTACGCACGCTGAGGTCGCTGCGCTCGCCGCAGCCGGCGAGCGAGCACGCGGGGGAACGGCGTATGTCTCGCTCGAACCGCACGATCATCACGGGAAAACGCCTCCGTGCACGGATGCAATTGTCAATGCCGGAATAAAACGCGTCGTCTGTCCGATCGAAGATCCGAATCCGCTTGTATCGGGACGCGGATTCGAGAGCCTGCGCACAACCGGGCTTGAGGTAATAACAGGAATTCTCGCAGAAGAAGCGTCTCGCTTGAACGAAAAGTTTATAGTCTGGCACCGGAAGCAGCGGCCGTTCGTTCACTTAAAGTTGGCGATGTCACTCGACGGGCGGATTTCTTTGGGAAAAAGCGTCTCTACAGCTCTATCAGGTGCGGCAGCAATCAAACGCGTTCACGAGTTCCGACACGAGCACGACGCGATACTGGTTGGCGGGAATACAGCGTTCGTGGACGATCCGAACCTCACTGACCGCAGCGGCTTGCCGCGCAGGCGAATGCTTGTCCGCGTGATCCTGGACAATCGGCTGCGATCACACGAGGATATGCAGATCGTCAAAACAGCGGCTGAAATACCGACACTGATCTTTACAAGCATTGAAAATGAAAACCGGGCCGCCAAGTTGCGCGATAGAGGCGTAGAGATAGTATGTTGGGAAAACGGTGGCCGCGACTTGCTGACTGTTTTGGACGAGTTAAAGCGGCGAGATATTCAAAGTGTTATGGTTGAAGGCGGCTCCGCAGTTGCCGCTGCTTTTTGCGACGCGCGTCTTGTCGATAAACTTACTTTTATTGCGGCGCCCATCGTGATCGGCGGTTGTGACGCACCGGTCGCGATCGGCGGTGGTGGGGCCGATTCGATAAATTCGACGTTGAAGGTCACAGATCTTTCGATAGAAAAGCTCGGCGACGACATCGAGCTAACAGGCTATCCTGAGGCTGCGTAGAAAGTGATCGCGTTCAACAACGATGCAACGACATCCGCGGGCGAAAAAATCGCTGGGACAAAATTTTCTGGTTGATGAGCGCTTTGTAGCTAGAATAATTTCCGCAGTTACACCAGCAGCAGGCGAGACGATCGTAGAGATCGGCCCGGGAACCGGAGCGTTGACCGAGCGGTTGTTGCGTTCGGAAGCGGCAGTTGTTGCGATCGAGCTTGACCGAGACATGGCGCCCGAGCTGCGCGAACGTTTCAAATCATACAGAAATTTCAGCGTTATCGAAGCCGACGCATTAACAGTCAATTATCGCAATCTGCTGCCTACTGACGGTTCACATCTCCGGCTTGTAGCCAATCTTCCGTATAACATCTCGACGGCGATACTGCAGCGGCTCATCGAATTTCGAGGATGCTTTTCTGATCTGACCCTGATGTTTCAACTAGAGGTCGTCGAACGGATCATTGCCCCGCCCGGATCGAGCAACCGCGGTTTTCTGACCGTCACGGTCGAGATATTTTTCGATTCACAAAAACTTTTTGACGTTCCGCCGTCGGCATTTCGGCCGGTGCCCAAAATTACGAGTGCGGTCGTAGGGTTGGTTCCCGCGGAAACGACCGTGGACGATACAGATGCGTTCCGAAATCTTGTCAGCACTGCGTTTGCGCACAAGCGTAAGACTCTTCTAAACAACCTTAAGTCTGAGTATCAGAACGCCGCCGCCGTGCTCAACCAGGCGGATATCGTCGATACTAACCGCCGCGCCGAGAGTCTTAAGAAAGGGGAATGGCTTGCATTATACGGCGCAGTAGCGAAATACCGGGAAATGCGTTAGCCCGTCGCTATGTTATAATTGCAGGTTGAACAGATTCGACATCAGAGGCTTGCTTTATAGTGAATAAAATTGAGATCGTTCCGCTCGGCGGTATTGGCGAGTTCGGGATGAACTGCATGGGAATCAGGTACGGCGACGAGATGATCGTTGTCGATGCCGGCATGGGTTTCCCCGAAGAGACGCCGTATGGCGTAGATATCTCGATACCCAATTTCGATTTTCTGGAAGAATATCGCGACGACCTGACGGCCATAATTCTGACCCACGGCCACGAAGACCACATCGGCGCGCTCGCTTATATTCTAAAGAAATATAATCTTCCGGTTTATGGTTCGCGGTTCACGCTCGCGCTCGCCGAAAAGCGTCTTGAAGAATTCAAAATGCTCGACGAAGTGCTGCTTCATCGCGTCAAGGCAAACGACGTGATAAATGTGGGCAGCTTCCAGATCGAGTTCATCCACGCGTCGCATTCGTTGGTCGAATGTTTCTCGCTGGCGATAAAAACGCCCGTCGGCACGATAATTCATACAGGCGATTACAAAATAGACGATACGCCCGTTATCGGCGCTCCGTATGATCTGAAAACCCTGGGCCGCTACGGCGACGAAGGCGTGCTCGCACTTCTGGCCGACTCGACGAACGCGACGGTTCCCGGCCGCACGCCGTCCGAACAGGCAGTGATTCCTGCGTTCCGCGAGATATTTGAAGAAACCACGGGACGCCTGTTTGTCGCCACGTTTTCGTCGTCACTTCATCGTCTGCAAATAATTTTCGACATTGCGCACGAATACGGCCGCAAGGTCTGCGTCCTCGGCCGCTCAATGCAAAAGAACGTCGAGATCGCCGAAGAACAGGGACTGCTCAAGATCGCTTACGGCCTGATGATCTCAATGGGCGAGGCAAGATCGCTCGACGACGATGAGATCTGTTATTTGGTGACCGGGTCGCAGGGCGAAAACCGTGCGGCATTGTGGAATATGGCTACGTCGACGTATAAAGGCCTCGAGATCGACAAAAGTGACACGGTTGTTCTGTCAGCCAGAATAATTCCCGGCAATGAAAAGAACATCAGCCGCCTTATCGGGCACCTTTATAAACGCGGCGCGAATATTATCGAGGAAAAACGACGCCTTGTTCACGTCTCGGGCCACGCCTCGCAGGAAGACATCAAGATAATGGTCGAAACCGCGCGGCCAAAATATCTCGTCCCAATCCACGGCGAATACCGAATGCTTTTCCGGCATAAGGAATACGTCAAAAATCATGTCGCGGGATATTCGGACGACAACATTGTCCTGATCGAAAACGGCGATATGCTTGAGCTTGACGAATTTAGCGCACGCGTCGTCGAAAAACACACGCTGCACAAAACTTTTATCGACGAAGAATCGCACGACGAGATCGAATACGACGTCGTGCGCGACCGCAAGAAACTTGCATACGGCGGAGCCATTTCGCTCGTGGTGACGATCGACAAAGCCACGCATAAGATCGCCGGCGAACCGCAGATAACATTTCAGGGCGTCGCAGGTATCGATCTATCAAACGGCTTTGCGGGCGATGCACGCCTCGCTATTTCAGAAGCCGTCTCCGAAATGAAACGCGAACAGATCGCCGACAAGGCCGTCTTCAAAGAGAACCTCCGCATTCACCTGAAACGCTACGTCCAAAAGCACATTCATACAAAGCCTGTTATCGTGACGACTGTTGTTGAAGTCTAACTCATGTTGAGCGCAACGAGGGAGACCGCATCAACGAAGATACCCTTACAGGCGAATCGCCATGATGACTCGGTCCGCTCAAACTAGAACACGTGTTCCGACAAAAACATCTGCGCCGCTCATCATGTCCGGTGAATGTAGTATTACACTTGACTTCACTCTTGCATTCATAAATATATTTACTCCAATCGTCAATAAAATTGTGTTATTCGTGCACCGTCCAGGACGCATTGAGATGCCCAGCAAGCTATTTCATAATGTTTGAATGTATTGGAAGGATAAGGTCGTGTTTCTCACAGGCGCGTCGAGCGGCATCGGCGCCGGGCTTGCGGTCGCAATGGCACAACGCGGCGCGACGGTCGGGCTGCTGGCGCGGCGCGCCGAGCTTCTGGAAAAGCTTGCAAAGGAATGCGGCGCGGCGGGTGGAAAGGCGCGTGCGTTCGCGTGCGACGTTACCGACGAACTCGAGGTAGCGTCGGCGGCTGAAAAGTTTCGCCGCGAATTCCGGCGCATCGATATTCTCATCGCGAACGCAGGCATCGCGGGCCGGGGCCTCGACGCCCGGATCAATAAACCGTCCGACGTAAAGAAAATAATCGACACCAACCTGATGGGCGCCGTAAATGCCGTTCATGCGGTACTGCCGCAAATGCTCGAGGCAGGTTCCGGACAGCTCGTTGCCATTTCGAGCCTCGCGGGAATTCGCGGACTGCCCGGATCGGCGGCATATTCGGCAAGCAAGGCGGCGATGACCGCGTTCTTTGAGAGCGTGCGGCTCGACACGGCCGGAAAGGGAATAAGCGTCACGATCATACAGCCCGGCTTTATAAATACACCTCTCACGAGCGGCCGCAGAAACAAGATGCCTTTTTTAATGGAGCTCGACGACGCCATACCGATGTTTCTGCGCGCCATCGAAAAAAAGAAGAAGTTTGCGGCGTTTCCCTGGCAGCTCGCCACTATCGTTCGGGCGGGCCGCGTCTTTCCGGCATGGCTTTACGACCGCGTTGCGGGCAAAAGGCGATTCCGGGAATAAGTTCAGCTATCGACCGATTCCCGCGAGCGCTCTTTGACGAACCGCCCGCAAAATTAGAGAATTTGCGTGTCGGTTCTCATAATCCCGCATTTCGTTTCACTTATGACCTATCTTCAGGCGATCATTCTGGGCATCGTCCAGGGCCTTACGGAATTTATTCCGGTCAGTTCGACGGCGCACCTTGTTTTCGCCAGCCGCTGGGTCGATCTTTACGGCGGCAATCCCGAACAGGTGACCGCCACAATGGCAGTTATCCAGCTCGGAACGCTTGCGGCCGTATTCATATATTTTGCGGGCGATATTGTGGGCATCGTTACGGCCTTCATTCGCGACCACTGGCGGGCCCTGACCCAGCGGCGCGGAATGCGTTATTCGGGAACGCGCGGCGTGCGGCCTATCTGGCTTTCTGACGAAGCGTGGCTCGGCTGGCTGATCATTCTCGGCTCTATCCCGATCAGCGTCGTCGGCCTTTTATTCAAGGAACAGATCGAAGGGAAAGAGACCAAAAATCTTTGGATGATCGCCATTATGCTGATCGCGATCGCGCTGCTGCTGATTCTGGCCGAGGTGGTCGGCTCGCGGCGAAAACAGATGCGCGATCTTGGCATATCCGATGCGATCTTTGTCGGGCTTGCCCAGGTTCTCGCGCTCATGCCGGGATCGAGCCGGTCGGGCTCAACCATAATGGGCGGGCTGTTTGCGGGACAAACGCGGGAAACGGCGGCGAGGTTTTCGTTTCTGCTATCGGTACCGGCGATCACCGCCAGCGGATTGCTCGAGCTCAGAGAGGCTTATCATCTTTTGCCGGTGGAAAGCCTTTATCCTTTGATCGCCTCCACAGTTGTCGCGGGAATAGTCGGCTATCTGTCGATCTGGTTCCTGATCGCTTTTCTCAAGAAAAGATCGACGGGCGTATTTATTGCATATCGCATAGTGCTCGGCTCTGTACTACTGGTTTTATTGTGGCAGGGAATTATCACTCCGCAGATCGATTGACCGGGATAATCGGCAAATGTCAAGAGTCTGGAACATTCAAAAGCACGATTACGACACCGTGCGAGCATTGTCGGTAGAACTAAATATTACGCCGATAGTCGCCGCATTGCTTATCGCACGCGGCCATGGCGACCTCGAAGCCGCACGACACTTTCTGAATCCTTGTTGGGAAGATCTGCACGAGCCGAACCTGTTGAAGGGAATGACGGCCGCTGTAGAGAGGATACTTAAAGCTGTCGACGCCCGTGAGAAAATTCTGATCTGGGGCGATTATGACGTCGACGGCACGACCGGCACGGTGCTGCTCCGGAAAACATTAAAGATCCTCGGTGGTATTACTGAATTTCATATTCCCAACCGTTTTACCGAAGGCTACGGCATAAATATTCCGGGACTTGAAGCCGCAAAGGCCAACGGCTGTACGCTTGCCATCAGCGTGGACTGCGGGATTCGCAGCTTTGAACCCGTTGAATGGGCGCGTGCTAACGGTCTCGACATAATCATTACCGATCATCATCTCTCGGACGAAGTGCGCGGGAATCCGCCCGCGTTTGCGATAGTTAATCCAAATCAAACGGGCTGCGAATATCCCGACAAAAATCTTGCTGGTGTCGGTGTTGCCTATAAACTCGCGCACGCGCTGCTGCGTGCTCGCGGCAAAGAGAATCTGCTCCGGTCGTTCCTGAAGATGGCGGCGATAGGAACCGTCGCCGATGTTGTGCAATTGACAGGCGAAAACCGCGCGGTTGTCGCCCTCGGGCTAAGAGATCTCACTCGGACAAATAATGTCGGGCTAAAGGCATTGTTGGAAGTCGCCGACTGCCATTCCGAGATGACGAGCTATCACATCGGATTTCGGATCGGCCCGCGCATCAACGCCGCCGGACGGATGGATGTCGCCCGTCATGTTGTCGAACTTTTTGAGACAGAAGATTTTAACGAAGCGAGAAAGCTGGCCTCGATCCTCGATTCGCGCAACCGTGAGCGGCAAAAAGTACAACAGCAAATTACCGATCTGGCATTACTCGAAGCGTCTGAAAATCCTGCAAGCCCTTTTATTGTCGTGGCGGGCGACGGTTGGCATCGCGGTGTGATCGGGCTTGCCGCATCGCGCATTGCCGAACGTTTACACCGTCCGACTATTGTTCTCTCGATCGAAAATGGTTTTGCTCACGGCAGTGCCCGCAGCATTGCGAATTTTCATCTTGTCAACGCACTCGAAAGTTGCAGCGAATTGTTCGAGCAGTTTGGTGGGCACGCAGCCGCCGCAGGGATGAAGTTGAAAACCGAGAATATAGACGCGTTGCGAACACACCTCGATCAGTTTGCCGGGAACCTGCTTACTGAAGAACACCTATCACCAAGGCTGAATATAGATGCGCTTATGCGCAGTTCGAGCCTTAACCTCGCGCTTGTTCAGGATCTGGAAATACTCGAACCGTTCGGCGCCGGGAATCCGAAACCGGTGTTTACAACACGGGGACTTACCGTTTCGTCCGAGCCGCTCGTGATGAAGGACAAACATCTTAAAATATTTCTTAGCGATGACGAAGAAAGACGATTCGAAGCCGTTTGGTGGTGCGGTCTCGAGCAATCTATCGGGCAAACGCTCGCGCGTGGTTCCCGCATCGAAGTTGCCTACACGCTCGAAGCCAATTCGTGGCAGGGAAACAAACGATTACAGCTTGTCGTCGAAGAGGTAAGGGAAGATAATGGTAGCAGTGTCGGAAACTAAAGGTCTTCAAATAAAAGGTTTACAATTTCGGACTAAATTACCGGTATATTTTAGATACGCGGCGATCGGCGTTTTTGCCGTTGCGCTTTTGGCCATAGGCGCGGGTCTGTATCGTTCGCGGGATCCCGACTTCAGGATGAAGGGATTTCCAACCTCGCTCTCTGAAGATGTTGTTGCGGTTGTGGAAGGATACGAACGAACCGAAGCTACCGACGGCGTTGTCAAATACTACATTAAGGCTGACAAGGCGACGACCTTTTCAGATAATCATCAGGAGTTTGAAAATGTTTTTCTGGAGGTATTTGCCGAGGACGGTTCTGGTTCCGATCTGATCAAAGCGGCAAAGGCGGTTCACATCCCCGAAGAAAACAAGAATTTCACGGCATATTTTGCAGGTGCCGTTGATATACAGACCCGCGATGGCCTAAAGGTAAACACCGAACAGGTCACGTATAAAAAGGCAGACGAAACAGCAACCGTCGAAGAGAAGGTTTTTTTTCGACGCGACAATCTGCACGGGAGCGCAGTCGGGGCGCTGGTTAGAATAGCGGACAAGCGTCTTGAACTGTTTCGTGATGTCAACATCACGTCGTTCGAATCGCCAAATTCTGAGGTTCGGCGCTCTGTCATGGCTGCCGGTTCGGCCGCGTACGACCATGCTGGTGAGATCATTAACTTGGACGGCGGAATTACGGCTAGCATGTTCGCTCATCCTGGTAACGCCAGAAATATCGACGTTTCGGCCGGCCGCGCCAATATTCATCTTGATACCGCCAATGCAAGCCACGACGTCGCGCGAATAGAACTTTTCGAAAACGTTAAAGTCGACGCTGCGGAACCGGGGACAAAACCGACAAAGATCTCCGCTGCTTATGCTCTTTATGATAAGGCGACAGATGAATTCGATCTGAAACACGGCGTTGAGATCTTGACGGTTCAGGATGAAAAACCGACCGTCGCACGTGCCGCCGAGGCCGTTTACGAACAGCGCAACGGAACAATAAAACTGCACGGCAATGCCGAAATCACGCAATCGGATTCGCTTATCAAGGGCGATAATATAACGGCTCACTTGTATCCTGACCGAAAGCTCAAAAACGCCGTGGCGAACGGAAATTCGTTTTTACGGCAGCAAAGAGATGACGGCACGACCGAAATTTCCGCGGCAGAACTGAACGCTTCGTTCGGGGCTGATCAGCTAATAACGAACGCAAACGCCGTCGGATCGGCAACCGCAGTTCTTAACCCGTCAAATAACGCGGAATACTCGCGAATCACATTGTCCGCTCCGCGATCCATCTCGCTGATTTTCGCCGGTGCGGGTTTGCTTTCAAAGGTTGCGACCGATGGGCGAACTACTCTGCAGCTTGATGCTCTGAGCAATAATCCTGATGCGGCGAACAAGCGGCTCACGGCTGACTCGATCAAAACAAGTTTTTATCCCGACGGTAAAAATATGGAACGCGCCGAGGCGATTGGTGACGCAGAATTAACGGTAGATCCGCTACGTGCCGCGCCCGAAACCTATTTTACTAAGATCACTGCGCCTCGGTTCGACTGTGACTTTTTTGTGGGGAATAACGCCAAGAGCTGCGTTGCCGCCACGAAGGCGCGTGCAGAGCGTACGTCAAAGGTTCCCGATGCTACGCGCGGTGTCCAGACGATAACCGCCGAACGCCTGAACGCGAATTTCAACCAGACTACGAAAGACGTAGAGCGCCTCGAGGCGAACGGCGGCGCGAAATTCACCGAGCTCGATCGAAATGCCACGGCAAATCAGATCGCATTTACGACCGGCGATGGCAGGGTGATTCTTCGCGGCGGAGAACCCACGGCGTGGGATTCGTCGGCGAGGGCGAAGGCCGCCGAGATCGATTGGGCAACGCGTGAACAAAAATCTTTTCTTCGTGGTGCTGTCAGCACAACGTATTACAGTCAAAAACAGACGGGCTCGGCCGCCCCTTTCGGATCTGCCGACAAGCCGGTGTTTTTGACCTCAGCGACAGCCGAGATCGATCATCAAAACCAGTCGGCTCTTTATTCCGGCAATGCCCGCGGCTGGCAGGAAAACAATTACGTCCGCGCCGATACTATCTCGATATTTCAACGCGAGGGTAAATTTTTTGCGAACGGGTCAGTGCAAAGCCTTTTGTATAATGCCAAGCGCAAAGATAACGGACGCGAATCGATCGTGCCGGTCTATGCCAGTTCGCAAAAGCTTGCTTATGATCGGACGGACCGCATCCTGCGATACCAGGAGAATGTGGATATCCGCCAGGGAGCAGATCGTATTACCGGCGGTTCGGCGAACGTATTCCTTTCCTCGAACAATGAGGTGGCACGAACTGACATGGAACGCGATGTCATTATTACGCAGCCTAACCGCCGGGCAGTTGCCGACTTTGCGAGTTACACTCAGGCCGACGAGAGCGTCGTATTGAAGGGTAATCCCGCAAAGGTCGACGATGCTGAGAACGGCTCGTCGCAGGGCGGACAGCTCACGGTTTATTTGCGAAACAACCGCGTCGAGACTCTCGGAAGAACAAAACAGAACACCGTCGGCCGGACAAGATCAGTTTATAAAGTTAAGTCGAACTAATACACAATCTTGAATATCGAATCCACGTCAACTCCAGCTCAGGTTAACGGGAATGGAACTGGACCCACCGCGTTCTTGGCGGCTTCATCCTTGCAAAAAACGTATGGGCGGCGGCGGGTTGTCGATAACATCGACCTTTTGGTTCGTCAGGGCGAAGTCGTTGGTTTGCTGGGCGCAAACGGAGCCGGAAAGACGACCACTTTTTATATGCTGGTCGGGCTCGAGCGTTCAGAGAGCGGCGAGATAATCCTGAACGGTCAGGACGTGACCACCTTGCCTATGTACCTGCGTGCCAGGCTCGGCCTTGGCTATTTGCCTCAGGAACCTTCCATATTTCGAAAGCTCACAGCCGAGCAGAATATTCTGGCTGTGCTCGAAACGACGCGCTTTTCCCGCGGGGAACGCTTCGAACGTCTCGAGTTGCTGCTTGAAGAGTTCGGCGTTTCGCACGTCCGGCGGGTTCGAGGAGACGCTCTTTCGGGCGGTGAACGCCGGCGTGTAGAGATCGCCCGCTGTCTTGCCACCGAGCCCAGCTACATTCTTCTCGACGAACCGTTTGCAGGGATCGATCCTTTAGCGATCGACGACATTCGCGAAATAATCCTGTATCTCAAACAACAAGGAATCGGTATTCTTATAACCGATCACAATGTTCGCGAAACTCTCGGAATTACAGACCGTGCGTACATAATGGCAGAGGGCCGAATACTCAAAAGCGGTCTGCCCGCCGAACTCATCGAAGATGCCGACGTACGCCGTATTTACCTCGGGGAACGTTTCCGTTTATAGAATTATCAAGCCTTTCCATTTTGTTCTAAAAACTCGTATAATTTTGGTGTAGGGAAATGGTTTTGACTCGCCGCCCGCGAGGTAAAGTCTGTAGTTTCTGAACTATGTCGTCACTGCGTCTAACAACTTCGCTGCAGCAAAGAATGGTGCTGACGCCCCAACTGCGTCAACGTATCGAGATGCTGCAGATGACGTCGATGGAGTTGTCGGAATTAGTGGAACAGGAACTCGTTGCAAACCCTGTCCTCGAAGAAGTTTTGCCGGGTGACGAGGTTCAGGAAATTTCCGATAACATTCTGGATCAGAACGCCGACGGTAACGATCCTTCGTATTTGAACGGTGAGGCCACCGACATGATCAACGATCAGGTCGTTCCGGGCGAGTCTGAAATTCGCGCGGACATTGCCGAAAAGGCTCTGGAAAACGGCTTCGACGAATCGTCTACAATTGACGTCGAGAACAGCGAAGATGTGGCGGCGGACTCGTCCGATCCATTCGACGAGATCGACTACGGCCGTGAATTTCAGGATTATCTGGATCCGGGATATCGGACACAGGAGATCGAGTATAAGGACGACGCACCGAGTTTCGAACAATTTCTCTCTCATAACCCCTCGCTAAGTGAGCATCTTGAATGGCAGCTCAGCATGCTCGACATCAACAAGGAAGAGGAACACGCCGCAATAAGCATTATCGGCAACCTCGATGGCGACGGGCGACTAACGGCGACGCTTGAGGATATTTGCGCTTTGTCGGATTGCACGGTCGAGACCGCCGAAGCGGCGCGACAGATCGTTCTGAATCTTGAGCCTGTCGGGTGTGGCGCGTTCGATGTGAAGGACTGTCTTCTCGCCCAGTTAGAAGCTAACGACGAGGGCGATTCGCTAGCGGCAACTTTGGTTCGCGATCATCTCGAAGATCTGCAGCCGCATCGATTGCAGCATCTTTCCAAGGATACAGGCATCGACGTTCATGTTTTGAACGACGAGATCAAGAAGATCCGGGTCCTCGATCCCTATCCCGGCCGACGTTACTCGGCCGAGGAAGCGATCTTCGTCGCGCCCGAAGTTTACGTCGAAAAGCTTGAGGGTGAGTATGTGATCTACTTCACCGACGATGGCAGTCCGCGTCTGCGAATTAGTCCGACCTACCACCAGCTTTTGGATCAGACCGATACGTCCAAAGAAGCCAAAGACTTTATAAAGGAAAAAGTCCGCTCTGCGGTTGACCTGCTGCGAAATATTGAGCACCGGCGTCAGACGATTTATCGCGTGGTCGAATGCATAGTTGACCGTCAGCGTGGGTTCCTCGATAACGGCGTGGAATATATCAAACCGATGATGCTTAAGGACGTAGCCGAAGACATTGGAATGCACTTATCCACGATCTCGCGAGTTGTTAATCGTAAATATGCACATACGCCTCAGGGAGTGATCGAGCTGCGCCGTTTCTTCAGCGAAGGCATGATGAACGAGGAAGGTGAAGAAGTTTCGACCCGCATA
>Ga0183260_10001535_pt1 | contig 19175 bp, 16 predicted proteins | sample AntDrymUQ4972206_2_FD_129768 | JGI IMG/M metagenome (GOLD analysis project Ga0183260, IMG submission 129768) | Polar desert sand microbial communities from Dry Valleys, Antarctica - metaG UQ497 (22.06) (version 2) (version 2) | ecosystem: Environmental > Terrestrial > Soil > Desert | place...
AACCCGGGATGAGCCGCGACGACCTCCTGTCAAAGAACAAGGAGATCGTCGGCGGTGTGTCGCAGGAGGTGTCACAGCGCTCGCCGAACGCCATCGTGATTGTCGTCACCAATCCACTCGACGCGATGTGTCACGTGGCGCTAGACGTCACCGGCTTCCCGCGACAGCGGGTGCTCGGGATGGCGGGGATACTCGACTCGGCGCGCTTTCGAACCTTCCTCGCGTGGGAGCTGGGAGTCTCCGTCAGGGACGTCACTGGCTTCGTGCTCGGCGGTCACGGTGACACCATGGTCCCGGTCGTCAGCTACACGAACGTCGCCGGCATACCGATCACCGAGATGATCGACTCGCAGCGGATCGAGCAGATCGTCCAGCGCACGCGCGACGGCGGCGCCGAGATCGTCAAGCTGCTCCAGCGAGGGTCTGCGTATTACGCGCCCTCGGCCGCCGTGGTCGAGATGATCGACTCGATCGTCCTCGACCAGAAGCGTGTGCTGCCGTGCGCCGCCCTCTGTCAGGGGGAGTACGGCGTCGACGGCCTCTTCGTCGGCGTCCCGATCCGGCTGGGCGCCGACGGCGTCGAGGAGATCATCACGATCGACCTCGCCGAGAAGGAGCGCGGGCAGCTGGATGCCTCTGCCGCCGCGGTCCGCGAGCTGGTCGACGCGATGGCAGATCTGTAGACATCTGCGAATGCCGCGCTAACGGCCGATCGCGACGGACTCCCTGACCTCAGCGGTGATGCGCCCGGCGATCTGAGCTGCGGCTTCGAGAAAGAAGTCAAGCTTGCCGCCGTCGTCGATGTGACCGTCGAGGTAGAGGACCACCGTCCCGGCGCTGTACTCGAACTTCGGCGCGAGTGGATGTGTCGCCAGCCAGACGATGAAGGACGGCGAGAAGAGCTGGCGCAGCGCGATCTCATTCTGAGCGCTCCGGGTCCGCAGCTCGAAGCGGTCGGCGAAAGCCGAGCTCTCAAGCTCCAGCGCGTGGGACGCGCTGTGGGGGATCCAGCAAGCCTCGTCATCCAGCAGCCGACCGAGTCGCCCCGGAATCTCCCCGCGCGAGCAGAGGAAGAAGTCTGAGAACCGCTGGATCGCGCACTCGAGCTCGACGACGCAGATGGTGAAGGGATGCGACTCCCAATGCCTGCCGTCGTCGTCGTGGCGCTCGACTTCGAAGGTGTAGTGGGTGAGAGCGCAGCCCAGCCCAGCGGCGGCTGGTGGTAGCGGCCCCTCCATGTAGTGGGCGAATTGCCGTCGGTCGCCGGCGCGCAGCAGCGGCGTAAGCGGTCTCACCTCGGCCTCATCGCAGTAGCTGAACCTCCGCGTGCGAGCGAAATACGCGAAGAAGTCTTTTCTCGCGCGTGCGCCCGCGCCGGCAAGGACAAACAGCACAACAAGGGCGGCGCCCGCGAACGGTGCGGCCACGGTCAAGGTGAGACTGTCCCAACGGGCGTCGGCGTACAGCACGGCGGCGGCGGGGCCGATGACCAGCGCACCGACGGTTGCCTTCGTGTGCATCAGACGCCGAAAGTGCCACGACGTCGTTGCGTCGGCGGTGATCGGTGCAGGTGCTGCGTCGGCGGCGGTCGGTGCAGGTGCTGTGTCGGCGGCGATCGGTGCAGGTGCTGTGTCAGCGGTGATCGGTGCAGGTGCTGTGTCGGCGGCGGTCGGCGACGGAGGTCCCCCGTTCTGCGCGGCGTCGCTCAGCGCGGCGTCGTCGGGCGTTGCCACTTCGGCCGCGCTACCCGAATGCGACGGTCGGGACCAAGCGCTCGGCCGAGACCTCGATCGCGAAGAGCTCGCGTGGGCGATGTTCGGCGATCCCGGCGATCACCGAGTTTGGAAAGACCTGCTGGCGCGTGTTGTACTGCTGGACGTTCGAGTTGTAGATCCGTCGTGCTGCCTGGATCTCGTCTTCCACCTCCGCCAGCTCGCTCTGGAGCTTCTGAAAGTTCTCCGACGCACGGAGATCGGGGTACTGCTCCGCGACCACGCGAATGTCGCTGAGCGCACCGGAGAGCGCATTCTCCGCCTTCCCAACCGTCCCCGGATCGGAGGCGGCCATTGCGGCCGCGCGGGCCTCGGTGGCCTTCAGCAGCGTGTCGTGCTCGTGCGCGGCGTAACCCTTAACCGTCGCCACGAGATTGGGCACGAGGTCGTGGCGGCGCTTCAGTTGCACGTCGATGCCGCTCCAAGCCTCGTCGACCTTGTTGCGTGCGGCGATCAGCCTGTTGTTGGTCCAGATCGACCAGATCACCAGCGCGGCGGCAAGTGCGATCGCTACGTAGACCGGTGTCACGGGACGGGTATCGGCAGCTACCGTTCCCGGCTCAAGCCCGGCCCGCGCGGCAAACCACGCAAAGAGCGGGACGTCGGCCGCCACGCGCCGAAAGAGCCTGCATCTTGCGGGAAGAACAAAACTCCCCCAATTGCGAGAAGGCGCCCTCCACGGGGTCTGCGATTGAGGCACGATCCAAAGGGCCGCGCAATCGAACGGGGAGGAACTGATCCGGGATGGCAAAGAAGGCAAAGCATGTGACCTGCGACGACTGCTACTTCCGCAAGAACATGCTCTGCGCCCTGGAGCTGCCCGGCCCCTGCGCCACCTTTCGCCCGGCCGAGCGTGGCCTGGAACCTGAGCGCCAGCTGGCCTTCGTCTTCCGCACCGCACGTACTCGCTCGGCGTACGCCTTCCCGCGGCCGCGGTAGCGACCTCAACGCAGCGGCGGTAGCGACCTCAACGCAGCGGCGGCGACGCGGCCCTCGAGAGCGATGCCGTCAGCGCAGGCCGCCCCGGGGCGCCAGGCGGCGTGTGCGACGATGACCCCGTGCTCGGCGGCCGTTCGATGCAGCTCTTCCGCGTGTTCGGCATACGGATCGGCGTGGACCACAGCTGGTTCCTCGTCGTCTTTCTGATCATCTGGTCGCTCTCGAGCACCTACAAAGAGGTCTTTCCGGGAGAGGAGACGAAGGCGTTCGTCCTGGCGACCGCGAGCGCGCTGCTCTTCTTCCTCTCGGTCGTCCTCCATGAGCTCGGCCACGCCCGAGTCGCGATTCGCAACGGCATCGGAATCGCGGGGATCGACCTCTGGCTCTTCGGCGGCGTCGCCAAGATGCGTCGCGACACCGGCTCGCCCGGGGTCGACTTCAGGGTCGCGATCGGCGGCCCGCTCGTGACCCTGGCGATCGCCGGAGTCTGCGTCGGGGCGGGGACCCTGCTGATGGGCGCCGAGGGGTTCCGCGACGCGATCCTGCTCCAGCCGCACGCCGGTGTCGGGTCGCTCGAGGCCGTTCTTGGCCTTCTCGCGCTCGTCAACACGATGCTCCTCTTCTTCAACCTGCTGCCGGCCTTTCCACTCGACGGGGGCCGGATCGTGCGAGCGATCGCCTGGTGGCGGACCGGCGATCGCGGGCGCGCGACCGCCATCGCCGCAGCGATCGGGCGCGCGTTCGCCTACCTGCTGGCGTCAGCGGGGCTCTTCGTGATTCTCCAGGGCGACCTGTTCAGCGGTCTCTGGTTCCTGCTGATCGCGCTCTTCATCGGCCAGGGCGCGCGCTCCGAGGTCCTCCAGACCCAGATCACCGCGCCGATACAGGGCATGCGAGTGGCCGACGTGATGGACGCCGAGCCAGTCGCGGTACTCGGCACCACGAAGCTCGATCGAGTGCTCGAGGAGTTCTTCCTGCGCTACCGCTGGCCATGGTTCCCGGTGGTCGACAACGCCGGACGACTGATCGGACTGGTCAGCCGCCAGAAGGTGGATGCGGTGCCAGAGGCGCTGCGCCCCGACTGGACCGCCGACGCGGTGATGACGATCGACGGCGCCGGCGACCTGCGTGTCACGGTCGAGGAGCCACTGGAGACTCTGCTCGGGTTCGAAGCCCTTCATCGGCTCGGGGCGATCATGGCCGTCGATGACGACGGCATCCTGCGCGGCGTCGTGACGATCGCCGACGTCAGGCGCGCGCTTCGGCCCGCGGCGCCGGTGGTGTAGGGACGCGAACAGGATGAGATGCGGTGGCGGCGGGGCCTGGCTCCGGTGAGGCCCCGCCTCCTCGCGCCGATCGGACTCACGCAACGCGAGCGACCGCGGCGCCACTCAATGCGCCAGCCGCGTCGCTCCCGTCCTCGGGCACTCGTCGGCGATGTCCTCACCGTCGCCACCCGCCGAGCCGCGTGATCGGTCGACTGACCGGCGGAGGCGCGGCGAGAGTTGCACAATCCAAGCATCCCGCCAGCGCGATGCACGACGTTCCGATGTGCGTGCGCCAGCCGACCCGAAGAGGCAGTGCCGGCGAGGCGCATGAGCGCCGCAGCTCGGCCTCGGCTGGCACGACGACCAGGCGGGGCATGCCCATCGGCATCGTGAGGTTCTGGCGCTCGACGCAGCTCGTGGAGACCCTGTCGAAGTCGGGCTTGCCACGCTTGAGTCTCACGCCGATCCCGCGCAGATCGCAGGGCTATGACGGCGCTCTGCGCTCGTGGCCGGGGAGTGTTTTTGAGGATCGCGACCCCCCGCCTCAAGCCCGCCTGTTGAGCCGCTTCCCCCCCCGGGCATGCGCCGTCCGTGGCCCCAACGGCGCATCTCGGCGGGTGGCGACGGTGAGGATCTCGGCGAGTCGCGCCCGAGGACGGGAGCGACGCGGCTGGCGCATTGGGGTCGAGTCGCGGTCGCTCGCGTTGCGTGAGTCCGATCGGCGCGACGAGGCCGAGGTCCTCACCGGAGCCAGGCCCCGCCGCCACGCCGCCACGGCCAGGCCCGGCGCCCGTCGCATAGAATCGCCGCCGTCCTGATGCCCCAGCACGACGTTCTCGTCATCGGAGCCGGCCTCGCCGGGCAGCGAGCGGCCCTGGCGGCCGCCGAAGAGGGCGTTTCGGTGGGGATCATCTCCAAGGTCCATCCCGTCAGGTCGCACTCGAACGCGGCGCAGGGCGGGATCAACGCGGCGCTGGATCCCGAGGACTCGTGGGAGTCGCACGCCTTCGACACCGTCAAGGGATCGGACTACCTCGGCGACCAGGACGCGATCGAGATCATGTGCCGCGAGGCGCCGCAGGAGGTCCTCGATCTCGAGCACCTCGGCGTCACCTTCCACCGCAACGAGGAGGGCAGGCTCGGCACGCGCGCCTTCGGCGGTGCCTCGGCCGCGCGCACCTACTACGTCGCCGACATCACCGGCCAGGCGATCCTGCACGTCCTCTACGAGCAGCTGATGAAGCACAGCCAGGTCTACCGCTACGAGGAGTGGTTCACGACCGCGATCGTCCTCGACGAGTCAGGCGCCTGCGCCGGGGCCGTGACGCGCAACATCCGCGACGGCTCGATGGAGCTCTTCTCGGCGAAGACGGTGATCCTCGCCTGCGGCGGCAACGGCCAGATCTACAACCCGACGACCAACGCCCTGATCTGCACGGGCGACGGGATCGCGATGGCGTACCGGGTCGGCGCGCCGCTGATGGACATGGAGATGGTCCAGTACCACCCGACGACGCTCGCCGGCAACGGCCTGCTGATCACCGAGGGCGCGCGCGGTGAAGGTGCGCACCTCTACAACGCAAAGGGCGAGCGCTTCATGGAGCGCTACGCGCCGAACAAGCTCGAGCTGGCCTCACGCGACGTCGTCTCGCGCGCTGAGCAGACCGAGATCGATGAGGGGCGTGGCTTCCCCGATGGGACGATCTCCCTCGACATCACCGTCGTCCCCCGCAAGCGAATCCACGAGGCGCTGCGCGAGATCGTCAACGTCGGGCGCGACTTCGCCGGCGTCGACATCACGCGTGCCCCGATTCACGTGAAGCCCGGCAACCACTACGTGATGGGCGGGATAAAGACCGATAGCGACGGCGCGACCACCGTGCCCGGGCTCTACGCCGCCGGCGAGGTTGCCTGCGTCTCGGTCCACGGCGGCAATCGACTCGGCGCGAACTCGCTGCTAGACACGCTCGTCTTCGGTCGCCGGGCCGGCAGGCACGCCGCCAGCCGCTCGCACGAGATCGCGATGCCGCACCCGTCGGGCGCCCACCTCGCGGAGGAAGAGCGGATGGTCGCGGCGGTCGTCGGGCGCGAGCGCGGCGGGCGGCGGGTCTCAGAGATCAAGGCCGAGCTCGGCCGGACGATGGACAAGCACGTCGCCGTCTTTCGCGATCGCGACGGGCTGCGCCGCGCGCTTCGGATCGTGCGCCGGCTGAAGGAGCAGGCCACGACTGTGGCGATCGACGACAAGGGCACGATCTTCAACCAGGACCTGCTCGGGGCGCTCGAGCTCGGCTTCATGCTCGACAACGCCGAGTGCGTCGTGCTCAGCGCACTCGAGCGCAAGGAGAGCCGCGGCGCCCACTACCGGACCGACTTCCCCGAGCGAGACGACGAAGCGTGGTTGAAGCACATCGAGGTAGCGCGCATCGGTGGCGACCCGGTGATCTCGTACTCTGGGGTCACGATGACTCGCTGGGAGCCGCAGGAGCGCAGGTACTAGCTCGGTGGTCCACTAGTGCCCGACTACACACTGAAGATCCGCCGCTACGACCCCGAGTCGAGCGGCCCGGCCTATTGGCAGGACTTCGACGTCGATCTCCCGCCGGAGCGCTCGGTGCTCGACGGCATCCTCAAGGTGAAGAACGAGAACGACGGGTCGATCGGTATCCGCTGCTCATGCCAGGCGGCCATCTGCGGCTCGTGCGCGGTCAAGATCAACGGTGTATCGGCGCTCGCCTGCAACACGAAGCTCTCCGAGGCGAGCGCGCATGCTGGCGCCGTCGACGGGGCGATCGTCGTCGAGCCGATGGGCAACATGCCCGTGCTCAAGGACCTGATCGTCGACATGGACGCCGTGCACTGGAAGAAGATCCAGCGAGTCGTCCCCTGGCTCCTGCCGGAAGGAGATCCACCCGAGCGCGAGTACGTCGTCCCAGCAGAGGCGATGATCGACGTGACGCAGGCGATGGCCTGCATCCAGTGCGGCGCGTGCGTCTCGGCCTGCCTCTCGCTCGAGGTCGACCCCGACTTCATCGGACCGGCCGCGCTCGCCAAGGCCTACCGCTTCGTCGGCGATCCGCGTGACTCGCACAGCGAGGCCAGGCTGCGGGACCTCGCCGAGGATCCGCATGGGATCTACGACTGCACGCACTGCTTCGCCTGCATCGAGGTCTGTCCCAAGGGCGTCGCGCCGATGGACCAGATCATGCGCCTGCGCCGCCGTGCGACCGGCGACTACGAGATCAAGGACGCCAACAACGGCTACGGCCACGAGCATGGCTTCGTCAAGATCGTCGAGCGTTGGGGGACTCTGCACGAGGCCCAGTTGCTGCCGCGCTCCTTCGGCGAGGGAAGCCTCGTGAAGGGCCAGACCAAGCCCGCCGCCGTCATGCAGCTGATCCAGGCGCTGCCGACGGCGCTGCGTGGACTTCGCCGTCGAAAGGTCACCCTGCGCAAGGCGCTCTTTCATCCGAAGCTCCCTGATCAGAAGCAGGTCCGGCGGATCTTCCGCGAGATCGAGACCAAGGAGGAGCGGCTCGAGCTGAACCTCTATTTCGTCGACGAGGGCGGCGGAGCCGCCGAGAAGGAGCCCGCGATGGGCGACGCGGGAGCCGAGCGATGAGGGTCGCCTACTGGCCGGGCTGCGTCTCGCGCGGGTTCACTCCCGAGCTGCACGGGGCGATGGCGCTGGTCGCGCCGAAGCTCGACATCGAGCTGGTCGAGCTCGACCGGGCCAACTGCTGCGGGGCGGGAGTGATCGCCGAGCACAACCAGGAGCTCGTCGACACGTTGAACGCCCGCACGTTCGCTCTCGCCCAGGGGGTAGGTGGGGCGGCGGGCATGATGAACATCTGCTCGACATGCCAGGGAGCGCAGTCGGAGTGTCAAGAGCGCCTCGATGCCGACAGCGCCTACCGCGAGCACATCAACTCGAACCTCGAGGCGGAGGGGCTCGACTACGAGAAGGACGGCGCCTGGTGGAACAAGAACTTCCTCTGGCTGCTCGTCGAGGACATCGGCATCGAGAAGCTGATGGAGGCGGTCAGGCGCCCGTTGGAGGGCCTGCGGATCGCGCCGTTCTACGGCTGCTACGTCCTCCGCCCCACAAGCCGCCTCGGCTACGACGCCTTCCCAGAGCGTGACCAGTACCTCGAGCAGGTGATCGAGGCCGTCGGTGCCGAGCCGGTCGACTTCGCCGGCAAGCACAAATGCTGCGGCTTCCCGGTGATCACGATGAATCGCACGACGTCACTGCGCCAGGCGGGCCGCCATCTGGCGGACGCGATCGACGCCGAGGCGGATTGCCTGGTGACGCCCTGTCCCCTCTGTCACCTGAACCTCGACATGCAACAGCCCGACGCAGCCCGCTACGTCGAGCGCGATCTTGGCATCCCCGTGTTGCACCTGCCGCAGCTGATCGGCCTCGCGCTCGGGCTCGATCCGAAAGAGCTTGGAATGAACAAGCACGTCGTCAAGACGAGCGTCGTGCAGCGCAAGATCGCCGCGCTGACGACCTAGTCGGTCGTCCGGACAGCCCCGTAGAACGAAAGAACCGACCGGATGCCGGTCGGTTCTTGCGCCTGCTGAGCGTACCCCAATTTCCGCCCTGGAAGCTTGTGAAAGTCTTGGTGAGCTGCTCGGGCCGCTTCCTGTTACCTAAGCTTCTGTAATGGTGCCGTCTCATAGGCAGATGCACCTCCCCTCTCTCGGGTGATCTTGGGGTGACGATCGAGGGTCCGGTGTGTTAACCACGGGGGGGAGAGATCTCTCACCCATTTCTCCCCCTTGGCTCTAGACTCTGGTTATGTCATCGCCCGTAAGCGTCGTCGTGGCGCGGTTCGAGGACCTCGTGGCGCTCGGACTGCGGCAGCTGATCTCGGCCGATCCAACGCTCCAGCTAGTCGCGTCCGACGTGACGCTCGACCGCCTCGACGGAACGCTCGAGGTCCACGCACCTGCCGTCGTCCTGCTGAACTTCGGGACGCTGCCGACCACGGACATGGTCTACGACCTTCACCGCCGCCGACCCGACACGCGTATCGTCATCCTGGCGAACCGCCCGACGTCCGCTGAGTGCAACCAGATGCTCTCGCTCGGCGCGACCGCATGCATCTCGAAGGAGACCCAGGCGCGCGACATCGTCAACGCGATCCATCTCGCCTCGCGCGGGATGCATGTGCTGCCGCGAATGGCGCGCGGGTCGGATGGCAGCGTCGGCCTACAGGGTCCTGACGTACTGACGCCGCGCGAGGCGGACGTGCTCAAGCTCCTCCAGGACGGAGGCACAAACGCCCAGATCGCTCACGAGCTCTCGATCGGCGTCGAGACGGTGCGAACGCACGCCCGCAACATCTACCGCAAGCTCGGCATCTCGTCGCGCCGTGAGCTCGCCAGCCTCCGCCCGCGCCCGACGATCGCGGCAGTGCAATAGCGCCGAGGACCCACTCGCGCAAGACCGGGTGGCGTAGGTCGCGCAAGACCGGCTGGCGTAGGTTCTCCGGAGCCGCTGCCGCGCAGTTCGGCAGGGGCGGGCGCCGGACGCGGACGCCCCCGCGCAGTTCAGCGGCGGGCGCCGGACGCGGACGCTCCACGCAGCAGCCCGCGCTCGTGCAGGAGCTCGGCGAGCTGCACGGCGTTCGTCGCGGCACCCTTGCGGAGGTTGTCCCCGACGATCCAGAGGTTGAGGCAGCGCTCGTGTGAGGGGTCGCGGCGGATCCGCCCGACGAGCACCTCGTCGCGCCCGGCGGCGTCGATCGCAAGTGGATAGATGGCGTCGGCGACGTCATCGAGGACGGCGATGCCGGGGGCCGCGGCGAGAAGGTCACGGCACTCTGGCGGCGACAGCGGCTCTCGCGTCTGCACGTTGACCGACTGGGAGTGCCCGGTGTAGACGGGCACTCGCGCGCAGGTGGCCGAGATCCCGATGTCCTCGCGCCCGAGGATCTTGCGCGTCTCGGCGATCAGCTTGCGCTCCTCCGTCGTGTAGTCGTCGCCATCCTTGAACGTCTCGACCTGCGGCAGGACGTTGAAGGCGATCTGGTGGGGATAGACGGCGGGCGCCGGCAGCTCGGTCGCCTCGATGATCGCCCGGGTCTGGTCGTGGAGCTCCTCGACTGCCCGCTGTCCGGTCCCCGAGACCGCCTGATAGGTCGAGATCACCAGTCGTTCGATCCCGACCGCGTCGAAGATTGGCTTGAGCGCCACGACCATCTGCATCGTCGAGCAGTTCGGGTTCGCGACGATGCCGCGATGATCCTCAAGCGCCTCAGGGTTGACCTCGGCGACGACGAGCGGCACGTCCGGCCTCATCCGCCACTGAGACGAGTTGTCGACGACGACCGCACCGGCGTCGGCAAAGCGCGGCGCCCATTCCTCGCTCGTCGCAGAGCCGGCCGAGAACAGCGCGAGCTCGAATCCCTCGAGCGCATCCTGCGATAGCGCCTGAACCGTCAGCGTCACCTCGCCGTGATCGATTGTGCGCCCGGCGGAGCGTTCCGAGGCGAATGGGACGACCTGCTCAGCCGGAAAGTCGCGCTCGCGCATGACGACCAGGATCGTCGAGCCGACCGCTCCTGTCGCTCCGACGACGGCGACACGCATCAACGGCTTCCCGAATGACCTCGAGCGGCGAGCCGATCCAGCGCTGGTACGACGCCCCTCACTCGGACACGACCGGCCTGTGCTGGCCCTCGACGTCCTCGTGGCGAACAGCGTCGGCCCCGAGCTCGAACGCCTTGTGCAGCTCGCGGACCGCCTTCGGCACGTCGTCCTCGCGTATCACGCACGAGATCTTGATCGGCGAGGTCGAGATCATCTCGATGTTCACTCCGGCGTCGCCGAGCACCGAGAAGGTCCTCGCGGCGACCCCGGGATGGCTCTTCATCCCGGCCCCGACGAGCGAGACCTTGCCCATCAACCCGTCGGTCGCGATGCGCCCAATGCCGAGCTCGTCGACGAGCGGCGCTAGCGCATCGCAGGCGGCGTCAAGGTCGTCGCGCGGAACGGTGAACGACATATCGGCACTGTGGGCACCACTCATCCCAGGAGCTGGCTCGTTCTGGATGATCATGTCGACGTTGACGTTCGCGCCCGCGAGCGCCGTCATGACCTTGCCGGCCACACCGGGCACGTCCGGCAGCCCCGTCAGCGTGACGCGTGCTTCGTCGGTCGAATGAGTGACGGCGGTTACGAGCGGGCGTTCCATGGTCTCTTCCTCTGAGAGCACGAGCGTACCCGGTCCATCATCGAAGCTCGAGCGGCAATGGACACGCACCCCGTGGTTGCGCGCATACTCGACGGCGCGCAGCTGAAGCACCTTTGCGCCCGAAGCCGCCATGTCGAGCATCTCCTCAAACGAGAGATAGGCAAGCTTGCGTGCCTCGGGAACGAGGCGGGGATCGGCCGTGAAGACTCCGGCGACATCGCTGTAGATCTCGCAGACGTCGGCGTCGAGCGCCGCGGCAAGCGCCACCGCGGTCGTGTCTGACCCGCCGCGACCGAGGGTCGTCACGTCCGCCGTCGTCGAGACGCCCTGGAAGCCCGCCACCAGGACGATCGCCCCGTCATCGAGCGCGGCGCGGATGCGCTCGGCGCGAACGTCGAGGATACGCGCCTTGGTGTGAGAGCTGTCGGTGACGATCCCCGCCTGCGAGCCGGTGAGCGAGATCGCGCGGTGGCCCAGGTCGTTGATCACCATCGCGGCGAGCGCGCAAGAGATGCGCTCGCCGGTCGAGAGGAGCATGTCCAACTCGCGCGGGTCCGGTCGCGACGAGACCTCATGGGCCAACGCCACGAGCTCGTCCGTCGTCTTGCCCTGGGCGGACAGAACGGCGACGACCCTGTTGCCTTCCTCCGTTGACTGGACGATTCGGCGCGCGGCGTGCTTGATGCGTTCGGCGTTGGCGACAGACGTGCCACCGAACTTCATCACCACCGTCTGCTCGAGCGCTGCACCGGGGTCAGCCATCCGAGGTTGAACGATAGCCCCGCCTCCGATGGCTCAGGGGCGGCCCCAGAGGTCGGATCGCTCATGCGCCGACGAGGGCGCGCAATCAACTCGGCCAGCTACCACTGCCCTTGCGGTCCGACGAAAGTGGAGCACTAAGTGTTTGCCTTCTCCCATTTACGGGCATTACGGTCGGACAGGGGTACTTTCCAGTCTTGTCTTCGCGGGGGGAGCAGACCACATGACCACGTCGTCGGCGCACGGCCGAGAGCCGTCCATCATCAACCACCAGACTCAGAAGCTCGCCTTCAAGCGCGCGGGCCTGATTGGCGCAGCTCTCTGCGTCGGGATCTTCGGGGCTCGCGCACCAGTCGCGTTTGCCTCGCCCAGTCCCGTAACTGACGGATCGGCTGGACAGCCGGATCCGCTGGCGGGCGGCGCAGCCGCTCGCGGCGGAGCGAACCAAGCACAGGTGCGCCGTAGCGTCGAGGAAGCCCTGGCGCGGGCACGTCAAGGCCAGCCTCAGACCGCCGCGGCTGGGCCCGCCGCCGCTCAGGGTGGCGGAGCGAGCACTCAGACCGCTCAAGGTGGTGGAACGAGCACTCAGACGGCGGCTCAGAGCGGCGGAGCGAGCACTCAGAGCGGCCGTGCGAGCGCTCAGGGCGGCCGTGCGAGCGCTCAGGACGGCCGTGCGAGCGCTCAGGACGGCGGAGCGAGCATTCAGGCCCCGGCCGTTACGAGCGCTCAGGCGCCAGCTGTAGGGCGCGCCCACTCCGCCGCCAACATGGCAGCGGTGCCGAGCTCGGACCAGGCGCCGAGCACGGATCAGGGACCGGGCGCGGTGGGCAGCGATCCCCAGCCGGTCGAGGTGCACAGCAGCCACGCATCCGCGCGCGGCCTCGAGCGTGGTCAGGCCGAAGCAAGGAACGGAGCAGCGCACTCCGCCAAACCCGCCGGTGCGGAGCACGCCGCCAAACCCGCCGGTGCGGAGCACGCCGCCAGGGCTGGGCAGGCGCATACTGAAGCCGAGAAACGGCGCGCGGAGGCAACCGAGAAGGCTGGCGCGCGAGGACCCGCCGAAGCGGGTGGCGCGAAAGGCGCCGGCCACGGCACTGAGGCCAAGCAGGCGCACGGGATCGCGCGAGCCGGGGAGGCGCGCGATGAGGCCGAGCAGCGCCATGCGGACGCGCTCGCCCGCTTCCGCGAGCGTCATGTCGATCAGGCGCATGCGCCCGGGATCGCACGAGCCGGGGAGGCGCGCGAAGCGGCCGAGGAGCGCTATGCGGACGCGCTCGCCCACTTCGGCGAGCGTCACGGAGATGATGCGGATGCCTCGCCAACCAAGAAGGGCGAGCACGCGCCCAAGCACGCCAGGAGCCATGGCGCGAGCGCAATCAAGAAGCGGGCAAGGGACGCCAGAAAGGATGGCGCCGGGACCGCGGACAAGGTCAAGGCGGCGCACGCCGATGCGGTGGCACGGCACCAGAAGCTCCGCGAGGAAGCGCTCAAGAAACGAGGACGGACAGAGCCGACGCACAAGAGCGCGCGAGACGAAGCGCTCAAGAAGCGGGACGAGGCGTTGGCCGCGGCAGGCAAGAGCGGCAAGACCGGCGACGCGGGTGCGTCTCAGTCGATCAACCAGACCGTCACGAGCCCGGGTAAGCCGGGCGCGGCTGCAAGTCAGACGACGGGCAGCCCAGCTTCCGCCACCGCCGGTACGGCGGCGGGCGAGACCGCGGCGGCGGGCGGCCAGGATGGCGTCGCCGGGCAAGCCGGGTCGACGCTCGCAGGAGATTCGACGTCCGTCCAGGCACTTCGCGCACGTCTGAGCGCGGAAGTTCGGCGCACCGTCGAGGCGACCCTGGCGGCGGGCGGCTCGGTATCCGAGGAGGCGCTCGTCGCCCAGATCATGGCCAGCATCGAGCCTCTGGTCGCGGCGGCGCTAGCGCAAGCAGGAGTGGCTGGAGCGGCGTCCTAGACGCCCGGACGCCGCGAAGCGGGCCTTAGCGCCCGTCCCAACAGAGGTCTTCGGGTCGACCGACCGGGGAACGTCAGAGCTGGCGGCGACCCCTGAGCGCGTTCCCGAGGGTCACCTCGTCCGCGTACTCGAGGTCGGCGCCAACCGGTAGCCCCGTCGCAAGCCGCGTAACCGTGATCTGGGGCGCGCGCTTGCGCAACTCGTCGGCGAGGTAGAGCGCCGTGGCCTCACCGGTCGTCGTCGAGTTGGTGGCGACGACGACCTCGCGCGGCTCGTTCCGCTCCACGCGCGCGAGCAGCTCCGGAATCTTCAGATCATCAGGGTCGATCCCGTCGATCGGCGAGAGCGCCCCACCGAGGACGTGGTAGCGGCCGTGGAACTCGTGGGTGCGCTCGAGCGAGATGACGTCGCTCGGCTCCTCGACGACGCAGATGACGGCGCCGTCGCGGCGGCCGTCCTCGCAGATGCGACACGTCGGCCCGACGGCGAGGTTGAAGCACGTCTCGCAAAGCCCGACCGTCTCCTTGACCTCGCGAATCGCGTCGGCGAGCGGCAGCACCTGCTCGGCAGGCAGGCGCAGGACGTGGAAGGCGAGCCGTTGGGCGGTGCGCTGGCCGATCCCCGGCAGGCGGGCGAACTCAGTGATCAGCCTGTTGACAGGTGGCGAGAACAAGAACGCCGAGCTTAGTGACGTGCCCGGCCGCCGCAGACAGCGGACGTCAGATGAGCGATAGCGCTACAGCTTGGGAATAGGATGGCCTACAGGCCCGGCACTCCAAGCCCACCCATCCCGGGGATGGCGCCAAGACCCCCGGTCGCCGCGCTCATCTTCTTGGCCGCCAGCTCCTGCGCGGAGCGGATCGCCTCGTTGGTCGCCGCGAGGACCATGTCCTGGAGCATCTCGACATCGTCGGGGTCGACTGCCTGGGGGTTGATCGTGACCTCGCGCAGCTCGAGGTCGCCGCTGATCTTCACTGTCACGGTCCCGCCGCCGGCGCTCGCCTCCACCACCTCGGACTTGAGCGCGTCCTGGGCCTTGACCATCTCGTCCTGCATCTGCTGGACCTGCCTCATCATCTGGTTGAGGTTCGGCTGCTTTGCCAAGGCTTTCAGTCCTCTTCTCTCGGGGGATGATCGTCGAAGATCTCCTCGACGCCGAATTCCTGCCGGAGCCGCTCGAGCAGCTGCTCCTCAGAGAGGGTCGCACCAGCAGGGGCGCCTGCATGCTCGCCGCTGAGCTCATAGACAAGCTGCGGCGAATGGCCCGTCAGCGCGCGCAGCGCGCCAGCCAGCAGCTCACGGTTGGCCTCCGCCTTCTTCTTCGCGAACTCGGACACGGCCGGAAACGCGACCACGAGTCGATTGCCCTCGAGCGCGGCAGGACGCGCGTCACCGAGCACCGCCCCGACCATCGCGTTCTCGAGCCGCACCGCGTCGACCGCCGCCGGCCAGATCGTGCGCAGGCGCTCCAGGTCGAGTGCCGGTGCGGCTAGCGGCGCCGGCGGGTCGGCGGTTTGGGGGATGGACGGTGCGTCCGCGGCGGGCGTCGCTGGCACTGGTGCCTCGGTTGCAGCGGCGGGCGTTGCGGCCTCGGCCGGTTGGGGGGGCGCGGTCGCCTCGGCCGGTTCGACGCTCGCCGGGGTCGGCGTCTCCCGGTCGGGCACCGCGGCACCGGGCGTGGCGTGGTAGGTGGCTTCTGCATTGATAGCGGCCGACGTCTGTGCTGCAGGCGACACGGCTTCCGGCGATATCGGTGTTGGCGATATGGCGTCCGGTGCTGGCGCTTCCGCCGACATGGTTTTGGCGTCTCGTGCCGCAGTGAGCTCGGCCGCGGGGTCCGTCCCAGACGGGGATGCATCGCGGAGGTCGGAGCGCGTCCTCTCGTCACCGGCGCTCAAAGCAACTCCGCTCTCCGCTCGCATGGAGGTCCTAGCGGTTCCCCCGCCGGTTGCGCCAATCCGCTGCTCGAGCTGTTCGATCCGGAAGACCAGCGCCTGCAGCGAGAGATCGGCCTGCGGCTGGACCGACTTCAGCAACGCCAGCTCGAGCTGGATACGTGCCTCAGACCCGTCCTTGACCGCACTGATGGCGCTCGCCAGCAGGTCAATCGCCCGCAGGATCTCCCCCTGCCCCAGCGCGGTGGCCTGACTCGCCAGGCGATCGGTGTGCTGAGCGGTCACCGAAAACGAGTCCGGCACCTCTCCAATCGTCTGGACGACGAACAGATGGCGCATGTGCGCGGCGAGGTCGCGCATGAACTGGGTGAAGTCGCGCCCCGATCCCGAGAGTCGCTCGACCGCCATCAGCGCGGCCCTGGCGTCATGGTCGACGAGCGACTGCGCGGCATCCAGGACGAGCTCTGCGTCGGCGACGCCGAGGATCTCGAGCACGTCGTCGAGTACGACGTCCTTGCCGCCGTATGTGACCAGCTGCTCGAGCGTCCCGAGGGCGTCACGGAAGCTGCCGGTCGCGGCACGGGCGATCATGCCGAGCGCGGCGTCGGGAATCTCGATCTCCTCCTGCTCGGCTACACGGCGGAGGACCTTCACGATCTGCTCGAGCGACGGCCGCTGGAAGTCGAAGCGGTGGCAGCGGTCGACGATCGTCGCTGGGACCTTGTGGGCCTCGGTCGTCGCGAGCACGAAGACCACGTGCGCCGGTGGCTCCTCGAGGGTCTTCAGAAACGCGTTCCAGGCGGAAGTCGAGAGCATGTGGGCCTCGTCCAGGATGTAGACCCGCCGTGCCCCGCTCATCGGCGCAAGCACGACGTTCTCGCGCAGCTCGCGGATGTCGTCGACCGAGTTGTTCGAGGCGGCGTCCATCTCGACCACGTCGAGCGACGTCCCGCGGGCGATCGCGACACAGGCCGGATCGTCAGGCGAGAAGTCGACGCGCGGGCCCGACTCGGCGTTCAGCGCGCATGCGAGCAGCTTCGCCATGCTCGTCTTGCCGGTCCCGCGCGAGCCGACGAAGAGGTACGCGTGGTGGACCTTGTCGAGCTCGACCGCGTTGCGCAGCGTGCGGACTATGTGCTCCTGACCGACGACGTCGTCGAACGTGCGCGGACGGTGACGGCGATAGAGCGAGAGCATCGGTTGCATCCTAGCCCCGCTCGCTCTGGGCGGGCGGAGCTCCCGAAGGCAATCGCCGTTAGCGTCCCGCGAGATGACGCGAGGCCACCGAGCGCTTGTCGATGCCGTCGCCGCGGCCCTGATCGCCGTCGGCGTCTTCGTCGCCTTCGGTCATTCGTTCCTCAACTACGACAGCTTCTACTCGCTGGTCTGGGGAAGCGACCTGCTCGCTGGGCGCGAGCCGCAGTACGACGTGTCGGTCGCGCCCACTCCCCACCCGCTCGCGATCGCGGTTGGAGCGGTGCTCTCGCCGCTGGGCGACTCGGCCGAAGATGCCCTGCTTGCGATCGTCCTGCTCAGCCTCGGCGCGATTGGCGTCGGCTTGTTCCGGCTGGGCAAGGAGCTCTACGCATGGCCCGTCGGCCTGCTCGCCGCGGCAATCTTCCTGACGCGTGTGCCGGTCCTCAACTTCGGGATCCGCGGCTACGTCGACCTACCGACTATCGCGCTGATCGTCTGGGCCGCGGTGCTCGAGGCGCGCCGGCCCCGAAGTGGTCCACCGGTGCTCGCGCTGCTGGCGCTCGCCGGCCTGTTGCGCCCGGAGGCGTGGCTCTTCGCGGCTGCCTATTGGCTATGGATGGCGCCCGCATGCAACTGGGAGGTTCGGCTGCGGCTCGCCTCGCTGGCGGCGGTCGCGCCGATCCTCTGGTCTCTCAGCGACCTGCTCGTGACGGGCGACCCGCTCTGGTCGCTGCGGGGCACGACCAACCTGGCGGCCGAGCTCGGCCGTCAGACGGGGCTGGGGGCAGCGGTGGAGATCCTGCCCCTGCGGCTCGGCGAGATCATGCGCCTGCCGGAGCTGATCGCGGCCGTGCTCGGCCTCGCGGCTGGGATGGTGTGGCTGCGGCGTCAGACGCTCCTGCCGGCAGCGGTCGCGGTCCTCAACGGGATCGCATTCGTGGTGTTCGCGATTGTGGAGCTTCCGCTGCTCGGGCGCTACCTGCTGCTCGCCGGCGCGATGCTGGCGGTTTTCGCCGCGGTTGCCGCGCTCGGTTGGCTGGCGCCCGGGGTCCCGGAAGCCACGCGTCGCAGCTGGCGTGTAGCCGGAATCCTGCTGCTGGCCGCATTCGCCGTCTTCACGCCCGCGCAGGCCGCCCGCGTCGATGACCTGCGCGACGACATCGCTCAGCGCGATCAGATCCAGGCCGATCTCCACGATCTCGTCAGAGGCCCCGAGGCTGCCACCGCCCTGCGGCGCTGCGGAACACTCTTCGTGCCCAACCACCGGCCGGTGCCCTCGCTGGCATACTGGACTGACTCGCGGCCGCGCGACATCGTGTCGGCGCAGCTCGAGCGCCCGACGAGCGACGGCCTGTATCTAGCGCCGGCCACATCCCGCGTGGAGCGGCTCTCGATCCTTGACCCGAGAGATCCAAAGCGACTGGACGCCGAGGTCCCGGACGGCTACCGGCTCTCTGCGCGCAACCGCTCGTGGCTGCTGTACGCCGGCTGCCGCAGCGTGTAGCAAGCCGGCGCGGGCGGTCGGCCGCGTTCGCGGCGCGATTAGCGAGCAGGCGCGATCGGCGGTATAGCGACCGCGAAGGTGGACCGTGCACCCATCTTTGAGACAGTCTCCGGGCGTGCCCGCCAACCTCCGGCTCCGGCCAGGTGTACCCGCATCGCCTGGACGAGATCGCTTAAGGCTGCTTCCTCCCGGATCTGACCTGGTTCACGATCGTCCACCGCGCGGGACCTGGCCATCGACGCCTTCGACCGGCGTACTGACCCCGAAGGCCTATCCCGCGAATGGGAGTTCAGCCTCGCTAGAGCGGATTGCGAGTACAGGGCACCGCTATCTCCCCGCCTAGCACGGTCCACCGCTGATGCTAACGCGTGGAGACGACCTGGGTCGCCGGCACCGAAGCGTGCCCCGTCGAGCGACCGTGGCGACTACGCCAGCCAACTGACCGCGACGCCCTAGACTGCGAGCCGTTCAGGGCGCGTAGCTCAGTGGGAGAGCGCTCGCTTCACACGCGAGAGGTCGCTGGTTCGAAACCAGCCGTGCCCATGCGAGAAAATACCTGCTCAGACGCGCTTTTCGGTAACCGTTCAGTTCCCTCAGACGAGCAGCGGAACGGGGTCGCCGCGCGCCTTGGTGCCGAGCACGTCGGTCAGGTAGGCGAACAACGATCTGCGCTGCAG
>Ga0183260_10001536_pt1 | contig 19175 bp, 16 predicted proteins | sample AntDrymUQ4972206_2_FD_129768 | JGI IMG/M metagenome (GOLD analysis project Ga0183260, IMG submission 129768) | Polar desert sand microbial communities from Dry Valleys, Antarctica - metaG UQ497 (22.06) (version 2) (version 2) | ecosystem: Environmental > Terrestrial > Soil > Desert | place...
ACACCGTGAGGACGAGGGGGCGGGACGTGAGGTACGGCACGTTGAAGTGGGTGGCGTGGTGGACGGTCACCCCTTCTCGCCGGAGTACACGCGGCACGATCAGCTGCTCGAGGGGGGAAAACGGGCGAGCGCGCACGGCGATCGACCGGGCTGGCGCCACGCGTCCCCCGTGGCCGAGCCACCCCCCCGCCTCGCCCGCGGAGCCGAGGGCGACGACGTCCACCCCCTCGGTGAGGAGCGCCGCCCAGAGTTCGAGGACCACTCGACCGATCCCGGGAAGGCCGACGTGGCGAGCATCGAAGCCGACCCTCAACAGCGGTGCCCATCGAAGCGGTGAGCGCGCTCATAAGACGCCCGCCCGGCGAGGGTGGCAGCCAGTTTGGCGCCAGCCCGAGCAGTGATGACTGCCGCGACCAATGGCCGCAGCGCGGCGGGCGATCGGCTCCGGAAGTAGCGGTACATCCCGTGGTGTGACTGGACGATCCACCGCAGCCGGGCCTGGGCGATGCTCGCACCGCCCAGGTGGACGACCTCGGCGGTCGGGCAGAACCAGACCTCCCATCCTCGCTCCACCGCCCTGGCGCTCCAGTCGATGCCCTCCCAGTCGAGCCGGAACCGCTGGTCCTGCGCGCCGATCTCGGCAAGCGCGAGGCGGCGGACCGCATAGCACGCCTCGCCACCGTGGCCGATAGCGCGCTCCTCGTCGTGCGCCCAGCCGTGCCACCAGAAGCCGCTCGGCTCAACCGAGGTCCCCGCCCTTGCCCTCGCCGCCGCCCGTCGCCCGAGGAGGGCCTCGCCGAGCGTCGGCAGGTCACCGGCCGCGGTTTGCACCGTGCCGTCAGGGTGCAGCAGCTTCGACACAGCGAACGCTGCGCGCGGCTGCCGGTCAAAGAGGGTCACCAGCGCGTCAATGGCACCCGGCCGATAGGTGACGTCGGGGTTGCTCACGACGACGATCGCGCCGGTGGTGACGACCAGGCCCTGGTTGTTGGCAGCGGCAAGCCCGAGGTTGCGGCGGTTAGCGATGACCTTCGCCCACGGGGCCGCTCGCCGCGCCGCCTCGACGGTCCCGTCGGCCGAGGCATTGTCGACGACGACCACCTCCCAGGGCTGGCTGGGCGGGTTGGCCTCCAGCGAGGCGAGGCATGCCAGCACCTCGTCCCGCGAGTTCCACGTGACGATGACGATCGAGACGCTCGGGTGCTCAACCACGCAGCGCCGTCTCATAGGCTGAGACCGTCGCCTTCGCGGCGTCATCCCAGTCCGGCAGCGACTTGACGCGGGTCCGCCCGCGCGAGCGAAGCGCTGCGGCGTGCACGGGATCAGCGAGGACGCGCTCGAGCCCGTTCGCGATCGCCTCGCAGGTTGGAGCCTCGCACCACTCGGCGGCGTCAACGAGTAGCTCCGGCAAGGCACCGACAGGCGCGCACACGATCGGCGCCCCGCACGCGGCAGCCTCGAGCGCTGGCAGGCCGAACCCCTCGTAGGCCGTGGGGTAGCAGAAGGCGGCAGCGCCCGAGAGCAGCGCTGCCCAGCGTTCGTCGGTCACGGTCCCAGCTTGGTGCAGACCCGGCTCGCCAGCTACGGCCTCGCGACCGACGACGACGAGATCGACCCCCGTCGAGCCGCGGATAGCCCGCCAGGCCGCGAGGGCCACCTCGAGCTGGCGACGGGGCGCGCCGCCGAGTGCAACTAGATACGGCTCGCGGACTCCAAGCTCCGCAACCGTGGCTCCATCAGCGGCCGCGTCGCGGGCGGTCATGAACCACGGATCGATTGCGTAGGGCACGACGGTGACTCGGTCGGGTGCGACGGCGTAGCGCTCCAGGACCCGATCCCGCACGGTGGTGCTGTCCGTGAGGATCACGCGGGCGGTGCGAGCGGCATGCCTGCCCTGGAGGCGGAAGGCCGCCAGCCGGCTCCGGCTGAACCACGTGGGGTGATCCTCGAAGGTCAGGTCGTGGATCGTCACGACCATCGGGACCGGCTGCCGATAGGGCAGGCCGTAGAAGGGGCAGTGAAACAGGCCGTCGAAGTCACGGAGCCAACGGGGTACGGCGATCTGAAGCCAGGCCGCGCCACGACCGGAGCCTGGCGCGGTCAGGCCGTGGTGGGGCAGGTCGGTGGCCGCTGGCGGCAAGCGAGCGTCGCTGAGCAACTCCAGTTCGATCCGCTCTGCCAGTCGCGGCACCAGGTTGGCCAGGCCGCGGCCGACGCCGCCGAGCGGGCGGTCCTGCAGGGTCCGGACGTCGAGTGCGACCCGAAGCGGCGAGCTCACGGTGCGAGCCTGGCGCTCTCCGCCGCCCGCTGGTAGGCGCCAAGCGTCCGGGACGCAGCGGCCTCCCACGTGAAGCTGGCGGCGCGAAGGCGGCCTGCGGCCGAGAGCCTCGACCTGAGCGCGCCGTCGGCCACGACCTTGTCGAGGACCGCGGCGAGGGCTAGGTGATCCTCCGGAGGGGTGAGCACCGCGGCACCGTCGGTCACCTCGCGGATCACCTCGAGGTCGGTCGCCACGACAGGCAGCCCCGCGGCCATGGCCTCCAGGAGCGGAAGCCCGAACCCCTCGGCGCGGCTCGGGAAGCACAGCGCGAGTGCGGCCCGGTAGAGGCCGGCCAGCGTACGGTCATCGACCGCGCCCAGCACCATGACCCGCTCGCCGATGCCGAGCTCGTCGATCAGGTGGCGCAGCGCGGCCGCGTGATCGCCGATGGGGCCAGCGAGCACGACGGGGGCGGGGCGGCGCATTGCCGCCGCGGCCCGGAGCAGGACGTCGAGGCCCTTGCGCCGGCTCAGCGTACCGACGGCGAGCACAGCGCCGTCCGGCACGGACACGGGCACCGGCGCGCCGAGCGCGGGCAGACCATGGGGAACGACGACTACCCGCTCAACGTCGGCTCCCCAGCGGGCGAGTGAGCCGGCGGTCGCAGCGGTCGGGACGATCACAACGTCGGCACGGGCGACGTCGATAAGCCGGGCTTCCTGCTGGCGCCGCGCCCGATCGTCGTGAAGATCGGGAAGCTCCAAGGCGACGAGGTCGTGGACGGTGACCACCAATGGTCGCCGTGTCGGGGGGGCGACCAGGTCGATCGAGTGGACGACGTCGACAGGCCCGACGAGGTTCTCGGCGAGCGGCCGACCGGTGAACTGCCATGCCCGCTGCACGACGCGGAGGGGGGCGTGGATGTGGCGGGTGGCTGCTGGCGCCTGTCTCTGCCCCCGGCCGATGGCGAAGGCCGCCACCTCGACGCCGAGGGCTCCCAGTGCACCGCGCAGGTCCGCCGTGTAGCGGGCGACGCCCGTCGACCCTGTGATCGCCGGCGTCACGTCCATGGCGACCCGCACGTCAGCCGGGCGCATGGCCGATGACGAACAAGCCGCGGCGCAGCCCCGGGATGTGGCCGGCAAGGGCCGCCAGGGCGCCGGCGCGCCGAGACAGGGGCGGGTGCAGGCCCGTGACGGGTGCGTATCCGGCGCGCGAGAGGGTCAGCGCCAAGCCTCGTGGCGTGAACTGGACGGCGTGCTCGTCGGGGCGGACCAGGGCGTGGAAGCGCTGCGGGTCGCGCCGGGCGAGTGGCCATCGCACCTTGATGGCGCGGAAGTCAGGGCTGCACACCAGGAGCCGACCGCCGGGCTTCAGCAGCGCCCTCAGCGAGGTGGCCATGGCGATCGGATCAGTGACGTGTTCGAGAACGTCCCACAGGGTGATGAGGTCGGCGTCGGCGCCCGCTTCGGCGAGGTCGGCGGCCACGCGGCCGGGGGCCACGGTTCGCTCACGCGCCCAGGCGTCGGGCTCGACGCCCACAGCATCCCATCCCCGCTCCGATGCCCATAGGAGGAAGTGACCGAAGCCGCACCCTACGTCGATGACGCGCCCGGGACCGGGTCCCACCGCGTAGGCCCACTGCGCGCCGCGGCCGCCCCAGATGGCGTGCTGTTCCGCCGACGGCTCCTGTCCCGGCGTCCAGTGCGTCGAGGCCCGGGAGGGAGTCGTGACCCCGGAACCGCACGTCCGGCACGTCGCGTACGGAGCCCAGAGGCCCGGGGGCCGCAACGGTTCGTCGCAGCCGCATGGGCAGCCCAGGTCGATCGTGGTGCGCATCGGGGCAATCGTAGGGTCCAGGCCCGCTCGCCTCGAAGCGACGGGGCGGTGCTTGAGATGAACGACCCTGAGCGTCTACGGCGGGTAGCTATGCTAATTGGCCCCCCCCAGGCCCGTGCCGGGGTCCCAAGGAGCACGGACTTGAAACGACGCCTGCAATCGCTTCGAGGCAACCCGGCGCAGAACACATGACGGTTGTGCTCCATGTGCTGGAGGCTCTTGAGGGTGGTACCGCACGCCACTTGGTGGACCTCATCGCCACGGTCGACGGCGTTTGCCATCACGTCGCCATACCTCGACGAAGGCGGTTCGGGCTCACCGATGCGACGGCCGCTGCTGCGATCGAGGACGGGGGCGGCCGGGTTCACTTCATTGAGATGAATCGTCGTCCGCTCAGCGTTAGCAATGCCACCGCGTTGCGCGCCTTGTGGCGCCTGATGCATGAGATCGACCCGGCCATAGTCCACGGCCACAGCTCGATCGGGGGCGCCTTGGCGCGGCTCGCCGCGCATCGGCGAGCGGTTCCCGTCGTGTACACCCCCAACGCAATCGCGACTGGTCAGGGGGCGCTGGCGATTGAGCGCATCCTGGCACGGCGAACCGATCGGTTCATCGCGGTGTCGCAGAGCGAAGGCGAGCAAGCCCTGCAGCTTGGCGTTGTCAGACCTGACCAGCTCCGAGTCGTGCCCAACGGGATCGACCCGGCGACCCCACCGGCGCTCGACCCCTCGCTGCGCGACCGGCTCGGTCTGCAATCGACAACGCCCTTGGTCGGCACGGTTGGGCGCCTCGTGGCCCAGAAGGCCCCAGAGATCTTCGTGGCAACCTGCGAGCTCGTAGCTCGACAGTCTCCCGACGCGCACTTCGTGCTCATCGGATCCGGCCCGCTGCAAGCAGCGATGGCACGCTCCGTCACGCGCGCCGGCCTGCTCGAGCGGTTTCACCACTTGCCGGCGCTCGTAGGAGCGGCCCGCGCGCTTTCCGAGTTCGACGTGTTCGTGTCGACCGCTCGGTTTGAGGGAGGTCCCTATGCACCGCTCGAGGCCCTACGGGCTGGAACGCCAGTGGTGCTCACGGACGTTGTCGGCAACCGCGACGTCGTCGTGCCAGGGGTCTCCGGCCTGCTCGTACCTCGCGACGACCCGCCGGCAACCGCCCGAGCCGTCGAGACCCTGCTGGCTGACCCCGCGTTGCAGGCGTCACTTTCTGGTGCGGCAGTAGTACGCGTCACCGACCGATTCGGCCTACGCGCCATGGGCGAAGCGACCGCGGCGGTCTACGCGGAGCTGATCTGAGCTGAGATGCCGTTCGGTTAGGTCATGCTGGCCGCAATGGAGATTGCCGCGTTCCTGTCCTCCCGGAACGCTTGCGAACTGCCGGGAGGTCCCTCATGGTGTCATCCGTTCGGACCAAAGTTGGCCGAGACCTTGTCAGCGCTGATCGTGGTCTGAGTGCGATGAACGTCGAGCGAGCCGGCCGACCGCGGGCCTTGTGGATCACGGATGAACCACCTGATCGCGGCCTCGGCGGCGGCAACATTCGCCAGGCCCATCTTCTACAGGGCCTCAGTCGGGTGGCGGATGTCTGTCTCCTCGTCGTCGGCGACCTGGGCGACAGGCAGGTGCGCGACTCGCTGGCCGAGCTGATCGAGGTGCCGGCGGTGAAGCTCCCCGAACCCCGACGCAAGTTCGCCCGGCGGCTCTTCGACCTTTGGATGGCGCTGGGGGCCAAGGGTCCACGCGAGGTAGCGATCACGGCGCGGCGGCGTAGACGGCTTCGGGAGCTCGTTGCCCAGATCGAACCGCGGTTCGATCTGGTCATCGCGAGCCACCTTGGCATGGCAGCACTGCTTCCTCCCCGCAGGACCGCCCGTTGGGTCGTCCAGCTCCACCACGTGAGCTCTGCAAAGGCCGCTCAAGAGCAAGCGCTCGCCCCCGGTCGTCGCCAGCGCTGGCTACTTGTTCGCGAGGAAGCCAAGGCTCAGCGCTTCGAACGATGGGTCCTGGGGGCGTACGACGCCTGCATCACGGTGTCTGACGAGGACGCAGTCCTCTTTCGAGCGCTCGATGGATCGCCCGCCCCGGGCTGCCTACTTGTCGCCCCGAATGGGGTGGACACCGACCAGTACGGGCGTAGCCCTTTCCCAAGAGGCCACATGATCGTCATGGCCGGATCATTCAACTACGGTCCGAACGTCGACGGCGCGGTGTGGTTCTGTGACGAGGTGCTTCCGCTGGTGCAGAGGGAAGTCCCCGACGCGACGCTCTCGCTCGTGGGTCGTGAGCCGAGCTGGGAGGTGAAGGAGCTCGCCGGTCGCAACGGTGTGAGCGTGCACCCTGACGTTCCATCGATGGTGCCGTGGTTTGCGCAAGCTCGGCTCACCGTGGTGCCGCTGCGAATCGGCACGGGCACGCGACTCAAGGCCCTGGAGTCGATGGCCGCAGGTAGACCGGTGGTGGGAACGACGATCGGTCTCTCCGGGCTCGGTCTGATCAATCGGGTGCACGCCCACATCGTCGACGACCCGACGATCATGGCGCAGTCGATCATTGAGCTACTCGTTGACGACGAGCACGCATCCTCCCTCGCCCGTGCGGGTCGGGAGCTCGTCGAGAGCCGGTTCGAGTGGTCCGGCATCGCCGATGAGCTGTCGCAACGGCTGTTGGCGCTGGCCCGTTGAGCGCGCCACTTGAGGCGGCGGCCGGCCGGCCCCTACAAACAACCAGCGATCCGCCCGCTCATCCGCCCAGTGTCAGGGTGGATCGGCCTCGCCGTAGCCGTAGCCGTAGCCGTAGCCGCCGGCGTCGCCCGCGTGCATCTTGTTGAGCACGACGCCCAAGATGCGGGTCTGGTTGCGGGTCAGCGCGCTCTTGGTGCGGTTCAGTAGCTCCACCGGAGTGCCACGGGCCTCGACCACGAGAACGGCGCCGGCGGCAAGTCTACCGATGACGAGAGTGTCGGCGACGGGCAACACCGGCGGGGTGTCGATGAGGACGATGTCTGCCTGACGGGCCAACCCCTCGAGAAGCCGCGCGGTGCGGGGGGAAGTGAGGAGCTCGGTCGGGTCCGCCGCTCCCACGCCGGCCGGTAGGAAGTACAGGCCGTTTGCGCCCCCCGCGTCCTTCGGGGGGGACAGGTACTGGAGGCATTCCTCGAGTGGACGCTGGTCGAGTAGTACCTCGGAGCATCCTGGGACGTTGTCGGCCCCCAGGTGGTGATGGGCGTCCGGGAGGCGCAAGTCGAGGTCCACCAGCACGACCCGGGGCCCAGCTGAGGCAAGTGAACGAGCCAGGGCCACACAGGTGGAGGTCTTCCCTTCGCCCTGTCGAGCGCTGGTGATGATCACGACCGGGTTGGCTAGATCGTCGATGGCGACGAGGAGGTTTGACCGAAGCACCCGGAACGCCTCTGACCGGCTGGCTAGACGCGAGCTCACGGACTGGTCGCGGCCGCCTCGTGCCATCCTCAGGGCCTGGGCTCTTGTCGGAGACGAGGTCCGGACCACTGGTTGAGAGGGACGTTGTCGCCCATGGTCGGAATCACGCCGAGAACTGGGAGCTCGAGCCGGCGCTCCACGTCGTCAGCGGTGCGGACCGAGAGGTCGAGGTACTCGAGCAGAAAGGCCACCCCCGCGCTCGCCACCAGCCCGAACAGGGCCGTGAGCAGCATGGCGTTCAGCCGCTGGGCGGACGAGGGCACCGTGGGAAGCTGCGCCCGCTCGAACACGTAGGCCGGCAGTCTGGGGACGGCTCCTTCGGATGCGGTCGGCTCGAACTCCTGGAGGATCTCAACGAAAGAATCGGCGAGACCGTTGGCGAGGGACTGGGCCAGGGCGGGATCCGGGTCGGTGACGTCGATGTAGAGGAGCTGGGTGCTCGGCTCCTGCGATGTGCGCGTCGCGTTCACGACGTAGCCGGCGGTGATGTCGAGTTCGAGCCCCTGCACTGTCCGGAGCGCGATCGGCTGGCTGTCGATCATCTTCGCGTAGGTCAAGGCGATGCTCTGCAGGGCCGTGACGCGGTCGTTTGAAAGATCTCCCTTGGCGGCGTCGAGGGAGGTCGAGCCGACGTACAGGGTGGTGCGGGTTGTGTAGACGGAGGTGGTGTCCGCGCTGAAGTAGCCCGCTCCGGCGGCGAGGATCGTCGTCACCAGGATCAGCCACAGCCGGCGGCGAAGGACGCTCAGGTAGCGGCGAAGTTCCAAGGAGGGTGGGGTGACAGGCGAGGAGTATGGACGGGATCTAACTTAATCCAGTGGCCACACTACTGAGCGATCAGAGCGAATGCGCAGCAATCGATTAGTGCGTCGACTGCTCGAACGGCGCCGCTGGCTGGGATTCCTCGGTCTGGTCGTCCTCGTGCTCGCAGTGCTGGGTGGCATCGCGAGCCTGCGCCTGAGCCGTTCGGGCGCGGACCTGCGAGAAGCGCAGGATCTCGTCGAGTCGGCGGCCACCGCGATCCAAGATGGCCGGCTCGCAGATGCCCGAGATGCCCTAGACCAGGCGCAGGTGATCGTGGTCCAGGCAAACAACGACCTCTACTCATCCATCGAGCTTCAGCTGATCGGCTGGGTCCCCGTGGCTCGTGAGAACCTCGACAGCATTCGCGACTCAGTCGCGCTGGCCGCCACCGTCATCGACGGGGGGCGACGGATCCTCAGCGCAGCGACCCCGCTCGAGTCCCCCGCTGGGAAGCTCGAGGTCTCCCTCTCGGACGGGACGATCCCGCTAGAGGCCGTATCCCTGGCCGGCCGGGAAATATCAGCGCTGTCGGTTCAACTGCCGGCGGCGGCTCCGACAGGTGCACCGCGCTTCTTGACGTCCCAGGCTCGCGAGCTCCGATCCGCCGTGTACGAGGAGGCGGCCAGTCGCCGGGCCCAGCTCGATGTGCTCGGCCGTGGATTGTCTTTGATGGAAGAGCTGGCTGGGGGCAACGGCCCACGGCGCTACCTGATCGCCGTCTCCAACACAGCGGAGATGCGCGGCTCGGGGGGCATGGTGCTCAACTACGGCGTCCTCCAGGGTGCTGACGGTGTCATCGACCTCACCGCGTTCGGACGCATCGACGAACTGCTCCTCCCTCAGGCGCTGGCCACAGGTGCCGTCGAGCTCCCGGAGGACTACCTCAAGCGGTGGTCGGGCTTCGAGCCCACCCGCCGGTGGCGGAACGCCAACATGTCCGGCGACTTCACGTTGGTGGCACCGGTGCTGGAGGCCATGTACGAGCAGGCGAGCGGCACGAAGGTGGACGGCGTCCTGCAGATCGACCCGGAGGGGTTGGCCTCCATCCTCACGGGCGTCGGTCCGGTGACGGTCCCCGAAGTCGGGGTCGTCAGCGCGGACAACGTGGTGCCACTGGTGCTGAGCGATGCCTATCGGGTCTTCCCTGGGATCGAGGAGCGCTCGGACGTGCTCGGAGACGTCGCCGAGGCCGCCTTCACCCGGCTCGTGGACGGGGAGTTCCCCAGCTTGCGGCCCCTCGCCACCGCCCTCGTGGAGGCGGTCGATGGGCGGCACGTGATCTTTCACAGCCAGACCAGTGCCGTGGACGACGCCGGGTCCTTCTTCGGGGCGGCCGGAGACCTTCCGCCGATCGAGAAGCTTGACTACGCCCACCTCACGGTGCAGAACGTGGCTGGCAACAAGCTGGACTACTACCTGGACACCACGCTCAGCCTCACCGGAGCGCGGCGCGCCGGGGAGCTGGGATCCCTGCAGGCCGAGATCGTGCTCACCAACACGGCCCCACCAGGTGCCACGGACCCGAGGTATATCTTCGGGCCGTTCAACGACCAGCAGGAGGCTGGGCTGTATCGAGGGATCGTCACCCTCTACCTACCGCTCGGCACCAGGTTGGTGGGCAGCGAGGGTGACGCCGTGCGGAACCAGCCGGTCGCGCAGACGGAAGGGGGCCGGCCACTGGTCAGCTACACCGTCGATGTCCCAGCGGGTCAGTCTCGGCGGCTCATCCTTGATCTGCGTCTGACCCCGCTGTCGGCCGACCAGGCCTACGAGCTCGTCCTCGTACCCTCACCGAGGGTCCGTCCCACCACCGCATCGGTGGACATTGCCACGGACGACGGGAGCGCAGCGGGGGACGCGGTGCTGGACACCCCGATGAGGTTCCAGCCCGGCCGCGCGCCTTCTGCTACGGGAAGCCCGTAGGATGGGTGATGTTCACTAGGTGCGGCTCGGGTAGGTTTGTCCGAACGTGACCCAGGTCAGAGCTGGGCGCACCAGAGAGCAGGGACGGGCAGTGGCATGACGCGAACGTTGACCAGGTTGCTGGCGGGACTGGTGGTCCTGGCGTGCGTCCTGACAATGGCCACGCCGCTGGCGTCGGCGCAAGAAGATCCCTACGGATCCACCACAACGACGACCGCCCCCCCGAACCTGGAGCCCACCTGCGCGCTCAGCGTCACCGCGGCGGCGCCAGGAGCGTCCGTGACGGCAACCGTCAGCAACGTGCCCGAGGGACAGACCGTTCGGATCCTGTTCGACGGCGAGGAGGTGGGCAGCGGCACCGCCGAGGGCACCACCACCGTCGAGGTCAGCTTCGTGGTTCCCCAGCGCCCCCCGGGTGAGTACCAGGTCACCGCCGTAGGGGTCAGCTTCGCCATCGCGTGCAGCTTGAACGGCGATGCGAGCTTCAGCGTGCTGGCGGCCGGCACCACCCGGCCAGGCGGAGGCAGTGGTGGTGGGCCCCTGCCGCGCACCGGCATCTACATCGGCCTCTTCGTCGTCGTGGCGGGGGCGCTGCTCCTGATCGGTCGGACCCTGACCGCTGACTCCAAGCGTCGTCGGCGCCGCGCCTCCCGTTCTACGGGCACGCGGACCCGAGCAGGGGTGTAGCACCTGTCCGTTGACCCAGCGGCAGGATCGTCGCTCGACGAACGCCTGGCCGAGTTCGAGCGGGCGGACCCTGAAGGCGGCAGCCCAGTCGAGCGGGCGGACACGGCCGGAGAGTCCCTCCAGGTGAAGCTGTCCTGGCCGGGGACCGAGGATGGGTCGGCGCCCGCCGCCTCGCGGCCCGAGCCTCCTGCTCCCAACCCCGAGGACCCAGCCGAACCTGACCCCCCGGCCGCCGCCGAGACGCCACGCCGGACCTCCGATCTCGGGGCTCCCGAGATCGTCACCTCCCGTTCGATGGGCCACGAGTCCAGCGATCCGCCCCGCTCGTCGGTGTCGATGATCGTCGATGCCTACGAACGTTTGGGTGGCCGGTTGCTCGGCCGCATGCGAGACATGCGGGAGGACGTCGACGCCGACCTCGCTGAGCTCCGCTCCGAGCTGGCGTCCCTGCGCACCGCGGTCGAGGACGTGGCCGATCGCGTGCAGCTTCGCCAGATGCGCGGCTCGATCGACGACCTCCGCAGCGACGTGGCTGGGCTCCGTCGAGCGGTGCTCGAGTGGCCGGAGCTGGAGCGCATGGGCTCCGACCTCTCGGCCTTGAGATCGGCCGCCAGCGACATCCAGCAGTCGATCGGCGCGGTCAGGGCGCCGGAGTTGAGCCGCGGCGAGATCCGGCTGGCCCTCGAGGAACAGGTTGCGCCCGCCCTCGACGAGCTGCGGATCGGGGTCCACGAGCTCCAGGCGGGTTGGTCCGAGGACGACGCCACGGACGCCATTCAGCGGTTGGTGGCCCCGGTGCTGGAGGAGCTGCGGGCGGGGGTGACGGCCCTGGCCGACGTGGCGTGGAGACCGGCCGACGCGGGAGGGGCGGCGGTCAGGGACGCGGTCGAGCACCGGATGGCCCCCCTGCTCGAGGAGCTCAGCATCGGCCTGGCGGAGGTGCAGCGCTCCATCGCCAACCCGCCCCCACAGGCGGTGGAGGGGCTGGCCGGGCTCCAGACCCAGATGCGCGAGCTGCGGTCGGCGGTCGAGAAGCGCCCGCCCCTCGCCGAGCTGGCACCGCTGGTACGGGAGCTCGGGGAGCTCCGGAGCGAGATGGTGTCGCTGCGACGTCGGATCGCTCTGCGAGCCAGCGCCAGCGGGTCTGCCCTCGGTCCCCAGGAGCTCGATGCCATCGCCGAGGTCGTGACCGCTCGGCTGCTCCAGGTCATCCGACCCCAGTGATGGGGTCGGGTTCCGCACCGCGGGCCTGGCAGACTGGTCCCGTGCCCGCCGGCGACGAGGACGACAGCCTCAAGGAGGCGTGTGGGGTCTTCGGGATCTATGCGCCGGGACAGCCGGTTGCCCACCTGACCTACCTGGGGCTGTTCGCTCTACAGCACCGGGGCCAGGAGTCGGCCGGGATGGCGGTCAGCGATGGGGCCGACCTCACCGTGGTCAAGGACCAGGGGCTGGTGGCGGCGGTGTTCGACGACCGCACCCTCGCCGCCCTCGACGGCCACCTCGCCATCGGGCACTGCCGCTACTCCACCACCGGCTCGTCCACCTGGCGCAACGCCCAACCCGCCTACCGGGGCGCCGGCGCCAGCCACTTCGCCCTCGGCCACAACGGCAACCTCACCAACACCGAGGCGCTGGCCGCCGAGGCCGGGATGCTGCCGGGCACGATGAGCAGCGACACCGATCTCGTGGCTGAGCTGGTCAGCAACGAGCTCGACAAGCTGCCCGAGGGCAGCCGCGACGAGCACGACCTCGAGAACGCCATCGCCGCCGTGCTGCCCCGGCTCGAGGGCGCCTTCTCCCTCGTGGTGATGGACGAGAGCCGCGTCATCGGCATCCGCGACCCGAACGGGTTCCGTCCGCTGTGCCTGGGCAAGCTCGACCACGGCTGGGTGCTGGCGTCGGAGAGCCCCGCCCTCGACATCGTGGGTGCCCACTTCGTGCGCGAGCTCGATCCGGGCGAGATGGTGGTCATCGACGCCACCGGCCCCCGGTCGGTGCGCCCCTTCCCCGACGAGCGGGTCGACCCCCGCCTCTGCCTGTTCGAGTTCGTCTACTTCGCCCGTCCCGACAGCCGCCTCTACAACCGCAGCGTCCACCAGGCCCGCATCCGCATGGGCGAGCAGCTGGCCGAGCAGGCACCCGTCGAGGCCGACATGGTCATGGGCGTGCCCGAGTCCGGCATCCCGGCCGCCGAGGGGTTCGCCCGGCGCAGCGGCATCCCCTTCGGTCAGGGTCTGGTGAAGAACCGCTACATCGGGCGCAGCTTCATCGCCCCCAGCCAGGAGCTCCGGGCCCGGGCCGTGCGCATGAAGCTCAACCCGCTGCGGGAGAACGTGGCCGGGAAGCGCTTGGTGGTGGTGGAGGACTCCGTGGTGCGCGGCACCAGCCAGAAGCAGGTCACCAGGATGCTGCGGGAGGCCGGCGCCACCGAGGTGCACCTGCGGGTGACGTCGCCGCCGGTGAAGTGGTCGTGCTTCTACGGCATCGACACCGGAGACCGCACCGAGCTCCTGGCCTCCTCGCTCGGCCTCGATGAGATCCGCGACTACCTCAACGTCGACAGCCTCGCCTACCTCCAGCTCCACCGCCTCGTCGATGCCACCGGCGCCCCCGGGGCCGGGTTCTGCGATGCGTGCTTCACCGGCACCTACCCTGTGGCCGTGCCCGTCACGCTGCGCAAGCACGTGCTGGAGGAGCCGGCGGTGCACCTGCCCGGCACGCCGGTCCAGACCACCATCATCGACTGAGGTAGGAGCCAGGCACCAGTGGGCACCAGCTACGAGGACGCCGGGGTCAGCATCTCGGCCGGCGAGACCGCCGTCGAGCGCATCAAGTCGAAGGTGCGCTCCACCTTCCGGCCGGAGGTCATCGGCGACATCGGCGGCTTCGGCGGGCTGTTCGCCTTCGCCACCCACCGCTACAAGCACCCCGTGCTCGTCTCCTCCACCGACGGCGTCGGCACCAAGGCGCTGATCGCCCAGTCGTTGGGCCGCTTCGACACCATCGGCGTCGACCTGGTGGCCATGTGCGTGGACGACATCGTGTGCCAGGGGGCCGAGCCGCTCTTCTTCCTCGACTACATCGCGGTGGGCAAGCTCGATCCCGACCACATCGAGCAGCTCGTGGAAGGGGTGGCCCACGGCTGCCGCCAGGCGGGGTGCGCGCTGATCGGCGGCGAGATGGCCGAGCACCCCGGTGCCATGGACCCCGGCGAGTTCGACCTGGTCGGCTTCGCGGTGGGTGTGGCCGAGCGGGACCAGCTCATCACCGGAGAGCACGTGCAGCCCGGTGACGTGCTCATCGGCCTGCCGTCGCCCGGCCTTCGCTCGAACGGCTACTCACTCGCCCGCAAGGTGCTCATCGAGGGCGCCGAGCGCCATCTCGATGAGCTGGCGTGGGACGGCGCCCCCCATAGCCTCGGCGACGAGCTGCTGATCCCCTCGGTCATCTACGCCCCCGCCGTCGCCGCCCTGCTCCGCCACGTCGATGTGCGCGCCATCGCCCACATCACCGGTGGCGGGCTACCCGGCAACCTCGTGCGGGTGCTGCCCGAGAGCGCCGACGCCGTGGTCGACCCGCACACGTGGGAGGCACCCCGGATCTTCGGCGAGATCCAACGCCTCGGCGAGGTCAGCGACGACGAGATGCGCAAGGTCTTCAACCTCGGCGTCGGCATGGTCGTGGTGGTGGCCCCCGACGAGGCGCACCGCACCCTCGACCTGCTCCGCACCGAAGGCCACCGCGCCACCGCCATCGGTCAGGTCGAGACCGGCCACGGCCAGGTCCGGTTCGGCTAGACAACCGCTCGTGTCGACCATCTCCTGATGCGGCGTCTGCGCCTCGCCGCCGGTGGGCTCATGGCCGGTGCCGCCCTCGTCGTGGTGGCGACCGCCTGGTTGTCCGAGATCCCGGACATCACCGCGGCGGAGGCGACCGAGGCCGCCGAGGCCGCCTTCGAGGCGGCCGGGCTGTCGGCGGTGATCGACGGTGAGCCCACCGCCAGCTCGTACGCCTCCAGCTCCGTGCCGGAGGTGGAGGTGTGGACGGTGCGGGCCACGGTGCGGTCGTCGCCCATCACCCTGCTCCTGGCCCGCTCGGGCGCCCAGCCCGTACAGATCGACGATCGCGCCGCCAACGGCCAACAGTACGTGCTGTCCGAGGTCGAGTACGGCGCGCTGGCCGAGCACATCGAGGACCCGGCCCTCGACCGGATCCTGGCCCGCAACATCACCCTCACCGTCGCGGCGGTGCCGATCCTCGGCATGGTCCTGGCCCTCGGCCTCACCGATCACCTGACCAAGGAGCGCCGATGACCGTCGCCCACGCCGCCCTCGTCGCTCACCTGCTCGAGCACAGCGTCCGCACTGGCGCCTTCACCCTGAAGAGCGGCAAGCCGAGCACCTGGTTCATCGACGCCAAGCAGACGACCTGTCGCGCGGAGGGGATCCTGCTGGTGGCCGATGCCGCCCTGGAGGTGATCCCTGATGAGGTGACCGCCATCGGCGGGCTCACCATGGGCGCCGACTCGGTGGCCTTTGGCATCGCGGCGATCGCCGCCACCCGCGGCCGGGAGCTGCGCAGCTTCAGCGTCCGCAAGGAGGTCAAGGACCACGGCGGTGGCGGGCGCATCGCCGGCGCCGTGCAACCGGGCGACAAGGTCGTCATCACCGAGGACGCCGTCACCCGCGGCGTGTCGATGCTGGAGGCCGCCGAGGTCATCCGCGAGGAGGGCGGGGCCGAGCCGGTGCTGCTCCTCCCGGTGGTGGACCGCGGCGGCACGGTGGGGGCCATGGCCGCCGAGCACGGCCTCCCGCTCCGGGCCCTCGTGACGGCCCTCGACCTCGGCTTCCCCTACGAAGGCTGAACCGTGGGCGGTGCTGATAGGGCGCTCGGCAAGGGCCGCATGGCCCGTGTGCTCACGCCGGGCGGTCGCCTGTCACTGATCGTGCCGGCCCGGCCCTGTTCGGCCCGCTGGACGATGCGTACGGGCACTGGAGGCGCTGCCGACCGCCGCTTGGTCCACCAGCATGGCACCTTTCTCGTGGCTGCTCGCCGACGCCGTCCTGCTCGTTTGGGCCGGAACCGAGCGCGACTGGGCGCCTCCGCGTCGGCACGCTTGCGGCGCTTCTGTCGGTCCCAGAGAGCTCGCCACCTCGGCAGCTGCAGCGCTGCTCGGTGCACGTGTGCGTCAACGTTGCGCGCTCGTATGCGTGATCGCCGCACCCTGAGCCCGGCGACCAGCTGGCGCCTGCGTGGCTACGAGTAGCGTGCGTTGGATGAGAGACGCCGCCCGGGTTCGGCCGCTGGCGTCCCGGGCTCGGTTGTGGCGGGCCGAGGTGCTCAACCACACGAGGATCGGGCGTCGGGCCAACCTCGCCAGCTATTGCTACTCGCATACGCCGCCGCAGTTGGCGATCATCTGCTCGTTGGCCGAGACCGCAACGGCTCATGGCGGCGCGATCGTCGAGGTCGGGGTGGCCGGTGGCATGACGACCGTGTTCCTCAACAAGCACCTCGAGGCGTGCGGGCGCGGCGGCCGGCAGTACCTCGCCCTCGACACGTTCTCGGGCTTCACGCAAGAGGACATCGCGGGAGAGGCGAGGGCGGGCCGAAACCACGACTACCAATCCTGGTTCACCATCAATTCGGTCCGCATGTTCCAGCGCTCGATGCGGCAGAACGGCATCGACAACGTCGTAGCCATCGAGACCGACGCCGCGACCTTCGACTACGGATCCCTGCCGCCGATCGCCTTCGGGCTGATCGATGTCGACCTCGAGCGCCCGGTCGCAGCCGCGCTCTCGGGATGCTGGTCTCGGCTGGTCCCCGGGGGGATCCTGGTCGTCGACGACTGCCGACCCGGCACGATCTGGGAGGGCGCGCTGGTGGCCTACGAGAAGGGTTGCGCGAACCTCGGCCTCGCTCCTGAGGTGCTCGACGACCGGCTGGGCGTCCTGCGCCGACCGCCCGTCAGTCCGGCTGGATGACCTGCGTCGGGTCGGCGATCAGGCCGGGTGACGGCCGACGACGTCGCGGCCCGGGAAGGAGGGATCCCCACGCCGCCGGTGATCCCCGACGGTGACCTACGAAGGCTAGTCCCTGAGGCTGAGGCGCATGGCTTCGGTGATCTTGGCGGTGTCGATGAAGAGCTCGCCCTCGAGGGGGCCGGCGAAGGGGTAGCTGGGCACGTCGGCGGTGGCCAGGCGGCGGACGGGGGCGTCGAGGTCCCAGAAGGCCTCCTCGGCCACGATGGCGGCCACCTCGGCGCCGACGCCGAAGCTGATGTTGTCTTCGTGGACGACGAGGCAACGACCGGTGCGGGCGACCGACGTCAGCACGGTGTCGCGGTCGAGGGGGCTGATCGTGCGCAGGTCGACCACCTCGATCGACGCGCCGTCTTGCTCTGCGAGGAGCTGAGCCGCCTCGAGGCACAGGTGCCGGTGGAGGCCGTAGGTGACGACGGTGAGGTCGTCGCCGGTACGGGCCACCTCGGCCAGGCCGATCGGCACCCGCCAGGCGTCGTCGTCGGGCACCAGCCCGGAGATCAGCCGGTAGGTCTTCTTGTGCTCGAGGAAGAGCACCGGGTCGGCATCGTCCACGGCCGTGCGGAGCATCCCGCACACGTCGGCGGGGGTGGAGGGCACCACCACCTTGAGGCCGGGGATGTGGGCGTAGGTCGCCTCGATGGACTGCGAGTGGTAGAGGGCGCCGTGCACGCCGCCGCCCCACGGCGCCCGCACCACCATCGGCACCGCGAAGTCCCCGTTGGAGCGGTAGTGGATGCGGGCCGCCTCCGACACCAGCTGGTCGAACCCGGAGTGGATGAAGTCGGCGAACTGGATCTCGGCGATGGGCCGGAGGCCGGCCAGCGCCAAGCCGATGGCGATGCCGATGATGGAGCTCTCGGCCAGCGGTGTGTCCACCACCCGGTCGCCGCCGAACTCGGCCGCCAGGCCGTCGGTGGCCCGGAACACGCCGCCGCGCGGACCGACGTCCTCGCCCAGCACGATGACCCGCTCGTCGCCGGCCATCAGCTGGTGCTGCGTCCAGCGGACCGTGTCGACGATGTTGCGCTCGGTGCCGCCCTCGGGAGCGGGCATGGCGACGGGCGCCTCGGCGGGGTCGCTCAGGCCCTCGGGAGCGCCCGGCACCGGTCGCAGCGGCTGGGCGAACACCCTGGCGTAGGCCGTCTTGGGCTCGGGTGGTGCAGCCGCCTCCGCCGCCTTGGCCGCCCGGTCCACCTCGGTCTTCACCTCGGCCTCGATGCGCTCCTCGTCGGCCTCCGAGAGCAGTCGCTGCTCGATGAGGTACTGGGTGATGCGGCGCAGCGGGTCCTTCTTGCGCCACGCCTCCACCTCCTGGGAGGTGCGGTAGGTGCGGTCGTCGTCGTCGGAGGTGTGGGCCAGGTAGCGGTAGGTCTTGGCTTCCACGAGAGTTGGCCCGTCGCCGCGGCGGGCGTGGCGGACGGCGCTGTGGACGGCGGCGTACACGTCCAAGGGGTCGTTGCCGTCCACGATGACGCCGCCGAAGCCGTAGCTGTGGGCGCGGTCGGCCACGTCGTCGACAGCCGACTCGGAGGCCATCGGCACCGAGATGGCGTAGCCGTTGTTCTCGCAGACGAACACCATCGGCAGCTGGTGGATGCCGGCGAAGTTGAGGGCCTCGTGGAAGTCGCCCTTGGAGGTGGCGCCCTCCCCGAAGTAGCTGACGACGACGCGATCCTCGTGGCGGAGCTTGGTGGCGTAGGCCAGCCCGGCGGCGTGGGGCAGCTGGGTGGCGATGGGGGAGGAGCCGGTGATGACGTTGCCGGCCGCCCAGCCCCAGTGGTTCGGCATCTGGCGAGCTCCGCTGTTGGGGTCATCGGCGCGCGCCAGCACGGCGAGGAGGATGTGCTCCACGGTCATCCCGACGGTGAGCATCACGCCGGTGTCGCGGTAGTAGGGCAGCACGATGTCGTGGCCGGCCTTCAGCGCCCACGCCGAGCCGACCTGCACGCCCTCGTGGCCCTGGGCCGAGACCACGAAGGCCGCCTTGCCCATCCGGTTGAGGCTCCAGATCTTCTTGTCGAGCACCCGTGCCGTCAGGATCGTGCGGTAGATGCCGACCAGGTCCTCGGCCGACAGCCCGAGCTCGGTGTGGCGGTCGTGCAGGTGCAGCACCGACAGGTCGTCGGCGGTCGGCACGGGACCCCCGGTTCGCCGGCTGGTGGTGTCGGTGTCGGTC
>Ga0183260_10001537_pt1 | contig 19174 bp, 15 predicted proteins | sample AntDrymUQ4972206_2_FD_129768 | JGI IMG/M metagenome (GOLD analysis project Ga0183260, IMG submission 129768) | Polar desert sand microbial communities from Dry Valleys, Antarctica - metaG UQ497 (22.06) (version 2) (version 2) | ecosystem: Environmental > Terrestrial > Soil > Desert | place...
ATCGCGCGGCACAGCTCGTGCGTCCGCATGGAGCCCTGCGGCTCCGGCTCACGGACAATCTCGACACGCGACGGCGCTATGAACGCGTCGCGCGCGCACTCGCGCGGGCGGCCTGAGTTTTTGTCACATCAGGGTTAATCCCACAGTCAAGAAGATCGCCATGGGGTCGTTCGAGCCGCTCTCGATCTCGAGTGTGGCGGCGAGACGTTCGCGCAGGTGCACGCCCTGCGACCGGAGCACCGCGAAGACCGCAGCTGCGTCAGTTGACGCGACGATGCTGCCCAGGAGCATTCCTGTGAGCAGCGGCAATTCGAGGAAATATGACGCAGCGAGTCCGGTGACTGCGGCCGTCACCAGAACGCCCACCGTGGCGAGCAATGCGGCAGGTTTCCAGGCCGCACGCAGTGCCGAGGTCCTCGTCTGCAGTCCGCCGTCGAAGAGGATCACCGCAAGGGCAACCGTGCCGATCGCGTGTGCCGTGACGAAGCTGTCGAAGCTGATGCCGCCGAACCCATCTTCGCCAGCGAGCATCCCAACGGCGAGGAACAGCACCAGGACCGGAAGTCCGAGTCGTGCCGAGAATTTGCTCGACACGATCCCGATGATCAACAGGACACCGCCCAGCAGGATGAGTTGATCGACAAGGAACATGCGGTGGCAGTCGCCTCTCTCTACTGTACATGGTGCGTCGCCACCCACTCATCCACGCTGCCGTTCTGCTCGCCGTCCTGCTAACCAACTGCGCGGCTGTCCGAAAGGTCGGCGGCCTCCACGATCAGCCCCCACCACCGCGCAAGTGAAGGGCTGAGCCCTCTCCGCTCGCTGATCGTGTAGAATGCCGGCTCCTGTGAGATCTCGTCACGACCGTGGGTTCTGGAGCTTCTGGGCGATTCTCCTGCTCGTGCTCGCGGTATCTCCGGTCACCGCCCCATTCTCCTCGTGCGATCTCGGAGCCCTGTTCGCGGACCCCGGGCCTCATCCCGGTGCGATTCTCCAGAGCAAGGTGCTCCAGGACAAGTCCGTCGATAACGTGGCGGTCGGCATCGTGCGTGACGTGCCGATTCCCGCCGCGTCCAAGCCCCCCGGCGCCGGCACGCGAGCACCAGCGCCTCGCCTCGGTATCAGGCACTTCCCCCTCCGGATCTGATAGCCCTCCTGGCCCGACTCCACTCCGCCTGACCATCGCTGCGACCCCGTGACGCGTCCCGCTGACGTGTTGGCGGATCGCCGTGGCCGTCCCGACGTCTTGAGGCCGGACGCGCCGAGGCGTTCCTGCCGACGGCAGCCGGCGGGGCTCTCCGCGGCGGCCGCAATCGGCGGGCAGGCACTGCACCGGACACACGGATGAACGGCTGTCGCCCTACTCCGGGCTTGCACAGGGAAGGAACGATGAAAGGACCTGCCGAGATCGACATCGAGTCACCGCGCCCGGTGCTGCCACCCGGCCATGGAATGCTTCCGCCCTGGGGAGTGGACGATCTCCCCGCGCCTCCGCCGTTCGGGGCGCGCAACCTGTTCCGAGTCATCGGCCCTGGCGCGATCATGGCCGCCACGTCCATCGGCGGCGGCGAATGGCTCATCGGCCCTGCAGCCGCGGTGAAGTACTCCTCCGCGATATTCCTCATCGCCACCATCGCCATAGGTCTGCAGATCATCTTCAATCTGGAGGCGGTGCGGTACACGCTCTACACCGGAGAGCCGATCTACGGCGGCATCATGCGCCTGAAGCCCGGGCCGCGGTTCTGGGCCGCGTTCTATTCGATTCTGGGCTTCCTGCAGCTCGGCTGGCCCGCTCTCGCCGGCAGTGCCGCGGCAACCCTGCTGGGTGCCTGGATGGGACGAATGCCGGGCGCTCCCGACCAGGCCGCCCAGGCGTGGATCACGACAGGCCTGATTGCGGCGGTCGTCCTGATCCTCTCTTTTGGCGGAACCATCGAGCGGATGCTCGAGTACTTCGCCTGGACGATGCTCGGTGTGGTCTTCCTCTTTCTCATCGCAGTGAACGTCGCGTTCGTGCCGCTGCGGCACTGGGGCGTGACCCTGGCCGGCTTCTTCAGCCTCACGGGGATTCCGCAGCCGGTCGACTGGGCGCTGCTGGCCGCACTCGCCGCCACGGCCGGCTCTGGCGGGCTCGGCAACCTGACCGTGACGAACTGGGTACGTGACAAGGGCTTTGGCATGGGGTCCAAGGTCGGAGCGATCCCGAGCGCCGTCGGGGGGCACGACATCAAGCTCTCACACGTGGGTGTAGTGTTTCCCGTGACGGACCCGAACCTTCAGCGATGGCGCGAATGGATGCGATATGTCCATGCCGATCAGATCTGGGTCTGGGGCCTCTTCTGCTTCGTGGGGATGTTTCTGAACGTGAACCTCGCGACGGCGGTGATCCCACATGGGACGGACCTGCAAGGGCTCGCGGCGGGGACCTACCAGGCGGAGTATCTCAGCCGGATCTGGCCGGGCTTCTGGTTCCTCACGCTCTTCAACGGATTCTGGGTGCTGTTCAAGACTCAGCTGGGTAACACTGACATCCTGGTCCGCACCATCACAGACGTCCTCTGGATGTCCAGTGGCCGCGCCCGGCAGTCCAGCATCCGGGCCATCTACTACGGGCTCCTGATCGTGTTCTCAATCTGGGCCGTGTTCGTCATCCGACTCGCGTCCCCCTTCCAGTTGTTCAAGATTCTGGCGAACATGGCCGGGCTCGTGCTCGCGATCGCCGGAGTCCAGATTTTTCTGGTCAACCGCCGATTCCTCCCGCCTGCCGTCAGAGCGTCACGGTGGCGGGAGTCCGGCTTGCTTGTGTGCTCGGCTTTCTACGGGTTCTTCGCGTTCTTCGTCGCCCGGGATCTGCTCAAATCCATGATGCCGTAGCGTCAAATGGTGGCGATTCGGGGCTGCGGCGATCACGCCGCATTCACCTCGCCACCGGCGGGTGGGCCGCTATCCGGCCAGCCGCTGCACCTGGGACCAGATCGTCAGCAGGGACAGCACGCCGAATGCGGCGGCAGCCCAGGCGAGGGTTGCGACGAGGAGAAGCGCGACAGCGATCTGTCGCGGATCGCCGCCCACCAGGTACGTCGCCAGCGTCGCCGAGGTCATGACCCACCCGGGTCAGAGATTGGCGAAGTACACCAGCACCGTCAGAACCAGCCCCCAATGCCTCCAGAACCGGTTGAAGGCCGTCAACGCCGTCTCAGCCGCGCGGCGGCTCGTCCGATCGACGCGGCTCGAGTGACAGCACCTTGTAGAAGCACCACGCCGCCAGGCCCCAGACGCAGGCGAGTGACGTGATCAGGAACACCCATCCGAGGACGGTCATGTGGGCTACTCCGCCGGTCGGCGACCGTCGAGGTCCAGCCCCGCCGCCCGCCACCGCTTCTCGCCGAGACGAATGCAGATCAGCAGGAGCGCCGTCGTCGCGGCGATGAGCACGAGTGCGCCCTGGGCCAGCGGCTGCTCCGCGACTCCCCGAATCCACGCCGGCAGGTTGCGCACCGAGAACGCCACGAAGACCACGAGCAGGTAGAGGGGGGCCACGTACTTCATGACGAACCTGAACACGCGCGGGATGCGAATGTGCGCGCCGCGATGCGCTTCCTCCCAGCCGCGGTCGAGCCCGAAGACCCAGGAAAAGCAGAAAATCTGCACCATTGCCAGGACGAAGATCAGAAAGGTTCCGACCCAGTCGTCGAGCGTGCTCAGGAACACGCCACCCCTGCTGAAGTACATGACCGGAAAAGACCCTGCGAGGCAGACGGCGACCAGCAGGCCAACGGCGCGCTGCCGGCTCCACCCGAGCGACTCCTCGAAGAATGCGAGCGCCGGCTGGTACATGGAGATCGAGCTCGTGATGGCGGCCAGGAACAGCATGAAGAACCAGACGGCCCCGAGCAGGGCCCCTAACGCCCCCATCTGCGCGAACACCATCGGCAGGGTCGTGAAGCCGAGGCCGAACGTTCCCCCGGCGACGGCTGCCGCGGTTCCGGAGGCACCGAGGAACACGAACGCGGCTGTCAGGGTGATCAGCCCGCCGAAGCCGACCTCGAACACCTCGTTCGTAGCGGATGCCGTCAACCCCGACAGCACCACGTCGTCGTTCTTCTTCATGTACGAGGCGTAGTTCATGATGACCCCGAACCCGACGGAGAGGCTGAAGAAGATCTGGCCGGCCGCCGCCAGCCAGGTGCCCGGATCGCCGAGCTTTTCGAAGTTCGGGTTCCACATGTAGCCGAGGCCGCTGCTCACGTTCCGGTCCGGGAAGGCCACATCGGGCGTGCCGAGCGTCAGGACCCTGGCGAGCACGATCAACGCGCAGATCGCCATCGCCGGCATGGCCCAGGTGCAGAACCTTTCCACCCCTTTCGAGATGCCCCGCGAGACAATCCAGATGTTCACGCCGAAGGTGATGGCCCAGAAGACGAACGTCTGAACGGATCCCGCGGCGAGGATGCCGTTCTCGCTCGCGCCTGTGAACCCGGAATAGAAATCGGCCGCCTGCCGCATTTGAGATCCGGGCGAGGCGGCGGGATCGACGATGGCGGGGCCTGCAACGTAGTGCCACGCGTACCCCAGGCACCAGGCCTCGATGTAGGTGTAGTAGAACGACACCGCAAGGGGAATGAGCACGCCGATCACCCCGATGTACCGGGCCGCCGCGCCCTTTCCGATGACGCCGAGGATGGCGGGCGCCGAGTGGAAACCCTTCCGTCCGCCGTAGCGGCCCATCGTCCACTCGGCCCAGCCAATGGGGATGCCGAGGAAAATCAGCGCCGCGAAGTACGGGATCATGAACGCGCCGCCGCCGTTCTCAGCGGCCTGCCCCGGAAAGCGGAGGAAGTTACCCAACCCGACGGCGGAGCCCGCGACGGCCAGGATGACGCCGAGGCGCGTGCCCCATTCCTGCGTCTGCGGCTTCATTGACGTTCTCCATTCCAGCCGGGATCGGACTTCCCTAATCGGGGATGTGCCGGTCGCCTGCACCTGATCAGGCATCGTGCCGGGCGGCCGCGGAACGCGGAGATAGTAGGCATAGAGCAGTAACCCGATGATTAGGAACAGGAAAAACCGGGCGAACACGAGCACACCGCTGAGCACCAAGCCGACCTGAGCCTGTCTCAGTGATCGCGCCGCGAGGAGTCGCTGCACGAGGAACTGATCGGTCCCGTGCGTGGCCGGATGCGCCTAGATCCGAAGGGGGAACTGCTGAAGGGCGCAGCCGCCCGCCGGCGCGGGAGTGCAGGCGATGGAGGGCTCTGGCGAAGTGGGGTGCCGCACGTCGAGCACGAAGCCGCCGGTCAGGCCGTCAACCGGTTTGTCCTGGACGACCGTGGATTGGAGGAGCGCGCCGTGGCGAGCATCGCGATCAGAGAGCAGGTTCTCGAGATCGCACGAGGAAAATGGCGCAGTCACCGGAGAGACCACCAGCACGAGCAGAAGAACCGCCGAGAAACTGTCGAGCGGCCGATGACCGGGTTGTCCCACAGGAGCCCGAATTGTACACGATTCGGCTAAGGTACCCCTTGGCGGCGCGGCATCAGCCCCGCGTGATTGACTGGGTAAAGCATTTGACGCCCAACTGGTCGACTGAGCTTCCTTCGAGGTGTACATCTGCGACCAGTGCTATCCGATGGAGGAGAGTCTCCGGATAGAACCGCTCATCGTCTCGCACGGATGGCCCGGTTCGATCATCGCGTCCCACGCCGGCGTCGCGCGCGAACCCGCTCCGCAATGAGCAGCGATTACACCCACGGAGCCATCGGGCCCGAGCGATCGAAGCGCCCGGCGTCGTCACCCTCCGCCGTCGTCTACGCGACAGATTGTCCACACCCGGCGGCGTCGCTCCGGCTTGCGACGGCGCCCGGCGCACCAGGGAGACCCATGGACATCGGAATCATCGCCAACCCCTGCCGCCGGAAACACGAGAAGGCTCTCGGCCACGGTGGAGGTCCGGATGCATGACGTGCGATGGGGAATGATCGGCTGCGGGGATGTGGCCGAGGTCAAGAGCGGGCCCGGCTTCCGGAAGGCTCGGGGGTCGGCGCTCGTGGCAGTCATGCGACGCGACAGGCAGAAGGCCGATGACTACGCACAGCGCCACGGGGTGGCGCGCGTGCACGCGACGGCCGACCGGCTCATTGGGGATGAGGGTGTCGACGCCGTCTACATTGCCACTCATCCCGACAGCCATGCCGACCTGGCCTGCCGGGTTGCAAGCGCGCGAAAACCCTGCCTGGTCGAGAAACCCATGGCGGTCAGCCACGCTCAGTGCAGGCGCATGCTCGAGGCGTTCGACGCAGCCGGGGTTCCGCTGTGGGTCGCGTACTACCGCCGCGCGCTTTCCCGCTTTCTCCTCGTCCGAGACCTGCTGCGGAGCGGGACGGTGGGGCGCGTCACGTCCGTTCGCCTCGACCTGCACCAGCCCCTCGCGCGCGGGGAGGCTGCACGTGCCTGGCGAATGAATCGCGAGGTCGCGGGGGGAGGCCTGTTCCACGACATGGGCTCCCACAGCGTCGATCTCCTCGACTTCCTTTTTGGCCCCGTCGAGTACGCGACCGGCGCAACACTGAACACCGGCGGAACGTACGACGTCGAGGACGTGACCGCTGCCGTGTTTCGACTGCCCGGCAACGTAGTTGGAACAGGAACCTGGAACTTCAATGCGGGGATGGCGACCGACGAGCTGGTGCTCACAGGGTCGGAGGGGGAGATTCGCACCGCCGTCTTCGGCGACACCGACGTCGTTGTCACGCACGCAGGGGGCCCGCAGGTGCATCCGGTGCGGAACCCGCCGCACGTCCATCAGCCGCTGATCCAGTCGATCGTCGACGAGCTCGCCGGACGAGGGGTGTGCGAATCAACCGGAGTGAGCGGGGCGCGCGCATCCCGGGTGCTCGAGATGTGTGTGGGTGGGACGTAGGGAGGTGCCACACCAGCATGTTCGTGTTGCACACGGTGCGGTCCACATTGGTGACGTACGCGTCGAACCACACGACGCGCGACGCAAGGTCGGCCGGCATTGTGTGGACGACAGGGTCGTAGCTTACGGAGGCGGGAAGGTAGGCCAGCGCCAGGTTGAGCCCCCCGCTGTCGTGAATGAGCGCGTGACCTCGACGATCCTCGGCCGCCGCACCGCGTCATTGTGGCACGTGTGTGGCGGCCAGGCTCTCACCAGCGGCCCAGGGACCGCCGTCCCATCAGAGCCCCGACCCGCAGGGCTCCCCCACCCTGCCGAGGTCGTAGAGCACCGCCGCTTCCCCCTTCGCAGCGGTTTCCGCATCGAAGATGCCGACGATCAGGTCCCGGCGCGCCAGCATCCCCTGGATCTCCGGCTTGTTCAGCCAGCGTCCGAGCGACTGCTGGAGGCGCTCCTCCGTCAGGCCGCGGAGCCCGGCGAGCAGCGTCCGGTCCACGCGCGTCAGCGACTTCGGACGGTGAAGCGTCCGCGTCATGCGGAAGGCCCGGCTGAAATCGATCATCCAGACCCGCCAGTCCTTCGTGATCAGCATGTTCGTCATGTTGGCGTCGGTGTTGGCGATGAGCTCGTTGAAAACGCGGGCGGCGTGCATCTGGCGATTCCAGTCATCGGTGTCCGGCGGCCGGATCTTCTTCTGGAACCGCTCCCGCTCCATCATCGCGGCATCGACCCACCAGGAGACCGATGCCGGCTTGCCCGAAATGGTGCGCTCGATGTACGGCGGCACCATGTTGAGGTTCAGGAGCTTGGCGAGCTCATAGCCCGCCACGTTGAACTGCCAGGCGTCCCGGAAGTTCAACTCCACGCCCATGGTGGTCTCGAACGTCGTCTTCTTCACGTCCACGGTCTGCACCGCCGCATCGTGCCGGACGCTGCCGTTGTCCAGCGTGAGCCGGACCGGCACCGTGACACCCACCGGCAGATCCCGCCGACGCACCTCTTTCGCCGTCCTGAGGAAGACCTCCATCTCGGCGCAGCTCGAGGCCTGGGGGGCACTTGCAGTCGGGGCCGGCGCCTGTGCCGCAGGCAGGGCAGCGGTACAGAGCATCAGCAGGAGGCAGAGGAAAGCGCCGACGTCCGAACGAGGATGTCGCATGCTGGCGTCCTTTCGAATGAGGGAGGGCCGGAGTATAGCGGAGTTCGCGGGTTGGGAGGTGACCGGGGGGGAGCGGGCGCTTATGTATGATTGTGCGGCGATTCCGCGCCCACCTGCCAGGATGACGAGCTGACTATGGGGAGCTTCCGAGTACTGCAAATCGACCATGTGGAGTTCTTCGTGCCCGACAGGCACGAGGCCGCCCGCTGGTACCAGGGGGTGCTCGGCCTCGAGATCCTCCCGGAGTACGACGACTGGGCGGCCGCCTCGGGCGGGCCGCTCATGGTCTCGAGCGACGGCGGCAGCACGAAGCTGGCGCTCTTCGAGGGCGAGCCTCAGGCTTCTCGACCCACCGCCGGCTTTCATCGCGTCGCCTTCCGCGTCGACTCCGGCGGGTTCATGCAGTTCCTGCAGGGGCTCGAGGCCAATGCCGTGAAGAACCATGAGGACCAGCCGGTGACGGTGAACTCAGTCGTCGACCATCAGAAGGCTTACTCGATTTATTTTGCCGATCCGTACGGGCATCGCCTGGAGATCACAACGTACGAACACGAGGCGACTCAGGCGCCATTGGGGGAGCTTCGACGGCTCTGCGAGAGGATGTAGGTAAAAAGAAGATGGCGAACGACGTGGTCGCTGCCAGGCCGCGCTGGCACATCGCGCCTTACCTGATCGTGGACGACGTAGTCAGGACGGCGGACTACTACCGGGACGCGCTCGGATTCGAGTACGACAGGTTCTGGGGGGAGCCCCCGTCGTTCTGCATGGTCGGGCGTCAGGGCGTGATCATCATGCTCGCCCAGCTCGAGCGGACCGGCCTGATGCGGCCGAACAGGACCGCCGACCCGGAGGGGGGAGCGTGGGATGCCTACATCTGGATCGACGACGCTGACGCGCTCGTGACGGAGTTCAGGGGGCGCGGCGTGAACATCACGCGGGGAATCTGCGATCAGGCTTACGGTTGTCGTGATTTCGAGGTCGACGACTGCAACGGGTACCGGCTCTGCTTCGGACAGCCCCTCGACAAGTGATCGTCTCTGCAACCGGGCTGTTCGTCTAGGAGGGGTCGTCTGGTGCGCCGAGCAGCAGGCGCTCCTTCGGCGTGATCCCGGCGGCGATCCTCTGAGTCCAGATGCGATAGCCTTGTGCCTCGAGCCGCGCGGCGCGGGCAACGTCGATCGCCAGTGCCCCGTCCATCCAGCCCGCGAACGTCCTCGCGTCCTCCGAGGCCAGGTGATGGCAGCAGGGCAGGACAGCGACGCGGGCTCTCGCTGACGCCGCGCGCTCGAGAATGGCATCCGTCAGCGCACCGCAGGCATGGCTCGACACCACCAGGTCCCCAGGGAGGATTTCAAACGCGTCCAGCGCGCGGGGGACGAATGCCACCCGGTCCCGCATCCGTGGCCAGGCTTCGATCAGGACCGCCTGCAGCTTCACGCCGGACGGGGGCAGGTGCGGGTCGACGGCGACGGCAATCGGGGAGGAGTCGTCCAGCAACAGCATGGCGTGGGCCAGCAGTCCGTGCCCTGCCCCCACATCGACGATGCGCCCGCCGCGAAACAGCCGGCGCACGCGGCGCGCGACCTCCCAGGCCTCGTAAAGCTCCTTCCGGGGAAGGCAGCCGGCGTGGCAGATGGCGCGGGCGAGCCGATGAAAGAGCGTGTCGCCCTGAAAGCGATCCAGGTCGTAGTCCGTCAGCCGTCCGCGTGACGAGTGCGAGAACGTGTGAATCGCCGCCTGCTCCTGCGGCCGCGCGCGTGCGGGGTCACCCTTCACAAGAGACTCGAGGGCAAGCGCTGCCCTGATGCCGTGCACCGGGGCCGCCGCAGCGGGTCCCGAGCGGGATTCCGAAGTACCAGCGCACCTTCTCACTCTACCCCACTCCCTGTGTGCGGCGGGCTGCGCAACCCAGGGCGCGCTACGGCTCGAGTCGGCGCAGAATGCTCATCCGATCAGCACTTCACCCCTACCGCCTCCGGCTCGTACGCGAGGTTCGAGGAGAGCCAGCGCTCCGTCTCCTCGACCGACATTTCCTTCCGCTTCGCATACGACTCCAGCTGGTCGCGGCCGACGCGGCCCACGTTGAAGTACTTTGCCTGCGGATGTGAGAAGTACAGCCCGCTGACCGAGGCGGCCGGGGTCATTGCCGCACTCTCAGTGAGCTCGAGCCCCTGCCGCCGGGCGTCAAGGAGCTCGAAAAGCTTGAACTTCTCGGTGTGGTCGGGGCACGCCGGATAACCGTACGCCGGACGGATGCCGCGGTATTTCTCGGCAATCAAGTCCTCGCTGGACAGCTTCTCGTCCGACCCGTAGCCCCAGTCCTTCCGCGCCTGCGCGTGCAGGTACTCGGCGAACGCCTCGGCAAGGCGGTCGGCGAGCGCCTTGACCATGATGGCGTTGTAGTCGTCGTGGTCCCGCTCGAAGGTCCGGACGAGATCCTCCGCACCGATGCCCGCGGTGACGGCAAACATGCCGAGGTAATCGGGCACTCCGCTCTCGCGGGGGGCGATGAAATCGGCAAGCGATCGGTTCGGCTTGTCGTCGGCGATCACCTCCTGCTGCCGCAGCATCGGCAGGCGTGCGAGCACCTGGCGCCGGGAATCGTCCTTGTACAGCACGATGTCGTCCCCCTCGGTGTTCGCGGGCCAGAAGCCATAGACGCCCCGTGCCGTCAAAAGCTTCTGGTCGATGATCCCCTTCAGCAGCGCCTGCGCGTTCTCGTACAGATCGCGCGACGCGGAGCCGTACTCGGGATGCTCCAGGATGGCGGGGAACCGCCCCTTCAACTCCCACGCCGAGAAGAAGAACGTCCAGTCGATATATCGCGCAATCTCCGCCAGCGGCACTTCGTCCAGATACCGGCGCCCGAGGAACCAGGGGGACGCGATGACGTGATCGTCCCAGTCGGTCCTCAGCCGGTTGGCGAACGCCTGCTCGTACGAGAGGAGTGGCTTCCTGCGGCGCGTGGCGTACTGCTCGCGGATCCCGGCCTGCGTCTCCCGGTTCGCGCGGTCGAAGTCCGGACGCTTCTCACCGAGCAGGCTCGACACCACGTCGACCGCTCGCGAGGCGTCGAGCACGTGGACGACAGGGCCGCTGTATTCCTGCGCAATCTTGACCGCGGTGTGCTGCTTGCTCGTCGTCGCGCCGCCAATCAGCAGCGGCACTTTCAGCCCGCGGCGCTCCATCTCGCGTGCCACGATGGCCATCTCGTCGAGCGACGGCGTGATGAGGCCGCTCAGGCCGACGATGTCGGCGCGGTGGCTCGCCGCTTCGTCCAGAATCTTCGCGCCCGGCACCATGACGCCGAGGTCGATCACCTCGTAGTTGTTGCACCCGAGCACGACACCGACGATGTTCTTGCCGATGTCGTGGACGTCCCCCTTGACGGTCGCCATGAGGATGCGCCCCTTCTCCTTCGTGGAGCCGGACCGGAGCTTGGCCTCCTCCATGTAGGGCAGCAGGTAGGCCACCGCCTTCTTCATGGCGCGCGCGCTCTTGACGACCTGCGGCAGGAACATCTTGCCGGCGCCGAACAGGTCGCCGACGACCTTCATGCCGTCCATCAGCGGCCCCTCGATGATCTGGAGCGGCTCCGCATACTGCTGCCGCGCCTCCTCGACGTCCGCTTCGATGAAGTCCACGACGCCGTGAACGAGCGCATACGACAGCCGCGCCTCGACGCTGGCCTCCCGCCAGGCGAGATCGGTTTCGCGCTTCCTGCCGGCTCCCTTGACCCCCTCGGCAAACTGCACCATCCGCTCGGTCGCATCCGGGCGTCTGTTGAAGATGATGTCCTCCACGTGCTCGAGCAGATCCTTCGGGATGTCCTCGTAGACGACGAGCTGCCCCGCGTTGACGATCCCCATGTCCATGCCCGCCTTGATGGCGTGGTACAGGAAGGCTGAATGGATGGCCTCGCGGACGATATCGTTACCGCGGAAGGAGAAGGAGAGATTGCTGATGCCGCCGCTGATCTTCACACCCGGGCAGGTGGCCTTGATGATGCGAGTCGCCTCGATGAAGTTGACGGCGTAGTCGTTGTGCTCCTCGAGGCCTGTGGCAATGGCGAGGATGTTGGGATCGAAGATGATGTCGGTCGGCTCGAAGCCGGCCTTCTCGATCAGCAGCTTGTACGCGCGCTGGCAGATCTCGACCTTGCGCCCCACGGTGTCGGCCTGGCCGGCCTCGTCGAACGCCATGACCACGACCCCCGCGCCGTAGCGGCGGACCGCGCGCGCCTTGTCGAGGAAATCGGCTTCCCCTTCCTTGAGGCTGATCGAGTTGACGACCCCCTTGCCCTGGATGCACTTGAGGCCCGCCTCGAGCACGGTCCATTTCGAGCTGTCGACCACCACGGGCACCCGCGCGATCTCGGGCTCGGTCGCGATGTAGTGCAGGAATGTCGTCATGGCGGCTTCCGAATCGAGCATGCCTTCGTCCATGTTGACGTCGAGCATGTTCGCCCCGCCGCGGACCTGGTCCACCGCAACGCTGACGGCCTCGGTGTAGTTCTCCGAGCGGATCAGACGCGCGAACTTCGCGGAGCCGGTGACATTCGTCCGCTCCCCAATCATCTGGAAGTTGGATTCGGGACGAATGGTCAGCGTCTCGAGCCCGCTGAACTGCGAGAAGTGGCCAGTTTGGGAGGGCGCCTGCAGCCCCGGCGAGGCGCCGGAGGGACCCCACCCGCCTTGAGAAATGCTGGCGTTCAGCCACGAGTCAGCCGGCAGCGGGCGCGGCGTCAGGCCCTCCACCGCCTCCGCCACAGCCCTGATGTGATCCGGCGTGGTCCCGCAGCATCCGCCGAGCACGTTGACGAATCCGCTCGAGGCGAACTCGCGGAGCAGCCCCGCCGTTTCGTCGGGCTGCTCGTCGTACTCGCCGAATGCGTTCGGCAGGCCCGCATTCGGGTAGCTGGTGACATAGCAGTCCGCGATGCGCGCGAGGTCGGCCATGTATGGACGCATGTCGCGGGCGCCGAGGGCGCAGTTGATCCCTACGCTGAACGGCCGGGCGTGACGGATCGAGGTGTAGAACGCGTCGAGCGTCTGGCCCGAGAGCGTGCGCCCGCTGCGATCCGTAATCGTGACGGAGATCATCAGCGGCAGCCGGACACCCCGTGCCTCGAACACGTTCTCGATGGCAACGAGCGCGGCTTTCGCGACGAGCGTATCGAAGATGGTCTCGAGCAGCAGGATGTCAGCGCCGCCATCGATCAGGCCACGCGCCTGCTCCTCGAACGCCTCACGCATGGCATCGAATGTGGTGGCGCGGAACGCCGGGTTGTTCACGTCGGGTGAGATGGAGAGCGTGCGGTTGGTCGGGCCCATGGAGCCGGCAACGAAGCGCGGGCGATCGGGTGTCTTCGCGGTCCACTCGACAGCGGCCTCTTTCGCCAGGCGCGCCCCCTCCACGTTCATCTCGTACGCGAACGGCTCGAGCGCGTAGTCCGCCTGTGCGATGACGGTTGCTCCGAACGTGTTCGTCTCGAGGATGTCGGCGCCCGCGGCGAGGTATTCGTGGTGAATGGCGCTGATGACATCCGGACGCGTGAGCACGAGGACGTCGCTGTCGCCCTTGAGATCGCGAGGATGGTCGCGGAAGCGTTCCCCCCGGAAATCGGCCTCGGTCAGCGTGTATCGCTGGATCATCGTGCCCATGGCGCCGTCGAGCACCAGGATGCGGCCGGCGAGCAGTCTCTGCAGGGTGTCGAACATATCTTTTCAACTCTCAGTTTCCACGTGTCGTGTCCGGTGTCGTCCGGCCCTTCTTCATCCCGCTCGCCACAAGGACCGTGAACGGATCCCCTGTGCGCCGGGCGCCGACGTCGACCCGGACGCTGGTGAACTCCGTGGCGCGAAGGAGCGCCGACAGGCGCTTGTCCGAAAATCCAGGCCAGCGATCGCCTAGACGCTGGCGGACCCACTCCTGATCGTGTTCGCGCAGCTCCAGCACCAGCAGCCGCCCGCCGGGTACCAGGATCCGCGCCGCCTCGGCAAGAGCGGCCGACGGGTCCTCCGCGTGATGGAGCGCCTGCGACAGCAGCGCGACGTCTACGCTGGCATCGCGCAGCGGCAGGCGTTCGAGCTCTCCCTGTTTCCAGACCACATTGCGCGCGCCACGCCGGCCGGCGAGCGCCTGCGCCTTCTTGAGTACGGCTGCCGAGCGGTCCACCGCAATCACCTTCGACGCCCAGCGGCTGGTCTCGAGCGTGAGGTAGCCCTCGCCGCAGCCCAGGTCTGCCACGCGCAGCGGCGGCAGGAGGTGGCCCAGGGCCCGGGCCCACGCGGCCCAGCTCCGGCCCGGTACGAGCTGCCGCTCGTCCGTGTCGGGCCCCGCGTGCGTCTCGAAATTCTCCTTCCGCAGCCGCTGGATCTCGGCCAGGCGTGCGGCGTCGGCACGCCCCTCCGGGGTGCCCGCAGCGGCCTCGAACTGCGATTGCAGCAGCGCCCACAGCGGGCCGAAGCCGTTCAGCCCGCCGGCAAGATCCGGCCCGACGCGGTAGTAGGTGTAGCCCCCCTCGCGCTCCTCGCTGACGAGCCTCGCCTCCTTGAGGAGCCCCAGGTGACGGGACACGCCCGATTGCGCAATCCCGAGGATCCGGGTCAACTCGCTCACATTCAGACGCTCCATCGCCAGCAGTCTGAGCAGGCGGAGCCGCGCCTCATCGCCGAGGAGCCGGTAGAGGGCGGTTGAATTCACATACATGAATGTATATGAATAGATGCCAAGTTACAAGGCGCACGTGGAGCTCCGCCCGGGAACAGCTTCACCGGCTCTCACCGGGCGGAGTGTGTGTGGACGTGAATGAGCGGGAAACCGCTAGCGTGACGCTGACCCTGCAGGAGAGGTGAACCGCAAAGCAGAAAAAGCTCTCTTCCTGTCGCTAGGACCGGTAGGCCTCCCGCCCGCGACCCTGGATCGGAATGTTCTGCGCACCCAGCACCTCGTGCTGCAGTGCGTACATGCTTGCCGCCGCCTCGTCGATGTGCCGCACGAAGGCAATCGATCCCTGCAGGATCGGCTTGAGCCGCTCCTTGTCCTGGATGCGCGCCTTCGAGTACTCGTGCTCGACAACGAGGTGCGTGTTGGCAACGTCCAGCTTCAGCAGCTCGCGCGCGGCAAGCTGGTGATCGAGCCAGTCCACCGTCCGGTTCTGCAGGTACGCCAGCGGGTCGTGCCTGGCCGTGCCGGGCAGCTCGTGCTCGCAGAGCACGACCTGCTTCTTCCAGGCATTCGCCTGGTCGGCAGGATTGGGCGACGTCTTCCCGTCCTTCCAGTCCCCCCGCTCGACCGTCTGGCCGCCGTAGCCCCACGCGGCCACACCTTTCGCGTCGATCACCTGCCCCTTGACGTGGAACCCGCCAATCAGGAAGTTGTACCCCTCGTCTTTCAGGTACTGGAAGATAGACCGCGTATCCTGCCCCATCAGAATGGCGTGGGACGGGTCGTAGTGGATGCGGAAGTTGTCGCCGAGACCGTGCTTCTCGCAGATCCGGTGCAGCGCAATCCAGGTTCCGGGCGTGTAAGCGATGTTGTTGTGGAAGTTGTCCCCGGTCGTCCAGCCGGGCATCGGGCACTGCTCCACGCGGTACGTCAGCCCGCGCTCCTTTGCGGCCTTCAGCAGCGGGATGAACCAGTCCTCGAAATCGCGAAGGTTCTCGTCCATCGTGTGCTGCTGGTTGCGCCCCACGAACCCGCAGACGGCGTCCACGCCGAGCAGCACGGCCGCGTCAAAGGTCCGCAGCATGAAGTCGTGCTTTTTCTTCCGGACCTCCGGGTCATGGTGCAGCAGGTTGTCGAAGTAGCCCACGTCCGACAGGCCTATGCGGCTGCCCTCGAGCGAGCGCGTCACCCGCTTCGCACGTTCCTTGTCGAAGGGCTTCCGCAGGTCGAGCGTGTTGGCGACCGGATCGAGCATCGCCTCCGGCGGGATGTCGCTCTCGGTCGGATGCAGCGCCGCCGACAGCTGGATGTAGTCGGCGCCCAGCTCGCGGGCGAACTCCACCCACTCCTCAATCGCGCGGTCGGGATCGTCGTCCCGGACCTCGCGAGGCGTCAGTTCCTGCAGTGCTGCCGTCAGCACCCCCACCTTCATGAACTTCGGGTCGAATGACTGTGTTGCCATCGTTAGTAGCTCACCTTCGTCCAGACACTGCCCTTTTTCGCGCTCTCCAGAATGGCTTCGACGATGCAGTTCGCGCGGTAGCCGTCTTCGAATGTCGCGAACGCCGGGGGGCGCTCGCCGCCAGACCCCTTCCCTTCGGCGATGAAGCCGTAGATGTCCCGCATGAGATTGGTAAAGGCATCCGCCCAGGATTCCTGATGGCCGCCAGGCAGATGCGCGTAGCGCCGGACCTCCTCGTCCATGAGCGACGGGTCCTTCTGCAGGATTTCGTTGGCCTTGTCGCGCTGGCCGAGCCACAGCTCGTTCTGGTGTTCCTGCCGCCAGCGGAGGGATCCCTGAGGCCCGCAGATCTCGAGAATCAGATCGTTCTTGTGGCCGGCGCAGACCTGTCCGACCGAGAAGCTGCCTTTCGCGCCGTTGTCGAAACGGAGGAGCACCGAGGCGAGATCCTCCACCTGGATGTCCACGAGATCGACCTGATCCTCGCCGCCGCCGGCCTGGAACGCCTCGCGCGACCCGCGCGGCTTCTTCCGCTTCGGAATGACAGTGGTGATGTCCCCCAGCACTTCGACGATGCGCAGCCCGCTGATGTGCTGCGCGAGGTCGCACCAGTGCGAACCGATGTCCCCGAGGGCGGAGGAGGCGCCACCCTTGTCGGGCTCCAGACGCCAGGAATAGTCCGTATCCTTGATGAGCCAGTCCTGAAGGTAGTGCCCGACGAGGAAGTGCGGCTTCCCGATGTCTCCCCGCGCGATGGCGTGACGCGCCTGCTGGACGAGCGGGTTGCCGCGATAGTTGAACGTGACCGCATGGACGATGCCCGCCTTCGTCGCGGCGTCGAGCAGCGTCTTCGCTTCCGCCGCCGTCATCGCCAGCGGCTTGTCGGAGATCACGTGCTTGCCCTTTGCGATGGCGGCGGCGTTCACCGGATAGTGGAGGTAGTTCGGCGTGGCGTTGTGCACGACGTGGACGTCGGGGTCGTCGAGCAGCGCCTCGTAACTGCCGTATGCCTTCCGCGCGCCCAGCGCGTCCGCCTTCTTTTTCGCCGATGCCTCCGTACTTCCCGCGACCGCAACCACGTCGACGTAGCCGAGCCGCCGGACAGCGTCCACGTGATGGGGCCCGACGAAGCCTGCCCCCACGATGCCCATGCCGATTCGTTTCACCTTGAATCCTCCTCTGATCGCTCGTTGAACCCGCCTATTCTATCCGCCAACGGGCGCGAGGCGCGTCAACACGGCGGACCGTAAAGCCCCGCTGGGCCGTTTGCCAACGCAGCGACGAGTGTGCTTTGATCGGCCGGTTCGATTCCCCGAGTTCGCGAGCACAGACACCCTATGCCCAACGCCTACGATCCCAAGCCCGAGCACAAATTCTCCTTTGGCCTCTGGACGGTCAGCAACCGCGGCAGAGACCCATTCGGCGACGTCGTCCGGCCGCCGCTCTCCCCGGTGGATGCGGCAGCCATGCTCGGCGAGGTGGGCGCCTGGGGTGTAAACCTGCACGACAACGACCTCGTACCCATCGATGCCACCCCGTCCGAGCGCGACAAGATCGTCAAGGACTTCAAAGCGGCGTGCGGGACCCACGGGCTGACCGTGCCGATGGCCACCGTGAACCTGTTCTACGAGGCGGTGTTCCGCGACGGGGCGTTCACGGCCAACGACCCGCGGGTGCGTGCCTACGCCCTGCAGAAGACGCTTCGGGCGATGGACCTCGGAGCCGAGCTCGGCGCCGGGATCTTCGTGCTCTGGGGCGGCCGTGAAGGGACGGAGACCGATGCCTGCCGCCGGCCGGATGAGGCGGTGAAGCGCCTGCGGGAAGCCGTCAACTACCTCTGCGAGTATTCGATAGACAAAAAGTACAACTTCCGGTTTGCGATGGAGTCCAAGCCGAACGAGCCGCGCGGCGACATCTACATGGCATCGACCGGAGCCTACCTCGGCTTCATTCCCACCCTGGATCACCCGGAACTGGTCGGGGTGAACCCGGAGGTGGCGCACGAGCACATGGCCGGCCTCAACTTTCTCCATGCGGTGGCGCAGGCGTGGGAAGCGGGCAAGCTGTTCCACATCGACCTGAACGATCAGGCGCCGGGGCGGTACGACCAGGACTTCCGATTCGGCGCCGCCAACATCAAGTCGGCGTTCTTCCTCGTGAAGTTTCTGGAAGAGGTCGGTTATGACGGGCCGCGCCATTTCGACGCGCACGCCTATCGTACGGAGGATTACGACGGGGTGAAGGACTTCGCCCGCGGCTGCATGCGCACCTACCTGATCCTCAAAGAGAAGACGGAGCGGTGGAATGCCGACGCCGAGATCCAGGCGCTCGTGCGCGAGTCGTCGGCGGGCGAGGCGATGTTCTCGACGTACTCCGCGAAAGAGCGCGACAACCTGCTGGGGCAGTCCTTCGACCGTACGGCGATGGCCTCGAAGGGACTCGCGTACGAGCGGCTCGACCAGCTGACCATGGAGGTTCTGCTGGGCGTCAGGTAGAGGTGGTGTACCCCATTCACCAGCCCCCGAGCTCCTGGCTGCGCGCCGCAAGCTCCTGCACCCACGGCGTTGGATCGGGTCCGTTCCCGAGCGCGTGGGTTTCGCAGGCGGCATGGACGCGCATCAGGTCCAGATAGACGTCGTGCAGCGCACCCCGTGAGCGCAGCCGGCGCGCCCCGACCGGCTCCGCAAACCCGCTGACCACGTCGTCCCACGGGATCGGAGCGCCGGCGGCGTGCCGCTCGCCGTGCCACGCACGCAGCGCCGCACCGAGCGCAGCGGAGTTGCCGACCTCGAAGCGGTAGACATCCGCGCCAAACACATCGGCCATCACCTGCAGGATCTGGACGTTGGCGGAGGCGCCGCCCGTGGCGTAGATGGTGTCGACCTCCACCCCCATCCAGCGGGAATGACGCGCCAGGGCCATCAACTGCGCCTCGACCACACCGCGTACGTGTCCCGGGGCGTCCCCTTCC
>Ga0183260_10001538_pt1 | contig 19163 bp, 14 predicted proteins | sample AntDrymUQ4972206_2_FD_129768 | JGI IMG/M metagenome (GOLD analysis project Ga0183260, IMG submission 129768) | Polar desert sand microbial communities from Dry Valleys, Antarctica - metaG UQ497 (22.06) (version 2) (version 2) | ecosystem: Environmental > Terrestrial > Soil > Desert | place...
CGGCGAACACGTATGAGCCGAGGCCGAACGGCGTGTCGTTGGCGAGCTTCACCGCCTCCTCCTCCGAGCCAACGCGGTAGACGCTCGCGATCGGGCCGAAGAACTCCTCACGGTAGGCGTCGTTTGAGGGTGTGATCCCGGTGAGGACGGTGGTCGGAAAGTAGTTGTCCTTCCGCTCGCCCCCGACCACCACCTCCGCCCCCTGCGCGACGGCGCGGTCGAGCTGGTCCTGGAGTCGCTCCGCTGCGTTCGTCGACGACAGCGGGCCGATCACCGCGTCCTCGGCGGTCGGATCGCCGGGCGCGACCGCTGACATCTTCGAGCTGAACCGCTCGAGGAAGTCGTCGTAGAGCTCGTCGGCGACGATGAACCGCTTCGCGGCGTTGCACGACTGGCCGGTGTTGTCGAGGCGCGCGTCGACCGCGGCGGTCACGGCCTCGTCGAGGTCCTCGGCGCCGAGGAGGATGAACGGATCCGAGCCGCCGAGCTCGAGAACAACCTTCTTGAGATTACGGCCGGCGATCTCCGCGACCGCCGCGCCGGCGCGCTCGGAACCGGTCAGCGACACGCCGCGCACCCGGGAGTCGCCGATCGCCTCGGCGATCTGGTCGTTGGTGGCGAGAATGGTCTGGTATGCGCCCGACGTGATCCCGGCGTCCTCGTAGATCCGCTGGATCGCCTCCGCGGACTCGGGGCACTGCGGTGCCGGCTTCAGGAGGATCGTGTTGCCGACGATCAGGTTGGGCCCCGCGAACCGGGCAACCTGGTAGTACGGAAAGTTCCACGGCATGATGCCGATGAGGGGGCCCATCGAACTGCGGCGGATCAACGCCGTCCCCTCGCCCGCCAGAAGGTCGATCGGCTCGTCGGCCAGAAACTCCTCAGCTCGATCCGCGAAGTAGTCATAGATGTCGACACAGAAGTCGACCTCGCCGAGCGCCTGCTCCATCGGCTTGCCCATCTCGCGAACGGCGATTTCAGCGAGCGCCTCCCGCCGCTCGGAGTGGAGCGCGCCGACCTTCTTCACCAGTGCGGCACGCTCGGCGACGGTGGTGCTCTGCGACCAGGTCCGGTGCGCCTCCTCCGCCGCGCCGATCGCCGCCGCGAGATCATCGCCCGAAATCTCCGGATACTCCTTAGTGCGTTCACCCGTGGCGGGGTTGACGACTGCGTAGCAGCTCATTTCTTGCCTCCTGAGGGGTCAAGCCCCACCTGTTGATCATGATCATGCGAATGCGCGAAATCGAGCGCCTCGGTCGGTGGTGTGAAGTCGGCTCCCACGCCCTCGGCGACGCCAGGGTGTGTGACTCGCCCCGCCGCGATGTTGATCCCGGGCAGTAGACCGGGGTCGCGGGCAACCGCTTCACGCACTCCGTTCTCGGCAAGCGAGAGGACGTACGGCAGGGTCGCGTTGGTCAGCGCGTAGGTCGAGGTGATCGGCACCGCGCCGGGCATGTTGGCAACGCAGTAATGGATGATCCCGTCGACCTCATAGGTCGGGTCCGAGTGGGTGGTGGCCTTGGAGGTCTCAAAGCAGCCGCCCTGATCGATCGCGACGTCGACCAGCACCGCGCTGGGCTTCATCAGGCTGAGCTGGTCCCGCGTGATCACGTGCGGAGCGCGGGCGCCGTGGACCAGGACCGCACCGATCACCAGGTCGATGTCGGGCAGGCGCTCCTCGATCGAGAGGGTCGAGCTGAAGACGGTTGACGCACGGCCGCCGAAGGCGACGTCAAGCTCACGCAGGCGATTGATCGACGTGTCGTAGACGAAGACGTCGGCCTCCATCCCGATCGCGATGAACGCCGCGTTCATGCCCACGGCGCCGCCGCCGATCACCATCACGTTGGCCGAGGCCACGCCGGGCACTCCGCCCAGCAGAATGCCGCGCCCGCCCAGTGGCTTCTCCAGCATGAAGGCGCCGGCCTGGGTGGCGATCTTGCCGGCGATCTCCGACATCGGCGCCAAGAGCGGCAGGCGCCCGTAGCCGTCCTCCACCGTCTCGTAGGCGATGCAGGTCGCGCCCGTCTCGCAAAGGCCCTTGGTCAGCTCCAGGGCCGGCGCCAGGTGCAGGTAGGTAAAGAGCGTCGTCTCCGCTCGCAGCATCGCCACCTCGGGCGCCTGCGGCTCCTTGACCTTCAGGACCATGTCGGCCTCGGCCCAAACATCCTCCGCCGCCGCCACGATGCGCGCGCCCTGCGCCTCGTAATCCGCGTCGCTGACGGCGGAGCCCTCTCCGGCGCCGCTTTGGATCATGACCTCATGCCCCAAGTCGGCCAGCTCACGGGCTCCAATCGGCGTCAGCGCCACGCGGTACTCATCCGTCTTGATCTCCGTGGGAACTCCAACCTTCACTTCCTCACCTCCGTCGTCACGTCGAACGTCCCAGACACACGCGCATACAGGGACTCCGGGACGTTCGACGCATTTACCGCACCAACTCGCGGGCTCGCAGGGCGAGCCATAGTTCGATTCGGTCGGTGGCGTGGCTCAGGTCGCGGCCGGTCAGCTCTTCGATCTTGCGGATCCGGTAGCGCAGGGTATGGCGATGGCAGTAGAGCTGGCGCGCGGCGCGCTCCCAGTTGCCGTTGTTCTCGATGAACGCCTCGAGGCTGCGCAGGAGCTCGCCCCCATACTCCCCTTCGCCATTGGAGATCGGCTCCAGAAGGCTGTCGGCATAGAGCTTCAGCGCGTCGTCGTCCTGCAGCGCCAAGAGCAGCGTGAACGCCCCGAGATCCCGGTGCGATGCGACCTCGGGCCCACCGCCGTTCAGCGAGGTCGCCTCCAGGGCGCAGCGCGCCTCGTGGAAGGCCCGGCGCAGGGAGCCCAGCCCGACGGCGCGGCTGGCGGCAACGCGCAGGTCCGGGTGGAGCGCGGCGATCGCGGGCCGCGCCTTCATTGCGACGGCGACGGGGTCCCGATTCTCAGCCTCGATCACTGCGCAAAGCAGAGCGCGGCCGGCGGCCGACGAAGTCGCGACGAGCGCGGAGACGCGCGTATCGCCAAGCGCCGCCTCAAGCACCGGCTCGGCAGCGTTCGGGTCGGGGAGGTCGAAGATCAGGACGGCGGCCTCGGAGCGGATTCCGAACGGGCGCAGCCTACTGCCGAGCTCGTCGGCGTCGAAACGGCCACTGAGCGCGTCCGCAAGCAGGTCGCCGGCCAAACGCCGCTCGGTCTCCCCCACGATCCGCTCCCGCATCAGCTCCAGGCCGACGACGATCGACGCCTGCCTGGCGATCAGGCTCTCGAACTCGCCCAAGGGGGCGTGCTCCGCGAACACGACCAGCCAGCCGGCGAGCGGGGCGCCGCGCTGCCCCGGAACCGGGACCGCCAGAGCCCGCTCGCCCAGTGCCGCAGGGGCGTATGACTGCGTCTCGCCGGAATCGGCTCGCCCGACCAGGTCGGCCGTAAGCGCATCGATGTCCTCGGTTCGCGCCAAACCGCGGGCCGGGTGCCTCGCAACCTCGATCCCGCCGGCGTCGAACACCAAGGCGCCGCCGCCGACAACGCCCGCGATGGACGCGGTGACTTCGTCCAGTCCCCCGCCCTCGATCACCAGCCGCTCAAGCCGCTCGTGCACCTTCGACCCCCGCTCCAGCGCGTCGTAGGACTCGTTGATCAGCCGCACCGCTGCACGCTCGGTGATCGCGATGAACGGCATCTCATACGGGACCTCGAACAGCGGCATGTCGTTGGCCTTGGCCGACTTCCGGATGGCCGCCGGCACCTTCGGATGGTCGAATCCGGTCCCGAAGCCCAATCCGGCTATACCCTCCGCCGCCAGCTTGTTCACGTAGGCGCGCTGCTTTGCCTCGGTATCGAGGTTGTAGCCCGTCGTCAGAAGCAACTCGCCACCGGAGAGCCAAGGCGTCGGATCCTCGTGCTCGGAGATGTGGACCCATCGCACCGGCCGCTCGGCCGCGGATGAGCCCGCGATCAGATCCAGGTCGCAATCCGCGAGCAGGCCGGCGACGGTCAGCATGTTGCGGCCTTACCGCTACCCGCGGCTTTGAAGCCGGTCCCACGCTTCGGTCAGAACGGGTCGCAGCACGCCCTCGATCTCGTCGAATTCCGGCGTGTCGCAAATGAGCGGCGGCGAGAGCTGAATCACGGGGTCGCCACGGTCGTCCGCGCGGCAGATCAGGCCCCGCTTGTAGAGCTCGCCCGACAGGAACCCGCGCAGGAGCCACTCACCCTCTTCATCCGTGAATCCTTCCTTGGTCTCCTGGTCCTTCACCAGCTCGATGGCGTGGAAGAACCCGTCGCCGCGCACGTCGCCGACGATCGGGATCTCCCGCAGGCCGTCCAGCATCCCGCGGAACTCCTCCTGCTTGCGAAGGACGTGGCCACACAAGTCCTCGCGCTCGAAGATGTCGAGATTGACCATCGCCGCGGCCGCCGCTACCGGGTGTCCGGCGAACGTGAAGCCGTGGGCGAACGATTCCGCGCCCTTCGAAAACGGCTCGAACAGGCGGTCCGAAGCGATCATGGCCCCCATCGGCGCGTACGCCGAGGTCAGCGCCTTGGCCGTGGTGATGATGTCCGGCTGGTATCCGTAGCGCTGGCTTCCGAACCAGTGGCCTAGGCGGCCCCAGGCGCAGATCACCTCGTCGGAGATGAGCAGCACGTCGTTGTCATCGCAGATTTCGCGCACCCGCTGGAAGTAGCCCTCTTGCGGGGGGATGCAGCCGCCCGCGTTTTGCAGCGGCTCCAGGATCACGGCGGCCACTGTGGTCGGATCCTCGAACTCGATCCGCTCGGCGATCTTCTCGGCCGCCCACAGCGGGTCGCGATCATCAGGCCAGTGGTAGGAGTTGGTGTTGGGCACGTGGCAGCCGCCCGGCGCGAACGGTTCGAACGGCGTACGCAGCCCGGTGAGGCCGGTCGCCATCAGGCAGCCCATAGTGGTGCCGTGGTAGGCCACCTCGCGTGCGATCACCTTGTGTTTTTGTCCCTTGCCCTGGATGCGGTGGAAGTTACGCGCCAGCTTCAGGGCCGACTCGACAGCCTCGCCGCCACCCGAGGTGAAAAACACGCGATTCAGATCGCCAGGGGTCAGATCGGCGATCCGTGCCGCAAGCTCGATCGCGCGGGGATGCGCATAGCTCCAGTTGGTGACGAAGTCCAGCTCGCGCACCTGGCGTTCCATCGCCTCGCCGATTTCGGCCCGCCCGTGCCCGGCGTTGCAGCAAAACAAGCCGGAGAGGCCGTCCAGGTAGCGATTCCCGTGCTCGTCGAAGACGTGGGCGCCCTCGGCCCTGGTGATGATCGGGATCGGGTGCTCCGCGTCGTAGCCGCCCATCCGCGTGAAATGCATCCACAGATGCCGGCGCGCCAACTCCTGCAGGTCGGCGCCAGTCCTTGGTGCGGTCGCGGTAGCGGTCGTGATCTCCATCTGGTCTCCTAGCCGTGATGTCGAGAACGAGTTGACGTTCCGTACAACCGTATCGCCACAATGGCTCTCTGACAAGCCAATTGTGGGTTCAATTTCACGGGGAATGTTATCCACTTTGGATAAATCCTGTTGGACGTTTTGGGACATCCGCTGCTTGCGTACCGCCGCTCCGGCGCCTAGGCTGGAACCCTCTTGGAGGATCGGTCCAGCGTCAAGCTCGCGGGCGTCACGAAGCGCTTCGGCGATTTTGTGGCCGTCGACGCCCTTGACCTGGACATCGGCGAGGGCGAGTTCTTCACCTTGCTGGGGCCTTCCGGCTGCGGCAAGACGACGACCCTTCGCATGGTCGCGGGCTTCGAGCAACCCTCGGAGGGCCAGATTCAGATCGCCGGTGACGACGTGGCTGGGCTCCCTCCCTACAAGCGCCCGACCAACACGGTGTTCCAGAGCTATGCGCTGTTTCCGCACATGAACGTTTCAGAGAACGTGGCCTTCGGCCTCAAGCGCAAGAGGGTCGCCGCGCCGGAGGCGCGCGATCGCGTGGCCAAGGAGCTCGAGCGCGTCGGACTGGCGGGCGAAGCCAGCCGCAAGCCTGCCCAGCTCTCCGGCGGGCAGCAGCAGCGCGTGGCGCTGGCCAGGGCTCTCGTCAACCTGCCGAAGGTGCTGCTGCTGGACGAGCCCCTGGGAGCCCTGGACCTGAAGCTTCGCAAGGGCCTCCAGCTCGAGCTCAAACGAATCCAGCGCGACGTCGGGATCACGTTCGTCTACGTGACCCACGACCAGGAGGAGGCCCTGACGATGTCCGACCGGATCGCGGTGATGAACCGCGGGCAGATCGAGCAGATCGGGGCGCCGGAGGACGTGTACGAGCGGCCCACGACGACTTTCGTCGCCGGCTTCATCGGCGTCTCGAACCTGATGCCGGCGGCGATCGAGTCGGCTAACGGTTCCGGCGCACGAGTCAAGCTCGAGGCGGGCGTCGAACTGGACGCGCCAAGCCCGGATGGGATCGGGGCCGGCGAGCGCTGCTACGCGGTGGTCCGCCCGGAGAAGCTTCACGTTTCACGCAAGGAGGAGGCGACTCGCGACGGCTGGCCGTCGGTCGAGGGGACGGTCGAGTCCTCGGTCTATCTGGGCACGTCGACCCAGATCGTCGTGCGTCTGGCGGGCGACGTGCCCATGACGGTGCTGGTGCCGAACGCCGACGAGGCCGAGCGGGGACGCTTGCCGGGGGGCGGTGCCCCCGTGCGCCTTTCCTGGGCACCGGAGCACATTCATCTGGTCAAAGAATCGGCCTTGGTGCCGAACAAAGGAGGCAACTGACAATGGTGTTGAGGAAGATTGTGATCGCGCTCGGACTGCTGCTCGCGACGCTCGGGCTAGCCGCCTGCGGCGGCGACGACACAGTAGGCGGCGGCAGTGACGAGGAGGTGAAGACGGCCGAGTCCGGCCCGGTGGAGGGCAAGCTCACCATCTCGAACTGGCCGGGCTACATCGACCCGGGCAAGAACGGCTCGGTCACCGAGTTCGAGGACGAGACGGGGGTCACGGTCAAATACATCGAGGACGTCAACAGCAACACCACGTTCTTCGGCAAGATGCAGCCGCTTTTGGACCAGGGCGAATCGGGCGGGCGCGACATTTTCGTCGTCACCGACTGGATGGCGGCCCAGATGTACAACCTTGGCTACCTGCAGGAGCTCAACCCGGACGACATCGGCACGGTCCTCGAGAACCTTGCACCGCAGTTCGAGTCCGAGGGCCAATACGACCCCGAGCACAAGTTCTCGATTCCATGGCAGGGCGGGATGACGGGGATCTGGGTCAACACCTCGGAGGCCGATGAGATCACCTCGATCAACGACCTGTTCGACCCCAAGTACAAGGGTCAGGTGACGATGCTCGACGAGATGCGCGACACCGTCCCGCTGGTCATGAGGGCCGACGGCATCGCGACCGAGGACGCGACCAAGGAGGATTGGCTCGCCGCGATCGACAAGCTCGAAAAGGCTGTCGACTCAGGGCAGATCCGTCGCTTCACCGGAAACGAGTACACCGAGGACTTGACCAGCGGCAACGCGGTCGCATCGATCGGTTGGTCTGGTGACGCCTACCTGATCGGCCGGGACGATGTGGAGTGGCGGCGGCCCGAGGAGGGCTGCAACCTCTGGTTCGACATGGCTGTGATCCCGGCGGGCGCACCGAACCCCCCCGCGGCCCTGGAGTTCCTGAACTTCGCCTACCGGCCCGAGGTACAGGCCGACATCGCGGCGTTCGTCAACTACGTGACTCCCGTCGCAGGCGTCAAGGAGATCCTCGCCAAGCGAGATCCGAAGCTGGCGGAGAACCCGCTGATTTTCCCCGACGAGGAGTTCACCGCGGACTGCGCGCCGTTCACCGAGCCTCCTGGTGAGGATGCCGACGTGCAGGAGGTCACCGAGGCGTTCCAGGAGATCGTCTCCGGCTGACCTTCGGGATCGGCGCCGGCGAAGACGTGAGTCGAGATGCGTAGCGGCTCGCCAAGATCTCTTCGCCGGCGTCTGGTCCCCTACGGGCTGCTCGGGCCGGGCGCAATCTGGCTCGTTTTGTTCTTCGTGGTGCCCATGTACTTCCTGGGCGAACTCGCCCTGCGCTCCGGCTCGTTCACCGAGGGCTTCACGTTCACCTGGGAGTGGGCGAACTTCCCCGACGCCCTAGACGGTCGCGGTGGGCAGATCTTCCGGACCTTCACCTATGCCGGCATCGCGACCGTCCTTGCGCTCCTGATCGCCTACCCGCTCGCGTATGCGATCGCGATTCGGGCCAGCCGGCGGTGGCGGATGGTGCTGCTGTTCGCGGTGATCGCGCCGTTCTTCACCACGTATCTGATCAGGACGATCGCCTGGAAGACGATCCTCAGCGACTCCAGCCCGATCGTCGACGTGCTCCAGACGCTGACCCTGGTTCCGGATGACGGTCGCGTGCTGGCCACTTCGGGGGCCGTGATCGCCGGGCTCACCTACAACTTCCTGCCTTTCATGATCCTGCCGATCTATGCCAGCCTTGAGCGGCTCGACCTCCGGTTGATCGAGGCCGCCAAGGACCTGTACGCCTCGACGCGGCAGGCGTTCGTGCGGGTGACCCTGCCACTGACGGCCCCGGGGATCGTGGCCGGAGTCCTGTTGACGTTCATCCCAGCCTTCGGCGACTACGTGAACGCGTATCTGCTCGGCAGCCCCAACCAGGCGATGATCGGCAACAAGATCCAGTCCCTGTACCTGAACGAGCGGAACTACCCGGACGCCGCCGCGCTCTCATTCCTGATGATGGCGGCGATCCTCATCGTGGTCTTCATCTATATCCGGGCCGCGGGGACCGAGGCGTTCATGGGAGACGACGAGGAGGCAAAAACCTGATGAGCGACGCAAGTCGCGAAAGCATGGTTGCCTCCCTGGCAAGGGCGGTTTCCTGATGGGCTCCGCGTGGACGTGGCTGCGCCGCAACGCGCTGATGATCTACGCCGGCGTAGCGGTCGCGTACATGCTGGTCCCGATCGCCGTCGTCGCGATCTTCTCGTTCGGGGAAACGCCGAGGGACCGGCTCAACTTCTCGCTCGACGGCGGGTTCACGCTCGAATACTGGAAGAACGCCTTCTCGATCCCGGAGCTGAACGAGGCGATGCTGCTGTCGATCGAGCTGGCGGCCCTGACCACCGTGATCGCCACGGCAATCGGGACCCTGATGGCCATGGCCCTGGTCCGGCACCAGTTCTTTGGGCGGCGCGCCACCAACCTCCTGATCGTGCTGCCCATGGCCACGCCTGAGATCGTGATCGGCGCCTCGCTTCTGTCGATGTTCGTCGTCTCGGGCTTCGCGCTCGGCTTTACCACCCTGCTGATCGCCCACGTCATGTTCTCGATCAGCTTCGTGGTCGTGGTGGTCCGATCACGGCTGATCGGCTTCGATCGCAGCATCGAGGAGGCCGCGGCCGACCTCGGGGCGACGCCCCTGCAGACGTTCCGCCACGTCACGCTGCCGCTGCTGGCGCCGGGAGTAATGGCCGCCGGCCTGCTCGCGTTCGCGCTTTCGATCGATGACTTCGTGATCTCGAACTTCAACTCCGGCACGACCGAGACCTTCCCGCTCTACATCTTCGGCGTGGCGCTGCGCGGAATCCCGATCCAGGTCAACGTGCTGGCGACGATCCTGTTCGCGCTGACCGTGGTGGCCGTGGTGCTGGTGGTCTGGCAACAGCGGCGGGCGGAGCGCATGGCCGAGGTTCGGCCGGAGGACGACCTGGTGGCTCCGCTGGCCGCTCCAGCGCACAACTGAAATCAGTGCGCGCGGAGCACCTGGGAGGCAGCGGTCTCCCCAACGCTGCGGAGATTTGAGCCGCACTCCCAGCGGACGGATTACGTCGAACGTCCCGGAGCGACGCGCGCTGCGGGTACTCAGGGACGTTCGCGGGTTTCTGGGAGGTTGAGCGCGCCGCGTGGCCGCACCTGTCAGCCTAAACCGCACGCGGGCAGGCGCCTTCGCGATACTCAACGAGTTGATGAATGACGCGCTTCCGACGGAGGGGTTCGAGCAGCTGGCCGACGAGACCCTGCTGCTCGACCGCTACCACTCACAGCACGACCCCGCGGTGCGCGAGGAGCTGGTCAAGCGCTTCATGCCCCTGGCCATCAGCCTGGCGAACCGTTACTCGGGCGGGCCCGAGCCGACTGAGGATCTGCACCAGGTTGCGAGCCTCGGGCTGGTCAAGGCGATCGAAGGCTTCGACCCGACCCTCGGCTACACCTTCGCCGGCTACGCGGCGCCGACCATCCTGGGTGAGCTGAAGCGGCACTTTCGTGATCGTGGCCGGCAAATCCACCTTCCCAGGGGCCTGCAGGAGCGCATCGCTTTGGTCCAGCAGGGCGTGGACGAGCTCCCGACCAAGCTTGGGCGCGCGCCATCGGCCGCGGATGTCGCCGAGCATGTCGGCCTCAGCCTGGAGGACGTGCTGGAGGCGATGGAGGCCGCCAGTGCCCGCCGTCCATACTCGCTGGACGCCACCGTGGGCCTGGACGAGGGTGCCGCCCCGCTCGTTGACACGATCGGCGATGACGACCCCGCATATGAGGCGATCGAGTACGGCGAGGCAATCGCGAGAACCCTGGAGCTCCTGCCGGAGCGCGAGCGCCTGATCCTGAACCTCCGCTTCGTCGAAGACCTGACGCAATCCGAGATCGCCGAGCAGATCGGCGTCTCGCAAATGCATGTGTCCCGCCTCTTGCGCGGCGCCCTCGACGCGTTGCGGGAGCAGGTACCGGAGGAGGACTAGAGGCTTGATGTGGGTTAGCGGCGTGCGCAGGGGCGCACGGGACCGAGTCGGGCGTGATCCGGGGGACGAAACCTGTACCGGTTGGTACAGGTGAGGAGCCCGGGCGCGCTCCGGCGACGGTATCCGGACGTCACCTGCGGGCGTCGGGAACCCATATCAGGCCTCTAGATCTAGGAGCCGGCGACGCGCGCTACGCCACCGGCGCCGATCTCGATCGCCAGGAACTCGCCCACGTCGTCGGAGACGACCTCGAAACGGTCGGCCAATTTCGCGATCGAAACGCCCAGGCCCGGAACCTGCATCCGGTGGAGCAGCCGGCTCGCTCCACCGGCGACGAACGGGCCTACTCGCACGCAAAGGTTTGGCCCGCACTCCTCGATCTCGATGCTCACACGGCGGGAGTCGAAGTCGTCGGCCTGACCCGCTGCGATCGCGTCACCGATCAGGACGCCGTCGGACACCCGATCCAGGCTGAACCCTGCGCGGCTCGCCGCGATCGCCAGCACGCGGGCGATGACCGGCTTGGCCGACGTGCCGGCGCTGATCGCCAACTCGGCCTCACGCGGGATCGCCGGCGGCGTCGACGAGTGCTCACTGTGGCCGTTTTCGCTGGTCAGAACGCGCGCCATCAGTTCGGTGCCGCCGTCCGCGGGGCTGGCGATCTGGAAGGAGTCGGCGATTGCCGCGATCAGTGGGAGCCCGAGGCGCAGGGAGTGCTCGGCCTCCGCGGGGCGCGGCCGGAACCCGATCCCCCAATCGCGCACCCGCAACTCGACGCTGCCGGGGGACGCGACCGCGGTGACGTCGATGCGGCCCTCTCCGCCTTCCGGGTAGCCGTGAACGACCGCGTTCATGCACGCCTCGGTGGCGATCTGCTTGAGGTCGGCAAGCGGAATCTCGGAGATTCCCTCCCCGTCCGCCAGCCCGGCCAGCGCCTGGCGCACCAAGGCCAAGTTGTCCGGCCTGGCGGCAAACCCGAGCCGAAGCTCGGTGGCTGCCGCCTCAGCGATCACGCTCGCCCCTGCCCGCCAAGGCCCGCCAGCGCGGCCTCTCTGGACGGCAAAACGGGCAACTCCTTCCCCAATCCGGTCACTTCCAGAACCCGGCGGACGGGTTCGGCGCTACCGTCGCAAGCGACGGCGAAGCCGCGAGCCGCGTCGGTCGCCGTACGGCGCGCATCCAGGATCGCCCCCAGGATCGATGAGTCGACGAAGCTCGTCGGGCAAAGGTCGACGATGAGCGACTTTCCCTCTCCGGCGACAGCGTCGAAGGCGTCGCGCACCCTGGGGAGGCTGCCCAGGTCATGCTCGCCGGTCAGGACGACGACCGCCACGCCCTCTTCGGCGGGCTCAATCCTGACATCTCCGACCACGTCCATGAAGCCAGGATATATGTGGGGATGCGGAGAACAGGCGTTCGCCCGGGGCCGGCGGGGGAGGTTGACCACTGAAACCTGGTACCCGATGCGGCCGTCCCAGTAACACAATGGAGGATCCCACGCCGGTCCGTAGTGGCCCGGCGGCGAAGGTTGTACGGGCGGTTCCCAGAGGCAGCGATACGATCGAACTTCGATGAGCGCGCTTGAAACGAGGCTCCTGATCGGCGGCGAACGGGTGGCCGGCGAGGGCGATCCCTTGGCGGTGGAGAATCCGTTCACCGAGCAGCCGGTCGCAACGGTCGAGGCTGCCTCCCCGGAGCAACTCGACGCCGCGATCGCCGCCGCGCGCGAGGCGTTCCCGGTCTGGGAGCGCACCCCGGCGCTCGAGCGGGCGGAGATGCTGCACGAAGTCGCCAATCGGATGCGGGCTCGCACCGACGAGCTCGCGGAGCTGATGAGTGCCGAGGGCGGCAAGCCCAAGCTCGAAAACGCGGATGAGGTTGGGTGGACGGCCGCAGCTTTCGACTACTACGCGGAGATCGGGCGCGATTCCGCCGGTCGCGTGATTCCCCCGATCGAGTCGTCTCAACTCGCGCTGGTGGTAAAAGACGCGCTGGGTGTGGTGGGCTGCATCGTTCCCTGGAACTACCCCCTGTTGCTCTTGGCCTGGAAGCTGGCCCCGGCGCTGGCGGCCGGCAACTCGACGGTCTGCAAACCATCTGAGGTCACCCCGCTCTCGACCCTGGCGATCGGCACCTGCTTTGACCACCTGCCGCCGGGCACGGTGAACCTGGTGGCGGGCGCCGGCCAGATCGGAGCCGCGCTTTCCTCGGACGATCGGGTGGATTGCGTCGCCTTCACGGGATCGGTCGAGACGGGCAAGAAGGTCGCTGCCACCTGCATCGACCGGATGGCCCGCGTCAACCTGGAGATGGGAGGCAAGGACCCGTTCATCGTCTGCTCCGACATCGCCGCGAAGCTGGACATCGCCGCTCGGGGCGGCGCCTGGGCGGCTTATTTGAACGCCGGGCAGGTGTGCACGTCGGCCGAGCGGTTCTATGTGATGGAGGACGTCTACGACGACTACGTGAACGCGTTCGTCGAGCACACCCGCAGCCTGGTCGTCGGCGACCCCATGAATCCGCAGACGGACGTCGGCCCGATGGTTTCAGCCGCGCAGCGCGCGAAGGTCGCGGCGCAGGTCGAAGCCGCGGTTGGGGGTGGGGCCGAGCTCTTGGTCGGCGGCGGTCGGGCCGGGCACGACACGGGCCACTTCTTTGGCCCCGCCGTCGTCACTGGAGTGGCGGCGGAAACGGACCTGCTGCGCGAGGAAACGTTCGGCCCCGTGGCGCCGATCGTCCCGGTCAAGGACCTGGATGAAGCGATCGCGCTGGCCAACGGCACCCGCTTCGGCCTCGGCGCCAACGTCTACACCCAGGATCTGCCGACGATCCTGCGCTGCATGCGGGAGCTCAGGTCCGGCACCGTCTGGTTCAACGATCCTCTGACCGACAACGACGCCGGTCCGTTCGGCGGGTTCAAGCAGTCAGGCCTGGGGCGCGAGCTCGGCCGCGAGGGTCTCGAGGCATTTCAGGAGACCAAGCACGTCCACATCGAGACCGAGGTCGAGCGCAAGAGCTGGTGGTATCCCTACGGAGAAGGCTCTTAGGCGATGGAATCCGCGGCCACCACCCGAACGCTTCGCAACTTCATCGGCGGCGGCTGGGTAGACGCCGCCGGCGACGGGGTCCTCGACGACATCAACCCGGCGACCGGCGCCCTCACCGCGCTGGTTCCCCTGTCTGGCGCCGCCGACGTCGACGCCGCGGTGCGTGCGGCCCGCGAGGCGTATCCGGGTTGGCGCGCCACGGCGCCACAGAAGCGGGCGCGAGCCGTCATGGCTCTGCGCGAGGCGCTTTGGGACCACCATGAGGATCTCGCCCGGCTCGTCACCGAAGACATGGGCAAGACCCTCGCTGACGCCCGCGGCGAGGTCCTGCGCGGGATCGAGTCCACCGAGGCCGCGTGTGGGATCCCTCACATCTTGAAGGGCGAGAGCCTGGAAGGGGTCGCCGCCGGCATCGACGTGGAGATGGTTCGCCAGCCCGTTGGCGTGGTGGCGGCGATCACCCCGTTCAACTTTCCGGCGATGATCCCGCTCTGGTTCCTGCCGTACGCGATCGCGTGCGGCAACACCTTCATCCTCAAGCCGTCCGAGCGCGACCCACGCCCGGCGGAGCGGATCTTCGAGCTCGTAGAGGCGATCGACGAGATCCCGCCAGGGGTCTTGAACCTGATCCACGGCGCCCACGACTCCGTCAACGGCCTCCTCGATCACCCGGGGATCGACGCGATCTCGTTCGTCGGCCAAGCGACGACCGCCCGCTATATCGCTGAGCGCTCCGCCGCCACGGGCAAGCGCTGCCAGGCGCTCGGCGGGGCCAAGAACTCCCTGGTGGTGATGCCTGACGCGGATCTCGAAATCTCGATCCCCGCGATCATGAGCTCCTCGTTCGGCGCCGGGGGCCAGCGTTGCCTGGCGGGCTCGGTTTGCGTGCTGGTGGGCGACCGCACCCGCCAGGAGGAGGTCTTGACGGCGCTTCGCGACGCCGCGGCGGCCCTTGGCACCGGGCCGGGTGATGCCGACGGCGTCGAGGTCTGTCCGCTTGTCACACCCGAGGCGCGTGAGCGCATCGTCCGCGCGATCGAGCGCGCCGCGAACGCCGGGGACCGGCTGGTACTCGACGGGCGTGAGTCAACCGACGCGGGGCCGGGCGGCACCCTGATCGGCCCGACGATCGTCGAACCGTCGGACCCGGAGTCGGAGATCGCGCGCGACGAGCTGTTCGGGCCGCTCCTTGCCGTGATCCGCGCCGGCGATTTGGACGCCGCACTCGAGTTCGTCAACGGATCCCGCTACGGCAACGCGGGATCGATCTTCACCACATCCGGTGACGCCGCGCGGCGCTACCGCTACGGGGTCGAGGCCGGGATGGTCGGCGTCAACATCGGCGTCGCGGCACCCGTCGCCTGGTTTCCGTTCTCAGGCTGGAAGGACTCGATCGACGGCGACCTGCACGCCAACGGCACTGACGCGGTCGAGTTCTACACGCGCAAGAAGGTCGTCACGTCGCGCTGGAGCTAGGGCGCACCGGCGTGACTCGCGTTGCCGACAGCCTCGGCAAGCTGGGACTCCCTTGTCCCGTCGCCGAATTGGCCACCCGCGATTGGGATGTGGTCATCGTGGGCGCCGGCCACAACGGCCTGACGGCGGCGGCATACCTGGCGGGCGCGCGGCGGAAGGTGCTGGTCCTCGAGCAGCGTGAGCGCGTCGGTGGCGCCTGCACATTGGAGCAACCGTTCAGCGACGACCGCTACGTGGTCAGCCCATGCGCCTACGTAGCCGGGCTGCTCGACCCGCTGGTCATCAACGAGCTGGGGCTAATGGAGCGCGGCCTCTCGATCCGGACTGCCGACCCCGCGTTGTTCGTCCCGTTCGAAGACGGCGCGGCGTTCGTGGAATGGGCCGACGACGATCAGACCGTGGCCGGGATGCGGGACCTGGGAATCTCAGCGGTCGACATCCAGGGTTTTCGTGACTATCGCGAGCGCTTTGACCGCTGCCGGCGGTTACTGCGCAAGGGGGAGCGCGACGCTTGGGTTGGGGACTCGCCATCCCGAGCGCAGATCGAGGAGCTTCTGGGCGGAGAGCGGGAGCTGATCGACATCCTGTTCGAGGCCTCGATCGCCGACGTCCTCGGCGAGCACGTCGGTGATCAGCGGGTCAAGGACGCCCTCTACGGGCAGGGGTTGATCGCCGCGTGGGGCGGGCCGCGCACGCCGGGCACGGCCGCGATCCACCTGATGCACCACATGGGCGAGCTTGGAGATGAGCCTGGAACGTGGGGCTACGTCCAGGGCGGGATGGGCATGATCAGCTTCGCGATCGCCGATGCGGCGCTGGAGGCGGGAACGCAGATTGCCTGCGGCGTAGCGGTCAGGGCGATCGTTCCCGGCGAGGGCGTCGAGCTTGAGGACGGCACCCGGATCCGGGCACGCACCGTGCTCTCGAACGCCGATCCGAAGGTGGCGCTGCGATTACTCGAAGGGACCGGGATTCCAGGTGGGTTCGCAGCCCGGCTTGAGGATTGGAAGGTTCGCATCCCGGTCTTGAAGCTGAACGCCGCGGTGAGTGAGCTGCCGCGCTGGACCGCGGCGGCGGGCGAGGCCTGGCCGGCGGCCGGCACAGTCAACTGCCGTGAGTCGCTTGACGACGCCCAGGCGGCGTTCGAGGCCTGCGAACGGGGCGAACTGCAAATCGCCTTCACGGAGCTGTACTCGCAGACGGCCGGGGACGCAACGGTCGCGCCTCCGGGTCGCCACGTGATCAGCGTCTTCTGCCAGTACGCGCCCAATGCGCCGCTTGCCACGTGGGACGCCGGCCTCCGCGACGAGGCGGCCGGCCAGGTCCTCGCGCTGATCGAACGCTTTGCTCCCGGCTTTCGCGAACACGTGCTGGAGTACGAGGTGCTGGCGCCGCCGGACATCGAGGAGCGGATTGGTTTGTCCGGGGGCAACATCTTCCAGGGCGAGTGCTTCCCCGATCAGATGTGGGAGGGGCGCCTTCAGAGCCGCACTCCGGTTGAGGGCCTCTACTTCTGCGGCGCCGCCACCCACCCCGGCGGCAGCGTGATCGGCCTGAACGGCCGCAACGCGGCGATGGCGGTGCTGGAGGATGCCGGCTACCCCCCGTCCAGCAGAGTCGGGATGACATCTCCGTGATCGTGCGAGGAGGCGGGCTGCTCGAATCCCGCCACCTTCACCCCCAAGAGCCGGACTGGCCGAGCCGGGACATTCTCCCGCAGCAATTCGAGCGCGACGACGGCAATCGTTTCGGCGTCGTTGATTGCCGTCTTCACGCTCCTGACCCGGGTGAAGGTGTCGAAGTCATCGGTACGGACCTTGATCCCGATCGTGCGGCCAGCCAACGAGCGCTCCGCCAACTCCTCGGCCAAGCGCCGCGCCTGACGCTCGACGACTTCCTCCATCTCCGCCAAATCGGCGATGTCCTGATCGAAGGTCGTCTCGACGGATCGTGACTTGGCCTCCCTATGGGTCGTGACCTCCGAGTCGGAGCGAAAGTGGGAGCGGTCATGAAGCGCCCGGCCGTGGTTTTCGCCGAAGCGCTCGATCAGGCCGGGCACGGTGCAGCGTTGAAGCTGGCCCAGGGTGACGACGCCGTAGCCCTTGAGTCGTTCGGCCGTCTTGCGACCGATCCCCGGGATCAGGGTCACCGGCTCGCTCGCGAAACGCTTAACCGCCTGCTCGCGAGTGAGGACCACGAAGCCGCGCGGCTTCTCGGCGTCGGATGAAACCTTGGCGACGAGCTTGTTGGGGCCGATGCCAACCGAGGCGTCGAGCTTGAGCTCGTCGCGGATGCGACGCACCAGCACGCTCATGCGGGCGATGGGATCCGGCAGTTCAGACACGTCGAGGTACGCCTCGTCCAGGGACATCGGCTCGACCGGCACGTCCAGCTCGTCGATCAGGTCGCGGATCTCTCCCGAGCGCTCGCGGTAGTGGGCGTGATCCACGGGCAGGAAGACCGCCTGCGGACAGAGGCGGCGCGCGCGCGAGGCCGGCATCGCCGAGCCGACTCCGAACTTCCTGGCCTCATACGACGCGGTGGTCACAACGGCCCGCGGTCCGGTGCCGGACACCACCACGGGTTTCCCGATCAGCTCGGGATGGCGCAGCAACTCGACCGACACGTAGAAGGCGTCCATGTCCAGATGTGCGATCCGCCGAGGCACGGACTGATCGTACGAGTGTGATGAAGTGCGCCCCTGCTCGGTAGGTCAAGCGTGCGCAGGCTGGCCGCCCGGGCGGCGGACGTGTGGTGAGTTGACGGCGACTATCGCCGTCAATGCAGGACACGTTTCCCGCAGACGCCCTGCCAATGCGATGGTCAGCGGCCGATCTGGACGCCGATGCGCTCCGGGACGCCGGCTAGAAACCGCGCGAGCGGGTTCGGCTCGCGACCCAGCTCCTGGGCGCGCTCCTTACGCAGCAGCGCTTCGCGAATGACGATTCCGCCCACGTAGCGGAACGGTTCGGGCGGGACGCGCAGCGGTCGCGGCTCGACGATCGGCAGGCGCGAGTGCTCGTCACTGCGCTCGAGCGCAAGGGACGCGAGCGCCTGGGCCACCATGCGGCTTGGCCCGACGCCGTTTCCGGTGAAGCCGAAGCCGTAGTGGGCGCGACCGTCGATGCTGCCGACGATCGGTGTGTGGCTGGGCGAAACATCGATCGGCCCACCCCAGGCGCGGGCGATCCGCTTGCCGGCCAGCCCGGGGAAGAACCGGACCATGTGGCGGGTCACGGCAATCGCGAGGCGGGCGTCCACCTCAGCGTGCCCACCCAGGCGAACGCCCGACACCACCCTGCCCCCGCCCCAGCCGAAGGCGATCCGGTGGTCCGGGGTGGTGCGAAAGTAATGGAGCATGTGGCGAGCGTCGGTGATGCATTCGCCACCCGTCCAGCCAATCTCATCCAGCAGTTCGGGTACCGGCTCGGTCATCACCATGTGGCTCGAAGTCAGGGTCAGGCGCCGGCGCAGCGGGCGAACCGCCTCCTGGGCACCGCCGGACGCGAGTACTGCATGCGCTGCGCCGACGCTTCCCTGCGCGGTGCGCACCCGTACCCCGCCCCTCGCGGACTTCATACCCAGGACTGGGGAGCGCTCGTGGACCTGCACCCCGGCCGCGATCAGCTTCGCCCGCAAGCCAAGCGCCAGACGCGCCGGATTGACGGTGGCCGAGCCGGTGAACAACGCTCCGCCGCGAAACAGCGGCGAGTCGCACCGGGCCCTGATCTGGTCGGGGTCCAAGGCAATCGCGACATCCCTCTCACCCAGCTCGTCGCAGGCCGCGATCGTCGGCCCCCAGACCCCGTCGAACGCCGGCGCAGTGGACACCTGGAGGTAGCCGCCGCGATGAAACCAAGCGTCCACATCGTGATCCGAGCACCAGGCTCCGACGCCGTCGACGGCCGCCTGCGCCGTTCGAGCGACGGCGAGCGCCCCG
>Ga0183260_10001540_pt1 | contig 19143 bp, 15 predicted proteins | sample AntDrymUQ4972206_2_FD_129768 | JGI IMG/M metagenome (GOLD analysis project Ga0183260, IMG submission 129768) | Polar desert sand microbial communities from Dry Valleys, Antarctica - metaG UQ497 (22.06) (version 2) (version 2) | ecosystem: Environmental > Terrestrial > Soil > Desert | place...
CGCCGGGAACCCTCCTCGCGACGCACGACAAGCTGCTCACCGCACGTGTCCTCGCTCGCGCGAGGCTTCCGCATCCTCGCACCCGGCACGTCCGCTGCGGAGGCGACCTCCCGTCGTTCGCCGCCCCCGTCGTCCTCAAGCCGCGCCACGGGAGCTGGAGTAAGCACGTGCGCCCGTGCGAGACGACCGACGATCTGGCGACGACGACGAAAAAGGTGAACGCGAACACCGCGTCGATCGACGAACTCGTGGCGGTCTTTAGAGCGAACGGCGTCCCCAATCCGGAGTCGTGGGCGCGTGAGGTTGACGAGTATCGGCCGTACCCGACCGACGATCCGAGCTTCGCCAAGCTGCGTCAGGAGCTCTCGAAGTACAACCCCTCCGCCACGACGCTCGCGCGGATCCTGGCGAGCCTGGAGTTGTGAGCGGGGAGGCGAAGCCAGGCCGAGTAGGCGACCACACTTCGGCTGGCGCTGGCCATCCGCGAGGGACGCGCGACGGTCGCTAACGCGACGGACCTCTGAGTCAGGCGGGCGAGGGCGCCGGCGCCATCTGCCTCGTCTCCCAACGTCGTGCCCCGAATGCCGCTCCGGCGATCAGGATCACGATCCCGAACACGACCACATGGCCGCCGGGCAGGCGTGTCACGACCTCCATACCGGCGCCCACGAGCGCGGCGGCGGGCAGCGTCAGGATCCAGGCGACGAGGATGTTCCCGGCCACGCCCCAGCGGACGGCCGAGAAGCCGCGGATCGCGCCGGCGCCGAGCACCGACCCGGAGATCGTGTGGGTCGTCGAGACCGGGAAGCCGTAATAGGCGGTCCCCCAGAGGATCGAGGCGCACGCCGTCTGCGCGGCGAAGCCCTGCGGCGGGTCGATCTTCGCAATGCGCTGACCCAGCGTCTTGATGATCCGCCAGCCTCCCGCGTAGGTTCCCGCGCCCATCGCGAGCGCGGCCGCGGCGATCACCCACGTGGGTGGTCGCTCGAAGTCGGAGTCGAGCCGGCCGGAGGCCACGAGCGCGAGCGCGATGATCCCCATCGTCTTCTGCGCGTCGTTCGTGCCGTGCGTGAATGCAACGAACCCGCCCGAGACGAGCTGCAGCCGCCGGAAGACGTGGTTCACCTTCGTAGGCGAGTGCCGGGCGATGATCCGGGTGATCAGGAAGATCAGCACGAACGCGATCGCGACCCCGAGAAACGGCGCGACGAGCGACGGGATCAGCACCTTCTCGCGGATGCCGCCCCACTGGACGACGTCCGTCCCGCCTGCGGCGAGAGCCGAGCCCATCATCCCGCCGATCAGCGCGTGGCTCGAGCTCGAGGGAAGTCCGAAGAACCACGTGACGAGGTTCCAGGCAATCGCGCCGACGAGACCCGCCAGCACGACGTCGAGGGTGATCACCTCCTCGACGACGATGCCCTTGGCGATCGTCGCCGCCACCTCGATCGAGACGAAGGCTCCGGCGAAGTTGAGCACCGCCGCGCTCGCGACCGCCGCGCGCGGGCTGAGCGCACGGGTCGAGACGGTCGTCGCGATCGAGTTCGCGGTGTCGTGGAAGCCGTTCGTGAAGTCGAAGAACAAGGCAACGGCCACGACCGCCCAGAGCGTCAACTCCATCTCGCCTCCACGCGTCGCATGCCGTTCCTAGGTGCGGCGTCGAAGACGCTGCACCTCAGGCGTTCTTCACGAGGATGTTGGCGATCACGTTCGCAGCCGTCTCGCAGCTGTCGAGCGCGCGCTCGAGCCGGTCGTAGACGTCTTTCCAGCGGATCACCATCATCGGGTCGATCCGGTCGTCGCGAAAGAGGGCTGCGAGGCCGTCGCGCAGCACGTGGTCACCCTCGTCCTCGAGCCGCTTCACCTCGACGAGCGCCGCCTGCACGCCGTTGAAGCTCTTCAGGTTGTCGCACGCGACCTTCAGCTGCTCGGCGGCTGCCACGAGGAGACCCGTCTGCTGCACGGCGTGCTTCGTGGGCTGCTCGATCCCGTAGAGACCGAGGAGGTCGGATGCCTCCTCCAGCTCGTCGATCACGTCGTCCATCTCGACCGCGAGCATGTAGATGTCGTCGCGGTCGAACGGCGTCAGGTACTGCGTGTTCAGGAGCGTGATCAGCTCGCGGGTGACGCCGTCGTTCACCGTCTCGGCTGCCTTTACCTGCTCCTGCGTGATCCCCGAGTTCGGATGCTCGCGGAAGCGGCGTTCGACGAGGCGCGCTACCTCGACGGCGTTGCCGCCGGCCCGGGCGAAGAGCACGTAGAACTCGCTCGTCTTCGGCGTCAGCGACAGGCGCACGGGCGCGGACGTTAACCGAAACGAGACATGTGTGAACGGGGGGCGCCGCGGGCTTCTCGGAGGGCGTCGGCCCGGTTACGCTCCGATGATGAAGGAGCTCGTCGAGCGCGAGGTAAAGCTGGAGCCCGAGGAGGGTTTCGTCCTCCCGGAGCTCGGCGGTGAGCCGCTTCCGACGCGCCGCTTCGTCTCGACGTACCACGACACCGCCGATCTCGCACTCGCGCACCGCGGAGTGACGCTGCGGTACCGCCTGGAGGCAGGCGTCGGTCTCTGGCAGCTGAAGCTCCCGAAAGGTGCCGCGCGGATCGAGCTCGAGCAGCCCGGGACGCCGGCCCGACCTCCGCTCGAGCTCACCTCCCTCCTCCTCGGGCACCTGCGCGGACGGCCGCTCGGGCCGGTCGCGAGGCTCCGGACGCGGCGCGAGGTGGTGCGCGCGGAGGGCGCCGAGATCGTCGACGACGCGGTCGCGGTGCTCGCAGGACCGCGCGTCGTCGCACGATTCCGCGAGCTCGAGGTCGAGCTCACGGGTGGCGACGAGAAACGGCTCAAGCGGCTCGAGAAGGAGCTCCGCAAGGCAGGCGCGACGACAGCCGAGCAGCGCCCGAAGGTTTTCCGCGCGCTCGACCTGGTCGTGCCGTCGACCACGCCGAGGCTCGGCCGGAAGACGCCGCCGACGGTGGCGCTCGGTGTCGCCCTCGCCGAGCAGGCGCGCCGGCTCCTGCTCCACGACCCCGGCACTCGGCTCGGCTCCGACGTCGAGGACCTGCACCAGATGCGGGTGGCGACGCGGCGCTTGCGGGCGTTCCTGCGCGTCGGAGGTCCCCTGCTCGACGAGTCGTGGTCGGAGCCGCTGCGGGACGAGCTCGCGTGGCTCGGGGGCGCGCTCGGGCCTGCTCGCGACCTCGACGTCCTCATCGAGCACCTCGAGGGCGAGCTCGAGGCCGTCGGCGAGCTCGAGCACGCGAGAGGGCTCCTCGAGGCGCTTCGCGAGAAGCAGGTCGAGGCGAGACGGGCGGTCGTCGCAACGCTTTCGAGCGACAGGTATCTGGCGCTTCTCGAGCGGCTCGACCATGTCGGGACGCCCGAGCTGACCGGCGACGAGACGCCGCTCGCCGAGCTGTGGGCGGCGGCCTGGAGGCGCGCTCGTAAACGGCTCGCGCGGCTCGACCAGCACTCGAGCGACGAGGAGATCCACGAGGCGCGCATTGCTCTCAAGCGCGCCCGCTACGCCGCCGACCTCGCAGGGCACGAGCTGGGCAAGCGCGGGCGGTGGTTCGAGAACGCGGCTGCGGGGCTCCAGGACGTGCTCGGCGCGAACCAGGACGCGGCGGTCGCGGAAGAGCGGATCCGTGCCTGGGCCACGACGCCGGACGAGAGCGTCGTCGCCGGGCAGCTCGTCCAGCGTCAGCGCGACCGCAAAGCTGCCGCCGCCGCGATCCGCCCGGTGGCCTGGACGGCCGTCCGGCGCGCCGCGAAGAACCTCGGGTGAGGGTCGTCCGGGCCGCGGGCGGCGTCCCCGTCCGCGAGGCGGACCGCGGCCGCGAGGTGCTCGTCGTGCATCGTGCGAGCTACTGCGACTGGACGTTTCCGAAGGGCAAGCGCGAGCGGGGCGAGAGCGACGAGGAGTGCGCGCTCCGCGAGGTGCTCGAGGAGACCGGCCTCGTGTGCGAGCTCGAGGACGAGCTCCCGTCGACGCGGTACCGCGACGCGCGCGGCCGGCGGAAAGAGGTGCGCTACTGGCGGCTTCGCGTCGCCGGCGGGGAGCTCCGGTACGACCACGAGGTCGACGCGGCACGCTGGGTCGGTGTCGCCGAGGCCCGCGCCCTGCTCACGTACGACCGCGACAACGCCGTGCTGCGGGCGATCGAACGTCAGGACACCTGAAGTCTCGCTCCCGATGGGATACGCTCCGCGTGCGTCACCGGGCGCGTCCGTCCGCGGGGCAGGGAGTATCCCACCGGGTAGGAGCAAGGATCGTCACGCCGACGAGCCTTTAGCCCGCGACGCGGACCTGGGCAGACAGGGGGTTCGTTGTGAGGCTTCCCGACCGTCCCGACCTCGAGCACCTGCGCAGGCAGGCGAAGGCGCGGAAGCGCGAGCGCGGCATCGCGCTCTCGGCCGCCCATCACGAACTCGCCCTCGACTACGGCTTCCCGAGCTGGCCGCGCCTGGTGCGCCACGTGCGTGCGGTCGGTCTCGAGGGGATCGAGCGGCAGCTCGCGCTCGCCGACCCGGCCGGCCTCGCGGGCGCCCTCGCGAGCGACCCCGACGCCGTGCATCGGTCGGTCGACGGGCTCGTCCCGCTCCTTCACCTGCTCCGCCGCTCGAAGGGCACCGGAGCCGACGTCCGCGAGTGCGCCCGGGTCCTGCTGGACGCCGGCGCCGATCCCAACGCGTTCACGCACGAGGACGAGGAGTGGGGAGACTGGGACTTCTACGCCGTGCGGAGCGCCGTCGACCGAGACGACGTCGCGCTGATCGAGCTCCTCGTCAGGCGGGGCGCCGAGCGCGACGAGGATGCGATGTACCACGCGTGCGAGCACGGCTCGGCCGCCATGCTCGAGGCGCTCTGGAAGCCCGGCGCGGACGAGAACGTCAACCACACCATCGACTTCGAGCACCTGGACGGACTCCGCTTCTTCCTCGCCAAGGGCGCCGACGTGAACGAGCGCTGCTGCCTCCACCACGCGATCGCGCGGGGTCGCGGACTGCCGATCATCGAGGCGATCCTCGACGCGGGCGCCGACCTCCAGCAGCCCTGGGCGTTCTGGGATGTCGGCAGGCTTCCGCTCGCGCTCGCGGCCCGCTCGGGTCACCTCGCCGCGTACGAGCTGCTCGAGGAGCGCGGCGCGATCGCCGAGCTGGACTCCGTTGACGCGGCAGTTCTCGCGGTCGCGCGAGGCGAGTCGGTCGAGCTGCCGCGCGCGCGACCGCCCGCGCTCGGCAACCCGGAGACGGACGACTACGGCTGGATCGTGGGACAGTTCGCGCTGCTCGACCGACTCGACGTCGTCCGCGCGCTCCTCGACGCGGGCTGGGATGTCGACACCCGCGGTTGGAGCGGCTTCACCCCGTGCGACCAGGCCGCGATGCACGGACGCCGCGAGATGGTGCGCTTCCTCGTCGAGCGGGGCGCGAACCTCGAGGACCGGGCGTGGGGCGACCACGGCCCGCGGCCGCTCGACTGCGCGATCTGGGGAATCCAGTGCAACCCGGCGCACGACGGCGACTACGCCGGGACGGTCGAGGTGCTCGCCGCCGCGGGCGCCCTGACGGGCCACGAGCCACCGAGCGGCGACACGGCGGTCGACGAGGTCTTACGGCGGTACGGCGTCTGGTAGGGCGAGGCGGATGTCGGACTGAAGTCCGACATCGCCCGGGGGCTCGGTGTCCGACACCGGTGTCCGACACCCGGTGTCCGACTTCAGTCGGACACCTGCTCTTGCCCGGGCGTCGCACTACCGGAACGGCGCCGTCCCGTCCGCCAGCTGCTGGGCGATCGGCGCAACGTCGTCGAGCTCGCCGCGCGCGACGCGCATGACGAGCTCGTAGGCCTGCTCGTTGTCGAGTTCCAGGCGCAGGCCGTTCATCCCGCAGAAGGCGATGACGGCAGCGAGCGCGAGTCGCTTGTTGCCGTCGACGAGCGCGTGGTTGCGCGCGGTGGAGTGGAGGAGCGCGGTGGCCTTCTCGTGGATCGTGGGGTAGGCGTCCTCCCCGAAGACACTCGCCTGCGGTCGGGCGAGGGCCGACTGCAGTAGGCCCAGATCACGGACGACCGGCGGGCCACCGAGGGCGCGTTCTGCGACGTGCAGGAGCTCGTCGAGCTCGAGAAAGATCACTCGCCGAGGCGCCTGAGCGCCTCTGCGTAGCGGGGGAGCTCGGTGTCGAGCACCTGGTCGAGGAGCTCGCGGCGGCTCTCTCGCTCGATGTGGGTGCGGATCGCCTCGCGAGCGACCTCCTGCATCGAGCGCCCTGTGCGCTGCGCGTGGAGTCGGAGCGCGTTCGCCTCGTCGTCGTCGAGGCGGAGGGTCATGGCCATCCCCATACGGTATCACGTCTGATACCTACCCGCCCGCCTACGATGGCGCCCGTGAGCAGCGAGGTGATCTACACGATGTTCCGGGCCGACAAGTTCTACGGCCCCGCGCGGCAGGTGCTCGCGAACATCTCGCTGTCGTTCCTGCACGGGGCGAAGATCGGCGTGCTCGGCCCGAACGGCGCGGGCAAGTCGACCCTCCTCCGGATCATGGCTGGGCTCGAGGAGCCGTCCTCTGGCGTCGCCGAGCTCGATCCGAAGGCGTCGGTCGGGTTCCTCCCGCAGGAGCCCGCGCTCGACGAGGCGAAGGACGTGCGTGGGAACGTCGAGGACGGCGTGCGCGAGCTTCGCGACCTGCTCGACCGCTTCAGCGCCGTCTCCGCCGCGTTCGCGGAGCCCGATGCCGACTTTGACGCGCTCCTGGCCGAGCAGGCGGTGGTGCAGGACCGGATCGACCGGGCGGACGCATGGAGCCTCGACCAGCACCTCGATCGGGCGATGGACGCGCTCCGCCTCCCCGAGGGCGACCGCGACGTGACGACGCTCTCCGGCGGAGAGCGGCGGCGGGTCGCGCTCTGCCGCCTCCTCCTCTCAGCGCCCGACCTCCTGCTCCTCGACGAGCCGACCAACCACCTGGATGCCGAGTCGGTCGCGTGGCTCGAGCGGCACCTCGAGGCCTACAAGGGCACGGTCATCGCCGTCACCCACGACCGGTACTTCCTCGACAACGTCGCCGGCTGGATCCTCGAGCTCGATCGCGGCCGCGGAATCCCGTTCCAGGGGAACTACTCGTCGTGGCTCGAGCAGAAAGAGGCACGGTTGGGGGTCGAGGAGAAACAGAACGCCGCTCGCCGCCGCACGCTCCAGCGCGAGCTCGAGTGGGTGCGGATGAGCCCGACCGCGCGCCACGCGAAGTCCAAGGCGCGCCTGACGGCGTACGAGAAGCTCTACGCGGAGGAGCAGTCGAAGAGGCTCGATACGGTCGAGATCCACATCCCTTCGGGCCCGCGTCTCGGCGATCTCGTCGTCCGTTCGGACAACGTGCAGAAGGGCTTCGGCGACCGGCTGCTCGTCGAGGACCTGACGTTCGACCTGCCGCCCGGCGGGATCGTCGGCGTGATCGGACCGAACGGCGCAGGCAAGACGACGCTCTTCCGGATGATCGCGGGCGACGAAGAGCCGGACGCCGGTTCGCTCGAGGTCGGTGAGACAGTCGAGCTCGCCTACGTCGACCAGTCGCGTGGCGCGCTGCAAGGCCAGAACACGGTGTGGAAGGAGATCTCGGGAAACCAGGACACGATCCAGCTCGGCAAGCGTGAGCTGAACTCACGCCAGTACGTCTCGTGGTTCAACTTTCGCGGCGGCGACCAGCAAAAGCTCGTCAAGGATCTCTCGGGCGGCGAGCGGAACCGCGTCCATCTCGCGAAAGTCCTCCGCGCCGGTGGCAACCTCCTGCTCCTCGACGAGCCGACGAACGACCTCGACGTCGACACGCTGCGCGCGCTCGAGGAGGCGCTCGTCGACTTCGCCGGCTGTGCGGTCGTGATCTCGCACGATCGCTGGTTTCTCGACCGGATCGCGACGCACATCCTCGCCTTCGAGGGCGACTCGCAGACGACGTGGTTCGAGGGCTCGTACCGCGAGTACGCCGACTGGGTGCGCGAGACGCGCGGCGCCGAGGCGCTCGAGCCGCACCGGATCGCCTACAAGCCCCTCGTCCGGCCCGGCTGACCGTCGGCGGGTCTGTCGGGCCGGTTCGGTCTGCACGACCACGCGAGCGGCCGTCTTCCGGTTGATTTCGGCGCATGCCGTGGCGCATGCAGCCGCTCCCCGTCGCCAAGCCAGGGCGACCCGACACGCGCTCCCCGGCGCGCCTGCTCGCTTGGGTCGCCAGTCAGCAGCTCGGGACGCTCTCGCTCGGGGTGATGTTCGGGATCCTCTGGATGGTCGCGCAGGCGCTCATGCCGTACACGATCGGGCGAGGGATCCAGGAGGGGATCGTCGACGACGACGGCTCGGCACTCGTCACCTGGGCGCTCCTCCTGCTCGGGCTCGGGGTCGTGGTCGGGTTCGCGGGCGTGATGCGGCACCGCTTCGCCGTGCAGAACTGGCTCCGCGCCTCGTTCCTGATGGTTCAGATAGTCGGGCACCACGCCGCGCGCTCGGGCCCGGCGATCCGGAGCCGCGTCTCGACGGGCGAGGTTGTCGCCACGGTCTCGAACGACGCGCTGCGGGCGGGCGGCGCGTTCGACATCACCGCGCGCGGTGCCGGCGCAATCGTCTCGTATGTCCTCGTCGCGGCGATCCTGCTCTCGAGCTCGGTCTTCCTCGGGCTCGTCGTGCTGCTCGGCGTGCCGGTGCTCGTTGTCAGCCTGGGCGGCGTGATCCGGCCGCTGCAGGCGCGCCAGCGAGCCCAGCGCGAGGAGGTCGGCCGGCTCACCGCGCTCGGCGCGGACACCGCTGCGGGTCTCCGGGTGCTGCGGGGAATCGGCGGGGAGCAGGCGTTCTTCCGCCGCTACCAGGAGCGCTCGCAGCGCGTCCGGCGCGCTGGCGTCGACGTCGCGATCCCCCAGTCCACCCTCGACGCCGCTCAGGTGCTGCTGCCCGGAATCTTCGTCGTGATCGTCACCTGGCTCGGGGCACGGGCCGTGCTCTCCGGCCAGATCGACGCGGGCGACCTCGTCGCGTTCTACGGCTACGCGGCGTTCCTCGTCATCCCGCTGCGGACGGCTGCCGAGGCGGTCGACAAGATCACTCGCGCGCTCGTCGGCGCCCGCCGCATGCTCGACGTGCTCGAGATCGAGCCGGTCGTCTCCGACCCGGAGGCGCCGCTCCCCGAGCCCGAGCCGGCCGTTCCCCTTGCCGACGAGGGCTCGGGGGTCGTGATCGAGCCCGGCCTGCTCACCTGCCTCGCCTCGGCGGTGCCCGACGAGACGACAGCGATCGCGGCGCGCCTCGGCCGGCTCTCGGCAGAGCGTGGCGTCCGCCTCGGCGACCGGGCGCTCGAGGAGCTCTCGCTCGACGCGCTCCGGCGCAGGATCGTCGTCAGCGAGCAGGAGCCGATCCTCTTCTCCGGTGAGCTCCGCGGCCAGCTCGACCCCTGGCAGCGCGCGACGTCGGACGCGGCCGTGCTCGAGGCGCTCGCGGTCGCGAACGCGAAGGACGTCCTCGACGCCCTGCCGGACGGCCTCGACGCGACGATCGACGAGCGCGGCCGCTCGTTCTCCGGGGGCCAGCGCCAGCGGCTCGTGCTCGCGCGGGCGCTCCTCGCCGACCCGGAGATCCTCGTGCTCGTCGAGCCGACGAGCGCCGTCGACGCGCACACCGAGGCGCGGATTGCCCGCGACCTCCGGGCCGCGCGCGCCGGGCGGACAACCGTGATCGTCACGACGAGCCCGCTCGTCCTCGACCAAGCCGACCGCGTCCTGCTCGTCGACGAGGGCCGCGTCGTGGCCGACGGAACGCACCGTGAGCTGCTCGGCTCCTCGATTGCCTACCGCGATGTCGTCACCCGAGGTGAGGCTGAGTGACCGTCGCTCGCCTTCGGCTCGCTCCCGTGGGGGAAACCATGTTTCCCCCACGAGCCCCCTTCTTTTTGAGAGCGTGGGGAACCTCCCCGTTCCCCACACCCCTGCCCGCTCAGCGGCCAAAGAGCGGCCGATGAGCGAGCTCCTGCCGATCGCCGACGGCCCCGAGCTGCGGGGCCACGCGCGGCGCATCGCTGTGCGTCACCGGCGGGCGCTCGCCGGCGTCGTTCTCCTCCACGCGCTCGCCGCCGCAGCGGGGCTCGCCGCTCCGGCGCTGCTCGGCCGTCTCGTCCAAGCGGTGAGCGACGGGACGACTCGTTCCTACGTCGACCGGATCGTCCTTGTCCTCGCGGTCGCGCTCGTGCTTCAGACAGCGCTGACGTGGCTCGCCCGGCGCGCCTCGTTCGTCACCTCGGAGCTGATGTTCGCCGAGCTCCGGGAGGACTTCATGCGCCGCGTCCTCGCGCTGCCGCTCTCGACGGTCGAGCGGGCCGGCACCGGCGACCTCGTCTCGCGTACGACCGCCGACGTCGACTCGCTCGCGCGGACGATTCGCTTCGCGATCCCGGAGACTCTGATCGCTGCGGTGACGACGACGCTCACGGTCGCGGCGGCCGTCTGGGTGAGCCCACCCGCGGCGCTCGCGCTCGTCGCCGGTGTCCCGACGCTCGTGATCGGCACGCGCTGGTACCTGAAGCGGGCGCCGCAGGGCTACCTGTGGGAGCGCGCGGCGTACGCGACGATGGCGGGGACGGTCGGCGAGACGGTCGACGGCGGGCTCACCGTCGAGGCGCTCGGGCTCAACGAGCACCGGGTCCGCCGGATCGACGACGACCTGACCGAGGCGTACCGCGCCGAGCGGTACACGCTCCGCCTGCGGACGTTCTGGTTCCCGAGCGCCGAGATCGCGTACGTGCTGCCGGTCGCCGCAGGCGTCCTCTGGGGCGGATGGCTCGTCCATGCGGGCCACGCCTCGATCGGCGAGGTGACGGCGGTCGTGCTCTACGCCCAGGCGCTCGCGGATCCGGTCGACCGGCTCGTCTCGTGGCTCGACGAGATCCAGGTTGGCGCCGCCTCGCTCGCCCGGCTCGTCGGGATCGAGACCGTGCCGCCGGACCGCAGCGCGAGCGGTCGGATGCCCGAGGGAGACGCACTCGAGGCGCACGACGTGCGGTACGCGTACGTCGAGGGACGCGACGTCCTGCACGGGATCGACCTCGATCTGCGGCCCGGTGAGCGGGTTGCGGTCGTCGGTCCGTCGGGCGCCGGCAAATCGACACTCGGGCGTCTGCTCGCGGGGATCCACCCGCCGCGCACCGGGACGGTCGAGGTGGGCGGCGTCGGGCTCGTGGAGCTGCCACTCGAGACGTTGCGGCAGGAGGTCGCGCTCATCACGCAGGAGCAGCACGTCTTCGTCGGCACGCTCGCGGAGAACCTGAGACTAGCGGGGCAGGAAGCGACCGACGAGGAGCTCGAGGCGGCTCTCGCCGCGGTCGACGCGCTCGACTGGGCACGCGCGCTGCCGGCGGGGCTCGAGACGACGGTGGGCGCGGGCGGCGAGACACTTACGCCGCCGCAGACCCAGCAGCTCGCGCTCGCCAGGCTCGTCCTCGCCGACCCTCACACGCTCGTCCTCGACGAGGCCACTTCGCTGCTCGACCCGAGGGCGGCCCGCCACCTCGAGCGCTCGCTCGGCGCGGTGCTCGAGGGGAGGACGGTCGTTGCGATCGCCCACCGCCTCCACACCGCGCACGACGCCGACCGGGTCGCAGTGGTGGAGGACGGCCTGCTCGGCGAGCTCGGCACGCACGAGGAGCTGCTCGCCGACGGCGGCGCCTACGCCGCCCTCTGGCGCTCCTGGCGTTCGTAGGGGACTGGCCCGGGGACTGACCCCGGAGGGGTCTGTCCCCCGCGTTACGAGCGGTGCCTCGCGCGAGACCGAGTCTGTCGCACGGGGGTCAGTCCCCTCCGGGGACAGACCCCAGCATCATCGCTCTGTGCGGAGAACCTGCCGCTCGAGGACGTGCCAAACAGAACACGTGTTCGTTAGGCTCGCACGTCCGGTATGCAGCGATTCGCCCGTGCGACAGCGGCCCAGCTCGAAGACCTGCTCGCCGCGACGCCTCGGACCGGCGCCGACCTCGCGGACGCGGCCTACCCACCGGGTGCCGACCCGGCACGCGGCCCGTTGCGGTTCGTCGTGCCGTCGCGCGGCGGACTGCTCGTCCATCGTCGACGAGGCGCGGTATCGGGCCGACGACTTCCGCCTCGCCGTCCTCTTCGAGCGCGGCCGCTGCCTCTTCGCCTCGGTCGACGATTTTCGGGAGTTCTGCCACGGGCCGCTCGCCGACGCCATCGGGATCACCCCCGAGGAGGCGACCGTCGCGACCGTCCAGCCCCACCCCGGGCCGACGACCGAGCGTGTCCCGAGCGTGCCGACCGAGCGCGACGGGCAGCTCGAGCTGACTGACGCCCTCGTCGAGGAGGTGCGGGCCGCGCGACGGCGGCGCCCCGTGACGAAGGAGAGGCTCGCGCGACGGCTTGCGAGGCGGGTCTACGGGCAGGAGCCGGCGCTCGAGCGGGTCGCGGCTGTGGTGTGACGCGCAGCTCGCAAAGCGCGCGCCCGCGGCACCCGGGCCGGTGATGCTCGCGCACCTGGTCGATCTTGGCAGGCCCGCCACCCGTGCTCGTGCCGGCGTTCGCCTGACGCATCGAGCGCCCGTCCGGGAGCCGCCACATCCGGACGGGCGCTCGCACCCCCGTCAGCGGGCGCCATGGGGTCGCCCGGCGACCCCGGAGGACGACGGACGAAGGCGTGGGGACACCGAGAAGGGGCCGGCGAATTGGCCGGCCCCCTCTTGCTCGACGCGTCGTGACGTCGGCTAATCGTCCTCGTCCTGCGTGAGCAGCAGGAGCTGACCGTCCTCGACGGTGTCGGGCGGCGAGGTCGTCGGCGGATGAGCCTGGACGTTGAAGAGCCAGGAGTCCTCGCCGTAGAACTTCGACGCGTCGATGATGCCGGTCGTCTCCCACACGCCCGGCGCAACGGGGATGTTGTCGTTGCGGCCGCCTGCCTGGCCCGTCAGCTCGGCGATGCGCACGCCCGAGGAGCCGCGGACGCGATCGTCACCGATCCGGAAGCGCCAGATCGAGCCGTCGCGCCCCTTCGCGGCCATCACCGCCCGACTCTGCGCGGTGCCGTCCTCGTTCACCACCAGGTAGTCCTCGCTGGTATCGAGGTTGTCCGGGCTGATCGCGGTGTCGCCGCCGGCCGCGATCACCTGGTCGGCGTTTACCTCGACCGTCAGCTCGGCGTTCGCGAGCACGTTGTCCTCGTCGAGGTTCAGCGAGTAGATCCGACCGAGAGCGTTCGCGGTCGCGGGAGTCGTCGATCCACCCGTGGTCACGAAGACGAAGTGATCGTCGTTCTCCTTGTTGAAGGCCCCGTCCTCGGGCCGGGCGAAGCGGAATGCTCCGACGGCGTCGCTCGCCGCCTCGAGCTGGACGTCACTCGTCGTCGTCGTGTTCGGCACCTGCGCCCACTTGACCTCGATGGTGCCCGTGGCGAACGTCTCCTCGCTGGCGAAGGCGGGATTGACCGGTGCGAGCACGTAGAGCTTGCCGTTGTCGAGGCCGTTGCGGCTCAGGATGCTCGACGCACCCGGCACCCTCGTGCCGACGTACATGTACACCTGGCTGTTGCTGTTCGCCGGGGCGAGGTCGGAGGGGCCGTCCTCCATGCCCATCAGCACGACCTGACGACGATCGGGGTCGGGCTGGGCCAGCGTGTTCTCCCAGGCGAAATGCCCGAGCTTCGGGAGGCCGTACGCCTTGTTGTCGACGACCGCGACGGCCAGGCCGCCCAGACCGTCGAACGTGCTGCTTCCGCTCGACTCCTCGTTCGCGAAATAGATGCTCGTCGTGAAGCCCTCCTTCCGGCCCGCCAGCGAGGCGGAGCAGAACCGTGCGAACGACCGCGTCGTGTTGGCCTCCGTCGGCGCCGGTCCCACGAGCGTGTTCTCGAGGTAGACCGTGTCGTACGCGCGCTCGCCGCTCACGACGTTGCCTCTGCGGTCGAGGATGTACTTCGAGACGACGGCGCCGCGATCACGCGCCTGGCCGAGCGTCGTCCTCGACGGGACGTTGAAGCCCAGCTCGTGATTCATGTAGAGGACGGTCGTGCGACCGCGTCCCTTCTCCGCCCCGAGACCGTCCGGGATCCCGACCATCTGGTACTGCTTCGTGGGGTTGCTCGTCTCGGGCACGGTGTCGCCTACCGTGAGCAGAGGTCTCGTCTCGTACCCCTCCGCGATGCCGACCGCGTACGGCTTCGACGGTGTGATCGCCGCAGCCGCCATCGCGGTGGTGATGACAGCCGCCAGACCGACAAGGCCGACGACCAGTGGTCGCTTGCTCCGCATGCATCCTCCCTCGGTTGTTCTCCCGCTGACGCGGGCAGTCTCGGGCTGCGCCGCGCGCACGTGGTCGTCAGGCTGGAGTCGGTGCGGTAAGGGGATGGTGAAGGGCGAAGAACGACCGCGCTCAGGTCGCGCCGCCCCGCGTACCTCACACGGCTCGAGCAGCCCCTCTCGGAGAAGCTCGCGGCGTAGCGTCAGGCGGCGAGCGCCTGCGACTCGCGCGCGAGCGCGAGTGCCGCGCCCTCGCGGAGGCCGCCGCGGGCGAGCCGCAGCGGGCGACGGAGCGTGCGCGACGACTCGGCGAGGAGAAGCGCGCCGGCGAGCACCGTAGGAGCGCGATCCAGATCGATTCCCGCGCCCCGCGCGACCTTGGCGGAGCGCCTGCTGGAGAGGATCCCGACAGCCGCCTCGGCGGCGTCGGCGTCGAAGATCCGTCCGACCAGGCGCGCGACGGCCCGGGCGCTTCCGCCCGTTGCGAGCGCCACGTCCGGCTTCGGCGGCCGCAGGTCGCGAAAGGCGTCAGCCGCGGCCGCGCGCGCGTCGGCGACCTCGCGCTTCGAGGGAGGGTCGCCTGGAAGCGCGAGGCGCGTCAGACGCAGTGACCCGAGGTTGGCGGAGGAGACCCAGTCGACTCCGGCGAGCGGGCAGCCGACCGCGAGCTCGGTCGACCCGCCGCCGACGTCGACGACCGCGACGCGGGGCGGCGCGGGGCCGTCGAGCAGCGCCAGCGCGCCGTCGAACGCGAGGCGGGCCTCTTCCTCGGGCTCGAGCACGCGCACCCGAAGCCGGGTCGACTCGCGGAGGGCGGCGACGAGCGTGCCCGCGGCGCGATCCTGGCGGCCCGGCGCGGTGACGATCACCTTGGTCCGGTCGGCGTCGAGCTCGCGTGCCTCGTCCGCGAACCAGGCGCAGACGGCGGCCGTCCGAGCGATCGTCTCTGGCCGCAGAGAGCCTGTCTCGGCGATCTCCGCACCGAGGCCGAGGTACTCGCGTTCCGTGGCGACGGGCTCGAGACGGCCGCCGTCGACCTCGACGACGAGCAGCCGCGCCGTGTTGGAGCCCACATCGAGGATGCCGACTCGCACGACGCCGATCCTTCCTCGCGGGTCGGACACCGGCCGTGCCGGGGCTACGACCCGTTTGCCGCGTCGCGACGCGCGCGCCGGGCGCGCACGTGCGCGCGCCGCATCATGGCGTCCTGGTGCGTCGCAGCCTTGCTCTTCTTCGGGGTCTCGACGCGCGTCCAGCTGCCGTCGGGCTCGAGCTCCCACGTGTTCGTCGTGTCGGCGAACGCGCTGTCGAGGATCGCGCCGATCTCGGCTCGGACGCGGATGTTCTCGATGGGGGTCAGAACCTCGATCCGCCGGTCGAGGTTCCGCGGCATGAGGTCGGCGCTGCCGAGGAAGACACACGTCGAGTCGTCCGACTCGAACCAGTAGACGCGGCTGTGCTCGAGGAAGCGGCCGACGATCGACGTGACCCTGATCGTCTCCGACACGCCCTTCACGCCCGGGCGGAGCATGCAGATCGAGCGCGCCTGGATCTCGATCGGCACGCCCGCCGCCGACGCGGCGTAGAGCTCCTCGATCAGTGTCGGGTCGACGAGGGCGTTCAGCTTGAGCCGGATCCGCGCGTGCTTCCCGTCGGCGGCCGCCTCGGCCACGCGTCGGATCTCGTCGACGAGCCGGTCGCGCATCGTGAACGGCGCGACGAGCAGCTTCCGGAACTCCTGGGGGCGCCCGAACCCGGTGACGTAGTTGAAGAGGTCGGCGACGTCGGCGGCGATCTCCTCGTCGGCCGTGAAGATCCCCATGTCCTCGTAGAGCCGCGCGGTCGAGGCGTTGTAGTTGCCCGTCCCGATGTGAACATAACGGCGGAGCCCGTCCGGCTCGCGTCGCACGACGAGCGTCATCTTCGCGTGGATCTTGAGGTCGGGGAAGCCGTGCACGACGTGGACGCCCGCCTGCTCCATCGCACGTGACCACTCGATGTTGCGACGCTCGTCGAAGCGCGCCTTCAGCTCGACGAGGCAGACGGACTGCTTGCCCTCCTCGGCGCACTCGATCAGGGACGAGACGAGCGCGGACTCGTCGCTCGTGCGGTACACGGTGGTCTTGATCGCGATCACGTCCGGGTCGCGCGCCGCAGCCTGGGCGAACGCTTCGAAGCTCGCCCTGAACGACTGGTACGGCTGGTGGACGAAGAGGTCGCCGCGGCGGATCTCGTCGAAGACGGCGCTCGGCCCCTTCACCCGCGCCCAGCGGGGCGGGACGACCGGCACCCACGGCTCGTGCTTGAGCTGCGGCCGGTCGAGCGCGACGAGCTGCCAGAGATCGGCCTGGTCGAGGAGCCCCTCGACCTCGTACACCTGGCTCGGCTGGACTCCGAGGCCGTCGACGAGGCGTGCGTGCATCGCACGCGAGGCGGAGCTCGAGAGCTCGAGCCGCACGACGTCGCCGAACCGCCGCTGACGGAGCTCGGTCTCGACCGCCTCGAGCAGGTCGTCGGCATCGTCGGAGACCTCGAAGTCGGCGTCCCGGGTGACGCGGAAGAGCGCCCGCTCGGTGATCTCCATGCCCGGGAAGAGCATCGGCAGAAAGTGCGAGATGACGGCCTCGAGCGGCACGAGGCGCTTACCGGCGGGGACGAACCGGTCGAGTCCCTCCGGCACCTTGACGCGCGCGAAGCGCTCGTCCTCGCTCGCCGGGTCCGAGGCGATCACGCCGAGCGACATCGAGAGACCGGAGACGTAGGGGAACGGCTGGCCGGGGCCGACCGCGAGCGGCGTCAGGATCGGGAAGATCTCCCGCTCGAAGTACTTCTCGAGCCTCTCGCGCTCCTTGTCGGTGCACTCGTCGAGCGTCACGATCTCGAGGGCAGCGTCCGCGAGTGCCGGCCGCAGGCCGCGCTTCCAGAGCTTCGCCTGGCGCGCGAGCAGCTCCTCGATCCGCTCCCTGATCGCCGCGAGAGCCTTTCCCGGCGCGAGCCCGTCGGCCGAGCGGACGGCTAGGGGCGCCTCGTCGAGCTCGAGCAGGCCGGCCACGCGGATCATGAAGAACTCGTCGAGGAACTGGGCGAAGATCGCCGCGAACTTGACCCGCTCGAGGAGAGGCAGCTGGTGGTCCTCGGCGAGCTCGAGCACCCGCGCGTAGAACTCGACGGCCGAGAGCTCGCGGTTGAGCAGGCGGGACGGGGCCTCGGTCGTCGTCGTCACCAGGGGATGGTGCCACGGCGTTCCACGCGGCACGTCTCGATCCTGTTAACGCGGGCCGGGCGGGCAGTACGCTCGCAAGCGCATGTTCGACGTCCGCCCGCCCGCGTGACGCTCGTGATCGCACATCGGGGCTCGTCGGCCGACGAGCGGGAGAACACCCTGGCCGCCTTCGAGCGAGCGATCGCCGACCGGGCCGACTACGTCGAGCTCGACGTCCAGGCATCGGTCGACGGGACGCTCGTCGTCTTCCACGACCTGAACCTCGGTCGCCTGACGCCGCTGCGCGGCCCGCTCCGCCGGCGGCGGGCGGACGAGCTCCGCGAGGTCGGTATCCCGACCCTCGACGAGGTGCTGGAGCTCACGCGCGGGCGAATCGGCGTGATGGCCGAGCTGAAGAGCGCCCACCTGTACCGGCGGCACGATCTCGTTCGCCGGACCGTGGAACGCCTCGAGCCGGGGGACGTCGCGCTCTCGTTCGAGCGCCGGGCCCTGCAGGAGGCGAAGCGGCTCAGACCATGGCTTCGGGTTCTGCAGCACGTCGGCTACGGCGTCTCGATCCGCACCGCCTCGGCGTACGCCTGGGGTGTGGGCCTGGCGGATGCGCGGGTGACGACGCGCGGCCTCGCGCGCGCCTCCTCGCTCGGGCTGCAACGGCTCGTCTACACGGTGAACGACCTGGAGCGGATGCGCGAGCTCGCAGCGCTCGGGGTCGACGGGATTTTCACCGACCGCCCTGCGCTGCTCCGAGAGGTGCTCGACGGCGTCGCCTCGAATACGCTCGGACGGTGACACGCGAGCAGACGGTCGCGGAGCTCGACGAGCGCCGGTTCGACCTCCTCGTGATCGGCGGCGGCATCGTCGGCGCGGGGATCGCGGCACAGGCAGCGCGGATCGGGCTCGCGGTCGCGCTCGTCGACAAGGGAGACTTCGGCGGGGGCACGTCGAGCGCGTCGTCCAAGCTCGTTCACGGCGGGCTCCGGTACCTGCGGCTCGGCGACGTGCGGCTCGTCCGCGAGGCGCACCACGAGCGTCGCGCGCTGAGCAACGTCGTCGCCCCGCACCTCGTCCGCCGCACCCCGTTCCTCCTGCCGCTCTACTCGAATGGGCCGTTCACGCCGGCGTTTGTCCAGAGCGGCATCCTCGCCTACTCGGCCATTGCGCGCTCGCGGCTCAACTGGCTCGTCCGGCCCGAGCGGGCGAGGAGGCTCGTTCCCCCGTTGCGGACGAAGGGTCTCCGCTCGTGCGCGCTCTACGCGGACGCGTGGACGAACGACGCGCGGCTCTGCCTCGCCAACGTCGTCGCGGCCGCGCAGGCCGGCGCTACGGTCGCGAACGGCGCCGAGGTGGTCGGGTTCGAGAGCGAGCGCGGGCGGATCGCAGGTGCGCACGTCGAGGTCGACGGGGAGCACGCCCTCGTGCACGCCAGGGCGGTCGTCAACGCGAGCGGGCCTTGGGTCGACGCCGTGAGACGCCTCGAGGAGACCGCTGCAGGTACGTCGGTCAGGCTCAGCAAGGGCGTCCATGTGCTCGTCGACTGCGACGAGCCGTGGGACGCGGCGCTGACGATTCCTCAAGACAACGTCCGCGTCTCGTTCGCCGTGCCCTGGTACGGGATGCTTCTGCTCGGGACGACCGTCACGCCCTTCGACGGC
>Ga0183260_10001541_pt1 | contig 19138 bp, 15 predicted proteins | sample AntDrymUQ4972206_2_FD_129768 | JGI IMG/M metagenome (GOLD analysis project Ga0183260, IMG submission 129768) | Polar desert sand microbial communities from Dry Valleys, Antarctica - metaG UQ497 (22.06) (version 2) (version 2) | ecosystem: Environmental > Terrestrial > Soil > Desert | place...
CCGGTCGTCGGCATCCGTTATGGCCGCTGTGTCGCGCAGCGCCTCAGCCAGTGGCCAGTAGGTGATGCCTTCGCCGTAGGGCAGGCAGCGGCCGCGCAGGATGCGGGCCTCGTCGCTGACGCCGGCGAGGAACTCGCCGACGAGGCGGCTCTTGCCCACCCCGGCGGCGCCGAGCAGGGTGAACAGCTGCGGTGAGCGTTCCTCACGAGCCCGGTCCCACGCTTCGGTCAGCTGCCGCAACTCGCGTTCTCGGCCGACGAGGGGTGCGTCCATGCGGCGCAGGTGGCCCTCGACGCCGGCGGCCACCGAGACGAGGCGATAGGCGGGCACCGGCAGGGACTTGCCCTTGGCGCTGACCGGCTCGACGGGCTCGGCACTGACCGCGTCGCGCACCAGCCGCCACGTCGGTTGGCCGATCAGGATCTCGCCCGGCGCGGCGGCCTGCTCCAGTCGCGCGGCGGTGTTGACCGTGTCACCGGTAACCAGCGTCTGTTCGGCCGCCGGGTCGCCGGCCACCACCTCTCCGGTGGTGATGCCGGTGCGCGTCTGGATGGTCACCCCGCGCTCGGTGGCCAGTTCGGTGTTGAGCGCGGCCAGTGCTTCGCGCATCTGGGCCGCGGCGCGCACCGCGCGCAGCGCGTCGTCCTCGTGCAGGGTCGGGATGCCGAAGACGGCCATGATCGCATCGCCGATGAACTTCTCGACCGTGCCGCCGTGGCGCTCGATGACCGCAGCCATGGCCGCGAAGTAGCGACCCATCAGCGCCCGCACCGCCTCAGGGTCGAGCTGCTCACCGAGGGCGGTCGAGCCAGTCACATCGCTGAACAGGATCGTAACCACCTTGCGCGCTTCGCGCGTCGTCGCCGCTGGCGCGTCCAGCTTAGTGCCGCACTCAGGACAGAACTTCGGCGTCGCGACGAGCTCGGTGCCGCAGGACGGGCAGGCCCCCATGGCCGCGAGTGTACCCGGCGGCGTCGAGCGAGGGCGGCGCTGTCGGCCATTTGACAGCGCCCGGTTGCAGCAGGGGGGTATGGTTCGAGCTAGCGGTCCGCTCGGACCGCCGGGAGCATTGAGGAGACCATCATGGGCGAGGACAGGCAGAAGACCGGCGAGAGCGAACTGGCCCGGCCGGGTCGTATCGTTGACGAGGCAGACACCGAGGGGCACGCGGCTCGAGCAAAGTTCCTGACGGACGAGCAGGAGGACGAAGCTCCGGGATCGAGTGAGATAGCGCGGCCCGGTCGCGTCACCTCAGACGACGACAGCGAGGGCGACGCCCGCCGAAGCTAGCTCACCATCAGCAGCAAGGCGGAGGAGCGGCGATACTTCGCCGCTCCTCCGTCGTGAATGCCCCAATCCTTGGGCCGTCGCTCGCCGCGCGAGCTACCGCACCGACCCGCCGCGATAAAGATCGAGCTACCGGTTGTCCCGGCGCTACTGGTGAGGAGCGGGCCGCGCGCATGAGGTATGCGGAGTATCAGGCTGCAAGCATCGTTATTGAGGCAGTCGCGTGGCACTTCTACTTCCTCGCTTCGAACCCCCCTGCCACCTGCTTCGCAGATGCATATCAAGCCGACATGGAAGCAGGGAACGCACTGATGGCTGCCGCGAGAGCACTGGCTGATCCGGCGTCGACGACGGACCTGTCTGTGGCAGAGCCGGTGCGGATTCCCTTCGTTCAGTCGCTCGACTCGTACTTCTCCGACTGCCAGTAACGCACGCGCCACGGGCGACGAGGCCACCCGAATCTGTCCGCGAATGGAGGGGCAGATGCCAGTACAGAGCGGCAGCCTTCGACAGTGGCAGGGCTCGGAAGCCCAATTGCGCTGAGGGCCGCTGAGCCAGCCTGCACACCCGTGCGAAGAATGCTCACTCTGTGCGAAATGCGAGCGTGAAAAGACGCCCGCGGTGTGCAGTCGGATTCGCACGCTGCCCCGGCGCGTGCGAATCCGACCGTGAGTCAACCCTCGAGGTCCGGAGCGTTGAGTTCAGACATTGGTGACCCGGGGGCGGGGGTGGCAGGCGGTCTCCCCTACCGTCGATCTCGGACATCGACGGTAGCCCTGTGTCAAGACTGGTTTTAGGCCATTCCAAGCACGAAAATAGGGGTGAACACGACTCATCACGAGCCACATCCACTGGCTGACGCCCACGCTGACGCCCACACCACGGAGCCCACATGTTCGCCGCCTACGAGTACCGCACCCGGCGCGTGAAGATCGCCGAGCGTCTCGGCCCGATTCACTCCCCCGCCGATGTCGCTGCGGTGCTGAGCGAATGTCTGCAGCCCGACGCCGGTGAAACCGAACAGTTGGCGGTGGTTGCGCTCGACTCGACCAATGCCGTCGTCGGCCTTGAGCGGGTGTACCGTGGCAATGCGACGGGATGCAGCGTGCGCCTAGCTGAGCTGTTTCGGTTCGCGGTCAGGATGGGAGCGGCGGGCATGATCGTGTGTCACACCCATCCGGCCGGCAACCCGGCTCCGTCCGAGGCCGATCTTGCGCTGACCGCAGAGTTGCAGCGTGCGGGACGGCTGCTCGACATCGAGCTGGTTGACCACCTCATCCTCGGCACCGAGGGCCGCAGCCTGTCATTGCGCGCGGCCGGCCATCTCCGACAGGTGCTCACCACATGACCAGTTCGTGGCTTCCAGCGGCCGAAAGCCCATCGCCGGCTGCGCAGCGCTGGAGCCAGATCGAGCTGCGCGCCACGGTCGTGACCGATGGGCCGATCGTCCCATCCACGTTGGACGGCTTTGGCACCCTCGTGCGGCAACTCGCGATCGGGCAGCATCCCGCCGAAGAGGTCTGGGTCGCCGCCGTCGACGGCAGCCAGATCCGGGCCATCTCAATGACGGCGAGAGGCCAGTACCACGCCGTGCAGGTAGCGCTCCCGGCGATCCTCGCCGTGCCGCTGTTGGCCGGATGCGCCCAGCTCACGGTGTTGCACACCCATCCCAGCAGCGTGCTGACGCCGAGCGCCGAGGACATCGAGCTCACGCGCCTCGTCGCGGCCGCGGCCAACACTTGTGGCTTGCTGTTGGCTGACCACCTCATCGTGGCTCGCGACGGACGAATGGCGTCGCTGCGGCGCCTCGGACATCTGGTCTAGGCATGGCACGACGCGGGTCCGGCGAGGGGACTGTGGCGCTTCGCTCAGATGGACGCTGGCATGGCCGGTTGAGCGTTGGCAACCGTGGCGGCAGGCGCCTGCGCAGATCGGTGTACGGCTCGACCCGTACCGAGACGCTCCGCAGGCTGCATGAGCTGCGACGTGAGCTCGAGCGAGGCCAACCGATAACTCCCCCTCGCCTCACCGTCGAGCAATTCCTGACCCGCTGGCTGAATGACACGGTGGCGCTCGCGGTGCGCCCCGCCACGCTCGTGTCCTATCGGGGGCATTGCCGCAACCACCTCATCCCCCCATTCGGCACCATCCCGCTCTCCGACCTTACGCCTGAGCAGGTCCAACGCCTGCTCAACGACAAGCTTGCCGCCGGACTTGCCCCGCGGACCGTGCGCCAGACGCTGATGGTGCTTCGCGCTGCGCTCGGTCACGCGGTGCGCCGGGGCCTCGTGGCACGCAATCCGGCGAGGGTGGTGACCGCGCCGCGGATCCCGGATACCAAGCCTGCCGGCATCACGCCCAACGAGGCGCATCGCATCCTCGCAGCGGTGCAGGTCGACCGCCTTGGCGCCTTGTATGCCCTCGGGCTGGGGACCGGCCTGCGCCTTGGTGAGGCACTCGGTCTGGGGTGGGATGACCTCGACCTCGCTGCCGGCCATCTCACCGTGCGTCGGGCGCTGCAGCGGGTGCATGGCAGGCTCGTCCTCGTCGAGCCCAAGACACGCCGCAGCCGACGCACGATCGTCCTGCCGGCCACGATTAGCGCCGAACTACGCCGCCACCGTGTGCGCCAGATGGAAGAGCGGCTGCGAGCCGGCACGCGCTGGCACGAGACGGGGCTCACGTTTACATCGCTCGTGGGGACGCCGCTCGACGCTGCAGCGGTGACGAAACGGCTGAAGCGCCTCCTCGTGAATGCTGGATTGCCGCCCACGACCTTCCACGGATTGCGCCACGCCGCAGCCAGCCTGCTCCTTGCGCAGGGGGTCAACCCGCGCATGGTCATGGAGCTCCTCGGCCACGCGGACATCGCGATGACGCTGGGCACTTACAGCCACCTGACTGCGCCAGTGCGAAACGAGGCGGCCGATCGAATGGATCTCGCTCTCTCCGCGCGCGCGGACGTGATGAGTGAGGGCGTCGGGCGATGAGCACCGTGGTCGCGCCAAAGCCTCCCGGCTCGAGGGCATCGGTGTCGGCTCCCCTCCCGCGCACCGCACGGCGGCGCGTGCCTCACTCACAAAGGGAGGTGCTGCTGGAGCGAGGGTGACTTGCGCGAGGCGGCGCGAGTGTGACAAGGCTCGGACCGCGCCTCAGATCCGATGCCACCGAACGTACGACACATCAAGGGTGACAACTCGAGACAGCATCCCACGTAGCGCCGCCCCCCGAGGGGCGCTGCCCTCCCGCTGACACGGGGGAAAGGGGTCCGGCGGAGCGGGACGAGAGTCCTGATCAGGCGAGAGCCAACAGAGACACCACCGATCACACGGCCAGTCCAAGGGTGGGATGCGACCTCGAGCTCATAGTTCCAGCAACGACTTCTACCTCGGTCAGTCGCGCCTGTACGTTTTCGCGTGCGATCTGCCGGGCGAGCGGGCTCCATGCACGGCTCGGGCCGCTGCACGGCTCGTGAGCCGATGGTGGCTGGTACTGTGGCCAAAGCGTGAACCACGAAGAGGGGAACGGGTTGGGAATCGTCACAACCACCAGCGTAACGGTGAGACATCAACCGGAGTCGGAGTGTGGCTAATCGGCGGCCTTTGATCGCCTCACCGCGCGTCGCTCCAGACCTACCCCTTGGCCGGACAGATCTGGAGCGCCTCATCGGCGACTTCGAAAGTGTCCTGATTGCAGCAGGTCAGAAACCCTCCGCGAGCTCCGGGTACGTCGGAAGCGCGCTGAGGTTCATCCGCTGGTTGTCAGGCGACTACCGTCCCCGCAATGCCGCTGCACGGCCATGGGGTGAGGACTCTCAGCGGCGGGGCCACTGGACGCTGCTCGAGCTCCATGAGCAACTCGATGGCTACCAGCGAGAGCTGGAGGACGCTCGGCTTCGTCCACTTGCGGTGCGCACCTACATGCACTCAGCTCGCGCTTTTGTCCGCTGGCTTGCCGGCGACTTTGCTCCGCGCGGGCCTTCAACCGACGTTCCAATTGAGCCGTCCACAACTTCGGCTGATGTCGAAGACCGCATACCCGATGCTGCGAGCGAACCGGTCGCTGAGAGCCACCTTGCCACGGCCGGCCCTGCCATTCCTGAAGACTGGTTCTGGGAAGGTCGGGTCCAAGATGCCGTCGTCGGCCATCTCATCGTCACCGGTTGGCACATCCGGCAGATGGCCGACACAGCGACCAGAGCGAGAGGCCATGACATCGTGGCAGCGAAGGGCGACACCGAACTCATCGTCGAGGTTAAGGGCTACCCGTCAGTCGCGTACCGCGACCCACGCCGCGCCCTGGAGCCTAAGCGCACGCACCCTTCGATGCAGGCAAAGGTCTGGTTCGCCGATGCGGTGGTGAAGTGCCTTCGCATCAAGGGCATGCTCGGTGACGCGACCGCAGCCGCCCTCGCGCTCCCGGACTTCCCCAGATATCGCTCCCTGCTCAATGACACGATGGGGCCATTGAGGCAGCTCGGCATCGGAGTCATGCTCGTCGAACAGACCGGGGAAGTCTCAGTTGCCATCCCATTCGAGCCGGATTCGCCCAACTCGGGCGACGCCGCTTCCGCCTAGCCATAGAGGAACTATGAAGGACGCTCAGAAGCCCGACCACGCGAGCCTGACCGCACTCCTCAGCCGTCTCAAGGAAGGCCGCTTCGTCATTCCTGACTTCCAGCGCGACTTCGAGTGGAAGCCGTGGGACATCCGAGACCTGATGCGGTCGATTTTCCTCGACTACTACATCGGCAGTCTGTTGCTGTGGAAGGGGAAGCAGGAAAATTTCGATGCGCTCGCATGCGAGCCGATCTACGCCTTCGATGGCGACCCTCATCCAGAGCACATTGTGCTTGATGGACAGCAACGGCTCACAGCCATGTACTACGCCTTCGTCGCCCCGAAGGCGCCCGCGCCGGGACGCGCGAACCGCTATGTGTTCTACATCAAGGTCGACAAGTTCATTGAAGGCGCCCATGACGAGGCATTCGGCTATGACTGGACCCGCTCGGGGCTCGATGTCCTCAAGAGTGAGCAGACCCAGTACGAGAACCACATCTTTCCCCTGTCAGTAGTCGGTCAGGGCGGCTGGGCTCTTCCGAACTGGGTGCAGGGGTATGAGCGCTATTGGCGCGATCGAGCCGAATCACCCGAGCTCGATGCCGAAGCAGCCACGGCCGCCTCCCTACGCGCCGATGACGCGCGCTCATTCGGCGAGCACATCAAGGACGTCACCGAGCTCTATCAAGTCTCGTATGTCGAGCTCGACCGCGATCTTCAGCTCGACAAGGTCTGCGACATCTTTACGCAGGTCAACAGCAAGGGCATCCGGCTGGATGTCTTCGACCTCATCAACGCGCTGCTAAAGCCCAGAGGCCTGCAGCTGAAGCACATGTGGCGCCGGGCGGCCCCCTTACTCGACTTCGTCGAGACCGACCGAATGAACGTTTGCTCTCCGAAATACCTCTACTACCTGCTGCCTAGGCAGGAGAAGACAGTCAGGGAGCCAGACGGCTCACTGCGGCGCGAGGTGCTCGTGAAGGACACCGCAGAGTTCGAGCAGCGCTGGAAGCAAGCGGTTTCCGCTCTCGCCAAAGCGGTCAAGCTTAGCGGCATCCTCAAGAGTACGGAGCAATCGCCTCGCAGTACCTGCCCTACATCTCGATCCTGCCGGCATTCGCATCACTGCAGGTCGAAGCCCGCGAGATCGATCCGGAACGTCGCCTTGACGCTCAGCGCAAGATTCGCCACTGGTATTGGGCGAGTGTCTTCACCAATCGCTACTCCGGGTCAGTGGAGTCGACGGCAGCCCGGGACTTTCTCGATGTCCGAAGCTGGTTCGAGGACGACGCCGCCAAGCCGGCTCTGATCGAAGAGTTCCGCCTACGGGCACGAAACTTAGATCTCAAGAGAGAGGTGAAGCGTGGCAGCTCCGTATACAACGGCATCTTCAACCTCCTCGTCCTGCGCGGGGCTCAGGATTGGATGACCGGTCACGCGCCGCAATACGATGACCTCGATGACCATCACATCGTGCCCAAGGACTGGGGGAAAAGCCAGACCGGCCTCGGAAACCGGATCGACACGATTCTGAACCGCACCCCCCTGAGCAGCGACACGAACAGGAACGTCATCAAGAACCGCCTGCCGAACAAGTACTTGCCTGAGCTCATCAGCAAGTACGGGGAAATTACCGTCCGCAACATGCTCTCATCCCACTTCATCTCGCCGGCTGCTCTGAAGATCTTGCTGCGGGATCCATTCACGGTCGATGACTTCGACGCGTTCCTTCTCGAACGTCAGCGTGTCCTGCGTGAGGGAATCGAGGAGCTGCTGGTCAAGGAGCGGCTCGACCTATCGCCGTCGCTACGGCAGCTCGACGAGAGGATCGAGCGCGTTGAGCTCAGCCTGCGCAGTTTGATCGACGAGAGCCTCGGAGGTGACGAGTCGCGCCTGCCGCCTCACGTCATCAAAAAAGCCCGTGAACGTCACGCGACGAGTGTGAAGAAGAACCCGGCGGTGGCCGAGCGACTCGACACTCTGTCAGGGAAATTGGAGTACTGCGACTTGCGTGAACTGGAGGACATCGTCCTCAGCAAGACCGCATGGGGAGATTTCGCTCCGCGGTTCTCGAGCAAAGAGACGCTGGCCGCCAAGTTTGGGCAGCTAGCCGAATTGCGCAATGGCCTGCGTCATTCGCGAACCGTGGACGAAGTGACGCGGATGGAGGGCGAGGCCGCAGTTCTATGGTTCGAGCAGCTTCTGCCAGCCGGTTCCGCCGCTGGGAATTAAGGAGACGCGCTGCGAGCCTCGCCGTCCACGAGACCTCGTCTGGTCACGGTCGCGGTGCATCGGCGACGCGTTCTCGGAATTCTCCGCACCGCGACCCAATACGATAGGAGTCATGGGCATGGACCGCGGAACTGGCGGCGACCTCTTCGTTGTCGATAACAGCGACTCAGGCTGGACGGGCCTGCGCTATCTGCGTGAGTGGACGGAGCTTGCGAAGAGCTTCGACATCGCCACCGGGTTCTTCGAGATCGGGGCACTGCTCGCTATGGAGGGCTCATGGCAGCAACTCGACAAGATCCGGATCCTGATGGGGGGCGACGTTACCGCCAGTACACGCAAGGCCGTGCTCGACGCGGTCACAACCCGAGCGAAGCTGATGATCGATACCGATCTCGAAGCGGAAAAAGACGTCAATCCCTTTTTGATCGGCGTATCAGCCATCGTCGAGGCAATCAGGTCGAAGCAGATCGAGTGCAAGGTCTACAACAAGCAGAAGTTCCACGCTAAGGCGTACATCACCCACGCGAAACTGGATGTCATCGGCGCTAAAGCGCTTGTCGGGTCCAGCAACTTCACACGACCCGGGCTGACGCAGAACGTCGAGCTGAATATTCAGGTGCAGAGCTCGGGCGACGTCTCGCAACTTCAGCGGTGGTTCGACCACTACTGGAAGGATTCCGTTGACGTCTCGGACGGGGTCCTAGCAGTTGTCGAGCGGCACGCGCGCTCATACACCCCGTTCGAGGTGTATGCCAAGGCGCTTTACGAGTTCTTCCGGGGCCATGAAATCACCGAGAACGAGTGGGACGAGACCGAGTCGGCGATGTTCCCTCTCCTCGATCGATATCAGAAGGAGGCGTACTGGTCCCTCCTGAAGGTTGCCCGCCAGCATGGCGGGGCCTTCCTCTCGGACGGGGTGGGGCTTGGGAAGACCTTCGTCGGGCTCATGCTCATTGAGCGGCTAGTCATGCACGAGCGCAAACGCGTCGTGCTGCTGGCGCCGAAGGGAGCGAAAGAGTCGGTCTGGGAGCCCCACATCCGGCAGTACCTGTCGCACATCGGAGGTGTGGGAGGTTCCGTTGACTTCAGCAACTTGACGGTTCTCAGCCACACCGACCTCGATCGTGAAGGCGATTACCCGGCTCGCCTAAAGCGGATGGCAGAAATGGCCGACGCGGTCGTCATCGACGAAGCACACCACTTCCGCAATCCGGGACAGCGAGGAGACGTCGAAGAGGGGGCCGGCAAGTCCCGCTACTACCGCCTCTTCGACCTACTGGACCCGCAAGCCAATCCCAAGTCGGTGTACATGCTGACGGCCACCCCCGTAAACAACAGGGTCAGCGATCTCCGCCACATGATCGAACTCTTCTCGCGTCGAAACGAGGCGCACTTCGCCCGTACGATCGGGATCAGCAACCTGACCGCGCACTTCAACCAGCTCGAAAAGCGAGTGCGCAGCGACCTCGGGCTCGAAGGCATGGACCTCAGCGAGAGCGTCGCTGACGCCGAGGAGTACCTCGCAGGCGACGAAATCTTCAAGAAGCTTGTTGTTCAGCGCAGTCGCGCCTATGCCGTCGAGAGCCAGAAGCGGGAGAAGGGGTCAGCGGCGGTGTTCCCCAAGCGCCAGCCCCCGCTCGTCGCCGAGTATTCGGTCAAGAAGACCTATGGCCGCCTGCTCGACATGGTCGAAAAGGCATTCGAGAAGCAGGATCCGCTCTTCAGCCTGCCCGTCTACTACCCCCTTGCCTACTATCGTTGGCCTGACAAGGACATCGATCCACTCGAGCAGGGACGGCAGAAGCAGGTTGTCGGACTGATTCGCACCCAGTTCTTGAAGCGTTTCGAGAGTTCGGTGCGCGCCTTCGAACTCTCATCGCATCGCCTGCTGCAGAAGTTGCTCGCGTTTGTCGAGACGCACGCCGTCTCGGCTACCGACCGGCATCGGCTAGACCGCTGGCGTCGCATGAACGAAGAGGTCCTGTCGACCGCTACCCAGCTTTCGCTCTGGGGCGGCGAGGACGATGACGACGAGGTCGAGGAGGATCTCGTTACGGCTGAGCTGCTCGCTCAAGTCGAGGAGCTGAGCCGCGAGGAATACGACGTTGATGCGATCGTCAACGAGACGTACCTCGACATGGATCAGATTGTCCAGTTCCTCTCTGAGACCCAGCAGTTCGAGCCAAGCCACGACGACAAGCTCAGCAAGCTCAAGCGGCTCCTCGCCTCGAAGGAGCTAGTAGGCAAGAAGGTAATCATCTTCACCGAGTTTGCCGACACGGCCCGGTATCTGTACCAAGAGCTGAGAGCGGACGGGGTAGAAGGACTCGCGCAGGTTGACAGCGCGACAAAGATGAGTCGCGCCGATGTCATCTCTCGGTTCTCTCCGTACTACAACGGAAGTACGTCTGGTGAACTCGCCGTCGCGGGAAAGGAAGAGATCCGCGTCCTCATTTCAACCGACATCCTGTCGGAGGGCCTGAACCTTCAGGACGCGACACGGTTGATCAACTACGACATTCACTGGAACCCAGTACGGCTCATGCAGCGGATAGGCCGCGTGGATCGGCGCCTCAATCCCTCTATCGAAGAGAGGCTCATAGCCGACCACCCCGAGCTGGCCGGGACTCGCGGCAAAGTGCTCTATTGGAACTTCCTGCCACCGAATGAGCTCAACGACATCCTGTCCCTTTACACCACCGTCACTGGCAAGGCACTCATGATCTCCAAGACGCTTGGCATCGAAGGACGAAAGCTCCTCACGCCTGAGGACGACTTTGATGCCCTTCGGGAGTTCAACCAGAAGTACGAGGGCGCTCGCACGCCAGTGGAGGACATCCACCTCGAATATCAGTCTCTTCTGCAGGACCATCCGGGTCTTGCAGATCGACTCGCGGCGTTTCCCGGGTCGATGTTTAGCGGAAAACAGCGGTCCCAGAAGGGGACGCGGGGGGTCTTTTTGTGCTATCGACTCCCCGCGCTGGACGCGGAAACGAATGAGTTCACGGACGAGGCGGGAACGACCCGCTGGTATCTCTACGATCTCGATCGCGAGGCGATCCTCGAAGAACCAGCGCACATCATCGAGAGCATTCGAGCGTCATCGTCGACCGAGCGTAGAACCGTCATGGATGAAGCGACCTTGGTCGAGATCCGGGGCCGAGTGAACAAGCACATCAAGAACACATACCTCAAGCGCATCGATGCGCCCGTAGGCGTCGGGCCACGACTCGCGTGCTGGATGGAACTGTGCGAATGAGCGACTCTCGAGCGCTCGCGGATATTCGCACCTTTCCTCAGCTGGTCACCTATCTACGAGACGAGCTCGATTGGCCGATCGAGAGCTCCGACTTTGAGGAACTGACCTTCGAGTACACGGCGGAGGAGCTCGGCATCGACAGCCGTAACGCGGCCAAGATCGAGGACATCAAGCGGCTCCGCCCACTAGTCGCTGACCAGCCGTGGGGGATCTTCTTCGTGAAGTTTGCGCCCGGCAGGCTTCCGGTCGTGGCGCTGCGCAGGATCCTGAATGCGGTCGTGCTGAAGAAGCGAGCCACCGCCAATCCCGCCGAGCGGGCCGTGTGGGAAACGGAAGACCTGCTGTTCGTTTCGAACTATGGGGAGGGTGAGCAGCGCCAGATCACGTTTGCTCACTTCTCGCAGGAGGCGGACGGTGCGTCGTTGCCCACCCTGCACGTGCTGGGCTGGGACAACCTCGATACGGCACTGCATATCGATCACGTCGCTGAGACGCTAAGGAACAAACTGACTTGGCCAGATGATCCCGAGAACCGGGACATGTGGCGCGAGCGGTGGAGGTCTGCCTTTACCCTGCGCCACAAGGAGGTAATCACAACCTCGAGGGCGCTGGCCGTTCGGCTAGCTGAGCTTGCGCGAACTCTCCGAGCCCGCATCGTCACGGTTCTGAGCGTGGAGTCACCTCATGGACCGATCACAAGACTCATGAAGGCATTCCAGCAAACGCTAGTACATGATCTAGATGCTGATGCCTTCGCGGACATGTACGCCCAGACGATTGCCTACGGCCTGTTGTCGGCGCGGATCGCCGGCAGAACAGCCCATAGTGATCAACCCACGCCAACGGTAGTCACTTCGCCGTTTCTTCAGGAACTCATGCATACCTTCCTCCACCTCGGAGAAGCCAGTAGCTCTTCCGAGCATGAGGGCGCCTTTGACGAACTAGGCGTCACGGAGGTCGTGCGGCTCCTTGACGCGGCGAACATGGAGGCTGTCGTCCGTGACTTTGGTGACAGAAATCCCGACGAGGATCCCGTCATTCACTTCTATGAACTGTTCCTGAAAGAGTACGACTCGAAAAAGCGGATGCGACGCGGCGTGTTCTATACGCCGCGTCCTGTCGTCTCATACATAGTCCGTTCGGTTCACCACCTACTACAGGACGACTTTGGCCTAACAGACGGTCTGGCTGATCAAGCGAGATGGGCGGACGTTGCAATGCGCCACCGCGGCCTGCGAATCCCGGAGGGTGTGGACCCGAATCAACCGTTCGTAACCATCCTCGATCCTGCGACCGGGACAGGAACATTTCTCGTCGAGATTATCGACGTGATGCATGCAACGGTCGTCCAGAGATGGCGGCGTGAGGGCCGCAGCGAGCCTGAGATTGTCCGACTATGGAACGACTACGTTTCTAGGGATTTGCTACCGCGGCTGCACGGCTACGAACTGCTGATGGCCGCCTACGCCATCGCGCACCTCAAGGTTGTCCTCAAGCTCCGTGAGACCGGCTATCGGTTCCGCGGCGACGAGCGAGTGAACATCTACCTCACTAACACTCTAGAACCAGCTCAGGACTATTCTTCTCGGTTTTCGTTCGCACTGCCTGCCCTTGCTCATGAAGCGCAGGCCGTCAATCACAACAAGCAACATAGGCGCTTCACCGTTGTAGTTGGGAACCCCCCATATGCGGTGGAGGGCGTTAATCAGAACTCGTGGATTGACGGCCTAATGGACGTATACCGTGCTGAAGTCCGAGACGAGCACAACATTCAACTGCTCTCGGACGACTACGCTAAGTTCCTCCGATTCGCCGATAGCACGATTGAGGCTGCCGGTTGCGGAGTGATAGGCATGATCACAAAGAGCACGTATATCAATACGACGGCTTTCCGCGGGCTGCGAAGACATCTCTTAACCCAGTTTGACAAGGTTGCGATTCTCGACCTGCACGGAAAGCTCTACGGGAAGACCCCCACGGGCAGTGCCGACACGAATATCTTCGACATCCGGGTTGGGGTCGCCATTCTCTTCGCTCGGCTGATTGGTGGCAGACCAGCCAATGACTTCGCGTACCACGAGATGCTCGGCCTCGGTGAGGACAAGCTCCGAGCACTATCCGGAACCACCTATACCGGCACGCCGTGGACGCGGATTCCCGTTGACACGAGACACTGGACTCTCGAACCGAGCGCGCGCGGAACGCTCGACGTGCAGGCAGCGGGCGAGTACCAGAAATTCTCCCCAGTGCTTGATCTGGCGGTCGGGCCATCAACCGCCGAACAGCAAGGCTTTGCGTGGGGTGGGGGTGTCAAGACGAACCGGGACTTCTTCTTGGTGGCGTTCACTAGGGATGAGTTGGTACACCGACTAGAAACGCTCGCTTCGCGCGACCTCAGCCCGGTCGAGATCAATGACCGGCTAGGGCTGGAAGATGGGCGCTACTGGAATACTGAACGGGAGCGCGAGAAGCTCGTCAAGATCGATTGGCGTGAGCGCATTTTCCCCTACCTATACGGCCCCTTTGACACGCGGTTCGTCGCACACATCCCTCCGCTGATCGAAATCGGGCGCGGGGGTGCATCAAAGCGCCTGATGCAGCACTACCAAGAAGTCGACGATAACGTTGGGTTGGTGCTAAAGAGGCGAAACCTTGATAACGAATATCATCACGCGTTCGTCACCCGCCATACGCCGGATATCAATTGCTTAGGCGGTCAAACATATACGATTCCGCATCAACTCTACTCCGGGCACGAGAGTCTCTTCGGCGGCGAAGCGGACCGCTTCAACTTCACGCGTGGCGCGTCGATGTGGTCCAACGATGGTTTGCACGACCTCGCGTCGGCGGATGTTTTCAACGTTGTGTACGCCTTGCTCCACAGCCCGACATTCCGCACACGCTATGGGCGCGAACTGAAAAAAGACTTCCCGCGCATACCTCAGCCCGCCACGCAGGCACTACTTGTAGATCTCGCTCAGCTGGGCGGGCAACTTGTTGCTCTTCATCTGCTGGAATCGGCGAAACTCAACGCCCTACCGCAGACATACGTTGGCCCCGAGCACCCAGCCGTGGGTCGCGTGGCCTGGTCCGACGAGACGGTGTGGCTTAACAAGGCTGGGGCATCCGATAGCGCCGGTTTTGCCGGAGTTCCCGCGGAAGTGTGGACGTTCATGATGGGCGGCTATCAGGTCTGTCACAAGTGGCTGAAGGATCGGAAGGGGCGGAGCCTCTCGCGCGCGGACATCGCCAAATACCAGAAGATTGTCGCCGCCATACACGAGACCGTCCGACTCATGCGAGAGATTGACGCCGCTATTCAGGTTCACGGCGGTTGGCCACGCGCATTCCTCACTGACTTCCAGTCGACGCATTAATCGCGGTTCGCGACGGACATCGCCATCTCCTCTGCAGGGCAGTGCGGGCGCGAGCCCGCCGCGAACCTGCCCGCGCGGATGCCCGGGACGACGATCCATCCCCTTCGCTGCCCAACGATCGACAGCCTCGGTAACGATTAGCGGGGCCGTATCGGCGGTTAGCCGGTCGATCGGCTCGCTCGTCACCTGTCCGCGGGCGCTACCGAGCTCGAGCCCGGTGATCAGCCAGCGGACGGACGCCCGCCCGAGCGCGCGGTCAAGTTCGTCGAGAACCTCGGCGAGGTGCTCGACGGGTGGGGCGAACTGTCGAAGACCACGGCCCCTTTTGACGGAAGACGCTAGCTCACATCGCAAGGGTGGTCCCCCTCATGCGCTGACAGTATGCCCCGGCGCACCACCCCTCAACGGGTGGCGACCCGGTCGGCGATCCCAACAGCCGTCGGTCCCAGCCTTGGCGAATCTCAGCGATGTCCCAGCGCGGTGACAGACGCAACTCGGACACTCGGACACCTACCCTTAGCGGGTGTGTCCGAGTTCGGAACTCGGAGGGCATTTGTGCTCAACTCGGACGCGAACTCGGACGCGGCGGAGCGTGAACTCGAACGAGCGGTTCGGGCGTCCAACTCGGACACCATCACGGCCTCCATTTGACCGCCCACAACAGCGCCCGGCCCGACTTGCTGCCCGGCTTCTCGACGCAGCCCTCGCGCTCCATGCGCCTCAGGGCATGGCCGAGCCGGTCCTCAACCCGCTTGGCATGCTCCGGCGTCGGCACCTCATCCTGCGTATCCATGAGGGCCTCGGCGAGGGACGGAATGGTGCGCGGCCCGCCGCGCAACTCGGAGAGCAGCCAATCGCGGGTCGCCTCGTCGTCGTCGGCTCGTTCCGCACCCGACAGCCTGCCCTCGGCGTCGTAACTGAAGGTCAGCAGCACGCCGGGGATATGGCCCCGCTCGTTGCGCTTGCGCGGTCGCCACCGGACGCGGTGCCCCTCGCCCTCGCCGGGCGTGCCCTGCCACGTCAGCCGCATGGCGTTGACCCATGCCACTGACCCGAACGGGTCGCCGTTCGGCTGTCCCTTGGGCGGATGGCCGAAGGACACCGACGGGAGGCCGAGCGCGTCGAGCGCGCTGACGTACAGGTACGGCACTTGGGCGTCGGACTTGAGGCGCTCCTCGCCGACACCGACGGCGGGCATAATCGAGTCCACGATGAGCACGTCCGCGCCACTCGCCTTACGCACCTGTCCGAGATATGGAGCGACCTCCCACAACGGTTGGCCGAGCACATGGAACGGCAGGTCGCCGGGGTCGAGGTACACGACGCGGGAGCGATCCACGCCGAGGCCGGAGGTGCGTCGTGCCCACTCCCGGGGCCGGCGCTCGGCATCGTAGATCAAGGGCTTCAGACCGAGCTGAAGGAGCTCGCGGATCATCCATGCGCCGGTCGTGCCCTTCCCGGTCCCCCCGCTGGCGTTGAGCAGGTTCGGGCCGTCGGGCTCCAGCATCCCGATCAGCAGCGGAGCCGGGGGACCGTCAGCAATGCCAGCGAGTGTGCGCCACGTCGGGGACTCCTCAATCAGGTCGACGTAGGCGGCGAGGTTCGGGCCGGCTGTCATCGGGTGATCCCCGAGGCCGACGCTGAGAGGTCCCAGGCATCGCGACCCCTCCCACCGTTGTGGGCCCAGCACGTCAAAGAGTGACAGAATGCGCGGCGATCATCGGCAAGGATTGACAGGCTCGGATGCCGGTCCTCGTGAAACGGGCAGCGCAGCCCGCGCCCGGGACGGGCCTCGATAGCGAACTCTCGCCGCAGCACCTCGGACACCGGCACACGACCGTTGAATCGCTCGATCTCCGACTTCCCGGATGCTCGCCGGTGAAACTTCAGGACGACGGAACGGCACTACCTCGGCGCGGACGGCAGGCGGCACCGGTTCGGCCACGGCGACCAAGGCGTCTACGTCAGCCTCGGCCTCCAGCGCGTCGGCAGCGTCGGCACCATTGCTCCCCCACTCGATCCAGCGCAGCGGATGGCCGACGATCTCGCCCGGCTCGCCGAGCATCGCGGCCACGGCCTGCATATGCCGTCGCCCAACCTCGTCGGCATCGGGCCAGAGGATCACCTCGTGTCCGGCGAAGATCACCAGCGGCTCGCGGTTCGGGCAGCCGGCGGCTCCGGTCACGGTCCCGGCCACCTGATAACCCGCCCGGTACAGCGCAGCCGCCGCCTTCTCGCCCTCGACCACAATCACCGGGCGCTCGCAGTCCCATGCCCGAGCCCGCGCCGCGCCGTACAGCGGCAGGTCGGCGGTTCGCAGGCCGCCGAGGCCAATGCTGCCGTCTGGCAGCTCCCACCAGATCCGCTTGCCTTCCTGCCGGTCTACGCGGACATGATGGGCAACGATTTCGCCGCGATTCGGCTCACGCAGCACGTACCTAGACGTGCGACTTCGGTCCGTAGGACAGGATTCGCTCCGGCCAGCGAGGAGCGGCGTCGCCGTAGCGTTCAGCGAAGCTGGCGGCTGATCCACCGTGAGCTTCCCCGTGACGAGATGGTGCTCATTCATCGCCGAGAGCCTTCAGCTCCGACCGCTTCGCCTCGACGAGAGCAAGCACGATGTCACGCTGCTCGGAGGTCAGGTCGCGGAGGTCGAGGTGACGGGGCGGCCCCCACCGCTTCCGAGCCCCATGACGGCCCAGCTCTGCTGCGGTCTGGCTCAGGTTCCGGGGCATATCGCTAGATGACAAGAGAGCCTCACCTTCCAATCTCAGGTCGTTACCTTCGATCGGCTTGGTGGAACTCTCTCCCGCTATCCCCCGTCGGTGCGACGGGTGCGGTTCCTCTCACGAGCGGCGATTAACTCGCCGCGACGAGATTCACAGTACCGATATGACGTTGCGCCACCAACTGTGGCGCTTCAACTCTAGCCCACGCGTTCGCTTGCGGTCAATGCGCTGCGTCGGTCCTCCTCCACTCGGGGGCCCGCCACGTAAAGGCCACCGGCTGGAAGGTATCGCGATCAAGCGCGATGCCTTCGAAGATCGAGCGCAAGACTCGATTCAGCTCCTTCGGGGCCCACCGCCAATCAATTCTCGGCACCTCCAGCATGACTCGCTGGCCTTCAAGCTTCGCTAGCGCCTCATGGACGACCTCCAACCGCCGCTCACGGTCGGTGCGGTCGATATGGCCTGCCTCAAACAGATCGATGATGCGCTCCCTCCGCTGCTCGAGACTAGTGCGTTCCGAGTCTGGAGGCGGCGCCATGGTGATTTCCTGTGGCATCTCGAGCCGCTCCACCTCCTCCCTCACGGGGCCGAGAATCAGGTGCTCGGACACGCTCACGCGTGAATGCGGCGTAACGGTGCCCTGTCGGCAGGCGTAGCGGACGCGGCCCTTGTTGGGGCCGTCGACCCGGTCGCGCGTCCCCGTCAACCGTGTGCCACACGTAGGGCAGCGCAGCAGCTTCGCAAGGCAAAACTCGGTCCCGCCGGCCTTATAGCCGCGTGAGGGCCGCTGGGCGGCCACGGACGGATCCATACGGCGCACTATCACCCGGACCGAAGATGCCCACCACAGACGCCCGTTGCGCGGCTTCACGCCTCGTACGTTAAGCAGGCGCGCCGCGGCCGAATAGTTGCCACCCTCGCGGAAGGCGTCAAGGACGACCTGCGCGTCCTCTCCTAGCTTCTGGCCATACGACTTCGCGGTCCCGATCCTCTCGCCTCGGGCCAGCTTCGCAGCGTGGGCCGCACGGACGCGCTCGGAGGCCACGTCTGCCTCGAAGGCTGCCACGGAGCCGAGTACGTTGGCTAGCAGGCGACCGGAGGCGGTGGAGGTATCGACCGCATCGACCGACAGGCGAACGGGGATCTTCCGTCGCTCACAGTCCTCGATGAGCCGCGCCAGCTCCGGCAGCGACCGTCCGAGCCGGGACAGGCTGTAGCTGTAGACCGCGGTGCACCGGCCATCCTCGATCGCGTCGAGGAGCTGGGAGTAGCCGGGGCGCTTGTCGCGGCCTTTGCGACCGGAGATATTCCAGTCGGAGAGGATGGTCAACGACTTCCCGTTGTCGCCGTGACGCTTCGCCAGCTCACGGACGGCGCCCTCCTGCACCTCGTAGGACACTTCGCGGGTGAGATCGTGGACGCTCGACTTGCGCAGGTATGCAAACGCGGGCACGGATGTACCTCCGACTTGATGGTAACACCTTGCAGTTGCCCTTTCCGGCGTCGTCGTCCCACTGGCGGGTCTGCAGGCGACCCTCGACATCGACCAGCTGCCCCTTCGACAGGAACTGGCCGCAGATCTCGGCGAGCCGGTCCCAGGACACGCAGGGGTGATATTCGGTCCGCTCGCCGTTGCCTCCGCGGTACTCGTTGGTTGCCACGGTGAACGTCGCGACGTGCTTACCCGAGGGCAGC